>Ga0206127_1000089_pt1 | contig 110706 bp, 106 predicted proteins | sample Helgoland_Spring_6_FD_148646 | JGI IMG/M metagenome (GOLD analysis project Ga0206127, IMG submission 148646) | Pelagic subsurface seawater microbial communities from Kabeltonne, Helgoland, North Sea - Helgoland_Spring_Bloom_20160419_1 | ecosystem: Environmental > Aquatic > Marine > Epipelagic ...
TACCGAGTGACTTGTTACCGGGTGATTTAAAGCAGCCGGCGGGTTCGGCTGAACTGCAATTTGCGATGGATGAATCGACGATGGACATGATCAAATCTGGCCAAGGCGGGCTTTCTGGCTCCGCCGATCCTGTAAGCACACGATCTGGCGACGCCCCTGTCGGCCAGCCGGTGAGTGAAGTACAGAGCGTCGAGCGGTCCTCTGGCGGTCGTTTTAACCAGACAATGAGTGACCTAACGACGATGGCGACTGCAGTGGCGCAGCCGTCGTCATTAGCAGACAGTCCATCAGCCGAGTTAATGTCTGCAGCTCCTGGCGTGCAAACTGCGGTGCACACACAAGAAGACGCTCTAGGGTCCGGTCACAAGTCCACCCAGACTGTGGGCGAAGCGGTGTCTGGGCGAACGGGCAGCGACGTATTATCGACGCTAGACTTTTCCAAGACTTACGTTGAGTCGGCCAGGGCCTCTGTGCAAGTGGCTCCGAATACAACTGCACACGCTCATGGTCTTAACGTGACCTCTCAAGTGGCAGGGCAACTCCCTGCAAGTGGTGTTTTGTCAGAGTCTCTGCCGAGTGAAGCTCAGGCGTTAAAGTCGGCAGGCTTGTCTCCCGATACTCGTCTATTTACGGGTGAGGGCCTGCGTGCGTCGAGTCTCGAGCAGGCCGCACAGAGCGACCCCCGATTTGAGACCCTCGCTGACAAACCCGCTTTAAGTGCCTTAGCGGGCGCAGCAAAAACGGATGTAAGCGTTTCGTCCATGCGATCGTTAGACGCTGTGGGCAGGACGTCGGTGAACGAGCCTCAGCAGTTTGGCAATGATATGGCAACGCATGTTCGTGTACTCAAGCGTCAGGGCGGTGGAGAGGTTAAAATTAATCTGCACCCGGCTGAGTTGGGTCGAATGAGTATTACTGTCGTGACAGAGGGTGCAGACACGCGGGTCGCATTTGTGGTTGAAACACCGCAAGCACGCCAAGCTGTAGAGAACGCATTACCCCGACTACGGGACATGATGGATGACGCGGGTTTGTCGCTGGCCGACAGTGACGTCTCTGAGCACCGACACAGCGAAGACGCCCACGATCAGAGAGACTCTAAAGGCGGCGCAGCTGTAACCACTGCCACCGACGTCGATACGCCAGTCGAGGCAATGTCGCTCTCCGTCTCAATGGACCCCAGCCGACTGGTCGATACCTATATTTGACGTCACGCGGTTATTTGACGTCACGCGGTTATTTGACGTCACGCGGCGCTCACGGGAATAACGGTTCTGAGACGTAGGTCTCAGCTTCTGTCTTGTCACAAAAACTTGATTACGCACTCTCTGCGCGTTCGGCTATCTTTAGCGTGTACTAAGTCGGCGTCAAGGTTTTGACTGACGTTCAAGCAATCTTTAACTAATTGATTTTAATCATCTTTGTGGCATTGGTCTGCACTTTGCAAACTGAGTTTGTGAAAGCATGACTGATAGCGACACCGACAGAGGAAGTGTGTTGTGAGTGACGATGTAGAAGTAGAAGCAACGACAGCGAAGAAGGGATTGAGCCCCCTTGTGGCCGCGTTAATCGGGGGTCTTAGCCTGGTCATTGGTTACGGCGCCGGTGCGTTGACCGGTGGACCGGTATTGGCGATGGTCGGCTTAGGTGAAGAAGCGCCGGTCGAGGAGATGGTTGCTGCTGACCCGGTAGAGGACACAGGTGTTAAGGCGGCAGACCTCTTCCAACCAATGGACGGCGTATTCGACCCTGAAAAGAAGCGTTTCTACGCTGAAGTGGGCGAGCTCTTGATTGGCTTGCAACATCGGGGCGCGACACGACATTTACAGCTCACCGTGCAGCTGGTGGGGCACGATCAAAAATATATGAAGTCGGTTGAAAACGATGTGCCCGCGATTCGAAACGGGTTACTGGTCTTTTTAAATCAGCAAGAATTTAGCCGGGTGAACACGTACGAGGGACGAGAGTCACTCAGACGCGAAACCCTTGTCAGAGTGAACGAAATTATTGGAGCGACGGCAGAGAGCCGTGTCGCCGATGTTTATTTCACCTCATACATTACTCAATAGGAAAAGGCGTGTCTGAAGAAACCGACAATGATGCGATTCTCACTGATGAGGAAATCGAGGCGCTCGTTGAGCACGCCGAGGACGGTGGGTTTGACGACGGTCAGTTTCGTATTCATGACTTCAGCGCGGGGGAGTCGCTAACGCTTTCCAAATGGGTTGAGTTAGAGGGTCTTCATCGAAACCATGCCGAAGCGATTCAGAAATCATTTGCTGCCGCGTTTGATCTTGAACTTAACGTCGAGCCCCAGCCCTCAGTCTACGCCACTGCTGAAGACTTACTGACAGGCTTTCCACATCGGTTGTGCCTTGTCAGTACACGCATTGGCCCGTTTGACGACGAGTGCCACTTACTAATACCGGGTGAAAGCCTGACCTTTTTGGTCAACCAGTACTTTGGCGGTGGCTCGGTCACACCCCCTAAGCTTAAGACCAAAGTCACCCCGTCAGAGCAACGCATTGGTGAGCGTGTGGCCCGCGAATTTTTGCGCACCATGGCCGAGATCTGGGTTGATCGACTGCCCCTTCAAATGAGCGATTTATACGTCGATGTCACGCCCGATCGATTTTCACTGATCCCTGCTGATACGGGCTTTGCGGTCTTTGGTTTTGAGATGGCGCTGGGTGACGAGCACAAAAGTGCAATCAAACTTCTGGTCCCTTTTGACGAGTTAGAAGCGCAGAGTGCTGCGTTCATTCCGCGCAAAAAGGAACTGCCTCCGTCTGCAGACTCTGCGACCTGGGAGCCACAGTTAAGAGCGACTTTGCCGGACGTCTCAGTGGAGGTCAGCGGCTCGATTGACGCCATAGAAACAACGATTAAGAGCCTGTTGGCAATGAAGGTCGGTATGACCATTCCGATAGAAGAGCCGGACAGCATGTCGCTGGTGCTCAACGGTCGAGCCGTCGCACACGGTCGATACGGAGCCCACGACGGACTCAAGGCCATGCAATTTACGAATTTTAAGGAGCGCGAACGATGAGTGAAGAAGAGACAACCGCAGTACCGCCAGAGCTCGAGGATGCACCATCGGGTGCGGTCGGCGATATTGATCTGGACATGTTAATGGACGTCCCGGTCACCATGACCGTCGAAGTCGGTCGCAAGAGTCTGGCGATTAAGGAGCTGTTATCGCTTACTCCTGGCAGCGTTGTGTCTTTTGATCGCAGTGTGACCGAGCCCATGGATATTATGATTAACGGCACGCTCGTTGCTCGCGGTGAAGTCGTTTCAGCCGACGGAAAATTTGGACTGCGTCTTGTTGACGTGGTGAGTCCAAAAGAGCGTCTGGAGCAGCTGGGCTAATCATGCGTATTTTGGCCTCACTTCTTTTGTTTGTTACCTCTTCTGCGCTCGCGCAGGAGACGGCGCCAGCGGTCGCACCGAGCAGCCTGTTTACCGGGGACTACTTACTGCAAGTCGTCGGTTCATTCGTTGTCGTCATTTTGCTGCTTGTCGGCGTTCTCGTCATGTTGCGCCGCTTTAACGGCGTCAGTGGCCAGATGAGTGGCAATATGCGCGTGCTCTCAAGTGTTGGCGTCGGCCAGCGCGAGCGGGCGGTTCTTCTCCAGGTGGGTGATCAGCAGATATTAGTCGGCGTGGGGCCCGGTAACGTTCGCAAGATTCACGTCTTTGACGAGCCGGTTGTTGACCCAAAAGAGACGAGCACACCGAACTTTTCAGCGGTTTGGAAAGTCGCCATGGGCAAGTCAGAGGCCTCGTCATGAAGCGTCTACTTTGGCTTCTGCCGTTAGTGGTGGCACTGACACCGAGTCTTGCATCGGCTCAGATGATTCCCCTGGTCACCTCGACCCCCATGGCCAATGGCGAGACCGAGTACGCCCTGGGTATTCAGATTTTAATGGTCATGACTGTGCTGACGCTGTTGCCAGCCATGCTCATCACCATGACGGCCTTCACGCGAATCCTGATTGTGCTCGCTATTTTACGACAGGCGCTTGGCACGGCACAGACGCCGTCGAACCAGATTATTTTGGGTCTCGCGCTGTTCTTAACCTTGTTCATTATGTCCCCGGTGATTGATTTAGTCTGGGCCGACGCCTTAAGTCCTTTTCTTGACGGCAATATGGCGTTTGATGAAGCACTGAACGTTGCGCAAGTGCCGCTTCGGGAGTTCATGTTTGCCCAGACGCGCGAGTCTGACTTGGCGATGTTTGCAGAGCTTGGCGGCTACGGCGCGTTTGGTTCACGTGAAGACGTGCCCCTGTTTGTGCTACTGCCGTCGTTTCTGACCAGTGAACTCAAGACGGCCTTTCAGATTGGATTTTTACTGTTTGTGCCTTTTTTGGTGATCGATCTGGTGGTTGCTGCCGTCTTGATGTCCATGGGCATGATGATGCTCTCCCCGATTATTATTTCGCTGCCCTTCAAGCTCATGTTGTTTGTTCTTATCGACGGCTGGTCGCTGATTAGCGCAACGCTTGTCAGTAGTTTTGCGGTGTAACTGAAATGGGACCTGAAACTGTTCTCGATATTGGCCGTCAGGCCCTCTGGCTCGCAGTATTGCTGGCCGGTCCCATGCTCGGTGCCGCGCTTGCCGTGGGTTTGTTTATTGGCGTTATTCAAGCGGCGACTCAAATTCAGGAAATGACCCTGAGCTTCATTCCAAAACTGTTGACCTTGGTGGTGGTGCTATTTGTCTTAGGGCCTTGGATGCTGCGCATCATCGTGACGTTTTCGCAGCGCTTATTCATGGATATTCCAGGGCTGGTGGGCTGAGCGATGCCGATTTCGTTCGACACGATTCTCGCTTCGATGACGCTTTTTGCGGCCCCTTTTTTGCGGTTATCCGCCATGATGGCGGTGGCACCGGTGTTTAGTGCTGCCGGCTTTAACGTACGAACGCGCGCACTGTTTGCGGTACTCATCGCCGCGCTTGTCGCACCCTCTCTCCCGGCGCCGCCAGTTGACAGCCTGCTGTCGGGCGCTGGCGTGCTCATGGGCGTTCGAGAAATTGGCGTCGGCTTGGTTTTAGGCTTTGTCGTGCAAATGGCCTTCGGTGCCGCTGTTTTTGCGGGGCAGGCTATTTCCATGACCATGGGTTTGGGCTTTGCCATGGCGGTAGATCCGCAAAACGGCGTGCAGGTGCCTGTGATCTCCCAGCTGTATGTCATTTTGGCGACGCTCTTGTTCTTGGCACTCGACGGCCACCTGTTACTCATTGCTGCGGTGGTCGAGTCGTATCAAATTATTCCTATTGGTGTTGCTGGCCTGCCTGCGTCGAGTCTTTCGGCGGTGGTTGCTTTGGGGACCACGGTTTTTGCCGGTGGTATTTTGCTCGCGCTTCCGGCGCTGACGGCACTGTTGTTAATCAACGTGGCGTTTGGCATCGTCACGCGCACGGCGCCGCAGCTCAATATTTTTGCGGTGGGTTTCCCGGTCACTATCTTTGCCGGGCTCCTCATCATGTTCCTTGTCATGCCTGGATTTATTGAGGCGTTAACGCAGCTTATTGGCGCGTCGCTTCAGCGCGGCATTGGCGCCTTCGGGTAAGGGGGGCGCGTGGCAGAAGAGCAGACCGGGCAAGAACGCAGTGAACAGCCCACCGCTAAACGCCTTAGCGAGGCCCGAAAGAAGGGGCAGGTCGCCCGTTCACGCGAGCTCAACACCTTGCTAGTGATGTTGGTCAGTGCGTTGACGCTGTGGCTATTCAGCGCGTCGGCGATGACAGGTTTTGTTGCAATAGTGTCCGAGGCGTTGAGTCCGAATGGCGATGTGCTGCGTGATCCTGAGTTGATACCGGTTCATTTCATGCAGGTCATGATGTCCGCGTTGGTACTTATTGCCCCGTTTCTCGCCATCACCGTGGTCGCCGCGCTGGCAGGTCCTGCCCTGATGGGCGGCATGCTCTTTAGTGCAGAGGCCATTGCGTTTAAGGCTGAAAAACTGGACCCGATAAAAGGCTTAGGGCGCGTATTTTCAACCAAAGGACTCATTGAGCTGGTTAAGGCGTTGCTCAAATTCTTTTTGGTGCTGGGTGTCGCTGTGCTCATTTACAAGTTTCTGGAGCGCGACGTGATGTCGCTGATCACGCTGGACGTTAGAGAGGGCATTGCGCGCTCGGGCAGCATGATCATGGTGGCGTTAGTACTTTTGTCGGCAACGCTCGTTCTGATTGCCGCGATTGATGTGCCATACCAGCTCTGGAGCCACAACAAGCAAATGCGCATGACCAAGCAAGAGATAAAGGACGAGAGCAAGGAAACCGACGGTCGTCCTGAGGTTAAGTCGCGCATTAGACAGCTTCAACACGAGGCTTCACAGCGTCGCATGCTTCAGGATGTGCCCGATGCGGATGTTGTGATTACCAACCCGACACACTTCTCGGTTGCGCTGAAATACGACAAAGACGGTTCGGGCGCGCCGCGCGTTGTTGCGAAAGGTCAGGACCTCATTGCCTTCAAGATTCGATCGATCGCCATGGAACACGACGTTGCGATTTACGAGGAGCCGCCGCTCGCACGTGCGCTACATGGCACCACCGAAATTGGTGACGAGATTCCCGGCCCGCTGTTCTTGGCAGTGGCCAGAGTGCTTGCCTACGTCTATCACTTGCGTCAATCAACACCCACCGATTACATCCCTCGCCCCGCGCCTGTTGAGCTGCCGAGCGAGTTTGCTGAGTATCACTAGGAGATAATGGATCATGGCTACGAGCTCTCTCGTTCTCGATCAACCCGGTAACGGCCGGAATTTACTGACCGGTTTTGGTACGCCCGCGATCATGCTCATGATGTTGGGCATGATCGTGTTGCCGCTGCCGGCCATGGCACTCGATGTATTGTTCACTGTGAGTATTGCGCTCTCGATTATGGTCCTTATGGCGTCTGTCTATGCCACAAGGCCGCTCGACTTTGGTGTGTTCCCTACGGTCTTATTACTCGCAACGCTGATGCGGTTGGCGCTCAATGTGGCCTCTACGCGCGTTGTTTTGTTAAACGGACATACCGGGACAGATTCGGCGGGCCGAGTCATCGAGGCCTTTGGTGAGTTCGTGGTCGGTGGTAGTTATGCGGTGGGTTTGGTGCTGTTCACCATTTTGGTGGTGATTAACTTTGTGGTTGTGACAAAGGGTGCAACTCGCGTTTCAGAGGTCACCGCGCGCTTTACGCTTGACGCAATGCCAGGAAAGCAAATGGCGATTGACGCAGACCTAAACGCTGGACTGATCAGTCAGGAGGCGGCGCTTGAGCGACGGGAGCGTGTGACGCGCGAGTCTGATTTTTACGGAGCTATGGACGGCGCCTCGAAATTTGTGCGCGGTGACGCCGTGGCCGGCATCTTAATTCTGTTTATTAATATTTTGGGCGGTTTTGCCATCGGCACCTTGCAACACGGGCTCGATGCGTCACAGGCCGCACAAAACTATGTGCTCCTGACCATCGGTGACGGTCTGGTGGCCCAGATTCCAGCAATGCTGTTATCGACTGCCACTGCCATTATTGTGACCCGCGTCTCGGGTGAGCAGGACATGAGCGCAGAAGTATCCAAGCAGCTCACCAGCAACCCCAAGGTCTTGTTTATTGCGTCGGGCATTATTGGCGCCATGGGCATCGTCCCCGGCATGCCCAACCTGGTGTTTATTTCCATCGCAACGCTGCTTGGCGTCGCAGGTTACCTGCGATCGCAAGAGGGCATAACGCCTGAAGTACTTGAAGCGGCCCCTGAGCCCCAGGCACAGCCCAAGAGTAACGAACTGAGCTGGGACGATGTGTCAAACCTTGACCAAATTGGACTTGAGGTGGGTTATCGACTTATCCCCTTGGTGGACGCCGCGCAAGGTGGCGACTTGTTAAGCCGTATTAAAGGCGTGCGAAAGAAGCTGTCACAAGAGCTCGGATTTTTAGTCGACTCGGTTCATATTCGCGACAACCTCGATCTGGGCCCAAACAAGTACCGGATCAGCATTCACGGTGTGTCTATGGGCGAGGGTGAGGTGATTCCAGATCGGGAACTTGCCATTAATCCAGGACAGGTGTTTGGCCAAGTCGACGGCATTGCCACCAAAGACCCAACCTTTGGCTTAGATGCGTTGTGGATTGACCCTTCGCAGCGTGATGCGGCGCAAACCGCCGGCTACACCGTCGTGGACAGCTCCACAGTCATTGCAACGCACTTAAGCCAGCTGCTTAAAAACAATGCGGCAAAGTTGATTGGTCAAGACGACGTACAACAGTTGCTCGAGCGCCTCAAGCAAACGGCGCCAAAGCTCGTGGAAAATTTGGTGCCCAACACCATGTCGCTCGCCGATGTGACGCGAGTGGTTCACAGCCTTCTCGATGAGGGTGTTCCTATTCGAGACATGCGCACTATCGCAGAGACGCTGTCGATTCATCGTGGTCTTGAAAATAACCCAGAGGAATTGGTGGCACAGGTGCGCGTCGCACTGGGCCCGTCGATTTTCCAATCCGTGATTGGCGGCGCACAAGAGCTGCCCGTGATGGTGCTCGACCCACAACTTGAGCAAATGATGAGCAGTGCCGTTCAAAACAATCACGGCGTTATCGAGCCAAATCTGCTGGATACCATGGTGAAAGGTATTGGTGATGCAGCGGGAAAAATGGAAACGGAAGGCGCTAGCCCCGTGCTGCTGGTCTCTGGAATTATTCGCGGATTCTTGTCGAAGCTGCTTCGAGGCCGGATGAGTAACTTTTATATTTTGGCGTACGAAGAAATTCCGGGTGACAAAAACATCCGCGTGGTGACCACTGTTGGCGGCCAAAACTAAAAGTTGGCCCGCTAATTGCTTTACTTACTTTAACCGACTTTTTAGGCCGCTTTTGGCGCAAATATGAGTCTTAAGCAGTATCGACGTCAAAGTATTGGCGTTTTGGGAGAACGATTATGAATGTACAGCGCTTTACGGGACGCAATAACAAACTTGCACTTGAGCAAGTCCGTATTGTTATGGGACCCGAAGCTCTCATTTTGTCGAACAAGCGAACCGCTGACGGCGTTGAGATTTGTGCAATGTTAGAAACAGGGTCCGTTATTTCGGCCATCGATCAAGCTCGTCCTGCCACTGACACCTCGGGAGACGGCACCAACGAGATTGCACTGGCGCACTTAAAGCGCGAACTGACCGACTTGCGTGAGACGCTTCACGCAGCCTTGGGTCAGCGGCAGTGGCAAGACACCGCCGGAAAGCGGCCTGCTCTGGCAACGGTTGAGCAGCGCCTGTCGACCTTGGGCTTGGATCGCGTGTTAATTGGTGAGCTTGTTGAGGGGATTTCGGCTGAGGCGACGTTGAACGACGGCTGGCGCCACGCGATTACGCAGCTCTCGGCGCGTATTGAAATTTTAACCGATGCAGAGCAGGCAGGTCTGCGAGTGAAGGCAGTCGTGGGCGGCAGTGGCGCGGATCGATCGCTGGTGATTCAACAGCTTGTTGCGTCGGCGATGCAGCAAATGGTTGCCCGCGATATCGCGGTCATTAGTATGCTTGAAGACCCGTCTTCAGCGCTTGGACGATTTTGTCACGAGCACGATATTTCCAGTTACATGGCACCGGATGCGGCGTCCCTCAAGAAGGCCTTGGCCGCAGTTAAGACCTGTCGGCAAGTCTTTATTGAAACGCCAGATCTCCTGCCCTCGCAAGGCGGACAAGATCCTGCGATTGTCACACTGCTGAATCAACGCGCGGGCTTGACTGCAATACTGGTGCTGCCCTGTACGGTTCAGGAGGAATACCTTCAGCTACTGGCTCAGCACGCAGAGCAGCTGCCACTGGCGGGGTCTGTACTGACCCAGCTCGGCGAAGCAACATCGATCGGCCCTGTGCTTGGCATATTGGCCTCGCGTGAGATCCCGGTTGCGGGTGTTGCTGATCGCGCGAACAATGAGTTGTTGCGCATTACTGCAGAAGGCTTGATCAACGAATCAAAACGTCTAGCGCGTCGCAATTTAGAGCGCAAAAACCAGCAACTCAAGGTGGCGGTCTAACCATGCTGCAGCACATGAGCTACGATGGGCATCGTGCAACGTTTGCGGCAGCGCAGACCAGTGCAAAACGGTTGACTGCGGCGAGAGGAAAAGAGATGCAAGTTATTGCGATCACAGGTGGTAAAGGGGGTGTCGGTAAAACGAACATCGCCGTTAATTTAGCTGTGTCGATGTCAATGGAAGGGCTCGATGTCATGTTATTTGACGCCGACCTGGGTCTTGCCAATGTTGACGTCGTGTTGGGTATGCAAATTAAGCACACCCTGGCCGATGTTGTTTCGGGCGAAAAAACCCTCGCTGACGTGGTCGTCGACGGTCCAGAGGGGGTGCGTGTGATTCCCGCCGCATCGGGCGTTTCTCAAATGGTCGAGATGCAGAAAGCGCAGCAAGAGACCTTGATTCGTCAGCTGTCAGATCAATTGATGCCGCCTGACGTTTTAATTGTGGACACGGGCGCTGGGATTGATCAAACCGTTCAAACGTTCGTTGCCGCCTGTGAATCGGCTGTACTTGTTGTCTGTGACGAGCCGGCATCGTTGACAGACGCTTACGCCCTCATGAAGGTGTTGCGCGCGAAAAAGGACTTGAGGCGGTTTGAAATTCTGGCGAACCAGGTCGACAACCCGCTTCAAGGCAAGCAGCTCTTTGAGCGAATCGCGAACGTTTGTGACCGTTATCTCGATGTTGAGTTGGGTTACTTGGGCGCGATTCCGACCGACATGTACCTGCGTCGTGCCGTTCAAGAGCGACGTGCCCTGGTCAGCGTGTATCCGCGCTCTCCTGCCGCCGTTGCCATTCGAGACGCGGGGCGTCGACTGAACCAGCAGGCGCCAAGGAGTCAGAGTTCAGGCGTCGGTTTCTTTGTTGAGCAGCTCCTTAGGCAGCAGGCCCATGCGGTTCGGCACTGAAGCCATGTTATCTGAGTACGAGGTTCACTCGCGTCAACCGACCGATCACCTCGTGCAACAGCACTTGCCCCTGGTCAAGCGAATTGCCAGTCAGCTCGCTGTTAAGTTGCCGTCTCATATTGAGATCGATGACCTCATTCAGGTCGGACTAATTGGGCTGTTAAAAGCAGTCGATGACTATCAGAGTGACTCGGGCGCGGTTTTTTCAACGTATGCAACGATTCGCATCCGCGGCGCGATGCTGGATGAATTAAGAAGCCGCGATTGGCTGCCACGCAGTGTTCAACGTGACTTGGGTCGCGTGGCATCCGCTATTGAGCGGGTTGAACAGCGCGTGGGTCGTCCGGCAAACGAGCGTGAGATCGCCGACGAACTTGCCATGCCGGTCGAAGATTATCGAAGCCTTGCTGGCGAGCTGGCCTGCGCTCGAGTGACACAACTCGACGAAGCTGAGCTGCCACCGGGCCAAGACGAGCCCGACGAGCAGTTTGCGGAGCAGTCAAAGCGCGAGGCACTTGTTGAGGCAATAGCGCTGCTTCCCGAAAAAGAGGGGCTTATGCTGTCGTTGTATTACAGTGAAGGCTTAAACCTGAAGGAAATTGGGTTGGTCCTTGGCGTTAGCGAATCTCGGGTCTCGCAGATTCACGGACAAGCTGTCGCTAGACTTAAATCAAAACTAGTGGCCTGGCGTTAACTCGCTTCTTCGTCACCCACCTTTTTCCCAGTACTGGCCTGCGTGCGGCGCTGAAGTTGTTCAAACTGACGCTGATTAACGTGCGCCACAATCGCATCTACCTGTTTGTCTTGCTCTTCTAGAAAACGGCCGCGCAGCCAGAAGCCTGGGTTTTCTGCATCCGCCGACACCCGAGATTCGATAATGACCATGCTCACAGTGATCTCTACATTAATGCTTTCGAGATTTAAGATGACTTCAACGCCACTGCCCTCTTCGGCGTTAGTGAGCGAGAAATAACCCATGCCTGAGCCACTCAGACTCACATCCACGTAGGACTTATCGCAAAACCCACCGAGGTTAGACGACGAACCGTGCGGATCGTCCTTTGCGGTTAATAATTCCATTTTGTGATTCAACAGCGTCATCACTCTGGCGAGCTCTGGAGACTCTTCATTAAGTTCTAACAGGGCCTCTTCAAGTTCCTTGTTAAGGGAAAGCATGGCCGATACCGAAACGCTGACCGGCTTTATGTCTGCGCGTCGCCACGCCATGAGCAGCCGGTCTTGAATTCGGTAAAAGTCTCGCTGATTGTCGCTCACCCTAAGCACTCCTTTGTTGATCTTGGAAAATTGATCAACATGTTATTGTCTCACTGCACGGCCTGACGTAGAAATTCGGTACTGTTCTCACTGAGTGGCTGTCTGACCAGTATTTCCACCCGTCTGTTCCTTGCTCGGCCCTCTGCCGTTGAGTTAATGGCTTGGGGCCGCGTATCCGCAAAACCTGACGCCGTGACTCTTTTGGGCTGCAAGGTTGAAATATTCAGCATGCGCCGCACGACAGCTACCGAGCGCGCCGCTGATAAATCCCAGTTCGAAGGATAAGCGAATGTGTTGATCGGAACATCGTCAGTATGTCCCTCGACCGCAACTTTTCCTTCAATTTGTGTCAAAGCCGATGCAATTTTGTCTATCACGCCCACGAATGACGTGTTTAGAAGCGCGGAGCCCGAGGTAAATGAGCCTCTTTCACGGATGCGAATAATAATGGTTCGGGCCTCGCTCTCGACATCGATCTGGCCTTGATCAATTTCGGTGCGCAGCAGACGCCTCAGCATTTCCGCATCAAGCTCAGTCTCTTGAATCAGCTCCATCATCTCGTCATACGTGAGGACCTCATCTCTGACGTCCTTCTCGTCTGCGACTGGGGCGTCGGGATTACCTATGCGCAGCGAGTTGCGGGTTTGATCTTGTGTGACCTGCTGTACCACGTCGACAATGGTCTCATCGGGAATGCCGGGCCTGAACTCGGTGGAGACCACACTCGTCCCTTTGGGTATCGATTCCAACTCCATATCGCGCTGCACACCAAAGGCCTCGGACATCGAGTCTGCGAGCTGCTTGTACTTGATAATGTCGACTTCAGCCATCGACAAAATTAGAACAAAGAAACACAACAGTAATGACATGAGATCGGAGAAGGTGACCATCCAACCGTCGGCATTGCCTTCGTCTTCTTCCTCTTCGAAAAAGTCCTCGTCACTCATTTTGCGCGCGCCTTGGGCTTGCCGGCACGCTGCGTTGGGTCGAGGTAGGCGCTCAATACTGATGCGATGACGCGCGGGTTTTGGCCCGACTGAATCGCCATGACGCCGTCGATACACAAGGTTAATTTCAGTTTTTCGTTGGTCGACAGAAACTTAAGTTTGTCAGCGACCGGCAGGAAAAGTACGTTAGCAAGAACCGAACCCCAGAGCGTGGTCAGTAGTGCAAGGGCCATCGCAGGACCAATGGCCTTGGGGTCGTCCATTTTTGCCATCATGGCAACGAGACCAACTACCGTGCCGATCATGCCAAATGCAGGAGAAGACTCCCCCATTGAGCGCCAGACCTTTTCACTCGCCGTGTTGCGCTCAATGGTGCCGCGCATGTTTTTACTCATACTTTGTTTGACCACGTCGGCAGTGCTGCCGTCGATTAACATCTGAACACCCTCTTTGAGGAAGGGCTCGCTAATCTTTACTTTTTCCAAAGCAAGTAACCCGTCTTTTCGACTGACAGTGGCCAGCTCAACAATTTCATCGATAAGTGCTTGGGGGTCGTTGTTTGGGCTAAAAAACGTGCGTGAAACCACTTTCAGTGAACTGAGGAAGTGTCCAAGGGAGTAGCGAATCATCACACCAAAAATTGTGCCGCTCAGCACAAAAAGCGGTGAGAACCAGTCGTCGGTGAACATTTCGAGCTGGTCTTGTTTGACAATTGTCCAGACAATGAAAGAGACCGCGCCTATCATCCCCAGAAGAGTTGCAATATCCACCCAGTACCTCCGATAACCACTTATTGCCCTAAGTTAGCGACAAGTTATGACGCTAATATAGACGAGGATAGCAATTGCTTCGTAAATAACTATGGAAGAACTTCAATTAACGTTAACACCGGCCCGCGTTGATCAACGTAATTTTGGTCTGATGCTCAGTAATTGGCGCGTTGGGCAGGTGATTAATGCGCTGGTTGTTGATCGAATGCCCAGTGGCGGCATGTTGCTCAGTGCGGGGGGGCGTGAGTTTGTGACGCCGATGGATTTGCCGGTGCAGCCGGGTAATCGACTGCAGCTCGAAGTTCAAAAAATCGCGCCTCAGCTGGTACTCAAGGCATTTTTGCCTGACGCTATAGCAGGGTCGGGCAAAACGCAGAGTGCCCCATTGTCCAATCCGCTGGTAAGCGCCGATACGCGGGTCGCTAATACGGCAACCTTGCTGTCGACGATTGCAGCAAGCCCGCCGCTTCGCGCCTTTATTAGTCAATCGCCAGCACTCACGGCGTTATTTGCAAGCCTTACTGGGCAAGCGCTGCCGTCAAGTCTCCTCTCATCGGGCAGCTTAGCTCAAGCCGTCGCACAATCCGGGCTGCTGACGGAGGCCAATTTAGCAGCCGGACGTGATGCCCGCGCAAAAGGCTCTGCAAAGACGCAATTAACGCAGATTCAGCGCATGCTCGGTGAAATGACGACAGCGGGTTTGCAGCCAGAGTCGAGAGGCTCGTTATCGTCGTTGTCGGAACTCACCAATGCGGCACTGGCAAATTTGGGTCAGCAGCAGCTCACGTCGATACCGCAAGACGGCGGCAGTCAGCGCTGGGTGTTTAGTCTCCCACTTGAATTATCGGCAGGCTTTACTGATTTATCCATGACGGTTGAGCGCGATGCAAGCGGCGCCCAAGGGTCGTCTGAAGATCAGGAGTGGCGCGTTCAGTTACAACTTGAGTTACCCAGCGCTGGCCCGATCAAGGCTGTGGTGACCATGAAAGGCTCCGACATTAGTATTGTGCTTCAAAGTCAGTCCGCTTCGGTACGAGAGGTGCTTGAACAAACTTTTTCCGACCTTCGAAACCGGCTGATTATTAGTGACTTCCGCGTGAAGCGTCTGGTTGCAGAGCCCGTAATGGTATCGCCGCCTCCATTGGACCCACCATCCGGCTTTAAGGCATCGGCATGAAGCAGGATGACTTTGAGAGAGCGGTTGCGCTCCAATACGATCAACTTGGAGCGCCGACGATTCTGGCATCGGGCGAGGGGGAAATTGCACGCCTCATTAAAGAGCGCGCCGAGCAAGCGGGGGTGCCGTTAGTTGAGAATCCAAAGTTGAGCTACTTGCTCTCCAAAATACCCCTTGGGGATGAAATACCGCCGGAACTTTACCGGGCGGTGGCCGAAGTTTTGGTGTTTATATTGCGCGTGGAAATGGCACTGGACGAGCGGGGTTAATCTCTGTCGGCAGTGGTCATTTTCAGTTCCGTCAGGGGTGCGCGGCGCTAAAACTTTCAAAAAGTGCGATTTTGGTCACAGTTTTGACCCATATGAGTCACTTTTTCCCGTTTAAAGCAATGGAAACCCGCGGTTGCTCTGCGTAGTCTTATTACTCGCATGGATGCGCTTCTGAAATTACCGATACCAGAGAGAGGATGGGGCTGGGTCGGATAACTGAGGAGGTGTGTAATGCGTGCTCCCGCGACTAACTCTGCAATACCACAGGTGTCTCGTCCACTTCGGGCAAAACCTGTCTATGTTTTCTCTGCCTTTACGTCAGAAGATCTGCGCTCAAACCACACGGCAAAGCGCTATCTAAGAACCGCTGCGAACGACGTGTGCTTGGTGCCCTTGTTTAGAGACTTCACTTAAGGTTTCACACCAGACTCTGGCCCGTCTTTGCGGTGGATAAATCACACCGTTCAGGGTCGGAACGTCCACGAGGCGTGGGACAGCCAATGCCTGTTGTCAGGAAATGCCGGTAACGCGCATTTATTGTGCGCCACGTTCCCTGTGGCCGATGCCGTTCTCTGGGTCTGAAATTATCTCGCACAGTGGTGCTCAACGCGGGGACTATTTTTCGCGTTGAGCCTGTGTAAGCAGTCGGTCCAATTGATCAGAAAAGTGCTTACGGTCGGTGAGGTTCAGTGCTGGAGGGCCTCCCGTATGCGCGCCTGATGATCGCATTGTTTCCATAAAATCACGCATCTGTAGGCGCTGCTTAATATTGTTTTGAGTGTAGCGCTCACCGCGCGACGTGAGCACCAGTGCGGATTTTGCGATGACGTCTGCGGCCAATGGAATGTCAGAGGTGATGACAAGGTCACCCGCTGACACCCGTTGCTCAATGGCCTTGTCTGCTTCATCAAAGCCACCGGGGACTTGATAGAGGCGCACGTGGGGTGAGCTGAGTAGCGAAAACGCGTGATTCGCGACAAAGGTCGCGGTCATTGCGCGCTTGTGTGCAGCTTTCGCAATGATCTCTCTGATGGCGACGGGACAGGCGTCGGCATCTACCCAAATGTCCATGGCTACCCCCCAAAAAAAGACCCGGCGATAGCCAGGCCTTTACAGTGTACTACTACCGGCGATTAGTGGGCGGCAAAACCGCGGTAGTCGCTTGAGGCAATTTGATCGCAAATCATTCTGTAGGTTCCCACGCCGCCCACATAGGCTAAAAACATGCGCGGCTTTCCAGGGACGTTGGCGCCCATGTACCAGCTGTTGGCTTTGGGGTAGAGCGTCATATTCGCAAGTTGCTCGGTGTGCTCAGCCCACTCTTGCTCTGCCTCGTCGGTAGGCTCAATCGTTGCTTTCCCTTCGCTGCGCATCCACTGAATACAATCGCTCACCCAGTCAACGTGCTGCTCAATAGAAACCAGCATATTGCTCAGAACCGAGGGACTTGAGGGTCCTGTGATAGTGAATAAGTTAGGGAAGCCGTGAATAGCGATGCCTAAATAGGAGCGCGGTCCGTCAACCCATGCGTCTTGCAGCTTTACGCCGCCACGGCCACGAATGTCGACGCGCAAGAGCGGCCCTGTCATGGCGTCAAAGCCGGTCGCATAAACAATTGCGTCGAACTCCCGCTCCCCCTCAATGGTCTTAATGCCGGCGCTGGTGATGGTCTCGATCGGGGTGCGTCGTAAATTAATGAGAGACACGTTGTCTCGGTTGAAGGTCTCGTAGTAATTGGTGTCGATACAGGGTCGCTTAGTCCCGTAAGGGTAGTCTGTTGGCAGTAAATCCTGCGCGGTTTGTTCGTCGTTTACCGTTGTACGAATGCGGTCACGAATGTATTCAGAGATCTGATCATTCGATTCCTGCTCGACTTGAAGATCAGCAAACTGGAACAGCATTCCCGGCAAAATGCCGCTTTCCCAGCCGTCGGTAAATCGCCGACTGCGCTCTTCAGGCGTTGCATCGATTGCACGGTCCATTGAGCGCTCGTTCACTACGCCGAGAACATTCAGTCGCTGTTTCGCACGATAGTCACTGTAGTTGGCTTTAATTGCATTGGCGTCATCTTGCGCAAGCTTGTGATTAAGCGCAGGCGTTGTGAAGGTCGCCGTGCGTTGGTAGACCACAACCTCGGCCGCTTCCTCCGCAATCAGCGGAATGGCTTGAACGGCTGACGAGCCGGTGCCAATGACGGCGACGCGTTTGCCCGTAAAGTCGACGCCCTCTTTGGGCCAGAGGCCAGTTGTGTAAGTACTGCCTTTGTAGCTTTCACGACCCGCGATATCCGGTGTCTTTGAAGCAGACAATACGCCGGTTGCCATGACTAAGTGCTGCGCTCGCACGCGACGCCCGCACTGGGTTGTGACGAGCCATTCCTCAGCGTCGTCGTCGAAGTGGGCACTGGCAACCGAGGTGTTAAAGGCAATGTCACTCTTGAGGTCAAACCGGTCAGCAATATGTTGTGCGTACTTTAGAAGCTCCGGTTGGGGTGAATATTTTTCCGACCACTGCCACTCTTGCTGAAGGTCATCGGAGAATGAAAACGAGTAAGCCATGCTCTCAATATCCACTCGCGCACCCGGATAGCGGTTCCAGTACCACGTGCCACCGACATCACTGCCTCTTTCGAAAACTTGAACACTGAGCCCTTGCTCGCGCAGTTTGTGGAGTTGGTACATCCCCGAGAAACCGGCTCCTACGACCACCACGTCCTTACGCTCGGTCGGCGTTAGGTGGCGATCCATTTCCTGGGCCAGCCACGCCATTGCTTTTCCGGCCGCCGGTAGGGCAGCGGGCATGGCAAAGAAGCCGTGCATTTGCTGCAAAAAGTTCTTGTGGCTTACCGAGACACCCGATGCGCGAAGTTTCTCGACGTAGGCCTGACCTTCGTCCACTAAAATGTCGAACTCTGCGGTAAGAACCACAGCGGGCGGCAGGTTGTGAAGACTTTTGGCGTGCAGTGGCGACGCCATGGGGTCTAGCCGTGACGCAGGGTCGGCGTAGTGCGCCCAAAAGTGTGCCATAAGGTCGCTGGTTAAGAACAGTTGCTTGTCGTCGTCACCCCAGCTGGATCCAGACATCGCACCATCGGTTACAGGATAGACGAGCGCCTGAAGGTCAATGTGCGGCCCGTCTTCATCGCGTGCTCTCATGGCGACAACCGTCGCTAAATTACCCCCAGCGCTGTCACCGGCAACCACCAGCGGGAGTGAATCACCACCCACGGTAGCGCGATTTTTGTCGATCCACTCGAGGGCTGAATAGCAGTCGTTTAAGGGTGTTGGGAACGGGTGCTCCGGTGCTTTTCGATAATCCACCATCACAACAACGGCCTCGCAGGTCTCGGCAAGGTGACGCCCTACGGCATCGTAGTCGTCAATGTTGCCGATCACCCAACCGCCGCCATGGAAGTAGGTGATGAGGCGTTTTGCACGCGAAGACGGTGTCAGCACGCGCGCCCTAATCGACGCACCGTCAACGGGAATCTCTAAGTCGTTGCTGACCACGTTTTGAGGCCCTGGGGGCATGGATCGGTTGATCTCCGAGAACACCAAACGCGCTTCGTCGGGCGGTAAAGTACTGAGGTCGGGCGTTTCATTGAGCGCCATGCCGGCGAGCATCGACGTTGTTGCTAGATCTAGGTGCATGTGAATCTTCCTCGCTTGTTATTTTTTTAGAGCTGGAGTCAGTCTGGTATCCAATTGCCGTGAAATCCTGGTGGTACCCGGTGTGGGAGATGAATGATACCTGTGGGCCCTCTTTCAATTGCTAGGGCATCGAAAAACTGCAGTTCTGTGGTGTCGTTTTCCATGTTGATGACCAGCCCCATGAGCCAACCCTTAGCTTCTTCGGCGGTTGCTGATTCAGGAACGAAGATGAATTCACCGCCCACCATACCCTGACCGAAGTGATGCGTTTTCTTCTGGCCGGTTTCCATATCGTAATGAAAGAGCGTGTTCTCAGCGACGAAATTCGACACCGTCTCGCCCGGCTGGCTGACGACCCATGCGTGTCTGTAGGGCTGCCCAAAAAAACGCTCATCGATACGTGGAAATTCCTGAGGCGCGCGGTCAGTGGTCGTTCGTGTGACTTGTTTTGTCGCCGGGTCGACGTGCCAGCGCTCAAAACCGCAGGGGTCGCCGTTCGGTCCGTCTGGGCCGTGAGCAAACATGGTCTCGTAGGCGCAGCAGTCAATGGTCACGCTGCCGTCGCTGTTCTGAAACGTGTTGGCCACGTGGAAGAGGTAGCAGGGGTCGACGTCGCACCAGATGATGTCCTCGACCTCTCCACGCCGAGGCAGTAGACCGACTCGCGCGGTGTGCTCTTTGTTCCATCGATAGGGGAAATTGAACCCTTGAGCTACTGCACTCAGGGAGAAGGTGACGGGAAGGTCGAAGACAATGACGTAGTCGTCGGTGATCCCGCACTCGTGAATTGAGGGGCCGTCTTGAACCGGAATTTTGCGCTCCGACAGCACCTGACCGTCGGGGCTAATGGCAACGTGCCAGACTGTATTGGGAGACTCGGGCTCGTACGTGACGGCGTGCCATTCACCCGTTTTGGGGTCCTCGTGCGGATGTGCGGAAAAGGGCGCACTGAGACCGCCGTTAAAGTGTGCTGACTCTTTCGTGTCGAGGTATTCATCTAGTTCAAAGGGAAAAGGGCCGGACTCGACCAGCGCCAGCGTTTTCCCCGCCAGCTTCAACACGTTCGTATTGACCGTATCGCGCCCACCCCGTCGCGGGCCACACGCCGCCTTTGGTCCGCCCTGGCGTTCGAGGGCCTGCGACTTTATGAACCGGTTGCGGTACCACTGGGGCTGACCGTTAGAAATGCGAATACCGTGCACCATGCCGTCACCGACAAACCAGTGGTGGCCCCTGGGGTCTACTTTGTATGGGTTGGGACCGATACGTGCGTAGGTGCCTGCCAAGGTAGCGGGTAGCTCACCCGTCACCGGTAACGCCTCAAGCAGCAGTTCCTCGGTCATGGGGGCGTGAATGCCGGAGAGAAATAGGTGTTCACGAAATGGGTTCTTGAAACGACGGTTGATGGACGCCGAAGCATTGATCATCCGTGTGATGGTGTTCCTGATCGTTGCTTCAACTTGGCTCGCCATGCGTGTCGACTTTTATGGGTATTTGCACCCAATAAACACCAACTTCATGTCTCCTCGCAAGTCACAGTGCGCAAAAGCGCCTAATTGATGTGCGCACCCTAGAAGTAGTGGCCTATCCATTGCCCAATAGGGCTTCCGGATGCGATGCGAATCGGGATCGCACTGCCGTTGTTACACCGCACCTCGCCACGTGTCGAAAACCATGACTCCTCAAGCACATAAGCACATTTACTGGACTGTTCGGGCGCGTAAATGGGGATCTCCACCGTGTGAATCGTTAGGCCACTGCCGCTTGCACCACTTTTTCCCATTTGGATGAGCGCCACCACGCCGTTACCCACGAGCGGGTGCCGATAGCCCTCGCTAACCGCAGTCATCACGCTTTTATTCACCCCGATGCTCTGGTTGAGGTGGCTGGGTGTGCCGTCCCAGGTGTCGTTGGTGGGGGACCAGCCCAGCGATGTGAGGCATCGCTGTCGATCTCGGGTCTCTCGTCGACCTTGATGCGTCGTCGCGGCGACTGTTTTCCAAAAGCCGACTTGCGAGCCACTCAGACCGGTCATGAAACTGTGCGGACTGGGACTGTTGGTTGCAACGGCTGCGTGACCCTCGACGCTGACGTTGGGCGCGCCGTTAATGTGGCGGACGCCCTGGAACGAAAATTGAATATCGGGAACGGGGATCCACTGGTCGGCTGCCTGAACGCAAAACGACGCTTCCTGCTCGAAGAATGTGTGTTGCAGGTGAATAGGCAGGCTCGGGTTGAACCAGCGCTCACTGCCGAGGGTGTGTGTGACCTGAGTACAGCCCGCACAGACGGCGAGCAGGCACAGGGCCAGAAAGGTACGGAGAAACATAAACAACCGCTCTCAAGATCTATCCACTTTTATAGATTAGCGACCAAAACGGTGAAACGCTTAGCGGTATTTCGTGAATCAGACGCCTGCGCGGGCCCGCGGGTGGTTAAGATCGACTAGCCGCTGAGCTCATCGCGGGCTGTCGCAAAGGCAGTCACCGCTTGGTCAAGATCGGCAATGGAGTGTCCTGCAGATATTTGAACCCGGATTCGTGCTTTGCCTTTTGGAACCACCGGGTAGAAGAATCCAACGGCAAACACATTGAGCGCCAGCAGACGCTCGGACATTTTTTGAGCAAGCACGGCGTCACCCAACATGACCGGTACGATCGGGTGGTCCCCCTCGGGTACCGCAAAGCCGTGGGCCTGCATTTGTCGTCGAAAGTAATGGGTGTTGTCTTGGAGTTGGTCGCGAAGCGATGTTGAGGCTTCCAGCATATCTAAGACTTGCAGTGATGCTGCGCAAATGGAGGGCGCTAAGGTATTTGAGAATAAGTAAGGACGTGAACGCTGCCTTAAAATATCGACAATTTCCTGCCGTGCTGCAGTAAAACCGCCAGAGCCGCCGCCTAAGGCCTTACCAAACGTGCCGGTAATAATATCGACGCGATCCATGACCTCGCAGTACTCGTGGACACCGCGGCCCGTTGCTCCCATGAAGCCTGTTGCGTGGCAGTCGTCGTGGTGAACCATGGCATTGTATTGGTCCGCCAGATCACAAATCTTGTCGAGTTGCGCAATGGTGCCGTCCATGGAGAAAACACCGTCTGTGGTGATCAAAATTCGCCGCGCACCGCGTTCCTTCGCCGCGATTAATTGGGCTTCCAGATCGGCCATGTCGTTGTTGCGGTAGCGGTAACGCGCGGCCTTGCACAGTCGCACACCGTCGATGATCGATGCGTGGTTGAGCTCATCGGAGATCACGGCATCTTCTGGGCCTAAAATGGTTTCGAACAGGCCTGTGTTTGCATCGAAACAAGCGGCGTAGAGGATGGTGTCTTCCATCCCCAGAAATCCTGATACGCGATTCTCGAGGGTTTTATGAATGCCTTGTGTGCCACAAATAAAGCGAACGGATGCGAGACCAAAACCCCAGGTGTCGAGACTGTCGCTCGCCGCCTTCTTGACCGCTGGGTGGTTGGCCAGGCCCAGGTAGTTGTTGGCACACATATTAATAACGTTTGAGCCGTCAGCGAGGGTAATGTCGCTTTTCTGATCAGACGTAATGACGCGTTCGGTTTTCCAAAGTCCGGCCTCTTTTATACCCACGATTTCATCGGCAAAGCTTGCTTTCGTCGCGTGATAGCTCATGTCAGTCCTTCCAGTCGAGAATTATTTTGCCCGATTGTCCCGAGCGCATAATGTCAAAGCCCTCCTGAAATTCGGTGTAGTGGAGTCGGTGCGTAATGATGCGCTCTACGGGGAGACCGGACTGAATCATCATGACCATTTTGTACCAGGTCTCATACATTTCGCGGCCATAGATGCCTTTAATATTAAGGCCTTTAAAGACGACGTCGGTCCAAGCGATCCCGGTATCGTCGGGCATCAGCCCCAGCATGGCGATACTGCCGCCGTTAATCATTTTATTGAGTACGTCTCTAAACGCGACCGGCGATCCGGACATCTCAAGGCAGACATCGAAGCCCTCAAGAATTCCAAGACTTGCCATAAACTCGCGCGTGATCTGTTGCTTAGCCACGTTGATGGGCTGCACCTTGGGTACGATCCGTTTCGCAAGATCCAGCCGGTATTCGTTGACGTCGGTGAGTATGACGTTGCGCGCTCCACAGTGCCCGGCGACCATCGCGGCCATAATGCCAATAGGACCCGCACCCGTAATAATGACGTCTTCACCAACCATATTAAACGACAGAGCGGTGTGAACGGCATTACCGTAAGGGTCAAAAATGGCAAGCAAATCGGTTGGAATATAAACGTTGGGCTTAAACACATTGGTTGCGGGTATTGCCAAATATTCTGCAAACGCACCGTCTCGATTGACGCCCACACCTTGTGTGTTGGGGCAGAGATGCAGTCGGCCTGCCAAGCAGTTGCGACAACGTCCACAGACAATATGACCCTCGCCTGAGACGATGTCGCCAATGGCAAGCCCCGTGACATTGGCACCGATTTCAACAATTTCTCCCGCGTATTCGTGGCCGCTGACCATTGGGATGGGTATCGTTTTTTGGGCCCATTGGTCCCAGTTATAGATATGCACATCAGTGCCGCATATTGCGGTTTTATGGATCTTGATGAGCACCTCGTTCCCCTCAATTTCTGGGATCGGGACATCTTCAAGCCACAAACCTTCTTCGGCGTATTTTTTCACGAGTGCTTTCATCGAACGAGTCCAGTAAGGCAGTGGTTATCTAAAGGTTTTATGCGCTTAAAGTCGCTTTGGATGACTTTGAGCCGCTTGCGGTTCTTGGGTGCTGCGAGAGTTTCAATATCCGCCTATTTTATGACGGCTCGTGCATTGACGATACTACCGCATAGGGTGCTATCGTCTTGCCTCGAGCAAAACACAAAAACGAGCGAGGCGACGATGCTGGATCTAGATCGAGAGAAGATAGCGCTTGCCGCCGCGTTTCGGTGGGCGGCACGACTCAACTTTCACGAGGGTGTGGCTAACCACTTCTCGCTCGCGCTCAATGCGGACGGCACACGGTTCTTAATGAACCCCAACCAGCGCCATTTTTCACGCATTAAAGCCAGCGATATTATCGAAGTTGATGCCAATGACCCCAATGCACTCAGTGGACCCGACGCCCCGGACATAACGGCGTGGGGATTGCATGGTGGCATTCACAGACACTGTCCACACGCACGTTGCGTCATGCATGTGCACTCGAATTACGCCACTGTGCTGGCCTCACTCTCCGACAGTCGCCTGCGGCCTGTCGATCAGAACTCCGCCATGTTCTTTAACCGCTACGTCATTGACGAGCATTACGGTGGTCTGGCCTTGGAGGATGAAGGCAATCGGTGTGCGGCACTCCTGACCGACCCCAAAAAGAAGGTCATGATCATGGGTAACCACGGTGTCTTGGTCATCGGTACAACGGTGGCGGAGACCTTTAATCGCCTCTACTACTTTGAGCGCGCAGCAAGTACTTACGTCCAGGCGCTGCAGACCGGGCAGCCACTGCGTGTGCTGTCTGACGAAGTGGCAGAGAAAACCGCGCAACAGCTCGAAGCCTACCCCGAGCAAGATGAACGGCACTTTCTTGAGCTTAAAGGCATCTTGAATGCGGAGGGATCGGATTACGCCCAGTGACGGCGAAGGTCGCCGTGACGAGACTGTAATACTGGTTTGACGCGCAGGCGCGCAAAGCGTCGCCTGTCAGCCCATTACAAACGGGCGACGCGTGTTTGAGCAGATGCGCCTGAGCGACTCATCGCAAGGGCTACACACCAAAGACGCGTCTGAAGTTATTCACGTAAAAGTTATCGAGCGTGCACGCGCTGTGATTTGCTAAAAACGCATCGAATGATCCGAGTGGGTCTTTTCCACCCTCAATATGCGGGTAGTCGCTTGCGAACATGTACAGCTCGGCGTTTGAGTGCGCGATTAACGAGCCCACATCCTCAAAAGGGAAGGCGGTGAACCCCATTTGCTCCGTGATTTGCTCCGACGGCTTGCGCGACATGGAGGCAAGTTCAGGCTGGACACGGCTAAACGCGTGGACGGTGTTATCCAATATTTTCAAAAAGGAGGGCACCCAAGACGCGCCGAGTTCAACAGCTGCGCCTCTCAGCTTTCGGTGGCGCTCAAAGACACCACTGAGCACCATGGCACTGATGAATCGCTCGGCCGCATGGTGAAGCACTGAATAGTCCAATGCCCTGACGTTTTCACCCCCGTCAAATGCGTCTTTGGGCAACGGCTTTCCGTTGTTAAACCAGGCCGGGTCAATGTGATAGTCACTGCCGCCAATATGAATTAAAAAGGGTACGCCGCTCTCTGCCAGCCTTGCCCAAAACGCGTCAAAATCCGGGTGTCCGGGTGATTTGTCGCCACAGATGCGGTGCGGCACCCAAATGCCGCCCATTCCTGACTGCAGGGCAAACTCGAGCTCTTGCACGGCAAGGTCTGGATCGTCCAGCGAAATACAGGCCATTCCCATGAGGCGCTCGTCATCCCCGCAAAAAGCGGTCATGGCGCGTGTGTGTGCGCGAACCGCACCGTATTTAACGCGGGTGCTGAGCTTTGTCGAAAATGGGGCTCTGGCGGAAAGTGTCGAGAAGATGATTTGTTTTTTGAAGCCCAGCATATCCAGCGCTTGCGAGCGATGCCGCCCGTCAAATGCACCAAGTGCCTGAATTTCTTTTGACTGTGCGATCAACCCATCGCCCAAGGAGCGCAGGTGATTCAGATGTTCGTCTGAATGTTTGCCACCTTGACCGACCAGCACCGCAACCTCTTCTTCGGTGACGCTGGAGGCCGAGTAACTGGTCAGTGGAATTTGATCGCGAATATCCGGGTCAGCGAAATCGCGTAAATGCGTGGGCAACTCCATGATGTGCCCGTCTGCATCGTAGATGGCTCTGTCGCCCGCGTAGGTCATGTCGTTCGCCTCTCTTGTTATTGTTAAGCTGCTATTGTTGGGCGCCTCGATTGAGTACCCAGTAATTATTGTATGCCGGGTCAGTGTAACGACAGTTCGGGCGTGCGTGCAAAACCGGCCCCCAGCGTCTTCATGTGTCAATGGGGCGTCGTCTTGAGGTAGTCTCTGGGACCTTGTTGATTAATCCCTCAAGTGTACGAAACGTTGGCAGCTTTGGAGTCGATATGGATCCCTTAAGTCAGGCGGTGCTGGGCTCAGTTGCGTCTCAATCGGTGCGCAACAAAACCAGTCTAATCAGAGTCGGTACCATCGGTGCCCTTGCCGGAATGGCGCCTGATCTTGATGTGCTGATTCAATCGGCTACGGACCCACTGCTGTCACTGGAGTACCACCGGCAGTTCACCCATTCGCTCATTTTTATTCCGTTGGGTGCGGCGCTCTGTGCTTTAGCTTTTTGGCCCTTCGTCCGTCGTCACATGAGCTACCAGCAGGTCTGGCTGGTCGCGCTCGTGGGCTACGCTACTCACGGTTTGCTCGACGCCTGCACGACCTACGGCACGATGTTACTTTGGCCGTTCTCTGATGCACGCATTGCGTGGAGTAACATCTCGGTGGTGGATCCGTTATTCACGCTGCCTTTACTGGCTGCGGCGGTGTTGGCCGGGGTCAATCAGTCGATCCTCACTGCACGTCTCGGTATGGTTTGGGGCTTGATGTATCTCGCGTTCGGACTGGTGCAGCAGGATCGAGCGACGACGGCGGGCGAAGCGCTTGCTGCGAGTCGAGGACACGACTTGGTGGTTGTTTCATCCAAGCCCAGCTTTGGCAATATCCTGCTCTGGAAAGTCATTTACGAGCACGACGATCGGTACTACGTCGACGCGGTTCGGGTCGCCACTGGTATCCAGCTACTGGAGGGCGATAACGTTGCTCGGCTCCACATTGAAACGCATTTTCCGTGGCTGGATGCCAGGTCACAGCAAGCGAGAGACTTAGAGCGATTTCGATGGTTTTCCAGAGACTACTTAGCCCTTGATGAAGACGACTCTCAGTTTGTCGTGGACATGCGGTATTCCCTGCTACCCAACGAGATCAAGGGTCTGTGGGGTATTCGTTTGGATGCAACATTGAGTCAAGACCAACACGTTGAATGGACAGCGAGGCGCGGTGCGGGCGCGGAGCGATTTGATGAGCTTTTCGGTTTGTTGGCAGGCCACGATGAACGGCTAGTTGAGCTGCCTCAAGCACTTCGCCATGATGCCGCCAACATAAGGCCCTCTGGCGTCTCAAACTGAGCCGAGGGGGAATTATAAGCAGTCGTCATACTAAGCCGGCCTGTTGAGTCCCGACACGATCTAACCGCTGAATAGCCTGGCCGTGTTAAAAAGGTAAGGCTGTGCAGTTCCCGGGGAGAGGGTTCCCGTCAAAGGCGCTCTTTGCAAAGGGAACAGAGTCCTTCAAGGAATGATTCAGTACGCTCAAGTGGTCGAACGAACGGTAGGTGTGAGCGGATACTTGGGTGCCTGCGCTACACGCCGCTTTCATGAGCTGGAACTGCATTCGCGGTGGAGTGTCGACGTCCGCCAAGCCGGTGCCAATAAAGAGCGGTGTGGCGAGGGTCAGCGTGGGAAATCCCATGTACGCATAGGCCGCTTCAATACTCATCTTACTGCTCGTTTCGAAGACGTCATTGTAGGTGAGACCCAGCTGGCTGATTTTCTTACGAATGTCGCGATTACACACGGACGCCACCTCACGGGCGAGTGGTAGTGCGCTGGGTTTTAGGTGCTGGGCGGCGTCAAATGCGGGGTCAACGTACTCGAGCAACGATAGGACTAGGAAGTTATAACCGAGCTTGGGGTCAACCGCGTCTCGTGGTCTGGCGCGCCGAAGTGCACGAACGGCTTCTGGCGAAAAGTACGGCACACCGGTTGCTACGACGCCACGAATATCGAGTTCAGGGGCATAGGCGGGCCAGTAGCCTGCGGTGGCAATGGCCGCGCCCGCTCCTTGTGACTGACCCGCTAAGACCACCTTTTTGGAGACTGGAAAGTCACTGCCTTGAACGGCTCTGATGATGTCCAAATTGCTGTAGGCCTCGGGTTGTGTGGCCATGTAAGGATGTATACCTCGAGTGCCTAGGCCTTGATAGTCCGAGGCCACAATGGCGAAGCCCTGGGCCAGCCAGTGCGCTAAGTGCGCCTGATGAAACGGCACATAACCCGTCCACGTTGGCGCGCAATGATCGGCTATGCCAACTGTACCGTGAGACCACAGTAGCAGTGGCCAACCCCCAACGGGTGCTTGGCCTGGCGGTAAAAAGAGAGCCCCCGATACCACAATGGGTGCATTCCCCTTGATGCCGTCTGTCGATGTATAAAGCAGTCGCATGCTGACTGCCGCGCCCGGTACTGACTGATGCGGGCTCAGCGGCTCTTGATTAAGGAGTAGGCCCACAGTCTGAGGTGAAGTCCCGCGATAGGTGTAGAACTCTGAGACACCGCCGTCGCCCACCGCGGCTCTTGCTTTTTCAGACAAGGTGCCGGGCATCAAATCGACGGACTGGTGCGCGCAGCTTATCAGTGAGACAGACAGCACGAGTGCGATAATGAGGATCTTAAGCATCGGTTCTCCAGCCCAGTCAATCAACGCGTAACAAAAGTATATAGGATCAGCGACTGCCAGGCGTGTCTCTTAGTTCCAGCAGAATGCGCATCGGATGAGTGGTGCGCGGACACTAACTACACCATTACAATGAAAAGACCCAGCGTCAAAAGCCTTATTACCCTCGTTTACTGTGCGTTTCAGAGCATCCAACGCACGTCTCCCAGGCACCTATGTCGCGGTCAAGGTTGCCTGGTAAAACTACGCTGAGACTTTCAACGTCCCACGCTCAATCACCGGTCTGACTTTGCGCACCTTGACGCCCATCAAGGTGCTCTTCACCAAACGATTTCAGCGCGCGCAGAACGGGCTTTAAGGCCTTGCCGAGCTCCGTAGGCACATACTCATAGCGGGTGGGCCGAGTTTGATAGGGCACCTTGGCCAAGAGCCCCAGCCCGACTAATTTGCGCAGTCGGTCGCTTAAGAGATTGGTAGGAATATGCTCCCTGCTCGCACAAAAGTCGGCAAAGGTGCGACCGTTTAGGAACAAGGCGTCTCGCATAATCAGCAGGGTCCAACGGTCTCCTAAGAGATCTAATGACCGCGAAATTGGGCAGGGTGATCGGTGCTCGACAATGGGTTTCTTAGATTCTGACGTCATGGTCTGCTCTGGCCTCGCCGAAAAGCCCCCAACTTCAGAGCGGTGACCATGATAATGCCGTAGATCGCCATGCCGAATGCTGCCGCATAAAACACGCCCGCCAAGCCCCAATCGGTCGTATTGATCAGCACCAACGCACCGCCGACCGCGACAATAAGTCTGAGCACCAGCGATACAACAGGCCAGAACATCGCTCCAGCGCCTTGAGAGGCGAAATACAAAGACAGACCTAAGCCCTGAAACGCAAAGCAAGGCCCGACGATTTGTATGTATTGTTTGGCTGCTGCCTGAACAAACGGATCTTGGCTAAACAGGGGGATCCAAAAATCGGGGAATAGGGCCAAGCTGACGCCAATCATCCCGGCAAGGAGCGCGGAACCCATGCCCCCGACCCAGCCGATGCGTTCCGCTCTTTTAAGGTTGCCTGCACCCACGCTCATGCCCACTAACGAGGTCATGGACGCACCGATACCAAAGACTAAGGGAATGAGAAGGAACTCAATGCGCGAGCCTATGCCGTAACCCGCCAAGGCCTCCTCACCAAAACGCCCAACGATGGCTGTCAGGCAAAGGATGCTGGTTACTGTGAGTATGGGCGACAGAGACGCAGGCAGCGCGACGTTGAGAATCTCTTTGAAGTGTTGGGGCTCAAAGCCAAAGCGGCTTCGTCGAATTTTGATGGCCGTGCTGCCGATGATGAGCCTCAAAATCATGATGCCGCTGAGGAGGAAGGCCGTGACGACGGCCGACACGGCGGCACCGACAATGCCGAGTTGCGGGGCACCAAAGGCACCCAGTACCAGAGCCGCTGACAGGGGCACCTGAACGAGGGCACTGGCGGCCATGACCAGGGCTGGGAACTTCATATCCCCCATGCCGCGGTATATCGCGCTGACCACGCCCATGAACCACAAAAATACGCCACCTGAAAATAACACCAGGCAGTAACGCAGTGCTTCAGTGAGCGTGTCACTGTTGCCACCTAAGAAACGCAGAAAAGCCGCACCAAAAACCCAGAACAGTGTAAAGAGTAGGAGCGCACCGATGACTGCCAGTGCCAAGGCGTGCCAGATCAGTTGCTCCGCACGTTGCGGTTCACCAGCCCCTAGCGCGCGTGCAATGGCTGAGGCCACTGCGCCTCCCATGGCGCCGGCCGACAGGGTCTGGGTCAGCATTAACAGTGGGAATACCAACGCCATAGCGGCCAGAGAACTGCTGCCCAGCTGACCCACAAACCAGACCTCGGTCATGCTCACACTTGCCTGAATGAAGAAGGCAATGCTGTTGGGCGCAGACATTTTCGCCAGCAGCGGGAGCGGGCGAGCGGTCAGCAAGTACTGGGTACGGTCGTCCATAACATTAAAACCACTCGGCAGAGGCTTGCAGTAATAGATTAGTTACTTTAATAATGCAAGTGACTGGCTATTGATAAATAATAAAAACGAGTAGGAAGGTTGTATGGCATTTGGACTACTAATGGGCGCCGCGTTACTGTCGCTGTTGGGCGCGTTGTTCCACGGCGTTGCCGGTCACCGCTTGTATATGGGCAATATAAACGCCAGTAACCTCGAACCGTTAGCCAAGACCTTAAGCCTGGTGAGTTGGCACACGTTTACGATCATGCTTGTGGTCGGTGCGGGGACACTCGTCTGCGTCGCGTACAACCCCGCCCTGAAACTCATGGCTTATCCCATTATCTTAACCAATGCAGCAGGCGCCCTAATGTTCCTCGCGTTGGGGCTGGGCAGCCACCGGCAACTGCTCACGTTGCCGGGTCTGTACCTGATGGGCGGCACCGCGATGTTGGCTGTGTTGGGTGTTGGCTGAAAAAGCGCTTTTGGGGCGTATCGCCGCGCGCCTCTCGTTCACAGAGAAATCAACATTACTGCTGTGGCTGTGACGCGCGTGATCAGCATGGCTTTTTCGAGAGCATTTTCAAATTGGGCGACTACAAAGTTGACTCGGATTCGGACCCAAGGGGCTCGTCATTAGAGCCGGACGCTAAGTCTCGCTTGCTCGTCAGGTAGGAATGCCAGATGAACACCACTGTTGCGATGGTTCCCAGTAAAACCGTGGCCCAGATGCTGTTGTTAACGAGGCTCATCATGCCTGCGCCACCTTGCTCACCTCGGATTGCCGACAGCGCCGCGAAGTAACCTTGAAGCGTATCGCGCCACGCTATCATTCTAACGATGACGGAGAACGTGAAGACGAGGTAGAGGCTACTCAACATGCCTGCGTAAACTTTAGTCAGTTTATCCCCGGCCAAGTGACTTGCGACAATCGCTGCAAACGTGGCGCTGAGCCAGAACTGAAACACCGATTCGAGTCGACTAATTGACACATCGACCATCTGTAAGAGTTCGAAATACGACAGTTCCATTGGGACCTCCGGTGCTTTTTTTGACTGCGTTGGGCAAGTTTAACGCCAGTAACACAATCTTTCACACCGACAGCTTTGACCACGCTTAACTCAGGCTGCGACTTCATCACCACAGTGTCAGGCAAGACCGCAACCTGTGTATATCGGTTAAAGAAGTTCAAGAGGAATTGTGAGATAGATCGGTAATACGGCGACTGCGGCCAACCATCAGCTTGAAGAAGACTGCTTTAAGGCCAGATCGCATCGAGCGCGCAATGAACACCGGTCTGACGTGTCACGCTCGCTTAGATCGCGTAATCACCGTGGCATTTGCATAGCGCCTAACAAGACTCCGCACAGAAGCTAAGTAGTTAACACCGTGACACGTAAGTTTATGCGGGCTACAGGCTAGAAAGTGGTGCCCAGAGACGGAATCGAACCGCCGACACGGGGATTTTCAATCCCCTGCTCTACCAACTGAGCTATCTGGGCAAATCTGAAGTGGTTACTTCGGAGAGGCCGCGTATTAAACCGTCGCGACCTTGAGTCGTCAAGTAAACTACGCCAAAGCCGTTTGATTATCCTCTGCAGACGCCGAATCGGTGGCAATGTCCTTCGTCATATCGCGATTTGACGCTAAAACAGCATAGATCGCGGGCAGGATCACCAAGGTAAACAGCGTGCCGATCAGCATGCCAAACACCAAAACAGCCCCAATACTGTTGCGTGCTTCAGCACCGGCACCAGTCACAAGCACTAATGGAAAGTGCCCTAAGACTGTCGCGCCGGTTGTCATTAACACAGGGCGCAGTCGCGCGATGGCGCCATTACGAATCGCATCAAGTTTTTCAACGCCCGCCATGCGCTCGTGATTCGCAAAATCGACGATCAATATCGCGTTCTTAGTCACCAGTCCTACGAGCGTGATCAGCCCCACCTGAGAAAAAATATTGATGGTGCTGAAGTTTAAAAAGGTAATGGTTAACGCAGCGAATAGCGCCAACGGAATGGATCCCAGCAAAATAATGAGCGGGTCTCTGAAGCTGTTAAATTGTATGGCCAAGACTAAGAAGACGAGCACTGTTGCAATGCCCAACACGCCCGTCATGGTATTTCCTTCGCTGCGAAGTTCGCGAGACTCGCCGAGGTAATCCAGTACATAACCGTCGGGCAAGGTTCGCTCAGCAATGCTCTCGATCATGCTCAGCCCTTGGTCTTTGGTGGTGCCCGGCAAAATGGCGCCGTAAATCTTAAAGCCGTCTTTCTGCTGAAAACGAGTCAGGGCACGCGGTTCTGTTGTGCGCGTCAGGGTGACGAGCGAGCCAAAAGGGACCAGCTCGCCATTTGGGATTTTGATCGGAATATCCAACAGCGCGCTGGGTGAGTCGCGTTGCTCGTCTTCCAACATGGGAATGACGCGATAGGCCCGGCCACGCTCGTCAAAGCGGGTAATATAGGCCGGCGAAACCATCAGCCCCATTTGGGCGGATAGGTCGCCAAGACTCATGCCTAAATCTGCGAGACGCTCCTTGTCGATTTCAAACTGGGCTTCGACGCGGTCAATTTTTATATCGGTTTCGACAAATAAGAAGTTACCCGACGACTGCGCTTCGTCGACAATACTGCGCGCCACTTTCAGCATATTCTCGCTGCTGTCCGAAGAGGTAATAACGACCTCCACGTCGAAGCGACCGGCTGATGGCAACGACGCCTCCTCAAAGGGAATAGCCGAGACAATGGCTGAGTCTTTTATGCTTTGGTAGATCTCAAACACCATGTCTTTTACGGGTCGATCGCGGTCTCCTGGCGGCACAAACTCTTGACCACCAAAGCCGCCGGTGGGCGTCACAATTTGCCACATGTACGAGGGCTCTGGTTTGTCATCGAGCGTCGACACGACTTGATAAAAACCCTGCAAGGTCTCTGCCAGTGACGCCTCGGGCGCCGACTCGAACACCAGCCCGAGACTGCTTTGATCTTCGACTGGAGACAGCTCTTTGAGTGAAAACAGATACAGCGGTGCCGACAGCAGGGAGAAAAAGACGCTTGCGGTGATGAGTTGATAACGCCACTTCAGCGAGAAGTCGACCACGCGCGCGTAGATGTCAGCTGTTCGGTCAAAACGGCGATTCACCCATCGTGTGGTGGCTGACTCGTGCCCTTGGTCTGGACACACCCAGGCACTCAAAATCGGTGAGAGTGTTAATGCCACAAAGCCTGAAATCAAAACCGCGACGCCTAAGGCGAAGGCAAATTCTCGGAATAAGACGCCTGACAAGCCGGAGAGAAAGCCGATGGGCGCATAAACAACAGCAAGTGTTGCGGTCATTGCCGTAATCGGCCCTAAAAGGCGACGTGAGCTGGTGAGTGCCGCGTCGTATCGCGACATGCCTGAGCGTAAATTACGCGCCACGTTCTCAACCACCACTATGGCGTCATCAACCACCAGTCCAACGGATAACACAATGGCCAACACGGTCAGCAGGTTGAACGAGAAGCCAATAACGGACATGGCGGCCACTGCGCCCAACAAAGAAATAGGAATTGTCATGAGCGGCACTAAGGCTGTCCTGAAGGAGCCCATAAGCGCCACTACGACGAAGCCGACGAGTAAAATGGTCTCGCCCAGCGTGATAACAATTTCGCGCAATGAGTCCCTCATGTAGTTCGAGATGTCGAACGCCATAAAGAGTTCTAGGTCGTCGGGGAGAATTTTATTGATCTCCTCGATTCGGTCGTAAAGCGCATCTGCAACAGCAATCTCGCTGGCGCCCGGTGCTGCGTAAATGGGCAGAAAGACAACAATGTCTTGATCGTAACGGCTGCGCATTTGCATCTCTTCAATGCCGAGCTCAATCCGGGCGACGTCACCGAGCCTAATTTCCGCCCCGTTCTCTGATCGAATGATCATGGATTGGAAGTCTTCAGCCGTGCGTGCCGTGGCGTCGGTTTTTAGCGTAATGCGTTGAGTCGCACTTTCACTGGCGCCCAAGGCACTAATGACATTATTACTTTGAAGTGTGTCACGGACCTCGTGCGCGGTGACATTGAGCGCCGCCATTTTCCAGGCGTTCAGCCAAATACGCATGGCCGGCCGAACCCCACTGTTCTCCACACGTTGCACGTTGGGGACCGACGTCAGCTGTGGAACGATATCGCGCTGAACAATATCAGTAACCTCGCCCAATGGCCGTGTTTCGGGGACCCTCACTGCGAGGTAAAAGCTGGCGTAAGGGCTGTCGGCACGACTGACCTCTATGAAGGGGTCTTCGGCTCCGTCGGGAAGCTCAAGTCGAATTTGGCTGAGTCCTGAGGACAGTTCCGCGAGTGCGTCGGTACTGTTTTCATTGAGTTTCATCCAGGCCGTGACGATGCTCTCGCCCGAGGTGGTTGTTGATTCGACGTAATCGACGCCCGGTATTGCGTTTGCCACTCGTTCGATCGGTTCGGTCACAAACCCTTGCACCGATTCGGCGGTTGCTCCTGGGTAAGGCGTCATGATTTGGATGGACGAGCTCTTAATGACCGGAAATTGAAGCACCGGGATATCGATCGCGGAACGCAGACCCGCAAGAAGCAGTAGGAGCGATACCACGATCGCAATAACGGGGCGCTTTACAAAAATATCGTTCCAGCGGGGGCGATCTTGATGACTCGACATGTCTATTTTGCTCCGCTATACAGCTGTGCCAGCACGCCTTCGCCTAATTTGAATGACCCTGTGGTGGCGAACAGCGCGCGGTCATCGAGCTCTGCGGTAAACAGCGCCTGGGTAGACGTCTCATCGACGAGCCTGATGCGTTGCTGCTGGGCTCTAAAGGGACGTTGCGCGCCTGCTTCAGCATTAACAAGCTGATAGATGTAGGTCCCTTCGGTATCCCAACGAATACTCGTCGGTGGCAAGGTGAAGACACGCATTGATTCACCACTGGCCAGTTCCACCTGAACCAATTCACCGTGCTTGAGCGTGAGTCCTTGGGCTTGGGCACGAACGTCAAATGTTCGCGTGGCAGCATCGATCGAATCTGAGACCACAATGACGTTTGCCGTCCCCAAAAAGCCACCGTCGAGGTCAAAGAGGCGAGCGGTATCACCGACGCGAATGTCTGCCAGGCCCTGAGGCACTTTAAAGTCAATCCAACGGTTGTCGCCCAGTCCGGTGAAGGTCGTCACAGTCTCGCCGGCGTCGAGCATGTCCCCAACGACATGGGTGTAAATACCCATGCGACCTGAGAACGGCGCACGGATCGTCATTCGGGTCAGTTGTGCGTCGAGCGCTCTAATTTGTGCAGTGAGTGCACTCAGACGCGCCTCTTGCACATCAATGTCGCCTTGAGCAATGAGCGACTGTTCCTTGAGCGCACGACTGCGACCCAACTGTGTCATCACTAGGTCGCGCTCTGCAGCGAGAGCTTCCTGTTGCGCAATGATGTCGGCTGAAAAAAGTGCGATGAGCGGCTCGCCCTTGGCCACGATGGCCCCAGGCGCATAGGGTAATCCAATAATGCGGCCACCGACCTCCGCACTGATATCCACAAATTCGGGCCGTCTTACCGTCCCACCAAGCCGTCTTACTGGGGTGTGCACCCTTTCGTTGACACGCTGCGCCTCTACAACCTCAAAAGGCTCCGGAAAGGAGGCGCCGAATGCGATTGCAGCACTGATTTGCTGATATTTCACGGTAGCGAGAGCGCCAGTAACCAAGAAGCAGCTGATCAACGTGACAAGCCAGGGCAATATTTTTCGCATCTAGATAAATCTCTTGAGCTTACGGCTTCAATCAGCCTGAGAGGGGGGTACGTAGCCTTCGGCATGATCGTGCTCAGCACCACTAAAAAATAATTCCATTTGCTCCGACAAGTACTGGCGCGCATCCGGATCCATCATGTTGAGGTGCTTCTCATTGATCAGCATGGTTTGAAGTGCCTGCCAGTCGGCCCAGGCCCGCTTAGAAACAGAATCGAAAATGGCCTGGCCTTTTGCGCCGGGTAACGGGGGTCTGTCCAGGCCCTCAAGGTCTGTTTGGTAGCGTCTGCAATGAACTGTTCGCATGGGACTCTCTTCTGTTCTTTAATCAATCAGTGAGTTGAGCATTTTGAGTACGGGCGCGGGAAGCCCTAGGCTCAACGCGTTGCGTAGTGTAAACCAGCCGCACTGTTGACCGTCAGCGATTCTCGAGTTTGTGACATCAACGGGGCATCGGATGGGAGTGATCTCGAGCTTAAAGTGGCTGAAGGTGTGACTGTGGCGTGGTTGCGTCTGTGCGTCATCACGCAAGGTTAAGCCGTGAGTCGCGAGCCATTGGGCGAGCGATTCGTCTTCAGACAGCTCTGGAAAAGACCAAAGCCCGCCCCATATACCTGCAGGCGCGCGCTTCTCGAGTAAAATCAGGCCGTGTGCGTCGACACACTGAACAAACAGGGTCGACCTCTGCGGCATCGCTTTCTTTGGTTTTTTCCCAGGGAAGTCAGAGACTCGGTCTTGAATGTGCGCTTGGCAGTCAATATTCATAGGGCAGTCTACGCACCGCGGATTCTTTTGGGTGCATAGGGTTGCGCCTAAATCCATAATGCCTTGTGTGTAGTCGGCGGTTCGCTCTTTGGGCGTGTGGTCCTCGGAAACCGCCCACAGCTGAGTGACGACATCAGATTTCCCCGGCCACCCCTCAATCGCATGATATCGGGCAAGCACGCGCTTAACGTTGCCATCGAGAATGGGTGCCCAGCCCTCGTGCCCCAGTGTCACGATGGCACCGGCTGTCGAGCGACCGATGCCGGGCAGCGCTTCAAGCGCCTCAAGTGCGCTTGGAAACTTACCGGAATAGGTGTCCATGACCATTTGCGCCGCCTTGTGCATGTTTCGGGCTCTGGCGTAGTAGCCAAGGCCCGTCCAAAGGCTCAGAACCTGATCGAGGGGTGCTTTGGCCAAATCGGACACGGTCGGAAATTCCGTCATAAACCGGGTGTAATACGGAATGACTGTTGAGACCTGTGTCTGTTGCAACATAATTTCAGAGACCCAGACGCGATAGGGCGTCTTTCCTTCTTGCCACGGCAATGTTTTTCGACCGTGTTCGTCGAACCAGTCAAGAAGTCGGTCTGAGAATGTTGGGATCTGGGTCATAAGATGAGCTAATCGATGCTTTACTATACAATTCGGCGCCTAGTGTAGCGTCTCGGTACTGAAGCCGACCCAAGTTTAGGAAAAACAAATGGACAACGCTCAAACAGCACGGCGTGAAGCAACGGTTTCTCGTGACACGCTGGAGACCCAGATTACCGTATCGGTCTGTCTCGATGGATCGGGGAAGTCTGAATTTGATACCGGGTTACCGTTCCTGGAGCACATGCTCGACCAAATCGCTCGCCATGGAATGATCGATCTGGCCGTCAAAGCCAATGGTGACTTGCACATCGATGCGCACCACACGGTTGAAGATATTGGTATTACGTTGGGGCAAGCGTTAGCTGAGGCGGTAGGCGATCGGCGAGGAATTCTCCGATACGGTCACGCCTATGTTCCGCTCGACGAGGCGTTGTCGCGCGTTGTCGTTGATTTTTCAGGTCGTCCTAGCCTTCATTACACTGTTCCCTTTACACGTGCGGCTGTGGGCGATTTTGATGTCGATTTGTTCTCGGAGTTTTTCCACGGTCTTGTGAATCATGCGCAGTTAACGCTGCACATTGATAACTTAAAAGGTGATAACAGCCATCACCAGGCCGAGACGGTTTTCAAGGCCTTTGGCCGTGCACTCAGAATGGCTGTATCGGCCGATGAGCGAGCACCTTCAGCGATGCCCTCGACTAAAGGCGTTTTGTAGATCTATGGCGCAAACGGTTGCCGTTATTGATTACGGCATGGGCAATCTTCACTCTGTGGAAAGCGCACTCAGGCGAGCGGGGGCTGACGACGTCGTTGTCACTGCTGACCGAGCACGCATTTTAGAGGCAGACCGAGTCGTATTTCCTGGAGTGGGCGCCATTCGCGATTGCATGAGCGAGTTTCGACGGTTGGGCTGCGACGTCACGCTGCAAAACGTCATTGAGCGCGAAACACCCGTATTAGCTATTTGTGTCGGCATGCAATCACTCATGACTCGTTCTGACGAAAATGGCGGGGTGTCTTGTTTGGGCTTGATTGATGGTTGTGTGACGCGCTTTCCCGCCCATCATAAAGACAGCGACGAGACACCGCTTAAGGTCCCGCATATGGGCTGGAATCAGGTGTCTCAAGTCGTGACGCACCCGCTATGGGCGGACATTGCTGACAATGCGTATTTTTATTTTGTGCACAGTTTTTTTGTGCCGACGTCGGACTGCGACGCCGTGTTTGGAACCTTTGATTACGGTGTGCAGGGATGTGCTGCCCTTGCACGCAAGAATGTGTTTGCCACGCAGTTTCACCCCGAAAAGAGCCACGACAACGGTTTAAAGCTTCTTTCCAATTTTTTGAGGTGGGACGGTACATGCTAGTCATTCCGGCGATAGACCTAAAAGACGGACAGTGTGTCCGTCTCCGTCAAGGTGTGATGGAGGACAGCACCGTGTTTTCCAACGACCCTGTAGCGACCGCCGAGCGCTGGGCGCAGGCCGCCGCGCGTCGTCTGCACTTGGTCGACCTCAATGGCGCCTTCGCAGGGACGCCCAAGAACGCCGACGCCGTGAAGGCCATTACGGCCGCGCTGCCTAATCTTCCGGTTCAAATTGGAGGCGGTATCCGTGACTGCCAGACGATTGAGCATTATCTGAATGCGGGCGTGAGTTACGTCATTATCGGCACTGCGGCCGTCAAGAATCCTCAATTTGTTCGGGAGGCATGCGAGCGATTTCCCGGACACATTATTGTCGGCATTGACGCCAAAGCGGGCTACGTCGCGACGGACGGCTGGGCGCAGACAAGTGCAGTGCGTGCCGTCGATTTGGCGCGTGATTTTCGTGATGTAGGCGTCGATGCGATCGTTTACACCGATATTGAGCGTGACGGAATGATGCAGGGCGTCAATATCTCTGCGACGGTCGATCTAGCTCAAAATGGCGGACTCCCGGTGATTGCATCGGGTGGTGTGACCAGTATTGACGATATTCAGGCTCTCGCTGATGTCGCTCATCAGGGCATTACTGGCGCAATTACAGGTCGTGCTATTTACGAGGGCACCTTGGACATTACCAAAGCACAAGCGCTGGCCGATACCGTGAGTCTCTCCTAATGCCTCTGGCAAAGCGCATTATTCCCTGCCTCGACGTTGATCAAGGGCGTGTCGTCAAAGGGGTCAATTTTGTAGGCATTCGAGACGCGGGCGATCCCGTTGAGATTGCGAAACGCTACAACGATGCGGGTGCCGATGAAATTACATTTCTCGATATTACGGCGAGTCATGAGCAGCGTGACACAACCTATCGTACGGTTGAGCAAATCGCATCGCAGGTATTTATTCCGCTGACGGTGGGTGGCGGTGTGAGGGCGGTTGACGATATTCGCCGATTACTGAATGCCGGTGCGGACAAAGTGAGCATTAACACGGCGGCTATTTTTAATCCGGAGTTGGTCAGAGAGTCCGCTGACCGGTTTGGCTCACAGTGTATTGTTGTCGCCATGGACGTGAAAAGTCTTGCGGACGGCTCCGGTCGCTACGAACTGTTCACGCACGGTGGACGAAAACCGACGGGTCTGGAGGCGGTGGCCTGGGCGCAAAAAATGGCGGACTACGGTGCTGGAGAGATCTTACTCACCAGCATGGATAGAGACGGTACGAAAGATGGGTACGACCTTGCCATAACGCGTGCAATTTCTGACGCCGTCGCTGTCCCCGTGATTGCGTCAGGCGGTGTGGGCACACTCGATCACCTTGTCGACGGCTTTAAGATAGGGGGTGCTGACGCCGTTCTTGCTGCCAGCATCTTCCATTTTGGTACGTATACTGTGAGGCAAGCCAAAGACCATATTGCCAATGCTGGTATTAGGATGCGGCGCTAGTTAGTACTCACTCCTGTCTCTGTGGCTTGAGTTTCAGGTGCTTCGAGACTCACAGTTGACCCGGCTTTGTCGTTCAGATCTCGGTACACATTAATGCCCTTAAGAAGCGTGAAGGCCTCGTACAGTTGATTGTCTTCCTCTCTGAGACTCGCAATCACTTCAGTCTCTACTTCCTGCTCTACGCCCTCATTGACAAGGCTGCCATTGAGGTCGGCCTCGCGCAGCCGCTGCCCCTGCTCCAGACTCGTAAGACGCGCACGCTCGACCACCACGTCGGGAACAATACCGTCTTGCTGAATCGATCGCCCACTGGGGGTGTAGTACAAAGACGTTGTGAGCTTGAGTGCCTTTGACTCAGAAACGGGCAATACCGTTTGCACTGACCCTTTACCAAAACTTTGTGTGCCCATGATTACCGCACGGCCACGATCTTGGAGCGCGCCCGCGACGATCTCCGAGGCGCTGGCTGAACCTCCGTTGACCAAAACTACCAGGGGAACTCCAGGGATAACCTCACCGGCTTCGGCGTTGAAGGTGTTGACGGAGTCAGGGTGGCGACCTTGGGTATAGACAACCAAGCCCCCGTCGAGAAAGTTACCGGCCATTTCTACACTTGCGTTCATGACGCCGCCGGGATTATTTCGAACGTCTAAGACGATGCCGCGCACCTCGCCCTCGCTCAATGCCGACGCAAGAGCGGTGGTGACCTCCGCACCGGAGTCTCGTTGAAATCGCGACACCCTAATCACCCAGTAACCGTCATCAAGCTCACGCGTGCGAACGCTCGGTACTTCAATAACACCGCGCGTGACGACCACATCGAAAGGCTGGCTTTCCCCTGCGCGACCGATTTCCAGTGTCACGTCAGTGCCTTTGGCGCCTCGCATGTACGTCGACGACTCGCTGGTGGACATGCCTTGCGTCGATGTGCCATCAATTTTTAAGATCACATCACCCGCCTGTAGACCAGCCTCGATCGCCGGCGAACCATCGATCGGCGTCACAATGGCGATGAAACCGCCCCGGTAGCCTATCTCGATACCCAGACCGGTGAACTGACCATCGGTCGACTCCTGTAAATTTTCATAGTCGTCATCAGTAAGGTACGCGGAGTGCGGGTCGAGATTCGTCAGCATGCCTTTGACGGCCATTTCAAAAAGCTCAGCGTCAGTGACCTCCTCGACATATCCGCGCCTGATCGCATCGAAGGTGTCCGCAAATAGCTGAAGCTCTTCAAACGAGATGCTCACAGAGGCCTCAGTCGCGTCGGCTTCGGTCTCCGAGAGCGTCAAGGCGCTGAGTGAAAGTATCGCGGCGGCTAGAAGGCCTCGGCTGACCCACTGTCTGCGCGCAAAAAATATGTCGGTCTGTCTGCTGTTTTTCATCTACTAACGCCTATCTAATCCAATCCGCGGGATCCACGGGTACGCCTTGTGAGCGTATCTCAAAATACAATGCGGGTAACGTGGCCCCGCCACTTGAGCCCACCCGGGCAATAACCTCGCCTGGCGCGACCCATTCACCGGTCTCTTTTAACAAACTTTCATTTTGACCGTAGAGGCTCATCCAGCCGTCGCCGTGGTCGACAATGGTGAGTAAGCCCTGACCGCGGAGCCAATCTGCATAGACAACGCGCCCATAGTGTATCGAGCGAACGGTCGACCCTCGTTCTGCCGGAATCAGCCAACCCTGCCACCTCAGGTCGCCGCGTGCTCGTTTCTGCCCGAAGCGCGTGCTGCTTGCCCCATCTAATGGCGCCCGTAATTTGCGGCCCAAATCGCCAAAGTTTTCGAAACCCCCTCTTGCCGCGAGATTGGCCAGGCGCACCAAGAGTTCAGAAAGGAGGGCGTTTAGTCGTGTACCGTCAGCCTTCAAAGCCTGTATTTGCGCGCCATCACGTTTGAGTGAGCGCGATAACGCAGCAATCACATCGCCCTGTTTGGTGCGTTCAGACACCAATTTACGCTGTTCCTGCGACAGTGCTTCTCTTGCCTTACGCTGGGCCACTTGCTCCTCTGCCAATTTCACGCGATTTTCATCAAGTGCGGCTACGGTGCTTTTAAAGGTATCGATGTTTTTGAGCTGATCAGCGAGCAAGAGGTCGAAGTAGGCGAGATGGCGCGTGGTCTCCTGTGGGGAGCCATCACCAAAGATAATTTTCAGATCGCCGCCCTGCTTTAGAACAGAGAATGCACCCAATGCATTCTCCAATAATTCGGATAGTTGACTTATTTCTCGTTCTAGAGCCGTTCCCTGTGCATCAAGCGTATTGATCTGGCGCTGTCGGGCGTCAATGTTCTCCTTCGCTCGTCGCAACGCCTTGTTGGCGCGGCCAATCGCTTTGTCGGTTTGTTTAAGCGTGTTTTGGAGTTCGTTGCGCTCTTTGGACTGGGAGGTCACCAGTTGTGTGAGCGTCGCGATTTCGCGATTGACCTGTTCAATCGCGGCCCGTGCTTCGGCTTCGGTTTGGGGTTCGACTGGGTCTGCGCCCATCGTGTGCGAGGCCATGCCGCAATAAAGGGCGGTCGCAACCACGAACCATACGGATTTCACGTCGCAGACTCAGCGCGTGAGGAGCGAGGAGCCGGTCATAGCGTCTGGCTTTGAAATCTGCATGAGGTCAAGCACGGTCGGTGCAATGTCGGCCAGGACGCCCCCAGAGGCATTGAATTGGCGCGCCTCATGACCGATGTAAAAGAGGGGTACAGGTCTTGTTGTGTGCTGAGTGTGTGGTTGTTCGGTTGTGTGATCGTGCATTTGCTCACAGTTGCCATGATCGGCCGTGATGAGCGCCTGGCCTCCGGCGGCTAGGACTGCGTCTTCGACACGGGCGATACAACGATCCAGCGTTTCGACGGCGCTTACTGCGGCCTGGAAGTCGCCGGTATGGCCGACCATGTCCCCGTTCGCAAAATTGACGACAATGAGCTCGTGTGAACCGCTCTTAAGACTCGTGATGATGGCGTCAGTGACCTGGTCGGCCGACATCTCGGGTTGCAGGTCGTAGGTTGCAACGTCCGGAGAGGGAATCAGAATGCGTTCTTCACCTGTAAAAAGCGCTTCTCTACCGCCGCTGAAGAAAAACGTGACGTGTGCATATTTTTCGGTCTCCGCAATACGCGCCTGTCGAAGCCCTTTTGCTGCCACGACCTCACCCAGTGTCTCGCTAATAACATCGGGCTCAAACGCAACCGTAGCATTGACCGCTTCATAATATTCGGTGGTCGCAACCAGTCTTATCTTTGGTACGGACTGCCTGTCAAAGCCGGTAAAGGACGTCTCGGTGAGTGCCTGTGTGAGTTGCCGTGCGCGATCTGCGCGAAAATTCATAAACAGGACCGTGTCCCCGTCCGCCATTTCGACAGTGCTGCCGATCCTTGTGGGACTGACGAACTCATCGTTTTCTTCCCGAGAGTAGGCTGCGGCCAGAGCATCAGCCGTTGATTCACAGTGATAATGACTCTCGCCCTGCGTGATCAGATGGTAGGCCGGCGCCATTCGTGACCAGCGTGTGTCTCGATCCATCGCGAAGTATCGCCCTTGTAGAGTGGCGACTCGGCCAACGCCCAGCTCTTCAAAAACCTGGTCTGCGCGCTTGAGCGAGGGTGCAGCACTGCGTGGCGGCATGTCTCGGCCGTCTAAGAACGCGTGCAAGTAAATACGTGTTGCTCCGCGCGCGCGTGCGAGTCGCAGTGCCGCAAAAATATGCTCCTCGTGGCTGTGAACGCCGCCGGGTGACAAGAGGCCCATTACATGAATCGCGCCGCCAGCAGACACAGCCGAATCGATGGCCGCTGTGTACGCCGTATTGGTATTAAACGAGCCGTCTTTGATGGCCTGATCAATGCGCGTAATACTTTGATAGATAATGCGTCCAGACCCTAAACTCATGTGACCGACCTCGGAGTTTCCCATTTGTCCATCGGGTAGCCCGACGTCCAAGCCTGATCCCGAAACGAGCGTCGATTCTCCCTGGTCCCACAGTCGGTCGAAGGTTGGCGTGTGTGCGTGGAAGATCGCATTGTTGTCTGGCTCCTCTCGGAAGCCGAACCCGTCTAAAATGACGAGTACCGTTGGCGAGAAAGGACTAGAAGACGATGACATAGGAATCCCTCAGGTAGAGATGACAAGTCTAGCCTGATGATTGTTATAGATCACCCTGTTGTCTGGTGATTGTGCTACTGGAGAGCCCTCTTTGAAGCACGTATACTCTCGCCTTTTCCTAGGTGCCCAACATGGGCAGAGAGCAAACCCGTGTCTTTTAGCCAATTTCTTATTTTTATTTCCGAGCAGTGGGTTTTGGTATTTGCGCTTTTGCTGTCGCTTAACCTTCTCCTGTTTACGGAGTCACGCAAAGCGGGCCCGGCCTTGAGCCCTCAGCAGGCGATTAATGTGACGAATAAGAACGGCGGTATCTTTTTGGATGTTCGAGACGCTAAAGACTTCAAAGGCGCTCACATTTCAAAAGCCGTCAATATACCCACAGCTAACTTGCAAGGTCGTATGGGTGAGCTTGAAGCGTATAAAGAAAAGCCGGTCATTGTTGTGTGTCGCATGGGTACCAGTGCGTCGGCGGCGGTTAAACAACTTCGTGCCGCTGGATTTTCGCAGGCCCAGCGCATGGCGGGTGGTATGATGACGTGGGATGAGCAGCGTTTGCCAGTGACGAAGAAATGAAAACCGTAACCCTGTACACCACACAGTGGTGCCCATTCTGTCTTCGAGCCAAAAGCCTGTTAGCCAGTAAGGGCGTTGAGTTTGATGAGATTGCTGTTGACGGCAACCCCTCGCTGCGCGCCGAAATGGCAGCAATGGCGGGCGCAACAAGTGTCCCTCAGATATGGATAGGCGACCAATACGTCGGCGGATGCGACGAGCTGTATAGTCTCGAACGTCGGCAACAGTTAGATTCAATGCTTCGGGTCGAAGCGCCTTAATAAATCGGATAGAGGAGTAACCGCCATGGCGGATGAGCAATCTCAAGCTGTAGGTGCAGCTGAAGAAGAGCAGGTACAACAGCAGTTCACGATGCAACGTATTTATGCGAAAGACGTGTCTTTTGAGTCACCCGCTTCGCCGGATATTTTTCGTCAGAATTGGCAGCCAAACGTCAATGTTGATTTGAACACGAAGTCATCAGCAGTGGACGAGACGGGTAATCACGAGGTCGTTCTGACCATTACGGTGACTGCAAAGATCGAAGAAAAGAGTGCATTTTTGGTGGAAGTTCAGCAGGCGGGTATTTTCTTCACGTCGGGAATTGATGCCGAGTCGCTCAAACAGATCTTGGCCACGGTGGCGCCGAACATTTTGTTCCCGTACGCGCGTGAAGCGATTGATAACTTAGTGGTCAAGGGCGGCTTCCCGCCACTGATGTTGGCCCCGGTCAACTTTGACGCCCTATACCGCCAGGCGATGGAGCAACAAGCGGCGGGCGGTGAACTTCCCGCGGATGGCGCAACGCATTAAGATTTTTGGCTGAGTTTGCGGGTCAGGGTATTCCTACCCCAGCCCAAGAGCTCGGCCGCTTCCGCTTTCCTGCCTGCGGTGTGTTCCAGTGCCGCATCCATCATAATGGCTTCAATGCGCGGCATCGCGTGCTTGAGTACATTGTCCTCGCCTGCCAGTAGTTTTGCTCTGACCCAATCCGACAACTGTTTTTCCCAAGACGACCCACCTTGGCCCTCAGTTTCAGCACTCACGTTGAGCTCTGGCGGCAGGTCATTGATGAGTATGGTGTTGCCTGCGGCCATGACGGTCAGCCAGCGACACGTATTTTCCAGCTGTCGCACATTTCCGGGCCAATCAAGCGCACTCAGGTACTCGCGAACCTGTGGAGAAACTTCTTTGGTCGGGACTCCCAGCTCGGCGGCGGCCCTTGATAAAAAGTGATTGAGCAACGAGGGAATATCTTCGCTGCGATCGGCGAGGCGGGGGACGTTAATACCAATGACGTTTAGCCGATGGTACAAGTCTTCGCGGAAGTTGCCGTGAGTGACAAGCTGTCTCAGATCTTGATGTGTTGCGGCAATGACACGGACATCTGTTTTTATGGCGGTGGTGCCCCCCACGCGATAAAACTCACTTTCTGCAAGGACTCTGAGCAGTCGAGTCTGCGTCTCATGCGGCATATCACCGATCTCATCTAAAAACAGGGTGCCACCACTGGCTTGCTCAAAGCGCCCTTCGCGTTTTCCTGCCGCACCGGTAAAAGATCCTTTCTCATGACCAAACAGCTCTGACTCCATGAGGTCTTTCGGAATAGCCGCCATGTTGAGCGCGACGAAGGGTGCGGTTGCTCGGGGACTGTGTCGATGCAATGCTCGGGCGACTAATTCCTTGCCAGATCCAGATTGGCCGCTGATTAATACGGTAATGGAGCTCTGCGAAAGACGCCCTATGGCGCGAAAGACTTCTTGCATCGCCGGCGCATTACCAATGATTTCCTTGCCGCCAGAGTCGGGTGAATTTGTATCATTGAGTGACTTGTTGGTGTGTGCGAGCGCACGTGTCGCCACTTCGATCATTTCGTCGATATCGAACGGCTTTGGAAGATATTCGAACGCACCCGACTCGTAAGACGTGACAGCACTGTCGAGGTCTGAGTGCGCTGTGGTGATAATCACGGGAATATCGGGCGCCGTTGTTTTGAGCTCCGCCAGTAGTGCGAGCCCATCCATACCCGGCATCCGAATGTCGCTAATGATGGCTTTAGGCGAGTCGCTTTCCAGCGCGCTAAGCAAATCTGCCGCACATTCAAATGTCCTGCAGGGTATTTCCTCACCTGAAAGCGCTTTTTCGATGACCCAGCGTATGGAGCTGTCGTCATCAACCACCCAAATCTCGTTGGTGTCTGTCATGTTATGGCTCCATGGGTAGCAAGAGGGTGAAGCAGGTATTACCAGGCTGGCTAATGGCCTGAATAACGCCCCCATGCCGGGTCAGTATGAGTTGTGCAATTGATAGGCCAAGGCCCGAGCCCTCGGGTCTTGAGGTCACCATGGGCAAGAAAATTGACGTCATTAAATCGTCTGGGATGCCGGGTCCGTCGTCAATAATATCGATGGCACAGACGAGTTTGTGGCGCTGCCCGTTGAGTGTGAACTGACGTCTGCTACGTGTTTTGATGGTGATTTGAGAGTCTGCCTCGGCGGCTTCTAAGGCGTTCCGAACGATGTTGAGGATGGCCTGAGTCAACTGATCTGAGTCTGCCAAAAATTCGGGCAGGCTGGGGTCGTAATCTCGAATCACCTTGACGCTATCAAGCGCCTCAGCCTCGATCAGTTGGCGGACGCGCTCCGTGACCTCGTGAATGTTAATTGACCGTTTATCCAGAGACTCTCGGGGTCCTAACATTCGGTCAACGAGCGCTTGAAGGCGATCGACTTCGGAAATAATAATGTTGGCGTATTCGTCGAGCTCACGGTCTTCAAACTTTCGGGCCATTAGCTGGGCGGCACCTCGAATACCGCCCAATGGGTTTTTCACCTCGTGCGCCATGCCTTTCACCACATGTTGCAGTCGCTGCTGCGCTTCGCGAAGATTTTCTGTCTCGCTGATGGCGCGCGCGCGGTCAAGTGCTGAAATTTCAAGAAGTATGCGCGAGTCTCGGTCATAATTCAGAGGCGTAATGACGACGTCGACAGTGATGTCCCGCCCCGTTTTGAGCGCAAGTTTTAAGTCACGACTCACCGCGGGTAGTCGCGTGCGTACGACGTTAGCGAGTGTGTGGTGCCAATCAATAGCACCGTCGCCCACAACCCGAGCCAGCTCTTCAAACCGACTGCCGGTGGCCCGTTGGGACGACGTTTCGAGTAAGACTTGCGCCGCTTGATTAACCATGTCGACCACGCCGTGCTCATCGATCAGCACAATGCAGGTCGTTAACGAATCAAGATCAAAGCTGGGTCTGGGTGTCATCACGCCGATCTCAACGTGCTGAAGGTCGTAAAACGAATACGGTTATGGGTGCCGATGAATCCAAAACCTGTCCCGATGAGGACACGCGTCGAACCTCGAGCTTGTGCGCCCCTCGCGTTACGTAGGTGAGTGTCCAATTGGGTTTTTTCTGGGGGGGACCCACAGGCGTGCTGTCGAGGTACAGCTCGACAAATTCCGCTTCTTTAAGTGGCGGTTGTACGTCAGCCAGTACGTCAAAAATGCCCGGCCCCATAGGAATAGTTGCGTTATCGAGCGGCGCAGTGATGGTCAGTATTGACAGAGTTACAGGAACTTCACTGTTCTCGCTCACCGGGCGTTCTGGAACCTCAATCGATGGCATGCGATTGGTGTGCACCGGAAGCTCAATGCGCTCATTGGAGGCTGATTTTTCTTTAGGCGGTGTATCACTAAAGGTTACAACACCGTTTTTATCGACCGATTTGTAGATATCGGCAGACAGTGAGGGCATGCCCGCAAGGGAGATAATGCCTATTAAAGGCACTAGCACGTTCAATCGCGTTGATTTTATCATCATGCTTGTTACGCCTTTTGCACCATGGTGGTGCAATTTTCCCCTGATTTTGGACGTTTGCCAAATTTAGAGCCAAAAAAAAGCCCGCGCTGTGCTGCGGGCTCTCGTTTTTTTGAGATCACACCGAGTAGTACATATCGAACTCAATGGGGTGAGTTGTCATATTCAAACGCTCGACTTCTGAGCGCTTGAGTTCGATGTAGCCGTCGATCATGTCGTTGGTGAATACACCACCGGCGGTTAAGAACTCACGGTCAGCGTCAAGTGCATCCAGCGCCATTTCCAGTGTCGACGCAACCGTTGGAATCTCCGCTGCTTCCTCAGGGGGAAGGTCATAAAGATCCTTATCCGCGGCCTCGCCTGGGTGAATCTTGTTTTGAATGCCGTCAAGACCTGCCATCAGCATTGCCGCAAAACACAAGTATGGGTTTGCAGTCGGATCGCCGAAACGAACTTCAATACGCTTGCCTTTTGGCGATGGCTCATAAGGAATACGAATCGATGCCGATCGGTTGCGGGCGGAATACGCCAGCATGACGGGTGCTTCGAATCCAGGCACCAGTCGCTTGTAGCTGTTGGTTGATGCATTTGCAAACGCGTTGATGGCTCGCGCGTGCTTAATGGTTCCGCCAATATAGTAAAGCGCTGCTTCTGACAGGCCAGCATACTCATCGCCTGCGAACGTGTTCTCACCGTTTTTGGCAATGCTTTGGTGAACGTGCATACCGGAACCGTTGTCACCGACCAAAGGCTTGGGCATGAAGGTCGCTGTTTTCCCGTAAGCGTGAGCCACGTTGTGAACGCAGTACTTCAAAATTTGTACTTCGTCCGCCTTGGCAACGAGGGTGTTGAAGCGAATGCCGATCTCACACTGTCCGGCGGTGCCTACTTCGTGGTGGTGTACTTCAACGTCGAGACCCATCTGCTCCATCGCAGTGCACATTGCGGCGCGAATATCATGAAGTGAATCGACCGGTGGGACGGGGAAATAACCGCCTTTGACGCCAGGTCTGTGGCCTGTGTTGCCTTCGTCAAAGCTGTCATTGGAGGCCCAGGCGGCTTCTTCTGAATTAATGGCGTAACTGGCACCCTGCATTTCGACCTTGAACTTTACGTCGTCGAACACAAAGAATTCGGGTTCAGGACCAAAAAATGCGGTGTCGCCCAGTCCTGTGGACGTGAGGTAAGCCTCAGCGCGCTTTGCGACGCTGCGCGGGTCGCGCTCATAGCCTTGCATGGTAGAAGGTTCAACAACGTCACAACGCAAAATGATCGTTGCATCGTCTGTGAAGGGGTCAATCACAGAGGTGCTGTCGTCGGGCATGAGGATCATGTCAGACTCGTTAATACCCTTCCAGCCTGCGATCGACGAGCCGTCAAACATTTTGCCGTCTTCGAAAAAGTCTTCATCGACTTGAGTGGCGGGAATACTGACGTGCTGCTCTTTACCGCGCGTGTCGGTAAAGCGCAGATCTACCCAGCGAATATCATTGTCTTTGATCAAATTGAGCGTGCGCTCTGACATGTAAGCCTCCTAAGGACTGTTTAACCCGATCTACTCGGTCTGTGTTTGCGTACATCAGCGCGTGATGCACCATTGCTGTCTAATCATAGCAAACTGCGTGCCAGCATAGGTAATTCGTTGATTTTAGTATAAGTAGTTGATTTAAATGACTATTATTTATTTACACCAGCCCGTTACGCCAGCCGCGCGCACTTACTTGGTGCGGACCGTTTTATGTCGCACTTTTTTGGTGCGTGAGGGTCCCGTTTTAACCGCATAAGACGGCAGAATTACCGAATCGATAACGCACGTGTCTGTGGTAAAGTCCGCGCGCCCAGCCACCCTACCCAACAGAGAACTTAGAAGTGATTGAGAATCTTCGAAACATTGCGATCATCGCGCACGTTGACCACGGCAAGACCACCTTGGTGGACTGTCTTCTTCAGCAATCGGGAACGCTTGACCGGAAGAGTCAGGGGGCGGAGCGAGTGATGGACTCTAACGATCAGGAGCGTGAGCGTGGGATTACCATCTTGGCGAAGAATACGGCCATTCGATGGAACGATTACCGCATTAATATTGTCGATACCCCGGGACACGCTGACTTCGGTGGCGAAGTTGAGCGGGTGCTCTCTATGGTGGACAGTGTTTTACTTATCGTTGATGCGGTCGATGGACCCATGCCGCAAACGCGCTTTGTCACGTCAAAGGCGTTTGAGCGCGGTCTAAACCCTATTGTCGTGGTGAATAAGGTTGATCGCCCTGGGGCTCGGCCTGATTGGGTTATTGATCAAGTGTTCGACCTATTTGATTCGCTGGGTGCGACTGAGGAGCAGCTGGACTTCCCAATTATGTACGCCTCGGCCCTTAACGGGGTTGCGGGAGACGACCCCGCAGAAATGTCAGATGACATGGAGCCGTTGTTCCAAATGATCATCGATCACGTTTCGTCGCCGCGGGTAAACTCTGACGGCCCTTTTCAGATGCAAATTTCTGCACTGGACTACAGCAGTTACGTCGGCGTGATTGGCGTCGGTAGAATCACCCGCGGCAAGCTGACACCGAATACCCAGGTCTCGGTCGTTGATCGCGATGCGACAACGCGGAACGGGAAAATTCTCCAGGTCATGGGTTACCACGGGCTTGAGCGTGTCGAAGTGGATGTCGCCGAAGCGGGTGATATTGTCTGTGTCACTGGGATTGATGCGCTGAATATTTCGGACACACTGTGCAACCCTGATGCGCCCGAGAATCTTCCGCCGCTGTCGGTTGATGAGCCGACAGTCAGCATGACGTTCCAAGTTAATGACTCACCCTTTGCTGGGACTGAAGGCAAGTACGTCACCTCGCGAAACATCAAAGAACGTCTCGATCGTGAGCTGATTCATAACGTCGCCTTGCGCGTCGAGCAAGGCGACAGCCCCGACAAGTTTGTTGTCTCGGGACGCGGTGAATTGCACTTGTCAGTTTTGATTGAAAGCATGCGTCGTGAAGGATTCGAGCTGGGGGTTTCACGCCCTGAGGTCATCCAAAAGGAAATTGACGGAAACCTCTGCGAGCCTTACGAACAACTCGTCATCGACTGTGAGACGCAGCACCAGGGCGGTGTCATGGAGGAGCTGGGACAGCGTCGAGCAGAAATGAAGAATATGGTGCAAGACACAAGCGGCCGCGTGCGGCTTGAGTTTATTGTGCCCGCACGAGGCCTTATCGGCTTTCGGTCACTGTTTATGACGCTGACATCGGGCAGCGGCATTATGACCCACATATTTGATCACTATGGCCCCGTGAGCAAAGCCGAACTGGCGCAGCGCAACAACGGCGTTCTGGTTTCGATGGTGAAAGGCAAAACGTTGGCGTATGCCCTCTACACCTTGCAAGATCGTGGACGTCTCTTTATTCAAGCCAATGTCGACGTTTACGAAGGGCAGATTGTCGGTTTGCACAGCCGAAGTAACGACCTTGTTGTTAATCCAACCAAGGCAAAACAGCTAACAAACGTCCGTGCATCGGGGACCGATGAGGCGTTAATTTTGACGACGCCGGTGCTGCACACCTTAGAGCAGGCGCTGGAGTTCATTGACTCCGACGAGTTGGTCGAGGTGACGCCTGACAGCATCAGATTGCGTAAAAAGTTGCTGTTGGAGCATGAGCGAAAACGCGCTTCTCGAGCCGCTTAAGGCCCGGGTTTTAACATTTCAAAATGGGGTATGTCGTCTTCCATATAAGGACCCTGAACGGTCTCGAAGCCGAGTGCCTCATAGAATCCTTTTAAGTACGCCTGGCCGCTAATGCGGATGCCGTTATTCCATCGCGATTCGCAAAAGTTTATGCCCACCGCCATGAGTTGGACGCCTCGTTTTTGCCCTCGAAGCGAGGTGGGGACGACAACGCGTCCGATCGAACACTCGTCGTAACTCACGCCTGGCGGTACGACACGCATCACGGCGACCAATTCATCACCCAGGTGACCGGTTAAGTGCCAGCAGAGGGGGTCTTTAGGATCGGGGTCTTGGTAGGCGCACTCTTGCTCCACGACGAACACCTGAGACCGCAGCGCGAGAACCTCGTGCCAAGCCGCTGCCGACATCGTATCGAAGTGGCGCCATCGCCATTTAATGTGTTCCATGCTTGCGTCGCTGCTGTAAGATAATCACTGCGTGCGAAGGCTATCACGAGCGAGCCTTGCGCACTCCACATTGGAACGAATTGTTCGAAAAGGTGATCAAGGTTTTATGTCTGACCTCTTTAATGCCCCGCCCTCAACTGAAACGTTATCGCTCAGAGACTACGCCGAGAAAGCGTATCTTGATTACTCGATGTACGTCATTCTCGACCGGGCTTTGCCCCACGTGGGTGATGGCTTAAAGCCCGTGCAGCGCCGAATTGTTTACGCAATGAGCGAGCTTGGGCTCAAGTCATCTGCGAAGTACAAGAAGTCGGCGCGAACGGTCGGCGATGTGATTGGTAAGTTCCACCCGCACGGAGACAGCGCCGCTTACGAGGCCATGGTGTTGATGGCTCAGGATTTTTCCTACCGCCACCCGCTTATCGACGGCCAGGGCAATTGGGGTTCAGCAGACGACCCCAAATCGTTTGCGGCGATGCGTTACACCGAGTCTAAGTTAACGAAATACGCCGACGTATTGCTGAGCGAACTCGGTCAAGGCACGGTTGATTGGCAGCCAAATTTTGACGGCAGTATGGACGAGCCTGTTGTGCTACCCGCACAGGTCCCCAACTTATTACTCAACGGCACGACCGGCATTGCTGTCGGCATGGCGACCGATATTCCCCCACACAACCTGCGGGAGGTGGTCAACGCGACCATTCATTTACTGGATCATCCAGAGGCGACAGTGGACGCCTTGTGTGGACACATTCAAGCACCCGATTTCCCCACGGATGCTGAGATTATTACGCCGGCCGAAGAGATTCGAAATATTTACCGTTCGGGTCGCGGCAGCGTGCGGATGCGAGCGGCGTGGCGTACAGAGGACGGCGCGGTTGTTCTTCACGCGCTCCCCTTCCAGGTTTCTGGATCAAAAGTACTCGAACAGATCGCCGCTCAAATGCAGGCTAAAAAATTGCCGATGGTGTCAGATCTGCGCGATGAGTCAGATCACGAACACCCAACGCGATTGGTCATCGTACCGCGCTCTAACCGGGTTGATCTCGACGCCATGATGAGCCACATCTTTGCCACGACAGACTTGGAGCGATCCTATCGTGTGAATCTCAATGTGATTGGGATGAACGGTCGCCCCGGTGTGCGGTCGCTTGATCAGCTGCTCAGAGACTGGATTAAATTCCGCCGCCTAACGGTGCGCAGGCGACTCGAGTACCGACTGGAGAAAGTGTTAAAGCGACTGCACATTCTCGAAGGATACCTGGTTGCTTATCTTAATCTCGATGAGGTCATTCGCATTATTCGCGAAGAAGACGCGCCCAAGCAGGAACTGATGGCACGTTTTACGTTATCGGAGATCCAAGCGGACGCTATTTTAGACTTGAAGCTACGTAATCTCGCCAAGCTTGAGGAGATGAAAATTCGTGGCGAGCAGTCTGAGCTCAACAGTGAGCGCGATTCGCTGCAGACGACGCTTGGCAGCGAGGACTTGATGACCCAGTTGATCCGTGGCGAGCTGGTTGCGATTGTCAGCGAATACGGTGATGAGCGGCGATCTCGGTTAGTGAGGGTCGAAGAGGCAAAAGCCTTCTCTGAGCTCGAGTTGACCAGTGCAGATCCAATGACCGTGGTGGTTTCTGAAAAAGGTTGGATTAGGGCGGCGAAAGGGCATGACATTGATCCTGAAAGCCTTAACTACAAGTCAGGTGACGCCTACAAATTTGCAGCCCTGGGTCGAAGTAATCAGACCACAGTGGTCTTTGATTCGACCGGGCGAGCCTATTCGCTGCCAACGCATCAGTTGCCGTCAGCCCGAGGTCAAGGTGAGCCGTTGACGGGAAGGATTTCGCCGCCGTCGGGTGCCACGTTTGAGGGACTCATGACGGGTGCCGAGAATCAGAAGTTTCTGTTGGCCAGTGATGCCGGCTACGGATTTGTGGCAAAGTTTGGCTCTCTGGTCGCGAAAAACAAAGCAGGCAAGGCAGTCTTGAGTCTTCCAAAGGGTGCACAAGTGATACCACCCGTCACTGTCCTTGACCGCGACAATTTGTTGGTGGCTGCGGCGACTTCTGAAGGCCGTTTGTTGGTCTTCCCACTTGCGGACCTCCCTGAGCTGGCAAAGGGGAAGGGCAACAAAATCATTGGTATTCCTTCTGCCCGAGCGCAAGCACGAGAAGAGATACTGGTGGGTCTTTTAGTGTTTGGCGACGGTGATGTTGTGCAAGTGAATTCGGGTCGTCAACACTTGAAGTTGAAGCTATCAGATCTTGAAAACTACCGCGGCGAGCGCGGGAGACGGGGCAATAGACTGCCTAAGGGATTCCAAAAGGTCAGCGGTCTGACGATCGCTGCGCCCTAAAAGGGAAGGTCTGTCTGCTCGCCCACGTCTGGGAATAGACGGCGTTGTAAGAGCTTGCTTTGTTTGTCGAGTTCGGCCACCACGTCGACTGAGGGGCTCCCCAGTTGCGTGTCGCCATCGGCTGTTTCAATCAGCTCGAAGAGCGTGCAAACGTCCTCGTGATCTTGAAGCGACTGGGAGACCTTCACCGATGATCCTGCTCGCTGTGCCGCGTACAGCGTTTCATCGATAACCGACTGCGTATAAAGCGCGGCGTAGGCGGACTTTTGCTCCCCCCGGCTGAGGTCGCTCCGGCCAATGCCAATGCCTCCCACAAATTTTAGTCGCTGACTGCGTTCTGCGACCACGAGAAGATGTTGCAACAACACCGCTGAAATCGCGGCTCGAGCCTCGGGTGACATACCGTTGTGGCGACCTTCAAAGAAAAGGGACAGGCTTTGCGGACGTGAGGACTGCAGATCGCCTTTGAGTAACTGCCCCACAGTTTTTAAAAGGGTCTCGTAAATGCCGACGTAGTGGACCAATGCGTTCTCATCGAGGGTATCGAGATAGCGGCCTATATGGTCGAGACTGAGTGTGGCGACCGCCATCGATTGAACGGCTGATTCATCGAGCGTGTCGTCTCCCGACGGCATCATTGTGTCCAGTGGGAGCGCATCCAGTGCTTTTTCCAATTGCCCCATGGGGTCTGTGGACCCGCTGGACAGATCGGTACTAGAGACGCGATTGAGCATCGCGCGCAGTCGGTGCTGCTGCCGGCGTGACAGTGACCCAAAAAGTGCGTAAATGGAGGCTGCTAAAACCGCGTTAAGTCCGCTGATTGTCCAGCTCAGTGACGTGGTTGATCCAATGTCTCCAAGACTGATGCTGAGCGTGCCTGCGAGGTCGGGTCCGATTTTGAGTGGTGTGTTGTAAAAATAGTGATCTTCGTTGAAGAGACCGACGCTGGCGACTAATTGACCTTCTACATCGGTCACGGCTGCGCCGGCGACAACGTCTGAGGCGATGAGACGATTCAGTTCGCTAGTGACTGTCAGCATGTCGCCTGAGGCAATCAGTCCAGACGCCCGTGATGCCGTGGCGCTTAAAATGGCTTGTGCGTAGGTTTCTCTCGCTTGCGTATCAACGTAAGCCTTCGACGCTAACGTGAGGTTGAGTGCGATTTGGCCCGCGACAAAAACACCGGCAGCAGCCACTAAACCGGTTTTTTGGCCAAAACCTAAACGCTCCCAAAAGACCACGACTTTTTGCTCCTTTTGACCTGCTTTGTCGGTTCTGGCGTGCCGACGTTTGTCCAAAGTCAGGGTATCATGATCACTCTTAAAGCGACCCCCCGAAGTGCTGATGTACATAACGATTCTAGCAAATCAGTCCACAATGCCTCCTTTGAAATCCTTAGAGGCGTTTCTTGCCTCTCACCGCATTCAGGTGCTCAGCAAAGAGGTATTGCCGGTTCCTCGTACGCTGGCCGATCGTCGGTACGCAGAGGGCTGGGTTCTTGATGCTGCTGATCAAGACACGCTTGCATTGGCGTTTTCGGCCGTTGGGCTGGACGATGGGGTCGACGTCAACGCGCAGCTTCCTACTGACCGGCCCGCTGACATTAAGTTGGCGGTGTTTGATATGGACTCTACGCTGATTGAGTGCGAGGTGATCGACGAGCTGGCTCGGCGTGCGGGAATTGGTGCTGCGGTCTCGCGTATTACCGAACGGGCAATGTGTGGAGAGCTGGACTTTAATCAGAGTTTTACCGAGCGCCTGTCGCTACTTGAAGGTTTAGATTCTGCGGTGATTCACGATATCGCCGCAGACCTTCCATTCTCAGAGGGCGGAAAAGAGCTGATGCTCACGCTCAAGGCGAGAGGCATCAAAACGGTGATTCTCTCAGGTGGGTTTCGGGTGTTCGCCGAGCGTGTCGCCGCTGAGCTTGGGATGGATGACGTATACGCCAATACGCTGGATATAGAGGCGGGGGTACTGACTGGGCGGGTGGTTGCACCCATTGTGAACGCCGAATTCAAAGCGACGACACTCAAGACCTTGGCCCGCACGATGGGGATTGGATTAAACCAAACACTTGCCGTCGGAGACGGTGCGAATGATCTTAAGATGCTCAGCGCTGCAGGCATTGGTATTGCGTTCAGAGCCAAACCCCTGGTCAGGGCGCAGGCGCGCTATCAACTCTCCCACGTGGGTCTCGACGGCGCGCTTTATTTAATCGGCAGTAAAGGCTCTAAGCCTTGAGTGCGACTCGCCGATTGACCGATCTCTAAGGTATGATCGCTTCATTATTTACACCGCGAGGTTGATATTTCATGCCCAACTTTTCTACAAACGAATTCAAACCGGGTCTGAAGGTGATGTTGGATAACGAGCCGTGCTCTATTTTAGAGAATGAGTACGTCAAACCTGGCAAAGGTCAGGCGTTCAATCGAGTGAAACTGCGTAACTTGCGCTCAGGTCGTGTCTTGGATAAGACCTTCAAGTCGGGTGACTCGCTGGAAGGAGCCGATGTATTAGACATTGACCTTGAGTACTCGTACACCGATGGAGAGTTCTGGTATTTCATGGACCCGAATACGTTTGAACAGCATTCTGCCGACCAAGCCGCGATTAGTGATGCGCAAAAGTGGTTGAAAGAGCAAGAGCGGTACGAAGTCACCTTGTTCAATGGCGCGCCACTGGTCGTCGCTCCCCCTAATTTTATTGAGCTTGAGATTACCGAGACGGATCCGGGTCTGAAGGGCGATACAGCACAAGGTGGTAGTAAACCGGCCACCCTGACGACGGGCGCCGTCGTTCGGGTACCGCTGTTCCTGTCTGAGGGTGAAATTATTCGTATCGACACGCGAAGCGGTGAGTACGTGAGTCGAGCGAGTAAGTCTTAAGGCCCCCGTGCCGACTTGGGAGCCCAGTGCTCAGATTGCTGACCTGCGCAGTCGCGGGTCGTTGCTCTCAGAGATCAGAGGATTTTTCGAGACGCGTGGCGTGCTCGAGGTCGACACACCTATTTTGGCCAGTCACGCTATTACAGACCCCAATATAGAGTTGTTTGCTGTCCCGACAGGCGATAGCGAACGCTTTCTTCAAAGTTCGCCAGAGTACGCGATGAAACGTCTGCTGGCGTCGGGCAGTGGTGACATTTATCAGCTTGGGAAAGTATTTCGTTACGGTGAGCACGGTAAAAAACACAACCCCGAATTCGTCATGCTTGAGTGGTATCGCGTCGGATGGACGCATTATCAGCTGATTCGCGAGGTCGCTGAGCTCCTCATCATCCACCTGCCGGTAAGCAGTTGGCAGGTGTGGCCTCTTCCGGCGCTCTTTGAGCACTTTCTTGGCTTGGATCCGCGTGAAGCCTCGGCCGAGCAACTTCATGATGCGTCTATCACCGCGGGCATTAACTTGAATGGAACGCTCGAAAAGCTCGACTATATTGATCTGTTGATGACACACATTATTGAGCCGCAAATCACTGACTGGGGCTTGGTCTTTGTTACCGATTTCCTTGCGGAACAGTCGGCGCTGTCGCGGGTAATCGATCGAACGGGAAAGCCCGTTGCTGCTCGATTTGAAGCTTATTTTCAGGGTGTTGAGCTGGCGAACGGCTACTGGGAAGAGTGTTGCCCCGTTACATTGTCTGAGCGGTTTAACGAAGATAATAAAAAGCGCCTTGCGCGGGGGCAGGTGTTGCGTGTGCCTGATCCGCAACTTCTGCACGCCCTTGAATCGGGACTGCCCGACTGTGCGGGGGTCGCGCTGGGTTTCGACCGACTGCTTATGCTTACGCTCGGACGCGACCGTATGTCGCAGGTCCTACCGTTTGACTGGATGAACGCTTAACCGATTAGAGCGGGTGTGTAGCCGTCTATGAACGCCGCTGGCGGCCGCCTCGGCTTTCCCGATGAGATTTCAATACAAACAAAATAAAGTGTTGCTCGGAGTACTGTTTCTCCGGTGGTGACTGATTTTATTTGCATTTGACGTTCCATCATCAACTGCCGCTGCCAGGTCGTAATCCAGGTGCCCACTTCGAGCGTTTCACCGAGCCGCGTGGCCTTCAAATAGTGGTACTCGGCTTTGGTCAGTGCCATGGCTCGGTCAAGCTGGCGATACACATCGGCCCCGAGACCCAGCTCGGTGGTGTGTGCCCATGCGGTTTCATTGCACCAATTGACGTACTGCGTATTGTTAGTATGTTCGAGCGCATCGATGTGGTCAGCGCAAACGTCAAATCGCCGGATGAACGGTGCTTCGTGGTCCCAGGTCATGCAGCGGGAGTCACTGCAGCCTTTTGTTGAAAGGCTAAGTAGCCAAACACAATGGCAATGAGGGGGCACATAATATTGAAGATCGCATAGGGTGCGTACTCGAAGGTCGCCACGCCAAGCGTCGCCGCCATGTAGGCACCACAGGTATTCCACGGAATCAGTGCTGAGGTCATGGTTGCCGAGTCCTCGAGCGTGCGAGAAAGGTTTTCGCGACTCAGATTAAAGTCATCGTAAGTCTTGCAAAAGAGCCTGCCGGGGAGCGCGATTGCGAGGAATTGATCGGCCGCCAATATGTTTGTGACAATGCCGCCCGTGACCGTGGCCACAACCAAGTCGCCCGTGGACTTTACTGCTTTTAAAACGGCGTCCAGTATTTGTTGGAGAATGCCGGTGCGCTCCAGAACGCCGCCAAACGCCAATGCACTGACGATCAACCAAACCGTATTAAGCATACTGGCGATACCGCCCTTACTGATGAGCCGGTTCAGCTCTTCATTTGAAGTGGTGCCCTCGAAACCTGCAAACAGGGTTCGCCAAAGGCCTTCAACAATCGGCATGTTGGTTTCAGGGTTAACGGTTAAGGCGAATTTCGTGACCACGTCAGTTTGAAGCGTGAGGGCCGTCAAGACACCTGCGACCGTGGCCAGCATGATCGCAGGGTAAGCAGGTACTCTTCGCCAAATAAGGATCAACATCACTAAAAGTGGTGTGAGCACGCCAATTCCGACATTGAATTCTTCACTAATGGCCGCTCTCAAGGCTGCAATTTGCTCAGGCTCAGTAGCGGCACCTGAGTCCATTAATGAAAAGAACAAAAGAGCAATACAAAAAGCGGGCACAGTGGTCCAAAGCATATGGCGTATGTGCGCAAATAAATCGACATTGGTGCATGCGGCAGCAAGGTTGGTGGTGTCTGATAGGGGCGACAATTTATCGCCAAAGTAGGCGCCGCTGATAATGGCGCCCGCGGCCATGGCCGGCGGCAGGCCATAGCTGTCGGCAATACCCATAAGCCCGATGCCCAGTGTTCCAGCAACCGTCCAGGAGCTGCCGATGCTGATGGATGCAAGCGCACAGATCACAGCAGCAGCCGCAAAAAAGATCGATGGATTGAGAATCGATACGCCAAAATAAATCATGGCGGGGACTGTTCCTGAGATCATCCAGCTCCCGATCAAGCCCCCTACTGCAAGCAGGATCAAAATAGGACCAAGACCGACTTTAATACCTGCGACCATGCTTTCCTGAATATCCGACCAGGTCAGTCCTCGGTACATGCCCACAAGGCCAGCGCAGGCCGATGCGATGAGCAGTGCGACCTGATTTGGGCCGTAGGAGGCGTCCGCTCCAAAAAGTTGAACTGCCGAAAAAAGCAGGAAGATGAGAAGCGCAATGGGAGCAAATGATAAAATCATAGGTTATGCGGGCCTGTAGAAGGGCTTAGCCATTGTTATTTGATAGGTACCGATAATACGTTCACGGAAGCCGCCTTCACAGTAGCTGAGGTAAAAGCGCCACATTCTGATGAATTTGTCATCAAACCCGAGAGCCCTAACGGCATCCAGCTCTTTCAAGAATGAATCATGCCAGCATCGTAAGGTCTGCGCATAATCGAGCGTAATGTCTCTCAAGCCCGTCATTTGCATGTCCGTATTCCGGGTCAGCGCATTTCCAATAACGCCAACAGACGGAAGGCATCCGCCTGGAAAAATGTAGCGCTTAATATAATCCACCGACTGGCGCGCTGCATCGTAACGTTGCTTGTTGATCGTGATGGACTGAATGACGGCTTTCCCCTCGGGTTTGAGTAACCGACTGACGCAGTCGAAGTAGGTATCGAAGTACTCATGCCCCACGGCTTCGATCATTTCAATGGACACAAGCTTATCGAATTGCCCTGACAGGTTGCGGTAATCTTCAAACAATAGGGTGATTTTGTCACTGAGGCCTCGTCGTTCGACCTCAGCGCGCGCGTATTCAAGTTGCTCGCGTGAAATCGTCGTCGTTGTCACTCGGCAACCGTAATGTTCCGCGGCATAAATGGCCATACCGCCCCAGCCCGTACCAATCTCAACAAGATGATCGGTTGGCTTGAGTTCTAAGTCTTCACAAATCAACCGAAGCTTATGTTGAGACGCGTCAGCGAGGTCGTCACTACCCTCAGGAAATACGGCGGACGAATACATGAGCGTAGGGTCTAAAAACAGTGAAAAGAAATCGTTGCCCAAGTCGTAATGTGCGGCAATATTTTCCCTCGAGCCTGTGAGGGAATTCTTTCGCGCGGCGTGCGCAAGTTTAAGAGCCACCTTAACAAGCCAATTTTGGTTGCTCTTCATGGACTCCAAAATAGGCATGTTGGCGCTAAATACCCGGGTGACTTCGGTTAACTGCTCGGTGCTCCAATCGCCCTCGATATAAGCCTCGCCGGCACCGACCGTGCCGCCTGTGAGTATTCGACCGTAGGCTCTAGGGTTGTGAATCACTACGGTTGCGCTGGGTGCTATGGTTAAGTCGCCACTGCCAAAGTGATGCACTTCATCGCCGTCGTGAATAATCAGCTCACCGTGGCGCAGGCCCTGGAAAAGTCGAAACACCAAGCGTTTTGAGAGGGTCGCACTGCGGTAAGCTTTAATTGCGGGCAATTTTGCTATTTTTTTTACGTCAATCTGACCTGTCGTCATTGAGCCCTCCTAGTGAGCCGAATCGTTTTTAGGGTGGGAGTAAAGGGGCACTCGACGGAGAAACAAAACGAGTGCTTGCCAATAAATGGCCGCGGCCACTTTCGCGGTTTCCAATGGGAAACGCGCGAGCAGAGTCAGTGCCGAGGCTTTGTTTAGAGGCAGTCGTTTTAGCGTGAGTGACGCGTGAAAGACGCGCTCGCCGTCTTCTAAATTAGTCAGCTTTATGGCGAGTGAGTCATCCGGTGTTGTCGAAAACCAGCGGTATCGTTGATTCATACCGTGAAAGGGCGAAACGTGTAACTTTTTATCGAACTCGGTTTGGTAAAGGCCTGTTGCTGCGTCAACTGGCAGCACGTAGCTGTGACGCTCACCCCATGGTGTGTTGGTCACTTCCGCGACGATGTATTCGAGCTCATCGGTCAGGTGATTTTTACAGAAGTAACAGGCTATGGGGTTGTTCTGAATTCCGAAGTAACGCCAGTTGGCCAGCAGAAATACTTGCCCCTCAAAATGCTGCCCAGTGACCTCGTGAATGCGCTGTTTAACCGCCTCCGCAATGGGTACTTTTTCGTCTCCAATAAAGTCGTTACGAACAAATCGCGCCAAGCCCCATCTACCCACGCTCCAAAACGGAAGATCTTTAGTGATTTTCTGAACACTCTCGACGTCGACGAAAGGCATAAAAACCGAGTAACTGAAGCGATGGTGTCTCGGCTTCATGCGCGCGTGTGCCAGCCTGCCAATGTAAAAGGCCGTTCTCACTCGGCGGTCTTCCTTGCGATGATCGCGTCGGCAACCCGATGACCGCTAAACAGACCGTCTTCATGAAATCCATTGCGCCAGTAGGCGCCACAAAACCAGGTATCACGCACGCCGTTTATCTCCTCCCAGCGCTCTTGAGCGGCGATTCCGTCGATCGTGAACTGCGGATGGGCGTATCGGTATTCTCCTAATATCGTTGCAGGATCAATAGCCGCTGTGTCGTTAAGCGTGACGCAAAAGGTTTCTGGAGCGGAAATTCCCTGCAAAATATTCATGTTATAGGTGAGAGTCGCCTGGCTATTTGAGTTCTTCAGGCGGTAGTTCCAGCTCGACCAAGCGCGTCGGTTTTGAGGCAAAACTCGCGCGTCAGTGTGCAGTACAACCTCGTTCTCAGAGTAGGGCAGTTGGGAGAGGACGGCGCGCTCCTTAGCATCGACGTCGCTCAAAATGGTCAAGGCTTGGTCCGCGTGGCCGGCGATGACGATGTTGTCAAACGTCAGCTCCTCGCCTTGCTCGGTTCGTAGTTTCGGCTTTTGCCCTGGCTCTCGCACGACTGCTGTGACGGCACACGACGTGCGTATATTGTCTATAAAAGGAGCGCACAACGGTTTGAGGTAGCTCTGACTGCCGCCGGTGAGGACTCGCCACTGTGGTCTGTTCTTGACCTGCAGTAATCCGTGGTTTTTAAAAAAGCGAACAAAAAATTCAGCAGGGTAGTTAAGCGTTTCTTCGAAGTTTGCCGACCAGATGGCAGACGCCATGCTGAGCAGATAGTTACGCCTAAACAGCGCGGAAAACTGATGACGCTCGAGATACGCTTGCAGCGTTTCTCCGGTCTTCAAGCGTCCTGCCTCTAGGTCTTCGACCGCGATGCGGTTGAATCGTAAGATCTCAAGCACCATGGCGATGAACGTCGGTGACAATAGGTTACGCCGCTGCGCGAAAAGTGTGTTCAGGTTGTTGCCTGCGTATTCGAGCCCGGACAGGTCATCAGATACAGAAAACCCCATTGTGGTGGGTTGGTTGGTGACTTCAAGCTCGTCCATCAGCGCGATGAATTCGGGGTAGGTCCAGTCGTTATAAACAATAAATCCGGTATCGATGGCGTAGTCGCCGCTGGCCACCGAGACGTCCTTGGTCGCTGTATGTCCCCCAATAATTGGCGAGGCTTCAAAGACCTCCACCGGCTCACCGGACCGTGCAAGCCGGTAAGCGCAACCGAGCCCTGAAATACCCGTCCCGATAATGGCTGTCGTCATTGTTAGACCTTTTAAGTGCTTAGCCCGTGTTGTCGCACAACTTGCCGCTGGCAACAATGTGTAAATATTAATATACACATTTAAGTGTCAAGTTAAGTGGATATGTGTATTCTGAATAAAGATACGCTCAAAGGAGAGTGCTCAATGGTCGACAAACAAGGAGAAGGCGCACGCGGACAGCCCGCGACCTCTGCTTGGTCAGTGCCTCAGGGGCGTCGCACCGATGAGTGGAGTCTTTGTGTCGTTCGAGTGGCCGAGCATCGCGACCGCGCGGCATTTGCAAAGTTTTTCGCCCATTTTGCACCCTTAATTAAAGCGTTTGCGCTGTCGGGATCGTCGTTATCAGCGGCCCATGCCGACGAGCTGGTGCAAGAGGTCATGCTCAAGGTGTGGCAAAAGGCCGCGGGCTTCAACCCTGAGAAGGCGGCGGCAAGTACTTGGGTTTACACGATTGCACGAAACTGCCGGACGGATATGTTTCGTCGCCTGCAAAAATTCGATACGCAACTCGAAGCTGAAGACGTGGGGTTTGAGCTCGAAGGTCATGAGCCTACGAGTGCACTGCATGCGGAGCGCGGCGCGCAACGGGTTCGAGAGCTAATGAACCATCTGCCTCAGGATCAGGCGCAAATTTTGGCAAAGGTGTATATGGAAGGTAAGTCGCACTCTGAGACGGCTGCAGAGCTTGGATTGCCGCTGGGTACAGTTAAGTCGCGAGTGCGATTAGCGATACAAAAATTACAAGTTTTCATGGCTGCGGGTTCAGAGGAGTGATCCGCACGGGTAGACTTATCGGTATTAGTTTGCATATAAAGTAAAAAAATTTGCTCTGGTTAAACCGACGACTACAGTTGGGCGTACCGCAGACAAGAAAATATGCAGTTGACCGATCGAATGGGCAGGGTTAGAAAGATATCATGGTAAAGCATCATCCAGATTCCAACATGTTAGCTGAGTACTCGGCCAACTCTCTGCCTGCGGCGCAGAGTGTTTGCGTTTCCACTCATTTAGACCACTGTACGCTCTGTCAGCAAAAACTGGCGCAACTCGAGAGCATCGGCGGTGTGATGCTAGAAGATACGGCCCCCGTTTCAGTCGATCCGCAGGTGTTTGAAGATGTTCTTTTACGGCTCGATGAAGTGCCCGATGATAGAGCTGCCAACGACGCTAACGCATCGACGTTGTCGTGGACAGTCAAGCAAGTCCGGCAGGGAAATTTAGACAAGCTACAGTGGAAGAAAGTTAGCCGCTCATTGCGTATTGCCGATTTGGGGCGCATTGATGGCGCTACTGAATTTTCGCTTTATCATATCTCTGAGGGCGGTCGAATTCCCCAGCATAACCACTCTGGGACGGAGATGACGCTCGTTCTTCAGGGCGGTTTTAGTGATGAAAGTGGCGCTTATCACGCAGGCGACTTTATTGTTCGCGAGGCCGGAGATGTTCATGCGCCAGCAGCACTTCCGGGCGGCGATTGCATTTGTCTTGCCGTTCTCGAGGCCCCTCTTCGGTTTACCCACTGGCATCATCGTTGGCTAAGTCCACTGCTGCAACTGCGTGCGGGCTAATTTCAAACGCGGCACAACGGTTTTAGTCATCACCACCTCGCTTATAAGGCAGCTGAGCTGCTAAATCCTTGCTTAGATTTGTAGAATCGATTTGGGCTATCAGGTAATTTTCTCGCGATAAAGCCGGCTGGATGAGATCCTGTCGATGACATCAGACGTACTACCTCACAAACTTAAAAAGAGCGAGCATCACTCATGCGTATTGTTATTCCTCGCGAGTCGGTTGCAGGCGAGCGACGAACTTCCGCCACTCCGGAAACCGTAAAGAAAATGATCAGACTTGGCGCCGACGTCGCCATTGAGTCCGGCGCTGGCGATGCGGTCGGATACAACGACAGTCTTTATTCTGAGCTTGGCGCTGAAATTGTCAGTGATCGTGCGGCTTTGATGGGTTCTGCAGACATGGTCTTAAGACTGCGTAAGCCCGAGCCTGCGGACATCGATATGATGAAGCCGGGCTGTATCCATGTGTCCTATCTGGACCCGTTTAATGAGCGCGATCTCATAAAGACGCTTGCTGCCAAAGAAATTACTGCGGTCAGCATGGAGATGATTCCTCGCTCAACGCGCAGCCAGAAAATGGATGCGCTCAGCTCACAAGCCAACTTAGCGGGCTACGTGGCCGTCATGCTAGCGGCGGCGCAGCTGCCAAGTATCTTTCCGATGCTCATGACGCCTGCAGGAACGCTGAAGCCGGCAAAGATTTTTATCATCGGTGCGGGCGTTGCGGGTCTGCAGGCTATCGCCACTGCAAAACGGCTTGGCGGACGCGTGACCGCTTTTGACACGCGCCCTGTGGTTGCTGAGCAGGTGCAGTCGTTAGGTGGGAAATTCCTTGAGATTGATCTTGGTGATACCGGCCAGACGGCGGACGGTTACGCCAAAGAGCTGACGCCAGAGCAGGTGGAACTTCAGCGACAGGCACAAAAATCGGTTATTGCCGACTCAGATGTGGTGATTACAACGGCACAAGTCTTTGGTCGTAAACCGCCTGTTCTTGTCACCCGAGACATGATCGAGGGTATGGCACCTGGCGCCGTTATCGTCGATATGGCGGCAGAAACTGGCGGTAACGTCGAAGGTTCCGTCCCGAACGAGACGGTTGTTGTCGACGGTGTGACGATTGTGGGTACCGCGAACTTGGCCAATGAAGTGGCACGAGATGCGTCTCAAATGTACGCAAACAACTTGTTTAATTTGGTTGAGGACACTTGGGATACTGAGGCAAAGACGTTTGTTCTCGATATGCAGAACGATATTTTGCCAGGCTGTGTCATCACGCACGGTGGAGAGGTGGTTCACCCCACCATTAAAAATCTAATGGAAGGGGAAGGATAAAATGGAAGTTTCGTATCTTTTATTCATTCTGATGCTCGCAGTCTTTTTAGGCTTTGAGCTGATCAATAAGGTGCCCGCAACGTTGCATACGCCGCTGATGTCGGGTGCAAATGCCATTTCGGGTATTACCGTAGTGGGTGCGATTGCTCTGGCCGGTAGCGGCGAACAAGACCTCGCCCAGTGGCTAGGCGCTGGCGCTGTTGCGCTTGCCAGTATTAATGTCGTGGGCGGTTACCTGGTGACGGACCGCATGCTGGGCTTCTTTAAGAAGAAGGAGGGTTAAGTATGGAAACTAATCTCCTCATTCAGTTGGGTTATGTGGTCGCGGCGGGTCTCTTTGTTTTCGGTCTCAAAATGCTTGGTTCGCCTGATACCGCACGAAAAGGTAACGGCATCTCTGCCGTTGGTATGTTGCTTGCGATCGTTGCTGCTTTACTTGACCAAGGTATTGTCCAATACGAGTTTATTCTCGGGGGTATGATCGTTGGTGGTGCAATTGGTGCTGTTGCGGCGCGGTCAGTCGCCATGACGTCCATGCCCGAATTGGTCGCACTGTTTAATGGTGTTGGAGGCGCTGCTTCTGGATTGGTCGGTGTGTCGGCACTGTCGATCGCAACCGGCAATTTCCAGTACGTCACTATTATTTTGTCCATCCTCATTGGTGGCGTGACCTTCACCGGATCATTGATCGCCTACGGCAAGCTCTCAGAAATGATCGGCAGTGGCGCGATTACCTTCGCGGGGCAGAAATTCGTGAATGGGCTCATTGTGCTCGGTATTTTGTACAGTGCTGCAATGTTTGTCACAACGCCCAGCGATCCGACATGGCTTTACGCGGTCGTTGGTTTGTCGCTGCTCTTCGGTGTGATGGTGGTGATCCCCATTGGCGGCGCGGACATGCCCGTGGTGATCTCGTTGCTGAACTCCTACTCGGGTCTTGCAGCGTGTGCGGCGGGCTTTGCCGTCGATAACAACGTACTCATTGTCGCTGGATCGCTCGTGGGTGCCTCAGGAATAATTCTCACGCAGATCATGTGCAAGGCGATGAATCGTTCACTGAGTAATGTACTGTTTTCGGGCTTTGCGAGTGTCTCGACCACGGTCACTGAAGTGGAAGGAGAGATCAAACCGATTTCGGTTGAGGACGCCTACTACGTTCTGGAAGCAGCCACTAACGTCGCCATTATTCCAGGCTACGGCATGGCGGTTGCTCAGGCCCAGCACGTTGTCAAAGAGCTCATGGAATTGCTCGAAGCCAACGGGTGTGAAGTGAATTACGGTATTCACCCGGTTGCCGGGCGTATGCCGGGACACATGAATGTATTGTTGGCCGAGGCTGATGTTCCTTATGACCAGCTTCTGGAGATGGATGAGATTAATCCCCGCATGGAAAGCGTGGATGTGGCGATTGTTATTGGTGCGAACGATGTCGTTAATCCAGCAGCACGTGAAGTCGAGTCATCACCCATTTACGGCATGCCGGTGATTAATGTGTCCGATGCGAGAACTGTATTCGTCTTAAAGCGCTCAATGGCCTCCGGTTTTGCCGGTATTGAGAACCCATTGTTTTACAAAGACAACGCGCGAATGCTCTTTGGTGACGCTAAAGAGTCGATCGGCGGCTTGGTCAGAGAATTCTCGTAATGGCTTAATGCAATTGAAGGCGCCGTATTCGGCGCCTTTTTTTTGCTTCGAATTTTTACGCCTGCCCATTCTGAGGCGACTTGCGCTGAAAGCATTGCGCACTTGCGCTGTGTATAACCGGCTGCTCGCTCTGTATCTGAAGCCCGCGGTTCCTAAACTTAATCCCAAGAGTAACGCTTTGGATGGACTTGCTCTGGACTTGCTCTGGACTTGCTCTGGACTTGCTCTGGACTTGCCCTGAGCCTGAATCAGTTAACGACGACGCTTGGACTTCAGCTTAGGCCGCCGGTTGAGTGATTTGGGGCTCTTCTTCCTGCGTCTCTTTGAACTGCATGCTCGCAAGACGCTGATAGAGCCCACAGCGCACCATCAATTCATTATGTGTTCCAACGTCGACAACCGAGCCGTCGTTAATAACCGCGATTGCATCTGCATTAACGATGGTCGAAAGTCGGTGCGCGATAATAATGGTCGTGCGCCCGCGCGTTAGCTTGGCCAGAGCCAGTTGGACGTAGTGCTCACTTTCGGTATCGAGCGCACTGGTGGCCTCATCAAGCAAAAGGATCTCAGGGTTTTTCAAAATAGCGCGTGCCAGTGCGATACGTTGACGCTGACCGCCCGAGAGCTGTACGCCTTGAGCTCCAATTTCGCTTTGGTAGCCATTGGGCAGCCGCGCGATAAACTCTTGCGCATACGCGGCTTGGGCGGCCGCCTCGATGTCTTCTTGGCTCGCATGCGGATTGCCGTAGCCAATATTATAGGCAATGTCTCCCGAGAATAAGATCGGCGCCTGAGGAACCAGCGCCGTCTTGTTTCGCCAGTCTCGCAAGGGGAAGTCGGCTAGTGGTGTTCCACCGTAGGTGAGTAACCCTGCACTGGGGTCGTGAAAACGCTGCAACAACTCAAACAAAGTCGACTTGCCCGCACCTGAGGGGCCGACCAACGCCAGTGTTCGTCCTGGGGCTATCGTGAGGTTAAAGTCAGTCAGTGCTGGGTTTTCGGGTCTTGAGGGGTAGGTAAACCGCATATCTTGGGCCACGAGAGCCTGACCGTGAGAGATCACTGCTGAGCCGTTGTCGATAATATCGCTCTCTTGGTGCAGAAGCTCGACCAACCGTTCTGCCGCGCCCGCGGCGCGCTGCAAATCGCCCCACACTTCTGAGAGTGTGGCGAAGGCGGTTCCAAGCATCACCGCGTAAAATACGAACGCGCCGAGATCACCACCACTCATGCGACCGGCAATGACGTCTTGTCCGCCACTCCACATCATGCCGACCATACCGCCGAGGAATAAAAAGATCGCACAGGCCATCAGCCATGCCCGCTGCTGAATGCGCTGTTTGGCGATATCAAAGGCTCGGGCGACTTCGGTTTCAAAAACGGATCGTTCCATGGCTTCTCGCTGGAAGCTTTGGACGATCTTGATTGACTGGAGTACCTCACCGGCTCGGCTGCCAACGCTTGCGATACTCGCCTGGCTTTTGTTCGATAAGTTGCGCACTCGTCGCCCCAAATAGAGCACCGGTAGCAGTGCAAGCGGCACGCCGATGAGCATAATTAAGGTCAATTTAATGTTGGTCAGCGACATTAAGATCAATGCACCCACAAGCGTGAGGGCGTTTCTTGCCGCCAGACTAACCGACGATCCAATGAGGGTTTGTAATAACGTCGTGTCGGTAGTGATGCGAGACATAATCTCGCCCGCCTGATTTTTTTCATAAAAACCGGGGTGAACGGTAATGAGGTTATTGAACACATCGCGACGTAGGTCTGCACTCACTCGTTCACCAAGCCAAGACACTAAGTAGAAACGAATAAACGATCCACAAGCCATAGCAAAGCCAACAGTGACCATAAACAACACCGCACGCCTAAGACCTTCTTGACTCTGATTTGAAAAACCTTGGTCGATCAGTATTTGAATACCATAGCCCAGCGAAAGCTGTGTCATCGCGGTGAAAATAAGCGCTGCACTCGCGTAAATGAGTCGCATCTTATGCGGCCACAGAAAGCCAAGAAGCTCGCGCAGTGGCTTCAGCGATTTCGTTTTCCCGGCGCTCTTCGAATCGGTCGGGCTTTTCTCGTGCTCACTCATCAGTCGGTCCACCCTTTGACAAAAAACGACCCATGATTAATCCAACTTCAAACAGCAGCCACATAGGCAGTGCGAGCAGTGTCTGTGAGATCACATCGGGCGGTGTGAGCAACATGCCCATCACGAAACAGCCCACAATGACATAGGCGCGGTTATTGGCGAGCTGATCGGCACTCACTACACCCGTCAGAATAAGAATGACAGCGGCAACCGGGACCTCAAACGCCAAGCCAAACGCAAAAAACAATTTAAGCACAAAGTCTAGGTAACGATTAATGTCCGTCATTACCGAAATATCGCCCGGCCCCACTGTCGTGAAAAATCCAAACAACAAAGGGAAAACCACGTAATAGGCAAACGCCACGCCGGCATAAAACAGCACCACACTCGAGGCGAGTAAAGGGATGGCAATTCGCTTCTCCGCCTTGTAAAGGCCTGGTGCGATAAAGCCCCAAATCTGACTCAGGATGACGGGCATGGCGACAAAAACTGCGAGTACCAAAGAGAGTTTGAAAGGGGTAAGAAAGGGTGAAGTGACCTCGGTCGCGATCATTGAAGAGCCTTCAGGCAGCAGTGTTCTCAGGGGCTCCGACACATAGGTGTACAACTGATTTGCAAACGGGAAAAGACCTAAAAAAGCAACAAAGACTGCGATAATGGCGTTACGGAACCGGTCTCTGAGCTCTCGCAGATGTGCGACGAGTGGCATCGGGTCGTCAGCAGTCACAGGGGCTAGGCTCCCTTATCCAATACAGTCTCGCTATCGGCAGTCGCATCGGCAGTCGCATCGGTGGTCGGCTCTATCGACAAGGCGCTACTGACGTCTGCGATGTCTTGTACTTCATCTCGACTCTCTTTGAGCGCACGCATGACCTCTTCGTTGTGCATTTCTCGACTGACATCGGCTTTAATTTCTTCAAATCCTCGACGCACGCGGCCCACCCATAGCGACATGGACCTTAGAGCACTGGGGAGTCGCTCAGGGCCTACCACGAACAACGCAATGGCACTGACAACTAAAAGTTCAGCGAAACCGATATCTAACATCTATAGCGCGACGTTATTTGTCGCTTTCTTCCTTTGAGTCGTCGATTTTGGGCGCTTCGTCGTCGTTGCGTTTAATGCCTTCGCGAAAGTGAGTAATCGCGCTGCCGAGGTCTCGGGCGGCACCGGGGAGGCGCTTTGTGCCAAAAATCAAGACGACGATGGCGAGAACGATCAGTAGTTGCCATATTCCAATGCCGCTAAATCCCATAATAGTTCACCGTGTGTAATCGTTGTGGGCGTTCTTGCCCGACGAGTGGTTGCGTGACGCCTTCTCTTCAAGACCCGACACACCTTGACGTAACGCCAGAGCGTCTAACACTTCATTATGACTGATACCCAGCCTGTCCAGCATCACCATCGAGTGAAATACGAGGTCCGCGACTTCGCTGATCACTGCTTGATTGCTGCCGCCTGACGAATCAAGTGTTTTGGCGGCCAAAATGACTTCAATGGCCTCCTCTCCGACCTTCTCTAAGATCTTATCGAGGCCTTTTTGGTTGAGGCTTGCGACATAGGAGGTATCCGGGTCCGCTGTTCGCCGCTCCTCAATGACCGCCGCGATTGCGTTCAACAGGTCAGTCACAGTCGCTTGCTCCGAAGACCCATTGCTTGTCTTTGGGCTCGTAAAAAAAACAATGCCGACGGCCTGTGTGGCACGCACCTTCGCCCACCTGATGGACCTTAAGCAACAGTGTATCGCCATCGCAGTCCAGCCGAACGTCAATCAGCTCTTGAACGTTGCCCGACGTTTCGCCTTTTCGCCATAGAGACTTGCGCGACCGTGACCAATAGACGGTTCGGTTTTCGCTCAACGTGAGCCGGAGTGCTTCCTCGTTCATCCAAGCCATCATCAGCACTTCGCCCGTACGGGCATCTTGCGCAATAGCCGGCAGCAGGCCGTCTGCATTCCACTTGGGCTGCATCGTCTGGGGTATCGAGGTCTGGTCATTGTTTGTCATTGCAACAGTATGCCACGCCATGGCCCTACGATCACTTGCCGCGAGTGAGGAGTCCTGCTGCCAGAAGCACTATGCCCAGTCCCGCATACCCGCCGGATTGAAGATCGAGCGCAAGGGACATAATCAGTATCGTGAGACCCGAGCCGATGAATAAGTCGGCACTCACTTTTGAAGAACGCTGACTGGGCGTGTCGCTAAGGGCTTGTCGTTGAAGGGCCAGAAACTGTGGAATGACCTCTGGCAACTGAGAGGCGTGATGGATGAAGGCGGGTGCATCGCGCTGGAGTTGTTTCACTATGTTCACGGGACTGTATTGCCGCTTGAGCCAGTCCTCTAAAAATGGCTTTGCCGTCTCCCACAGGTTGAGCTCAGGGTAGAGTTGTCGACCCAGCCCTTCAATGTTGAGGAGCGTCTTTTGAAGGAGCACAAGTTGCGGCTGGACTTTCATATCAAAACTTGACGCGGCCTTGAACAGATTTACCAGCATGTGTCCGAGAGAAATTTGGTGCAGTGGGCGATCGAAAATAGGTTCACACAGCATGCGGATAGTCGACTCAAAGTCTTGAACTCGCGTCGATGCGGGAACCCAACCACTTTCAATATGCAGCTCTGCGACCAGCCTGTAATTGCGCTGCAAAATCGCAAGTAAATTGCGTGCCACGTAATACTGATCGTCCCGAGAAAGCTGTCCGACAATGGCGCAGTCGATCGCGATGTAGGTTGGCAAATCTGGATTTGTCGCATCCACAAAAATGTTGCCAGGGTGCATGTCGGCGTGAAAGAAGCAGTCATCAAACACCTGAGAAAAGAATATTTCCACGCCGCGTTCAGCAAGGACCTTCATGTTGACCCCGGCATTATGCAGCGCCCCGATGTCACCTACGGGGATGCCGGTGATTCGTTCCGAGACCATGAGCTTGGGCGTGCTGTAGTCCCAAAAAGTGGTGGGTACGAACACAAGCTTTCGCTGAGCTGTATTCTTTTTCAGCAATGACGCATTCGCCGCTTCGCGTCGTAAGTCCAGTTCGGCCAAGATCGTGGCCTCATAGTCCTTTACGATTTCTGGCAATCGAAGTCGTCGCAGATCCTCAGAAACCCGATCTATCAGCCAAGCAAGGCGCTTAAAAAGGCGAATGTCCGCCGCAATTTGCTTCTCTATTCCGGGTCGCAGGACTTTGATGACTGCGGCTTCGCCATCGTTCAGCGTGATCCCGTGAATCTGGGCCACCGATGCAGCGGCGAGTGGTGTTGAGTCAAAATCACGAAAGGCTGTGGCAATGGGTTGTTTGAGTTGCGCCTCGATAATATTGACGGCCGCCTCGGTTGAAAATGGAGCGACATTGTCTTGCAGTAACGCCAGTTCGTCTGCAATTTCATCGGGCAAGAGATCGCGTCGGGTGGACAACAGCTGGCCGAACTTAATGGGTACGGGCCCTAGGGACTCAAGTGCCGATCTCAGGCGCTCACCGCGTGGTGCTGAGTCCGCGGTTTCTTTGCTCGACAGTAGCCAGCGAAGCACCTTGCTTGAGCCTTGCGGCAAAAACACCCCTAATCGATGCCTGCGCGCGGTGGTTAGAAATGCAATGGCACGTTTCACACACTCGCTCCGCTCAAAATGTCGACGCGGTTTTTCAAGCGCTTTAGCCGCGACTCAGCCCGGTCAACACGCAGTACCATATCGTCAACAGACCCTAAAAAGTCGTCCAGTTCCGCTCTCGGCGGCGATAGACGCCCCTCTTCAAGGATGAATTCACTCAACTGCCGACGCGCACTTTGGTGCGCGACTTTGGATGCGGTGGTCAACCCTTGAAAAAGGTTCGCAAGTTGATGTCCAACGATTGGACCAAGAAGGTCGACCAAGGGCGCCTCCCAGTCGATATTCAGGTCACTCAGTACATTTTGTAACGTCATGAGTACAGCGGTATCACCAGTGATTTTAATATTGCCATTGATCAGTGCGGCTGCCGGATCGGATGCGCTGGCGACTTTAAGGAATGCACTCGAAGATCCGGATATACACACCGTGGGCTCGGTCTCTCGGTAGCTTGATACGTTAATCGCACCGTCGCCGTTAATGACCAGAAAGACGTCGATCGCTGGATTTGTACAGGCAATGGCGAGCTCAACGGGATGGAGTTGCGCAAGTTGCTGCGCTGTTCCCGGCGACAGTGCAATGGCACGTGCAAGCGCAGCTTCTGCGACGAGGCAAACGCCGGCGATGACTGCGGGATCGTGCTGCATTGTCACTAGCCTTTAATACCTCGGTGAACTGCCACGATTCCACCGGTCATATTGTGGTAGCGGCAATCAACGAAACCGGCATCTTCGACCATATTAAGCAGCGTATCCTGGTCAGGGTGTTTGCGGATGGACTCGGCAAGATAGCGGTAGCTGTCTGCGTCGTCGGTAATGATCTTGCCCATCGCGGGCAGTGCAGAGAACGAGTAGGTGTCGTAAATTTTAGATAAGAGCGGGGAGACCGGTTTTGAAAACTCCAGCACTAAGAGACGACCCCCTGGCTTCAAGACACGATGCATTGACGCCAGCGCTTTGTTCTTGTCAGTCACATTTCTAAGCCCAAACGCGATGGTAATACAGTCGATGCTGTTGTCCTCGAAAGGGAGGTACTGAGCATCGGCCTGAACGACGCTAATATTACTAAGCGCGCCTTTATCGATAAGACGGTCTCTGCCCACAGAGAGCATTGCGGCGTTGATGTCGGCCAGCACGACATGGCCGTCGGCCCCTACAAGCTTTGAAAATTTTGCTGCGAGATCGCCCGTGCCACCTGCAATGTCGAGGACTGTTTGTCCTGGTCGTACCGCGCTTAGCTCGATGGTGAAACGCTTCCACAGCCGGTGCATACCGCCTGACATGAGGTCATTCATGACGTCGTAGCGCGCGGCTACGGAGTCAAACACTTCACGAACACGACCTGCTTTCTCGCCCTTTTTTACGCGCTCGAAGCCAAAATCGGTGGTGTCGTCTGTGACCTTATCGTGTGTGCTCATCATACTTCCCTAATGTCTAAAACAGCCCACGCTAACCAATGACTCTGACGATGTCCGTGTGCGGGTCTCGCGATGCGCCTGCGTTCGCCAATTTTTCTAAGTATTCGTTCCAAAGCCGATCTTTGTTTGCCACCAAGTGCGCTAGATACGCCCAAGTGTACAGCCCGGAGCTGTGCCCGTCGTCAAAAGTCAGTTGCACGGCGTAATGTCCTACCGCTTGAATATCGGTGACATGGACTTGAGATTTCCCACTTTGGAGGGTTTCCTGGCCCGGGCCATGTCCCTGAACCTCTGCCGATGGTGACAGTACCCGTAAGAGTTCTGCCCCCAACTGCGCCGGATCAGAGTCGGCAAAAGTGACCGACAGTTCGCGCCGACTGACGCTGTATTTTAGAGACTCTGGGGCAGTTTGGCTCATTGTGTTTGTCACTGCGACGCTAGTCTGATCGCTTGAGAAGAAGGGTTTCGATATTTGACTGAGCTGCGAGGCTCCGAGCCTTGGCCATCTCTGACCGGCTGTTAAAGGGCCCAATATAAATTCGGTGCCACGATCCGCTGTCGACGCGCATTTCCTCAATGGAGGACTCTAGTCCCAAAAGCGCCAGTTCACCGCGACGCCTGTCGGCATCCGCGACAGCCCTAAAAGAGCCCGCCTGCAGCACGTACTTGGAGTATTCAGAGGGGCTGACAGGACTCGGTGGCGATGATTGTGTGCTCAGCGCCTCGTCTTCTAACGTATCAAAGAAGGTAAAGCTCGGCTGCGGTGATACTTCAGATGGGGTTTCTTGAGCCGATATGATCGACTGCGGCAGGGCCGTTGGATTGATCCCAGCGATAATGCCCAGACTGGCAACGGCCCCCGTCATTGCGCCGACGATAAACCCGCTGATATGTGACGAGTTAAAGAGTGGATCTTCTGACTGTTTCTTCTTGCTTTGCGCCGGTGTGCGCCGGGTGGCACTCGTTGTTGGGCGCTTTCGCTTAACACTCTTCTGGGGAGCGGCCATCGTTACATGACCTCGGGTGAGGAGACACCCAAAATACGCAAGCCGTTAGCGATAACGTGTTGGGTAGCGGTTGCCAACGCTAACCGTGCGAGACTGACGTCTTGATTGTCATCAATGATCTTGTGCGCGTTGTAGAAGGAGTGAAACTCAGCTGCGACATCGCGCAGATAGTTGGCTACTGCATGAGGCTCCAGACGCAGGGTTGCTCCGGCTACGACCTCGGGGTATTTGCTGAGCGACAACGCCAGCGATTGCTCTTCGCTGTGCTGTAACTGGTCTAAATGGGGAAGCCCGTCTGCAGATACCCATTGGCCAAAGTGCGTGACGGCCTTTTTCTGAACGCTGCAAATACGCGCGTGCGCATACTGAATGTAATAGACCGGATTTTCATTGCTTTTAGAGCGGGCGAGATCGATGTCGAAAGTGAGCTGTGATGTCGCTGCTCGCGCGGTCAAAAAATAACGGGTGGCATCACGGCCAACCCAATCAATAAGGTCGCGCAACGTGACGTAGCTTCCCGCACGCTTGGAAAGTTTCACTTCCTCTTGATCGCGCATGACGGTGACCATTTGGTGCAGTACGTACTCTGGCCATCCTTTGGGAATACCGGTTTCGAGCCCTTGCAGTCCAGCGCGTACGCGCGTGATAGTGCTGTGGTGATCGGCGCCTTGTTCATTAATGACGCGCTCGAATCCGCGTTCCCACTTATCGAGGTGATACGCCACATCGGGAACAAAGTACGTGTAACCACCTTCACGCTTTCGCATGACGCGGTCCTTGTCATCGCCAAAGTCTGTCGTTTTTAACCACAACGCGTCATCGAGTTCGTAGGTGTGCTGATTACCAATCAAGGCATCGACGGTTTTTTGAACGGCATCCGATTTATACAGCGAAGATTCGAGAAAGTAGTGGTCGAAATTAACATCGAACGCTCTCAGGTCCTCGTCTTGCTCTCGGCGTAACCAAGCGACGGCAAACAACTGAATGTCGTCCAGATCATTGGCATTACCCGACGCCACCACCTGACGGTCTGCTGCGTTGACGGTTTCCTTCGCCAGATACGCCGCTGCAACATCTTTAATGTAGCTGCCTTGGTAGCCGTCCTTGGGCCAGCCCTTATCAGAGGGCTCGAGTCCATCGATGCGTGCTTTGACGGAGAGGGCTAAATTACTGATCTGTTGTCCTGCGTCGTTGTAGTAAAATTCGCGATGCACGGACCAGCCTGCATTTTCGAGAAGTCGACATATCGCGTCGCCGATGGCGGCGCCACGACCATGACCGACATGCAACGGGCCCGTTGGGTTGGCTGACACAAACTCAACTTGCACGCGCTTTCCTTCGCCGTGCTCAGACTGACCGAACTTGGTCCCCTGAGAGAGCACTGTTTCAACAATGGCGAGGTTGCTTGCTTGGGAAATGTGGAAGTTAATAAAGCCAGGGCCCGCGATATCGCAGCGAGTAATAACGCTATTGGTCGGGAGCCGCTCGATAATGGCTTGGGCTAAATCGCGAGGGGGTACACCTGCCCGCTTTGCCAGCACCATCGCCATATTAGTGGCGAGATCGCCATGTTCGGGATTGCGCGTGTGGTCGACCTGAGGTGGAGGCGTTGTCTCTTTAGGCAACAGACCCTCGACCTTCAACGTCTCAATAGCTTGTTCGATTAATGTAACGACCTGATCTTTCATGTATATCGCTTGATTTGTTGGGGCCGCTAAGGCCTTGGGCTCACGGGGGTGTAGTGTATCGCGTTACAGCGTTTCCGTTGGATCGATTTCTACAAACCAACTCATTTTTCGACCGATTTTAAGTTGCGAGCCTATTTCTACAGCTTGTTGCAACAGCGCATGCACCTCTTTTCTCGATTGACTGTGGGCAATGACTTGGTAGCGGTAAAGTCCCGCCCGCCGCGTCATCAGTGTCGGCATGGGACCCATCAGCCTCAAGGTTTTAGAGGTGGTGACCTTTGCTGTGAGTTGGGTTAAAAACTCGATGGCGTCAACTTCGTTTTTACTGTCGCATCGAATCAACCCCAGCGCGCCACTTGGGGGCAGGCCTAAGGCGCGTCTGCGAGCCAGCAGTTCACGTGCTTTTTCAGAGTACGGGCGATCCAGTATTTGCTGAATTAACGGGTGATCAGGGTTGCGCGTCTGAATAAGTACCTTGCCGGGTAAATGAGCTCTGCCTGACCGTCCAGAGACCTGAACGAGTAATTGCAGTAAGCGCTCTTCTGCACGGAAGTCGGGGCTAAACAATAGGCCGTCTGCATCTACCACCACCACACACGTCACGCGAGGAAAGTCATGACCTTTTGACAGCATTTGTGTGCCTAAAAGAATCGCGCTCGATGCCTCCTTAATTTGGCTTAAAACATTTTGAAGCGCACTGAGGTTCGAGACGCTGTCGCTGTCGATTCTAAAGAGTGGAGTGGACTTAAAAAGGCGCTGTACGATTAGTTCAAGCTGTTCTGTGCCAATCCCTTTGCTGGATAAGCGAACACTGTGACACTGCTCGCAGCGGGTGGGTGTCGGTCGGGTCGACTCGCACTGGTGACAACTCAAATGTGGTGGATTGCGGTGGACCACCATCGATGAATCACATTGATGGCATCCAGCCGTCCAGCCGCAGTCCTCGCACTGCAAAGAATGGGCAAAGCCTCGGCGATTCATGAAAAGCAGCGCCTGTTCCTGACGTGCGACCGTATCGGCGATTTGCTCAATGGCTCGGTCTGAGAGCCCACCCGTCAAGGCGAGGCCACGCGTATCGATTGTGCTGATAACGGGTAGGCTCGCATTGTTGGGGCGTTGTGTCAGTCGATGATGCGCGTACTTTCCGGCCTGACTGTTTGCAAGCGTTTCGAGGCTGGGTGTTGCACTACCAAGGATCACGGGGCAATTGCAAAGTTGTGCGCGCTTGACCGCAACATCGCGCGCCGAGTACCGGGGATGATCTCGTTGCTTGAACGCGGCGTCATGCTCCTCATCAACGATAATGAGTCCGAGTCTTTTAAAGCTACAAAATACTGACGAGCGCGTCCCCAAAATTACGGGTGCCGTACCGGCGCGTGCCATAGACCACGCGCGACTGCGTTCTGCTTCTGAAACCCCTGAATGAATGACGGGTACCTCGAGCCCCAACGCCTGTTCGAAGCGAGATCGGGTCTGCGGTGTCAGCCCAATCTCCGGAACAATAACGAGTGTTTGACGCCCCTGAGCGATGACTTGCTTTATGCAGTCAATATAAACCTCGGTTTTACCACTACCGGTCACGCCCTCAAGCACATGACCTTGAAAGTGATCTAGGTTCGCGCCGAGTTGCTGACAGACGTGTCGCTGCTCGTCTGTGAGTTCTAGCTCGCGCGTCTTGCGCGGGCTCGGGCAGTTTGGGGCGGCGACTTTACTGGCCAGACCTGAGCTGACGAGCGACCGAATGACGGTCTTGGAAATACCCTTTTGCTCTAGGTCTTTCACCGCAATGGTGTCACTGCCGATGATGGCTAAGGCAGCCTGCTGCTGTTTGGCCCGGTTGGGGGCCTCTATCAACCCCTGCGTGTTTGTAGTGCGGTAAAGGTGGTCAAGGGGTGGTTGCCACTCAGCATTGCCTTTGCGCTCGCGATTGGACAGCCCCAAAGGGATAGCCTCTCCCAAGGCGACAAGGTAGTAATCAGAAAACCACTGGAGCAACGTCAATTGGTCGCGACTCAGGAGCGTATCCGAGGGATCCAACAGTATTTTGACCTGCTTTAACTTGGTGACGTCTGCGAGCTGGCTGTGACGTTTTTCTATGAAAATGCCAGTGACCTCTCGGCCCGCGAATGGCAGGCGCACCCGAGCGCCCGGTTCAGGGTTGTTTCGGCCCGACGCGGGTGGCAAATACTCGAATACCTTGTGTAAAGGTGACGGTATTGCGATTACCCATACGACAGGGCTTGAATTGGCTTTGGGCTCTGGTATCATCCGCGCTCTTTTTTACTAGACACCCACAAGGTGCTCGAGGGCAACATGAAGGCAGATATTCATCCGCGTTACGAAGACATCACGGCTCGGTGCAGCTGTGGCAACGAAATTAAGACGCGTTCAACGCTTTCGAAGGATATCACTATTGACGTTTGTAGTCGGTGTCATCCGTTCTTTACGGGTAAGCAGAAAATTGTTGATTCGGGCGGTCGTGTCGATCGCTTTAACAAGCGATTCGCAGGGCGTGGCCTCAAGAAGTAATTCGTTTGTGAGTGTCTAAGAACGCCGGCGCAAGTCGGCGTTTTTTGTTGCGTCCTTGCTGTAGGTGCAACGCTTCTTAGAAAAGTCCATCAAGGTCCTCAGTATCCGCCGAATTGGTTCGTCCCCGCTGATTCGATGGGGTGAACTCCTCCAAGAAAACCTCCCAAATGGAAGTCGACTGACCGTCTGAACGCTGGCCTGACTCTTTGTCGATGCGAAGCCGAACCACGCCGGCGGGCATCTCAGCCTCAGCGCTTTGGGGCGGAAGTGCTGTCCGCATAAAGTCGATCCAAATAGGCAGCGCAGCGGTGCCACCAAATTCTCGTTTGCCCATTAAACTGTAATCGTCAAAGCCCACCCAAGTCGTGGTCACAAGGTCTTTGTTGTAACCGGAAAACCAAGCGTCCCGGGGTCCGTTAGTGGTCCCCGTTTTACCGGCCAGGTCGTTGCGCTCGAGCACCTTTGCGCGCCTCCCTGTCCCGCGTTGAATCACGTCTTCGAGCATCGACGTTAAGACGTAAGTAACACGTTCATCAATGATCCGTGGCGCCTCGCGCACGTCGGGGTCAGCATCGTCGAGTAAATCTTCGATTCGTGAAGCTTCACGGAAGTCGTCATCACGCGGTTCCGATTGACAGCGGGCACAGGCCACAGCGGGGTCCGCCTGGTAAATAATATTGCCGTCGACATCTTCAATGCGGTCGATGAGCCATGGCTCTACCTTAAAACCACCATTGGCTATCACGGTATAACCACTGGCAATCTCCAGTGGTGTATAGGCGTGTGTTCCGAGTGCCAGTGTTAAGTTCGGTTGCATGTCGCTCACATCAAAACCGACTCGACCTGCCATCTCGATCAGCTTACTGACGCCGAGTTGCTGCAAGACTCGGATAGACACCAAATTTCGAGAGAAAGTGAGGGCCTCGCGGACGCGCGTGGGTCCATAAAACCGACCGCTGTCGTTTTCAGGTCGCCACATATCCTCATTGGTGAGGTTGCCGACCACGACGGGTGCGTCGTTGATAAGTGTTGCTGGGTGAATGCCATTTTCTAAAGCAGCAGCATAGAGGAAGGCTTTGAAATTCGATCCGGGCTGTCGACTGGCCTGTGTGGCACGGTTAAATTTTGACAGCACAAAGCCCATCCCCCCGACCAGCGCCTTAATTGAACCATCGCTGGGGTCTAGAGAAACAAGAGCACCCTGTACGCGAGGCACTTGTGCAAGTTTTAGTGCCTCATCGCGTTGACTCACACGCACAAGGTCTCCTACTTGCAGCAGGTCGGAGACGGATTGGACGGCGGGACTCCGTCGATCTTCGGTAACGAATCGTCGGATTCGGCGTAGGTCATTTGACCAGCTCAGGGCGCCGTCCGAGCCGTCACGAAGCATCAGTGCAACGCCGTCTTCATTGAGTTGCGTGACGATGGCGGGCGACAGGTCAGCAATTACGGGCATGGCTCTTAGCGCTTTGGCCCAGCGGCTTTTTAGCGCTTCGGGTGTTTCATCCTGATTCGGTGGGTGTTGCTGTTCTGGCCCGCGCCATCCGTGACGATTGTCGTACGTGATTAAGCCATCGATTACCGCGTCTCGAGCTGCTTGCTGGAGGTTGCCGTTGACCGTAGTGTGAACCACGTAGCCGTCCGTATAGGCCGCGCTTCCCAATCGATCGACCGCAACTTGCCTTGCCATTTCAGCAATATAATCTGCGTCGACCTCCACTTTCAGCCCGTTAAATGACGCATCGTCGGCGCTCGATCGTGCCTCTTGGTGGGCGGTCTCATCGATCATATCCAGTGCCAGCATGCGGCCTAGAATCCAATTTCTGCGGACCTCGCTGCGTTTCGGGTTACTGAGCGGGTTGTTTCGGGAAGGCGCCTGCGGGACACCCGCCAGCATGGCGTGTTCAGCCAGCGACAACTCAGCAAGTGTTTTGCCGTAGTAGGTCTGCGCCGCGGTTTCAAAGCCATAGCTGCGATGTCCTAAAAAAACGCGATTGACATATAACTCGAGGATTTCCTCTTTCGTCAGCCGTTGCTCTATTTCAAGGGCGAGTAAGATTTCGGTAAATTTGCGAATGAAGGTTTGATCGAGACTTAGGAAAAAGTTGCGCGCGACTTGCATGGTGATTGTGGACCCACCACTTTGCTTGCTACCCGTAGTAACCAGTTCAGAAACCGCACGCGCCAGTCCAAGGAAGTCGATTCCAGAGTGTTCAAAAAACCCGTCATCCTCTGCGGCGAGCAGCGCATCGACAAAAGACTGCGGGAGATCTTCATAGCGCGCCGGTATCCGCTTTTGCTCACCGAACTGGCCGATAAGTTGCCCGTCGGAACTCACGATCCGCAATGGCGTTTGCAGCTTGATGTCTGTCAGTGCCGACGCCTCAGGCAGTTTTGGGCTGAGGTACAGGTAGAGACCCGCCAGCCACCAAATCGCTGCCGCCGACATCAGCCCGAATATTCTTATGCTGTAGTTCATTAGCGACAAGCCATCTTCTCCGGCCTATTGTGTAAATTTGCGACGCAATCGTCATTCTGGAGGGCAACATACTACCTCCGAATTCGCACTTTAGCCCAACCTGTGTTGCAATCACTGTGGTGCTGTCATTTTATTGACGAATGACGGCTGCGCTTGTGGAGGTACACGGGGAAGTTGATGTCTGTGTTTAGTGCGTTGTCGAAGAACAGACAGGGATCTAGGGTTGGTATTGATATCAGCTCAACAACGGTAAAGCTGTTGGAACTCTCATCGGCCAACGGGGGCTACCGTGTCGAAGCGTATTCGGTCGCCTCAGTCCCTCAAGGCGCCGTCTTTGAAAAAAACATTAATAACGTCGGTGAAGTAGCGACAGCTATTAAAAGCGTGATGCATCAGAGTCGATCGCGCGCGACCGAAGTGATTACAGCGGTTTCAGGGTCATCGGTGATTAATAAAACGATCGCCATGCCAGCAGGTCTAACGGACGAAGAGCTAGAGACCCAGATTGCGCTCGAGGCTGATCAATACATTCCCTACCCCCTTGAAGAAGTCGCTCTTGATTTTGAGGTTCAAGGCTCGACTGCCGGTAGAGATGACCAGGTCGATGTTCTGTTGGCGGCGTGTCGACGGGAAACTATTAATTCGCGCGTTGAAGCACTCGAGATTGCCGGTCTGACGCCAAAGGTAGTCGACGTTGAGGCCTACGCTATGGAGCGCGCGTACGAGCTGATCAGGCCGTTAGCGGGTGTGGATCCGGCGGCGACAGTGGCGGTGGTCGACATTGGCGCGACCATGACCACCCTGTCGGTACTCAATCAGGGCAGTAATGCGTACACGCGCGAGCAAAATTTTGGAGGTAAGCAGCTGACCGACGAAATTATGAGGCGTTACAGCCTGCCACTGCGAGAAGCCGGCCTGGCTAAAAAGCAGGGTGGTTTGCCCGACGGTTATGAAGAAGAAGTACTGATGCCGTTCAAGGAAGCTGTGGTGCAGCAGATCGGGCGATCGCTCCAGTTTTTTTACTCATCGAGTAGTTTTAATTCGGTTGACCATATTTTCTTAGCCGGAGGTGTGGCGTCGACGGACGGTTTGCTGTCGCTGGTTGAAAGCCGGCTGGCTATTCCGACAACCATTGCCAATCCATTTACTAACATGTCGATATCGCCGCGCGTCAATGCCGTCGCACTGAGCGGTGACGCACCCGCAATGATGGTTGCAGCAGGGCTCGCACTGAGGGCGCTCGACTGATGGCCAATATTAACCTACTGCCCTGGCGTGAAGAGTTAAGAGCTGAACGGCAGCGAACATTTTATTCGTCGTTGGGCTTGTCAGCAGCACTCGCGGTTTTACTTTTGGTTGTCTCTGACCGCGCCTTGGATATGCAAATTGACTCACAAAACGCGCGCAATCGGTTTCTCGCTGAAAATATTGAAAGCGTCGATGCAAAGGTTGCGGAAATTCGTGATCTCAGGTCTCAGCGACAACTTTTACTGGCGCGGATGCGGGTTATTCAAGAGCTGCAAGGCAACCGACCTATTATCGTAAGGGTGCTGGATGAATTGGTCAGGACACTCCCGGACGGTGTCTTTTACAGCAGCCTGAGTGCCTCAGGGAGTACTGTTCTTATCGAGGGTACCGCGGAGTCAAATAATCGAGTGTCCAGTTTAATGAGACGCTTAGATGCCTCGGATTGGCTGGCCAATCCGTCGCTGGACAGAGTGGCGGCGGCTGATGAGCTCGGTGAATCGGCCATGAGTTTTAGCCTATCAGTGCGGATTCGACTGCCGAACGCGGCGGAGGAGATGGAGCGATGAGCTGGTTGGATCCGTTAAAGGAACTCAATGAGATTGATCTGGCAAATTTGGATCTAGAAAATGTTGGTTCGTGGCCTGCTGCCGCACGTGCGCTGCTCGTGGTGTTGCTCTTTATAGTCTTAGTGTTGGGCGGTTACTACTATCACGTCGCCGCCTTGTCGGATCGTTTGCAGGCAACGGAGGCCGAGGAGCTGGATTTGCTTCGACAATTTGAGCGGAAGTCCTTCGAGGCTGTGAATCTCGAAGCGTACAAAGCCCAATTGGTTGAGATGCGAGAAAGCTTTGGTGCCCTTGTCAGTCAGCTGCCTTCGGATACCGAGGTGCCGGGTCTCCTTGAGGACATCTCAGCAAAAGGCGAGCTCAATGGGCTTCGTATCGAGTCGATTGACCTATTGGATGAGGTTTTGGAAGAATTTTATGTTGAGCTGCCAATATCAATCACCGCGAATGGGTCGTACCACGATCTGGGTGCTTTTGTGTCAGGTATGGCAGGACTTCCTCGAATTGTGACGTTGCACGATTTTGAGATTGTGATGGATGGCGACGAAAGTGCGAACCTACGAATGGATCTTGTTGCAAAAACGTATCGGTACAAGGATGAAGCCGATGCCGAGTGACGCTAGAGCCCTATCGTTGAGAGGTGTGGCCTTATTGTTGGTGCTGTTTACCGTGGGTTGTGGCTCATCCGATGTGGCGGATTTAGAAGTGTTTGTGAAAGATAAGGCTGAGCGCCCCGGTGGCCTTATCGAGCCGATTCCAACATTTACAGCGTACGAGGCTTTTGCGTATTCCGCGGCGGGGATGCGATCGCCCTTTGACCTTCCGATAGAGGTCGTTGAGCTTACGTCGCTGAGGCTGCGGTCCACTGTGGCGCCTGACCCGACGCGCGCCCAAGAATTTTTAGAACAATTTGACCTTGGCGGGCTGGCACTTGTGGGTCGTTTGGAGCGCCAGGGTACCGAGTGGGCGCTCCTTCGTGATCCCAGTGGCGGCATACATCGGGTCAGAGAGGGGAATTATGTAGGCCTAGATCATGGAAAAGTGGTCGATGTGGGTGAAGGCTATGTGGCCATTATGGAAATTGTGACGGACGGAACGACTGACGGCTGGGTCGAGCGACCAAGAACCTTGGAGCTTGGAACGCGATGACGCTAGGGGAACTAATTGTGAGCAGAACATCCATAACAAGGCTTCTTCGTTTGGGGCTCACGGCCGCAATACCTGCGGCTGTACTTCTGGCGTCTCTTGAAGTGAGGGCCAGCCAGGAAATTACTGATATCAACTTTGATGCTTTGCCGGACGGTCAGCTGTCAATTTCGCTGGATTTTAGCGACGGTGAAGCGATTGATTATTCGAGCTACACGATTGAAGATCCGGCGCGGATTGTTATCGATTTTCCCGAAACTCAAAATCGACTGCCACAGCGGCGCTATGCACTGCCTGACGGCAATGCCTCGAGCGTGGTCGTTCTGGAGGCGGGTGATCGCAGTCGAATGATTGTCAATATGTCTAATCTTGGCTCGTTTGATACTGCGGTTCTAGACGGACGCTTCGTTCTCGAGATTGCGGGTTCGGCGGCTGGGTCATATTCGATGCCCGCCCTAGCGGGTGGACGTGTTGCCAGCGCAGTTGATACGGCATCTAGTGGCCAGTCATCGATCAGAGATTTGGAGTTCAGGCGCTCAGGAGACGACGAAGGGCAACTTGTTTTGTCACTCAGTAACAGCAATATTGATGTCAATGTCTTCAGTGAGGGGAGCCGTATTACCCTCGAGCTGATGGACACCGATGTGTCCGAATCTCTGAGTCGGCGGTATGACGTGACTGATTTTGCAACACCGGTTTCTCAAATCGAAGTCGAGCCATCGGGTCGGGGAACGCGTGTTGTTCTTCAAGCAGGGGATTATTTCGACTACTTAGCCTACCAACAGGATGATCAGTATGTTGTCAGTGTGAAGCCTCTTTCTGAGTCTGAACGCGATCAACGTCTGAGTGAATTCAGTTACGTGGGTGACCGGATATCACTTAATTTTCAAAACATCGAGGTGCGAGCAGTATTGCAGCTCATCGCCGATTTCACTGACCTCAACTTAGTCGCGTCCGATACAGTGTCGGGTGACATCACCTTGAGATTGCAAAACGTCCCTTGGGATCAGGCCATGGAGCTGGTTTTAAAAACCAAGGGCCTCGACAGTCGTCAGGTTGGAAATGTGTTGATGATTGCGCCCGCGGCCGAGATCGCTGAGCGCGAGCGTCAAGAAATTGAGACTAATAAGCAGTTTTCCGAATTGGCACCGCTTAAATCCGAATTTATTCAGATTCGATACGCAAAGGCTGCTGAAGTGGTGACCCTATTTGAGGCGGGCTCTGAGCAGGGCGGATCGTTGGTTTCAGAACGCGGATCCGTTGTCGTCGATGATCGGACCAACGCTATTATCGTGACGGATACGTCTGCCAAACTGGATGAAATACGCGCATTAATAGACAAGGTCGACGTCCCCATCCGCCAGGTCATGATCGAAGCCAGAATCGTCATTGCATCCTCTAACTTGGACGAGCAGTTGGGCGTCAAATGGGGTGGTGAGTACACGCGAGATGGCAGTTTTTTAGGTCCCGATGGGCGTAAGCAGCTGTCGATTGCATCCTCCATGGGCGCGGCCGCTTCACTCAATCAAAGTGCGGGTGGTGCCACAGGTTTGCCCTACACCGCAGCACCGCTCGTGGATTTGGGGCTTGCAAGTGCAACCAGCGGTTTTGCCATAGGATTTACATCGGACGATCTCTTCCTCTCCGCTGAGTTAGCGGCGCTTGAGGCGGCGGGAGAGGGCGAAGTGGTGTCTCAGCCCAAGATTATTACCGGTGATAAACAGCAGGCGTCGATATCGTCAGGCACTGAGATTCCCTATCAAGAGGGCGCAGCGTCCGGTGGCACTCAGACACAGTTTAAGGAAGCTCTATTGAAGCTGGACGTGACCCCCAACATTACGCCCGATGACCGTATTTTATTGGATTTAGTGGTGAACCAAGATTCAGTGGGTGAGCTTGTACCTACCGCTGGTGGCGGTGTTATACCTTCGATCGACACCACAAAATTGACAACGCAAGTACTCGTGGGCAATGGTGAAACCGTCGTCTTGGGAGGCGTTTTCAAGAACGAGGAAACAACTCAGATTCAAAAGGTACCTTTTCTTGGTGACATGCCGGGTGTGGGGGCGATGTTCCGTAGCACGGTAAACACAAATAAAAAGGTCGAAACCTTGATCTTTATTACACCGCGCATACTCTCTGATGTCTTACTGGATTAAGCTTAACAAGACGTTAATTGGGGACAGACATGCGCGTTTTTCTAGTCGGCCCACCGGGAGCTGGAAAGTCCACGGTGGGTAGGCACTTAGCGTCTGCCTTAGGCGCCGCGTTTTATGATCTTGACGAGGTCATTGAGGCCCGCGCGGGTGCCAATATTCCCTGGATTTTTGATGTCGAAGGAGAGCTCGGATTTCGCGATCGCGAAACGCTGGTGGTCCGTGATTTAGCGTCACAGGACAATATTGTCGTTGCCACGGGAGGCGGCGTCGTCCTGCGATCAGAAAACCGTGCGATGCTTTCAAAAGACAGTACGGTGGTTTATCTGACAGCGTCTTTGTCGGCCCTTGTCGATCGCACAAGCGGCAACAAGAAACGCCCTTTACTGGCGGGAAAAGACACGCGGCAGGTGTTGCATAAGCTCATGGCGCAAAGAGCCCCTTTTTACGCTGAGATTGCGGATATCACCGTCGCGTCGAGCGGCGGTTCGCCGAAGAAGCTTGCCGGGGTGATCGCGGAAAAAGTAGTGGCATTGGCGTCGAATGAGGATCTTCCACGATGAGTCAAAATACACCGAGGGTTGAGGTCCGACTGCCAGCGACGTCAACCGATCGACGGTACCCAATTTATATCGGACGCGGCACGCTTGAACAGGGTGAGATACTCCCCGCGCTGCTGGGAGACCGAGACGTCTGCTTGGTGACCAACGAAACAATCGGTCCGCTCTATGAGGCATTGGTGCTTGAGTCGCTGGGCGATCAACGAAAAGTAACGCGTGTCTTACTCCCCGATGGCGAGTCTCATAAGACACTCGAATCGTTTGGTGCAATCGTCACCGCAGCGCTTGAGGATCAGCAGGAGCGGAGCTGTGTCTTTATTGCCTTGGGCGGCGGTGTCGTTGGCGACATTACCGGTTTTGCCGCAGCGGCCTTCCTGCGGGGCGCTGATTTTATCCAGATACCCACGACATTGTTGGCACAAGTTGACTCGTCTGTCGGGGGAAAGACTGCGATCAATCACCCCATGGGTAAAAACCTTATCGGTGCATTTCATCAGCCTATTGGGGTGATTATCGACACACTGACGCTGAACACACTCTCGGAGCGCGAGTTTGCAGCGGGTCTTGCAGAGGTCGTGAAATACGGACTCATCGCCGATGCTCATTTTTTCCATCGGTTGCTGGAAAGTGTGGATGCACTCAAGCGCCGCGATCAGGCGATGATCAGTGAAGTGATTTCACGCTGCTGTGAAATTAAGGCCGACATTGTGAATCAAGATGAGCGAGAGGGTGGGATCCGCGCAGTTCTCAATTTTGGACATACATTTGGGCATGCGATTGAACGAGAGTTGGGCTTCGGTCAATGGCTCCACGGTGAAGCAGTTGCTGTCGGGATGGTCATAGCGACGCGTATTTCCGTTGCTCGAGGTCATGTAGACGTTCAGGTGCTTGACGGTCTTGTGCACTTTTTAGCGTCATTTAATCTGCCTACCGCGCCTCCTCCTGAAATGGGGCTTGATGATTTTATGCGTGCGATGCAGGGCGATAAGAAAGTGCAGTCCGGCAAAATTCGATTCGTCTTGCTCGAGGGGCTCGGTCGGGCTTGTGTCGCTGCTGACGTAGAGAAGTCTGAAATCGCAACGAGTTTGTAAGCTAGGCGTTGCGGTATCGCTTTATTCGAGCGCTCAAATTGTAGAAGTGTCGCCAGAGGTGTAAACTTTCCGGCCTTTTTGGTTGTGCGTCCCTTGGGGGCACAGCCGCCGGTGTTATCAAACGAGCAAGTTCAGAGATGAAGTCATCAGGCATCGTGAAGACGGCCGTTGGCGCAGCAGAACCAGTGCGCGGCTTATACAATCCCGAAGAATTTCGGGACAACTGTGGTTTTGGCATGATCGCCCACCAGCGGGGTGTGGCGAGTCATAAGCTATTACAGACTGCAATTGAGTCGCTGACCTGCATGACGCACCGCGGCGGTATTGCGGCAGATGGAAAAACCGGAGACGGGTGTGGTTTGCTCCTTCAAATGCCTACTGCGTTTATGCGGTCATGTGCGAGTACGCTTCTCGGACGCGAACTGAAAACGACCTTTGCTGTGGGTATGGTCTTCATGTCCCGCGAACCTGCGGCTCAAGATGAAGTTCGTAAGGCGTTTGAAAACGCGGCGCAAGAATTTGACTTCACGGTTGCTACATGGCGAGTTGTTCCCACGCAGCCCGATATTTGTGGCGAGATTGCCCTAGAGCAGCTACCCCAAATCGAGCAGGTGTTTCTCGAGACGGACACCGCGAGTCATGAAGAAGTAGCGGCAAGATTATTTATGATCCGACGTCGGGTCGAGATGGCGATGGCAGGCGATGCAGATTTCTATATTTGCAGCCTTTCAGATCGCGTTATTTCCTACAAGGGCTTGGTCATGCCCGCGGATCTTGAGTACTTCTATCCAGACCTTGGCGACGATGCCTTAGAAACTGCGATTTGTGTTTTCCATCAACGGTTTTCGACAAATACACTCCCAAAATGGCCGTTAGCGCAGCCGTTTAGGATGCTCGCCCACAACGGCGAAATCAACACTATCGAGGGAAACCGAAACTGGTCCAAAGCGCGAACACCCAAGCTTCGATCAAGACTACTGCCTGATTTGCACAGTGTGACGCCCTTGGTTAATGAGTCGGGGTCTGACTCGTCGAGCCTGGACAATATGCTTGAAGTGCTGGTCACCGGGGGGGTTGATTTACCCAAAGCACTTCGGATGCTGATACCGCCTGCCTGGCAAAATATCGAAGACATCGACCCAGACCTCAAAGCATTCTACCAATATCACGCCATGCACATGGAGCCCTGGGATGGGCCCGCCGGCGTGGTACTGACCGATGGGCGGTATGCGTGTTGCGTATTGGATCGAAATGGTCTTCGACCGGCGCGGTGGGTCACGACGACCGATGGTTTTATAACTTTGGCCTCTGAAGTCGGTACTTACCACTACGAGCCTGAAGCTGTTGTTGCGAAAGGTCGGGTGGGGCCGGGTCAAATTCTTGTCATTGACACGACAACCGGAGAGATACTCCACACTAAAGACATCGACGCTCAGTTAAAGACCAGCAAGCCCTATAAGCAGTGGCTTCGCGATAACGCGCGGCATATTGAGGCGTCGTATGATACGTCGGTTACGGCGCCGATCGAGGGCCAAGCGCTCGACGTTTATCAGAAAATGTTTCAGGTCAGCCTCGAAGAGCGGGATCAGGTCCTTAAACCCCTTGCTCAGTCCGGTAACGAGGCTGTCGGTTCTATGGGAGACGATACCCCCATGGCCGTTCTCTCGGCCCGTGAACGCTCGCTTTATGATTATTTCAGACAAAAATTTGCGCAAGTTACAAACCCGCCGATCGACCCGTTACGCGAAGCGATTGTCATGTCGCTTGAAGTCGACTTGGGCGGAGAGGCGAACTTGTTTGAGGAGACCGAAGCGCACGCTAGGCGAACCAGTCTGACCTCGCCTGTTTTATCGCAAGGTAAGTTTGAATCAATACTTGCGCTGCATGAGTCTGATCTGAGGGTGCAGATTATTGATGCAACTTATGATCCCGACGATATTGACCTTAAGACGGCGCTGACAAACTTGTGTTTAGAGGCTGCCGCGCACGTCGTCGGAGGCTCAAACGTTTTAGTGGTCTCTGATCGCGCTTTTGGTGAGACGCGCCTGCCTATTCACAGCTTGCTGGCAACGGGTGCCATTCACCATCACCTCATTGAGCATGGTCTTCGCGCCGACTCTAACTTAATTGTCGAGTCCGGCAGCGCGCGAGACTCGCACCAGGTGGCGTGTTTGTTGGGTTTCGGTGCTACCGCCGTGTACCCCTATTTAGCGTACAGCGTCTTGACGGCGCAGCTGGCGAGCGGAGAAGTCTTGGGTGCGCCCGCAACCTGTCACAAAAACTACCGCAAAGGCATTAACAAAGGCCTTCTTAAGATCATGTCAAAGATGGGTATTTCTGCGGTCAACAGTTATCGCGGTGCCCAGCTTTTTGAGGCGGTTGGCCTCAATGCGGAGGTCGTGTCTATGGCCTTTCGTGGTGTCTCGTCACGAATTTCGGGTGCCGGGTTTGCACACTTAGAGTTTGACCAGAAGCAGCTGGCGCGTGCTGCACGTCTCAAGCGTAAGTCTGTTGTTGCCGGTGGGTTGCTCAAGTATGTCCACGGTGGCGAGTACCATGCTTACAACCCGGACGTGGTGATGAGTCTGCAGCAGGCGGTAGTGAGTAACGAGCCGCGCGATTACAAAACCTATGCGGATCATTGTAATGATCGACCCGTAGCAGCGCTTCGTGACTTACTCCAGTTAAAGCCGAGCCCCAACCCGATTGCACTCGATGATGTGGAGTCTATTGCGTCTATCCTCAAGCGGTTTGACTCCGCGGGTATGTCCCTCGGTGCGCTGTCGCCTGAGGCTCATGAGTCGCTTGCAATGGGTATGAATGCAATCGGTGCGCGATCCAACAGTGGCGAGGGTGGTGAAGATCCAGCGCGCTATGGCACAAATCGTGTGTCGAAGATTAAGCAGATCGCTTCGGGTCGTTTCGGTGTCACACCGCACTACTTAGTTAACGCTGAAGTGTTGCAAATAAAGGTTGCTCAAGGCGCGAAGCCCGGTGAAGGTGGTCAGTTACCCGGTGGGAAGGTCAACGACCTGATTGCGCGCCTACGATTCTCAGTGCCTGGCGTGACACTGATCTCGCCGCCGCCGCATCACGATATTTACTCAATCGAAGATCTGGCGCAGTTAATCTTCGATTTGAAAGAGGTCAACCCAACCGCATTGGTGTCGGTAAAACTTGTGTCTGAACCGGGTGTCGGCACCATCGCTGCGGGCGTTGCCAAGGCTTATGCTGACTTGATTACTATTTCGGGCTATGACGGCGGTACCGCCGCAAGCCCGCTCACGTCGATTCGTCATGCAGGATCACCCTGGGAGCTGGGGCTTGCTGAGGTGCATCAGACCCTTCGCGGGAACCGTTTACGTGGGAAAATTCGCGTGCAAGCCGACGGCGGTATGAAAACCGGATTGGATGTTGTGAAAGCGGCTATTTTGGGTGCTGAGAGCTTTGGTTTTGGAACAGCGCCGATGATTGCAATGGGGTGTAAGTACCTCCGTATCTGCCACTTGAATAACTGTGCGACGGGTGTTGCCACTCAGAACGATCAGCTGCGCCAGGATCACTTTGTTGGAGACGTCGAGCGCGTGGTTAATTTCTTCCGCTTCGTAGCAGAGGAGACGCGCGAGTGGATGGCGATGTTGGGTGTCTCAAAGCTTGAGCAGTTAATCGGACGCGTTGATTTGCTAGAGCACTTGGACGGCGTGACAGAAAAGCAGCATTCTCTCAATCTTCACCCGATTACCTGGACCGACGACACTGCGATTGATCAGCCACAATTCTGTGAGGTGGAGCGGAATCCGCCCTTCGACAGAGGCGAGAAAGCCGCCTTCATTCTCAGCGAGGTAATGCCAGCAATTGAGGCTCATCAGGGTGGTGAGTTTGAATTCTCATTGACGAACTGTGATCGATCAATCGGTGCTCGGATTTCGGGAGAGATTGCGAAACGCTACGGCAATGAAGGCATGGAGGCCATGCCTGTTGTGTTAAGACTCAGTGGAACCGCGGGACAAAGCTTTGGTGTCTGGAATGCGGGTGGGTTGCACATGTACCTCGGTGGCGACTGTAACGATTACGTCGGTAAGGGCATGGCCGGCGGGAAACTCGTCATTTATCCACCCAAGGGCAGTCGGTTCGAGAGCCGCGACGCGAGCATTATCGGTAATACCTGTCTTTACGGTGCCACGGGCGGCCGACTATTTGCATCGGGGTGTGCGGGCGAGCGTTTCGCGGTGCGTAACTCGGGTGCGCACGCCGTAATCGAAGGGGCTGGTGATCATTGTTGTGAGTACATGACCGGTGGTTGTGTGACGGTGCTTGGTGCTACGGGCCTGAACTTTGGTGCGGGGATGACCGGTGGCTTAGCGTTTGTGCTTGATGAGCATCGTGCATTTCCAGATCATTACAACGGTGAGTTAGTTGAGATTCATCGCATTAGCGGCGAGGCTGCTGAGGCCCATCGTCACTTTCTGCGAGATAACATTGAAGAATTTGTTGCCGAGACGGGCTCTGCTTGGGGCCAAACAATTCTCGACAATTTTGAAGACTATGTCGGTAAGTTCTGGCTGGTGAAGCCTAAGGCGGCAGATTTCGATCAGTTGCTGGCTCGTTTCCGCTACACAGATTAAGGGGCATGAAGTGACAGAGCGATTAGCAAATCCATTTCAGTTTCTTGACGTCGAGCGGCGCAGTCCCGCTAAAAAGCCAATGGAAGCGCGCACAGAAGAATTTGTCGAGATTTATGATCCTTTCACCGAACAAGCGGTGGCCGAACAGTCGCATCGATGCCTCGACTGCGGTAATCCGTATTGTGAGTGGAAGTGCCCGGTTCACAACCTCATTCCAAATTGGTTGAAGCTTCTGTCTGAAGGGCGATTATTTGAAGCGGCCGACTTGAGTCATCAGACCAATACCTTGCCGGAAGTCTGCGGGCGCGTGTGCCCTCAAGATCGCCTCTGTGAGGGTGCCTGTACGTTACACGATGGGTTTGGTGCCGTGACCATCGGTAACGCTGAGAAATACATTACTGACACAGCACTCGCCATGGGTTGGCGCCCAAATTTATCGGACGTGATTCCGACAGGGAAGCGGGTGGCGATTATTGGTGCAGGCCCTGCAGGTCTTGGCTGTGCCGATATTTTGGTGCGTAACGGTGTTCAGCCGGTGGTGTTCGATCGGTACCCTGAAATTGGTGGGCTGTTAACGTTTGGTATTCCTCAGTTCAAACTTGAGAAGCAGGTGATGCAGCGTCGCCGCGAGGTATTTGAAGAAATGGGTGTTGAGTTCCGGCTCAATACTGAGATTGGTCTCGATATTGATGCAGACGATTTACTCGACGAGTTTGATGCCGTTTTTTTGGGCATGGGTACTTACACGGCGATGAAAGGCGGGTTTGACGGAGAAGAGTTACCCGGTGTTTACAAGGCGCTCGATTATTTGATTGGTAACGTCAATGAGAAGATGGGTTATGCGCAGCCTGAGGAAAATTTCATTGATTTGAAGGGCAAGACAGTGGTTGTTCTCGGCGGTGGTGACACGGCTATGGATTGCGTACGTACTGCTGTTCGACAACAAGCTGAGCAAGTTTTTTGTGTTTATCGACGCGATGAAGAAAATATGCCGGGTTCGCGTCGAGAAGTTCAGAACGCGCGCGAAGAGGGCGTGACTTTTCTCTTTAATCGTCAACCCGTTGGTGTTTTGGACTATTTTGGTGAGGCGATTGGGGTCAAGGTGGTTGAAACACGTCTCGGTGAGCCAGGTGCCGACGGTCGCCGTCGGCCCGAACATGTCGCCGGCTCAGAGGCAATTATTGAAGCTGATGCCATTATTATGGCCTTTGGGTTTCAGCCCAGCCCCACCGACTGGATGGCAAATATGGACATTGCCTTGAACGATTGGAAGGGTGTTATTGCGCCAGAGCAGCAAGTGTTTAAGTTTCAAACATCAAATCCCAAAGTATTCGCCGGTGGTGATATGGTACGAGGTTCTGACCTTGTGGTTACGGCTATATGGGAAGGTAGGCAAGCCGCAGAAGGTATCTTAGATTACCTCGCGGTTTAATTAAAAAAAGATCAGATTGAGCTGCACGTAGAAGCAGCCACTGGGGGATCCAGCCGTTATGGCGCAACTGCAGAACGATAGATTTTTGCGCGCACTCTTGCGCGAGCCTGTAGACCGAACACCGCTTTGGATGATGAGACAGGCAGGTCGATATTTGCCGGAGTACCGCGCCACGCGCGCGCAAGCGGGTAGTTTCATGGATCTCTGTACACAGCCTGAACTGGCGTGTGAAGTCACCATGCAGCCATTGCGCCGGTATGACATGGACGCCGCTATTTTATTCTCCGATATTTTAACGATTCCAGATGCTATGGGCCTCGGTCTGTACTTCACGGAAGGCGAGGGTCCGCGATTTGAGCGGCCACTCTCTACAGAGGCCGACATCGCCGCGCTTGAGCCCAATCGGGCGAGAGACGAGTTGAGGTATGTCATGGACGCCGTGGCCTTGATTCGGCGCGAACTCAACGGAAAGGTACCGTTAATTGGTTTTTCGGGCTCGCCATGGACACTCGCGACATATATGGTCGAGGGCGGCTCCTCGAAGGATTTTGCTAAGACCAAGTCACTGGCCTTTAATAACCCGGCGGCAATGCATCAATTACTCGAAAAGTTAGCCGATGCGGTTGCCGTATATTTAACCACTCAGGTTGAGCAAGGTGCACAAGCGCTTCAAATTTTTGATACTTGGGGCGGAGCTTTAAGTCACAGCGCGTACCAAGAGTTTTCGCTTCGCTACATGCAATCAGTGATTGAACGACTGCCTCGAGAAGCGGATGGACGGCGAGTGCCCGTCATTGTCTTTACCAAAGGCGGTGGCCAATGGCTCGAGCGGATTGCAGAGTGTGGCGCGGATGCGGTTGGGCTTGATTGGACGACCGACATTGGTGCGGCTCGCGCGCGCATTGGCGACCGTGTTGCGCTGCAGGGCAACATGGATCCGACGATGCTCAATGCGACACCTGAACGAATTCGTGAGGAGGTTGCTACGATCCTTGAGAGTTATGGGTCGGGCACCGGACACGTGTTTAACCTAGGGCATGGCGTCACGCCTGGCATTGACCCTGAGTGCGTTGCGGCCATGGTCGATGCAGTGATCGAGTTATCGCCCGCTTACCACTCGTAGTCGGGTATTTCATGATTCATGTTGAGTGCAGGAAGGTCTGAGTCGGGCTTTCCGACGACCTTGGCGGGTACGCCTGCGACGGTTGTGTGTGGTGGAACGTCCCTTAGGACCACACTGCCAGCACCAATTTTTGCCCCTTCGCCCACAGCGATATTACCTAAGATCTTTGCGCCTGCGCTTATTAAAACCCCGTCACCAATTTTAGGGTGGCGGTCGCCGTGTTCTTTACCGGTCCCGCCAAGGGTCACACTTTGGAGAATTGAGACTTGATTGCCTACGACGGCGGTCTCTCCAACGACTAAACCGGTCGCATGGTCTAGCATGATGCCGACGCCAAAGCGCGCGGCTGGATGAATATCGACGCCAAATTTCATCGACGCCCTACTTTGCATCAATAGCGCCAATGATCGTCGATTCTGACTCCAAAGCCAGTTGGCCACTCGGTGTAATTGAAGGGCGTGGAAGCCCTTAAAATAAAGCAATGGCAGGTGGAGCGACTCGCAGGCCGAATCACGATCAAAAACAGCGGTTAAGTCGGTGCGCATGGCGGAACGAATATCATCGCGCGTTGCGAACGCGTCCGATATGACGTGACACAAGACACGTGCGGGGACGCTCGCGCAATCGATTTGCTGTCCAAGGTGTGCGCTGAGGGCGCTTTCTAAACTAGAGTGATTGAGTATTGTCACTGTCAAAAAGTCTGTGAGCATTGGCTCTACTTTTATCAGCTCCCGAACTTCGTCACAGATTTGCAGCCAGAGCGGATCATTGGCGTGTTCACTGTCAGTCCTTGGAAGCACCGGTAGGCTCATTCTTACCTCATTTTTCTATGAACAGTCATCAATGGATCGATGACATATTAGTGATCTAGACCGTGTGCTGTACAGCGCCATAGCCCTTGATGATCCAGCGCGTATTTGCGCTCGAAGAGCGTCAAAGGGTCTGTGACACTCAGCGCAGTCGTCTCCGCTTGCAGTCCTAGCAGTTTAGACGCTTTTGCAAACTCGTCGACATAGATTTTCCAGTTGCTCCTGACCTCAATGACACCCCCTAATGTCTTGAGTAAGGGAAATGACGGGTGCCCATGAATTCGTCTCTTGAGATGTCCTTTTTTGGGCCACGGATTGGGGTAAAGCAAATAATGCTTTTGACACTTCACTTGGGCTTCAACTAATTCAGCCCAGACGTGCTCGCAGGTTGCTTGAAAGAGACGGTAGTTTTGGTGAGGCACCCGAAGATGTTTTGACAGTCGGTCGGACGACTTATCAATGCCGATGACCAATGCATCTGGGTGATCGGCCGCTATTTTTGTCGTGCTCATTCCTGTCCCACAAAAGGAGTCCAGAATCAGTGGTCCCCGGTGACGGTTGAGTAGCGAGAGGATCTCTTTAGAGGCAGCCCTAGAGTGTTCTGGAGTGGGTTCACGCCAAGATGTGGCGAGGTGTTTTTGTACAAGCCCCTCGAGATCGTCGTGAATTTCTCTTTGGTTCGACTGAACACTTGTTTTTATGCCTTGTTCCATTCGCTTTCGGACCTAGGTGTTACGATTATGAGTAACTTGGTTATGGGTAATGGTTTCAATGCGACGTGACTTAAGACCGTTTTGGGTGAAGCAGGTATACCTAACGTTTCGATCCTTGTGGGTGTGGTGGTTTCTTGCGCCCCGCTGCGAATTGTTGGGAGAACACGCCACAATCATGTCCCCCTGGTTCGTCATTATATCAGGCCCAAATATCCGTATAGGGCACTCTTTTACTGCGATTGGTGAAATACATCACCCCGTGCAGATCGGTGTTTGGGGCAGGAACTTTGGCGAGGGGCGAGTAGAGCTGGGTAGCGCCTGTTTAATGAGTCCCGGCGCGCGCATTTCAGCGAGTGACGAGGTGGTGCTGGGTAACGGTTGTATGATGGCGCACGGATCTTACATCACAGACTCTGACTGGCATGGGCTCTACGACCGGGTTAATCGAGATGCGGTCGCTAAGCCCGTTCGTCTTGGTGACAACGTGTGGCTTGGCGATCGATCCACGGTCTTAAAAGGTGTGACCATTGGCGAGAACAGTATTGTAGCTGCAAGTTCAGTCGTGACGAAAGATGTCCCGGCTAACGTCATTGTGGCCGGAAATCCGGCCGTGGTTGTCCGTCAGTTAGATGCTGATGAGCCGCGTTACACCCGCGAAGATATGTTTCGCGACCCCAGCGAGACTCAGGCTTACTTCAGGGCGCTTGATCAATCTCTGCTTGCGGAAAATTCGTTCTGGCGTTGGTGTTTGTCCGCCGTATTTCCGCGCTCAAGACCCGAGCAGTAGGCGGGTGAGCGGGCAGCTGTTGCGATTGTAAGTGCGTCCACTGTCGCGGCACCGGCCAGCGACAGGGCGGCTGCGGCAGCGGCGAGTGTTGTTCCTGTGGTCACAACGTCGTCAATCACTAGAATCCGCTGCTTATTTAGGCGACGAAGCACCTGAAAGTGCGCTGTGTCGATGTGTCGCGCCTGTCGACTTTTTAGGTGCTGATAGGGCAGTGCTTTTCGATGTTGAAGAAGGGGGGTGGGTGGTGCGGTCACGCCTTCTCGGGCCAGTGCATTGGTCAGTAGCCACGTGTGGTCGAACCCTCTTGTAAGACGCCGACGCCAGTGCGTTGGAATCGGTGCTACGAAATCGTAGCTTTGTGTCGGAACTGCTGACGACGCGCTGATCCAGCGGGCGATAATGGGGGTGAGTTCGAGCATTCCTTTGTACTTCCAGTGAGTGATTAAGTCTGGGACTTTTCCCTGATAGTAAAAGGCGCTGTCAAGACGTCGAACGTCAGGAATAAAAGCGTTCCCCTGGGACTGATGTTGCGTCCGTGGTAAACCAACCGCCGAGGGGTGTGCCAGTGAATCTCTCGCAACAACTGCGTCGCTGCTTGATGGTGTTTGACGATGGTGGCACTCAAGCGAGGTAATGCAGTCGCCACAAAGTCGGTTTGGTGACAAGTGGACAGTATCGCAAAGAGCGCAGCGAGGAACGAGTAGGCTTGTTATGACCTTGTATGCAGGGTGATTAGACGCGCGCCGATCGCATCGACTGGCAATTAAGCTTTTGATTCTGCTCACCATGTCAGTAAGCTTAAACAGTAGTTGTTGTTACGAAGACATCAATTTAGGTCCTCGATCGGACGTGATCGACTAAAATTAGCCAAGCATGACGAAGTGCTAGATCAGAGAGTGACTATGAGCAGTAACAGCGAGCAACCTGAAGGTAATGACGATCACCCTGCGTTGTCCGAGGAGGATCAGGCGCGAGTAGACTATGTCGTGAGGACTGGCGTCAACTCGACGGATAAAAGGCCCTTCAGGCCGATACTGCTGCTGGTGTTACTGGTCTTGGTGGTCACAGGATTTTCGCTTCTGAGCCAAGTTCTGGCGCGGTGGGCTGGCGTTTATTAACCTGTGACGGCTAAGGTGTTAGAGACGGTATAGATTTCGTTGATAGATCCGCTCTTCAATGATTAGCCACAGCATCAGCAGTAGAATCGTAGATTGAATGACCGTATAGGTGGTGAGACTGAACGTTTCGCCCTCGGGCAGGGTTCTGACGAGACGCAGCGTGCCACTAAGATGAAAATACAGCTGCACCCAAAAAATACCAATAAAAACCGGTTCAATATTGCGATCAAAGTTTATTGCGATGGTCCCTGCTGCGATCATCAGGAAGCCAATGAGGAACCGCAGTTGGTGCAATTGGTAGTCCGCCTCTAGATTCGTAAAGCTAGAGGCCATCATTGGGAGGAGCGCTCCACTAAACCAACCCATGACGTAAGACAAAGTGAGCAGCATGAGCACTACCCAGCATAAGCGAAATCGAATCGACCGTTTATAGAGCGTGTTCCTGACGCTTTTCAGATCGAACAGAGGCATGTCTTTGAGCAGTGCGTCAATCTCTTCTTTTGACGGTCTTGGCTCTGCACTTGAATCGGTTTTTTTCATGCGTCTTCAAGCTCCCACTGTTTAAATGCCACGTAAGTTACAGCAAGCAAGAAGGCGGGCCGAGTCACTTGAACAGCAGTAGCGAGCGGATGCTGTGCGACAAAAAGAACTTTATCCAGCACCAAATAGTCCTCAAAGAACATAATCCAAGCGACTACAGTTAAGACGCTAAGGGTCAGTCTGAGGGAGTGCCCGCTTGCTGCTCGCCACGAATAGACGCTCAGACCGATCACTACGATCCATACTCTAATGGTGCTGAGGTCCTGCGAGAGAATGGCCGCACTGGCCGTTCGAGGCTCAAAGGTGTCGCTTTTCAGAATAAGTGTGAACAGCGCTATCACGAGGCTGGCGAACAGGTAGCAAATGGCTTGCGCAACTTTCAGCATGAGGTCTCTTGGCTCGAGCTTGGCAGTTTAATACCGCATCATCCCGCGTTAATTCCCTAACGGTAGGACGCGTTCGGGTATTAGAACACTAAAAGCGACGAATGTGACAGTTATTTTACAGTGGACGGCCCGCGCACATCGCGCCCACTGTTTGACTCTTTTCGCCATGGTGCGCCTCGGCAGGTAGCGCGATTAGGACATTGGGCGGTACAGCCCCGACAGGGAAGGAGATTTGGCAAAGGTTTTGTGTGCTTCATAGTTTCGGAGGTCTGGTGGCGTTTATCGCGTGTTAAGAAACATGGGGCTGAGGACGTTGCGGCCACGAGGATAACGAACTCGCAGGTGAGAAGAAACCTCAAGATGTGCGCTTACGCGGGCCTGAGCGAGCCTTTGAAAGTGAGTTGTCGCTCGCTGTATCAAGGCCCGCGATAAGTGAAATTGTGAGTCCTCGCGCGCTCACTTGGTTTTTTGTTGCCGATCAGGTCCCTTTGGCGGCCGAGAGCTTGGCTTTGATAAAGTCTGAGTGCGGTACGTAAAGCAGGTCTGACGCTTTTCGGATGGCCGCTTCCTCGTACTTATCAACCACCCCATCGGCGTAGGCAATTTGCCAGAACTGTTCTACCAGTGTAATCCGCGCCTCGATCGAGAGCTCATTGCAGGCGAGGCGTGTGTATGCGTAAAGCCCGGCGGATTGTTCTTTCTCACTGCGAGCACTTTCCAGCAATTCGTCTGCCGCACAGCCCTCCTGAGAATGGTAGGTCTCTAACAGTGTCTTAATTGTTTGTGTCTCTGGCGCGCTTTCACTAAAGTCGCTTTGCGCGATTTCGAGCATAAGAACCGCCATCGCGCGGTTAAGTACTTCTTGCTCGGCGCGCTCGGTACTGTCGTCTGTACTTATTCGGGTGAGTTGCTTAAGCCATTTAAACGCCACATGGTATCCTTACATTGTCATCAGTTTGTCGACTGTAACGGCGCGCTAAGCATTACCCAACCCATTAGCACGCACTTTGCAGTCATAGAGCGTATTAAAGTGGTGGTCTTTGGCAAAAGCATGCAAATCAGAACGACTTACAATATTGTTTTTATGATCCCTCTGACGGTCTTTATTCTGGGCCTATTGGCCGTGAGTGCGTCGACGGAGCGCGCTCAGCAGGCTTATGAGGAGCGGTATCGTGCCGGCTTTGAGGCGGACGCTGCGGTCAGAGTGTTGGTGCGTGATGCGTTGGCTGCGCGACTGCAAGGCTACCTTAGAACTTATGTTTCAGCCGTTTCGTCGGCGCCATCGCTCAGCACGGATGAAGCCCTTGGAAGGGGATTCACGGCCTTAATGCAGAACTTCGGCGCAGATTCGAGCTCAACCGTCCTTCACTTTTATGTTGCCACCCTCAATCCTCAGGGCCGAGTTATTATCATTCAGTCCTACCCGCGCGAGGAGCTGGTGGGCGAAGATATAACGGATCATCCAATGATGGCCGGGTTTGATTTTTTCAGCCCTGCTGGGGTAGTACGTCAAACTGTCTACCGTGCTTCACCCGATAATGATCCTTCTTTTACCTTCGAAGGGCCGGTTGCGTTTAGGCATCATGTTTTTCGATCAGAACGATTTAAGGGTCCTCTGTTCGGCATTGTGAAGCAAAATCTCGTCGAAATAGAGCGCTATATTGATCGCGAGTTAAGGGTCTTAGGGCCGCTGCCTGCGTTGGCTGTTACTCACCATGACCCTGAGACAGGGAGCTGCGTATTGGCCTACCGTCCCGACACTGGTGAGATTCCGTGCGCGGACCTGGAGCATTCCGATCCGCTTTCACTGCTGTACTCCTCCGAGCGGCAGGGGTTTCAGAGCTCTATACGTCCGACCGAAACTTACGCGAAGCACGTATTACAGCGACAGCCGTCGATTTTTGCATCGACCGAGTTGGTCTTGACGTTACTGGCAACCTTGGTTGCACTGTTAGCCGCCTGGGCAGTTCGGTCACGTCTGGCCGGTGCAGATGAGCAGATTGACGCATTCCAAGGTTCGCTCAGCAGTAAAGAAGCCCTGACCGGCTTAATCCACAACACGGTGATCGATAATCTGGAGCAGGTGGTAGACCTGGCCCGTCGCGTCAAAGACGCCCCTGGGGTAGGCGTTGACGAACAGCGCTATTTAAACATTGCACTCTCCGAGATGGGTCAGCTCAGGTTGAATTTGGATTCGAGCATCATGGCGAATCGAGAGTCGCTGGTCTCGGAGACGGCGATTGGTGACGACGAGGAGCTCGATGTTCATCATCTGGCTAAGACCGTACAGGACGAATTACAGCGCCTTGCAGCCGACGAGGGACTGGACTGCAGAGTACTTGTGGATGATGACTTACCGCAACTGATTCGCGGTTCAGGCTACTGGGTAGAGTCAGCGATGCTCGCCTTTATTAACACGGCACTCAATTTTACTGATGAGGGGTTTATTGAGCTTGCTCTATGGGCCGAGTTGTCTTTGGAAGGTGAGCCTGAGTTGTGCGCGAGAATTCGTGATACGGGTCTGGGTTGGTCGCTTGAAGATGAGACGCTTGATCACCCCACGCTCGATGTGCTCCGGGGGATTTTAAACGGCTTAGATGCTGTAATTGTGTCTTCTGACGTCTCAACCGGCACAGGTCAAGCGCACGTGATTCGCTTTGCCAATCAGCGCAGATAAACGATTAATGTGACAGTTGCTCGTTGACTTATAGGCCATATCATCCTGGGCTCAGCTGCGGGCCGACATTACAGCACGACCACTATTGCTGGCCCTCTTTCGATTTACGACCTTACTGATTGACCGTAATAATCGGTGCAGTAAAGCGATGCCCTTCCCCGTAGTGTGTGGTGATCGGGTCTACGGCGCTCACGCGCGCAACAATTTTTTGCCTGAGGCGCTTAATCACCGCATCGAGCGCTCTATTGGCTGAGGCATCAAAACGCCCGTATAACGAGCGCGTTAACGCTTCTCTGTTTGTCGGTTCTGTGGGCGATTCCGCGAGTGCAAGACACACCTTCACTTCATTGCGCGTCAACGCAACACTTTGGCCCTCGGGAGCCACTAATTCGCGCTGCAGTGCCTTCACTTGCCAAGGCGCGTGCCCTGGCGACTTTTTCGGGAACGGTACGACTGTTGCTGGCTTTGATTCGACGACTTGTTGTGGCGAGTCAATGGCATCGATGGCGGCCATGATTTCCGCAGTTCCGTCGGGCTCACGGAGCAAGAGCTTTACACCGGAGCGATATAAGCTCATCCGCATCTCTGCATCAGCCAGGTTGCCAAACAGCACGACATTTTTTGCTTTATTTTCAGCCAGATATTTTGCGAGCACGTGCCCAGGTTGATCCGCAAGATGCTGATCTATAATACAAAAAGAAAAGCGCTCTGGTGACGACCACGCTGAGTAGCAGTCCCGGGCAAGTCCTGCTCTCACCGTTTTGTAACCCTGAATATGAAGCGCATCTGTTAGTTGTTTGGCAAGAAAGCCATCAGAGACAACTAATAACGCACTGGGTCTGCCGGTCAACTGACTCATGGCTATCTCCAATCTATGAGTCCTTGAAGCTAGCACACCGCAGTTTCAATAATGATATTACAACGCGCAGGAGTGACTCTTTTGTCGCTTTTACGAGGGTTAGCGAGTGTTTAGAGCGGACGGCGTATCGAACGCTGACCGACGCACTACCGACCCAGTCGATCGCGTAAACTGTAAAAAAGCATGCCGGCAATGAGCGAGGGTCGCCGCAGTAAGGGGCCTCCGGGAAACTTTCGTGTTTTAAGGCCGGCCATGAGATCGAAATCGTCATGGCCGCCGTTTATGGCCAGGGCGATGAGCTTGCCTGCCATCGTTGCTGTCGGAACGCCATGGCCCGAGAACCCTTGAGCGTAGAAAATAGAACCGTTGCTCACGCCTAGGTCGGGCATTCGATTTCGTGTTATCGCAAGTGTTCCGCCCCAGCCAAAGTCTAACTTTGTAGTGGATAACTCTGGATAAATCGCTAGAAGTTTGGGCCGAACAAAGTCAGTAATAGAGTCCGGGAATTTATCACTATAGGTCTCGCCCCCACCGAAAATGAGGCGGCGGTCGCGCGAAAGCTTCCAGTAATTAATGACGAATAAGCTGTCTGACAACGACGCATTAAGCGGGTTGAGGCGTGCTGCGACGGCTTCATCAAGCGGCTCTGTGGCCACGATAAAGTTGTTGATCGGCATGATATTGCTCGCGATGGGTGCGAACAGAGTGTCAAGGTACCCGTTACACGCAATTACGACCTTTTTAGCGTTGACGTGTCCACCCTCTGTGGTGACGCCAACACCACCCTTGGTCTGAGTGAGACTAGTGACCTTGCTGCGTTCAAAAATAGTTGCGCCCGCGTCAGCGACAGCCTGTGCAAGGCCCAAACAATATTTCAGTGGGTGCAGGTGCCTTGCGCCACGATCAATAGCGGCGTAGTGAAAACCGATGCCCGAGGTCACTTCGTGAAGAGAGCGCTTGTCGACGCCTTCAATGTTTGAATAGTTGTAGTGCGTCTGTAGATGTTCAATCTCTTCCTTGAGCTCGGCCACGTGAGAGCGCTTTGCTGCAAAGTGGACATTGGCCTCGCCAAACTCGCACTCAATCTGATGTTTCAGGACAAGATCAGTGACCAGCTCAACCGCCTCCAAGCCTAAGCGCCAGAGCTCTTGTGCGGCGCTTTGACCAAACCAGGCTTCCAGTGACAATTGATCGGCACGTTGGCCGGTACCCACGTGCCCACCATTTCGCCCAGATGCGCCCCATCCCACACGCTCTGCTTCGAGCACGATGACTGAGTGGCCAAGCTCTTTCAGGTGCAGTGCGGCTGACAGGCCCGTGTAACCTGCGCCAATGACACAGACGTCAGCGGTTGCCTCGCCGTTGAGCGATTCGCGCCCGGGGGGAATTTGAGAAGATGCGGTATACCAGCTGTCAGGGTAGCCGTTGAATGAACTTTGCATTTGGCGATTATGCCCCTTGCGAGCATGGAGGTGCCACACCATACTGCCGTTTCTGCGACAAATAGAGTGCTTTATGAGCGGGTCAAACAAGCGACGCGATAAAAACGCCACGACTGTGTATTCGCCTGAGAAGAATGCAACGGGCGATATTGTATACCCTGGTATTGATGCAATCCGGGCTTGGCTGGAAAGTAACGCTATTTCTGAGGTTGAATGCCTCGTTCCTGATATGACGGGCAATGCCCGCGGTAAATTTATTCCAGCGCATCAATTTTTGAGTCGCGCCGACCTAAAGTTGCCCGAATCAATCATGATTCAAACGGTCACTGGCGAGTACACCGACGAGCACTGGGATTTTGTAGAGCCCACTGATACCGACATGTTGTTGGTCCCGGACCCTGACTCGTTGAGGAAAGTACCTTGGGCGAGAGAGCCAACGGCGCAGATCATTGCCGACTGTTATAAAGCATCCGGTGAGCCGCACCCGCTCGCATCTCGCAATGTGCTAAAGCATATTCTTCGGCTTTACGAAGAGGCTGGATTGCGCGCTCAAGTCGCACCTGAGGTCGAATTTTTCTTGGTTCACAAAAATACCGATCCCGACTACGAGCTTATGCCCCCCAAAGGGCGGTCAGGACGCCGAGAAGTCGCGCGCATGTCCTTTAGCATCGACGCCGTTGCAGAGTTTGAAGACTTTGTAGAGGACATGTACGACTTTGCGGACGCACAGGCGCTGGACGTTGACACCCTCATTCACGAAAACGGTGCCGCGCAGCTTGAAATTAACTTTAATCATGGCGACCCCCTGGATATGGCAGACCAGGTCTTCGTATTTAAGCGAACCGTCCGTGAGACGGCGCAGCGCCACGATATGTACGCCACTTTCATGGCCAAGCCCATGCAAAAAGAGCCGGGTTCGGCGCTTCATATCCACCAAAGTATCTTATCGCTTGAAACGGGAAAAAATATTTTCAATGGCCCGGACGATGAGCCCACCGCTGAACTCATGCACTACATCGCGGGACTGCAGCGTTATACGCCGGATTTGATTAGTTTTTATGCGCCAAACGTGAACTCTTATCGTCGTCTCGCGCCGGATATCTCAGCACCCATTAACCTGAGTTGGGGCTACGATAATCGCACAACAGCGTTTCGCGTGCCCGACAGTACGCCTGAAAATCGACGCGTCGAAAATCGATTTCCCGGTGCTGATGCAAACCCTTATCTTGCAATCGCTGCCTCGCTGGCAAGTGGGTTGCTCGGCTTGGAGCACAAGCTCCAGCCCACAGCGCCACATCAAGGGACCGCTAATGACGATAATATCGAAGTCGCACGGTCGCTCGAGGAGGCGGTCAGACGCCTTAATGGAAATGAAGATTTGTCACGCGTGATAGGGGATTTGTTTTTACAAGCCTACGCCGCAGTGAAGCTCGACGAGTTCGAGGAGTTTAACCGGGTGATTAGCTCGTGGGAGCGCGAGCACCTTCTCCTTCAAGTGTAGCGTCAACGTTTTAGTGTGTTGCAATGGTACTAGGTAATTTTTTAAAAAATCAAAGCGTGTTTCAGCCCGTTAAGTATCTGGTGTACGCCGCGTTATTAATTAATGTCTTTCTGTTCATGGCAGAGGAGATGTCGTCTTCGGCCGCTCTGAACACATCGGTTACGTCAGTCGCCAGCTTCTTTCAGATTTTTTCCGCCACCATCGATACTGGGGCGTGGTTAGTCCTGCTTATTTTCTTCGAGCTTGAGACTTACGTCTTGTCCGATCACCTGCTGCGAACTGTCGTGGGCTGGTTTATTCGCGTCACTAAATTTCTGTGTCTTGCTGCGATTACAGTGGCTTGGTGGGGTTACATCGCAGAGCTTAGTGGACTTATGACGAGTCAACCCATGAGCGCTGGTCTGTGTGAAACTCTGGATGCAAGTTGGTCCGTGCTTATTAATTTAGACCAATTTGAGCCTTTTTCAGCCAGTGCCTGTGGTGCTGGCGAGTGGCGTGTACTGACCGATTACGAGCGCGTCATTGCGAGCCCCGCGTTCTTACAGAGTGCGGTGTGGCTGGCAGCGCTTGATGTGATCAATGCGTCCGCGTGGATTCTGGTGGTGATTGTGCTCGAGATTGAAGTGCGAGTGTTGCTCTCACGTCAGCGCACCCTGAGCTTATTGAGCGAGTCGGTCCGACGAGTGAAGATTCCGCTCTATCTCATTTTATTTTTAGCCGCCGTGTACTGGGGATTTGAGGGCAGCTTTCTCGACTTTTGGGATGCGATTCTGTGGTTGTTCGCATTTTTTGTGATTGAGGGCAATATGAGCACATGGCGTGATGAAACGGGCCAATCACAGGACGCAGGAACATAGGCTCTTTTGCGGCGTTGGCTTGGGGCTGTTATTTCGGAATCGTCGTTTTTTTATTGAATAAAAGACCCTTAGCCGCGCGGGTGTTTGGACTCAGGCGTCTGCTTAAAGATACTCTCGCCCACGCGCATCGTCCTGATGCTTTTTCGAAGTCCTTTCGAGTGAGCGAGAGTCCACTGACGGTTGCAAGCGCTGTGCCAGTTCGTCTTGCCGCTAAGCGCTAAGGCCGTCTAGGCGGTTGCCGGACTCGGACGTGTCCACAAATCAGGTCTAGGTGTCCAAGGCTTGACTGATGTGTCCGGCAATGACTTCCGCCGCATCGGAGTCCACATTGACGGTCGCATGGGCGTAACGCTCATAGAGCGGCACGCGTTCGTTGAAGACGTCCTCCAGCGTGTGATTGCCTGGCGATGCAATGCCCCTGTCCGGCGCAAGCGAAATGCGATACGCCACCGTTTCGAGTGTGGCGCGGAGATACACGACGGTCGATGACTGAGTCAGACGCCTCATGATCGCGTCGCTATAGACGACCGATCCACCGGTTGAAATGACTGAGGCACCTATATGCATGTCCAAAAGGACTTGCTCTTCAATGGTTCGAAGTGCTGTGTGGCCTTTTTGCGCAATGATTTCGGCAAGCGTTGCGCCGGCTTGTTCTTGTATCAGTAAGTCTGTGTCAACGAACGCAAGCCCTAAACGTTTAGCGAGTAAGACACCGACGGTGCTTTTGCCGCTCCCCGGCATACCAATTAAACTGATGACACGCGCTGGGTGACTCCTCACATCAATGTCCTTCATAATAAGTGCCTCCGCGCGTTGCAGTGTATTTGTGTGCCGTGTGTTTGATCATCTCGTAAGTCTGCCCTTAAACAGGAGGCCACTTTGCCACTTGAAACACCACTGACCCTGATGCATGTGAGCCTAGGGGCAAAAATGGTGCCGTTTGCAGGTTACACCATGCCGATTAGCTACCCGCCCGGCATTATTGCAGAACATCACCATACGCGTGCACAAGCGGGTCTATTTGATGTGTCGCACATGGGGCAGGTCACTGTGTCTGGGCAAGACGTTGCCGAACAATTAGAGCGCCTGATGCCCGCTGACTTTTTGGGTTTATCGCCCGGATGCAGCACGTATGCCTTGTTAACCAACGAAGACGGCGGAGTGCGAGACGACCTTATCGTCACTCACCTAGGTGGCGATCGATTTTTTATGGTGATCAATGCGGGCAACAAGCACGCTG
>Ga0206127_1000092_pt1 | contig 107941 bp, 104 predicted proteins | sample Helgoland_Spring_6_FD_148646 | JGI IMG/M metagenome (GOLD analysis project Ga0206127, IMG submission 148646) | Pelagic subsurface seawater microbial communities from Kabeltonne, Helgoland, North Sea - Helgoland_Spring_Bloom_20160419_1 | ecosystem: Environmental > Aquatic > Marine > Epipelagic ...
AAGATATCTTATTATCGATTTTAAAAGAGATAAAAATGATATTCCTGCAACAGTAAAAACTATAGAGTACGATCCAAATCGTACTGCATTTATTGCTTTACTTAGTTATGCTGATGGTGAAAAACGTTATGTGATAGCGCAAAACGGTTTAAAAGTAGGTCAAACTATATTATCGGGCTCAGGTATCGCTCCAGAAATTGGAAATGCAATGCCATTAAGCCAAATTCCATTGGGAACAACAATATCATGTATAGAATTACGTCCAGGCCAAGGTGCTGTAATGGCACGTTCTGCTGGTTCTTTTGCGCAATTAATGGCAAGAGATGGTAAATATGCGACGGTAAAATTACCGTCTGGGGAAACTCGATTAATTTTGTTAACCTGTATTGCGACGATCGGGGTTGTATCCAATTCTGATCATCAATTATTGGTGTCTGGTAAAGCTGGTAGAAGACGATGGTTAGGTAGAAGACCAAGAGTTAATGCTGTAAGAATGAACCCTGTTGATCACCCTATGGGTGGTGGTGAAGGACGTTCATCTGGAGGGCATCCAAGATCTAGAAATGGTATTCCTGCTAAAGGATTTAAAACAAGATCTAAGACCAAGGCTAGTAATAAGTACATTATCGAACGTAGAAAGAAATAATTAAGTTATGGCAAGATCATTAAAAAAAGGACCTTACATTCACTATAAATTAGAGAAAAAAGTGTTAGCTAATGTAGAAGCTGGAAGCAAATCTGTTATTAAAACTTGGTCAAGAGCAAGTATGATATCACCAGATTTTGTGGGACAGACAATAGCAGTTCATAATGGACGTCAGTTTGTGCCAGTATACGTTACTGAAAACATGGTAGGGCATAAATTAGGCGAATTTTCACCAACTCGTTCTTTTAGAGGACATGCAGGTGCAAAAAATAAAGGAAAAAAATAAGCAGGAAATGGGAGTTCGTAAAAAAAATATGGCAGATCAGTTAAAAGCGGAGAGAAAGCAACGTGCTTTTGCAAAGCTTACTAACTGTCCTACGTCACCAAGAAAAATGCGTTTAGTAGCTGATCAAGTAAGAGGAGTAGAAGTAGAAAAAGCGCTACAAATTTTAAAGTTTAGTCCAAAAGAAGCATCTATTAATTTAGAAAAATTGTTATTGTCGGCAATCGCAAACTGGCAATCTAAAAATGAGGAGGCATCTATTGAAGACGCAGGATTATATATAAAGTCAATTTATGTTGATAGTGCAGGAATGTTAAAAAGATTAAGACCAGCCCCACAAGGTCGTGCTCATAGAATTCGTAAGCGTTCTAATCATGTAACGTTGGAGTTAGGGAGTAAAAATTTAAGTAATTAATCAAAGTAGAAATGGGACAAAAAACTAATCCAATAGGAAATCGTTTAGGAATCATCAGAGGTTGGGAATCTAACTGGTACGGTGGAAATGACTACGGAGATAAAATTGCAGAGGATGATAAGATAAGAAAGTATATTAATGCTAGATTATCTAAGGCAAGTGTTTCTAGAGTAATCATAGAGCGAACGTTAAAACTTGTAACTGTTACTATTACAACTGCGCGTCCAGGTATCATAATTGGTAAAGGAGGTCAGGAAGTAGATAAGTTAAAAGAAGAGCTTAAAAAAATTACGGGTAAAGAGGTTCAAATCAATATTTTTGAAATTAAACGACCAGAATTAGATGCAAAATTAGTTGCAACTAGTATCGCTCGTCAAATTGAGAATAGAATTTCTTACAAGAGAGCAGTTAAAATGGCTATCCAGGCTACAATGAGAATGAATGCTGAAGGTATCAAAGTGCAAATTTCTGGTCGTTTGAATGGGGCAGAAATGGCTCGTTCAGAGCACTATAAGGATGGGAGAATTCCACTTTCTACTTTTAGGGCAGACATCGATTATGCACTTGTTGAGGCTCATACGCAATACGGGAGATTAGGTGTTAAAGTATGGATTATGAAGGGTGAGGTTTACGGTAAAAGAGAGTTATCTCCTTTAGTAGGTTTGTCTAAAAAGCAAGGGAACAAAGGTGGTGATAGATCTAAACGTGGTCCTCGTAGAAGAAAATAATTTTTAAAATTAGAAATTAAAAATGTTACAGCCAAAAAGAGTAAAATATCGTAAGGTACAGAAGGCCAAGGGAAATATGACTGGAAACTCTCAAAGAGGAAATCAGTTATCTAATGGAATGTTCGGAATTAAATCTATAGACCAAAATTTACTTACCTCTCGACAAATTGAAGCGGCACGTATTGCAGCTACACGTCACATGAAAAGAGAAGGTCAATTATGGATTAAGATTTTTCCGGATAAGCCAATTACAAAAAAGCCTTTAGAAGTACGTATGGGTAAAGGGAAAGGTGCACCGGATCATTTTGTAGCAGTTATTAAACCAGGTAGGATTTTGTTTGAAGTTGGTGGTGTGCCAATGGATGTAGCAAAAGAAGCTTTGCGTTTAGCAGCTCAGAAACTTCCAGTAAAAACGAAGTTTGTAATCGCAAGAGATTTTGATATTAACGCATAATTCGATATACAATGAAACAATCAGAAATTAAAGAATTATCCACAGCAGATCTTAATGAGAAGTTGGGAGCGTTGCAAAAAAATTATACTGATCTTAAGATGGCTCACGCAATAACTCCTTTGGAGAATCCTTTGCAGTTGAGAGGTTTAAGAAGAACTGTAGCAAGAATTGCAACAGAATTAACAAAAAGAGAATTACAATAATTCTATAGTCAGTTTTAAAGATGGAAAAAAGAAATCTTAGAAAAGAGAGAATAGGTGTAGTTTCAAGTAGCAAAATGGAGAAATCTATTGTTGTATCAGAAACAAAGAGAGTTAAGCACCCAATGTACGGAAAGTTCGTTTTAAAAACGAAGAAGTATGTTGCACACGACGAAAAGAATGATTGCAACGAAGGAGATACTGTAAGGATTATGGAAACAAGACCTATGAGTAAATCCAAACGTTGGAGATTAGTAGAAATCCTAGAAAGAGCTAAATAATATGTTACAGACAGAATCAAGATTAAAGGTAGCAGATAATACTGGAGCTAAAGAAGTTTTAGTAATTAGAGTTTTAGGAGGAACAAAAAAACGTTACGCAAGTATTGGAGACAAGATTGTAGTATCTGTTAAGGCTGCAACTCCAAACGGAACTGTAAAAAAAGGTCAAGTATCTAGAGCAGTTGTTGTAAGAACAAAAAAAGAAGTTAGGCGTAAGGACGGATCTTATATAAGATTTGATGATAATGCTTGTGTACTTTTAAATCCTACGGAGGAAATGAGAGGAACGCGTGTATTTGGTCCAGTTGCACGTGAACTTCGTGAGAAACAATTCATGAAAATAGTATCATTAGCACCTGAAGTGCTTTAAATCATTATATAAAATGAAGAAGTTCAAATTAAAATCAGGAGATACTGTAAAAGTTATTGCAGGAGATCATAAAGGATCTGAGGGTAAAGTTTTACAAATTATCAAAGATAAGGATAGGGTTTTAGTAGAAGGTGTGAACTTAGTATCTAAGCATACTAAACCTAGTGCTCAAAATCCTCAAGGCGGTATTGTAAAAAAAGAAGCATCATTACATATTTCTAATGTTATGTTAGTGGAAGATGGTGTAGCTGTTAGAGTTGGTTATAATGTTGATGGAGACACGAAGACAAGAGTTTCTAAAAAAACGAATAAATAAGGGTAGTCATGAGTTACATACCAAGATTAAAATCAGAATACAAAGAAAGAGTAATTAAGGCTCTTACTGAGGAATTCAGTTACAAGAATGTAATGCAAGTGCCAAAATTAGAAAAGATAGTTGTTTCTAAAGGTGTGGGTGCTGCAATTGCAGATAAGAAATTAATAGATTATGCTTTAGAAGAGTTGTCTAAAATTACAGGGCAAAAAGCAATTTCTACGATGTCTAAAAAAGACGTAGCGTCATTTAAATTACGTAAAGGAATGCCAATTGGTGCAAAAGTTACGTTAAGAGGTGATAAAATGTATGAGTTTTTAGATAGATTAGTTACGGCATCTTTACCTCGTGTAAGAGACTTTAACGGTATAAAAGCTAACGGATTTGATGGTAGAGGTAATTATAATTTAGGAATTACTGAACAAATTATCTATCCAGAAATTAATATTGACCAAGTAAAAAAAATTAACGGTATGGATATTACTTTTGTAACTTCAGCAAATACTGATAAAGAAGCAAAGTCGTTATTAGGAGAATTAGGTTTACCATTCAAAAAAAATTAAGAAATGGCTAAAGAATCAATGAAAGCTCGCGAACGTAAAAGAGCAAAGACAGTTGCAAAATACGCTGAAAAGAGAAAGGCTCTAAAAGAGGCTGGAGACTACGAAGCTTTGCAAAAATTACCAAAAAATGCTTCACCAGTAAGAATGCACAACAGATGTAAACTAACTGGACGCCCTAAAGGTTACATGAGACAATTTGGTATTTCACGTGTAACTTTCCGTGAGATGGCAAATCAAGGTTTGATACCAGGTGTGAAAAAAGCAAGTTGGTAGAAATTTGAAATAAGTCTTATTATTAAAAATAGAATGTGTACATTTGCACGCTCTATTTTTTTGAGTAAAAGAATTTTAACTGATTAAAGGTTCAATTTTCACAGCATAGCTGTAGGTAAATAGAGATAGTTGAAAACCGTAATCGCAATTTAAATAAATATGTATACAGATCCAATCGCGGATTTTCTTACTAGAGTAAGAAACGCTATCGCAGCAGGACACAGAGTAGTAGAGATTCCAGCTTCAAACTTGAAGAAGGAAATGACTAAGATTTTGTTTGATCAAGGGTATGTTTTAAGTTATCAGTTTAACGATGAGTCCGTCCAAGGAACTATCAAAATAGCTTTAAAATACGATAAGATTACAAAAGAGTCAGTAATTAGAAAAATTCAGCGTATCAGTACACCAGGTTTACGTAAATATGTGGGCTCTAAAGAGATGCCAAGAGTATTAAATGGACTGGGAATTGCTATTGTTTCTACATCTAAGGGTGTAATGACAAATAAAAAAGCACGTCATGAGAATGTTGGAGGGGAAGTTTTATGTTACGTTTATTAAATCTTGAAAGATGAGTAGAATAGGTAAAAATCCAATTACTATCGCACAAGGTGTAGATGTAACTATAAATGACAATGCAGTTACTGTTAAAGGTAAATTAGGAGAGTTGACTCAAATAATTTCGGAAGGTATTACTGTTAAAATTGAAGATGCTACGATTACTTTAGAGAGAGCATCGGAAAGTAAAGACCATAAAGCGCAACACGGTTTAATGAGAGCATTAATCAATAATATGATTGACGGTGTTTCTAAAGGATGGACCAAAGACTTAGAATTGGTAGGTGTGGGATATAGAGCCTCAAATCAAGGTCAAAAATTGGATTTGGCTTTAGGTTTTTCGCATAATATTGTTTTAGAACTGGCTCCAGAAGTTAAAGTTGAGACTATATCAGAAAAAGGTAAAAACCCAATCATTAAATTGTCTTCCTTCGACAAACAACTAGTGGGGCAAGTAGCTGCGAAAATTAGAGGATTTCGCAAGCCAGAACCATACAAAGGAAAAGGAGTTAAGTTTGTAGGAGAAGTATTAAGAAGAAAAGCAGGTAAATCTGCATAAGGTATAGCATTATGGCATTATCAAAATTAGAAAGAAGAACTAGAATTAAGCGAAGAATCAGAAAGATTGTTTCTGGTACAGCTTCTAGACCAAGATTATCGGTATATAGAAGTAATAAGGAAATTTACGCACAACTGGTAGATGATGTAAACGGGGTAACATTAGCCTCAGTTTCATCTAGAGAAATAAAGTCAAGTACAAAGTTAGAGGCTTCGGCATCCGTAGGTAAATCAATTGCTGAAAAAACTTTGAAAGCTGGTGTAGATACAGTTGCTTTTGATAGAAATGGTTATTTATACCATGGTAGAGTTAAAGTACTAGCAGACGCTGCAAGAGAAGCGGGTTTAAAATTTTAAGAAATTATGCAAGGTTATAAAAACGTAGAAAGAGTAAAACCAAGTGGTTTAGAACTTGTAGACAGGTTAGTAGGTGTGCAACGTGTAACTAAAGTAACAAAAGGTGGTAGAGCATTTGGTTTCTCTGCAATTGTAGTTGTTGGTGATGGTAATGGAGTTGTTGGGCACGGATTAGGAAAGTCTAAGGATGTTTCTTCTGCAATTGCCAAAGCAGTAGAAGATGCAAAGAAAAATTTAGTAAGGATACCAATTTTAGATGGTACATTACCGCATGAGCAAAAAGGAAAGTTTGGAGGAGCAAATGTATTCATTAAACCTGCCTCTCCTGGTACAGGGGTGATTGCTGGTGGAGCTGTACGTGCAGTATTAGAATCTGTGGGTGTGCATGATGTATTATCTAAGTCTCAAGGATCTTCAAATCCTCACAACGCTGTAAAAGCAACTTTTGACGCTTTATTGCAATTAAGAAGTGCAGCCGCAATTGCGAAGCAAAGAGGTATTTCTTTAGAAAAAGTATTTAACGGATAAATCTATAAGAGATGGCAAAAATTAAAGTTACACAAGTAAAAAGTCAAATCGGTCGCTTAAAGAACCAAAAAAGAACTTTAGAGGCATTGGGTTTACGTAGATTAAACCAATCTGTTGAACATGAGGCAACTCCTTCAATTGTTGGTATGGTAAATAAAGTTTCACATTTAGTTTCTGTAAAGGAATTAAAATAAGATATTTAAAATGAGTAGTTTACATAACTTAACACCTGCAGAGGGATCTGTAAAAAAAGGGAAAAGAATCGCACGTGGTGAGGGTTCTGGTCATGGTGGAACTTCAACAAGAGGTCACAAAGGGGCAAAATCTCGTTCAGGTTATTCTCGTAAAATTGGTTTCGAAGGAGGGCAAATGCCTCTTCAAAGACGTGTACCAAAATTTGGTTTCACAAACATCAATAGAAAGGAATATCAGGGAATCAACTTGGATAAATTACAAGCTTTAGTTGATAGTGGTAAGATAACGGATACAGTTAATTTAGACATTTTAGTGGCGAATAGATTGGCAACTAAAAACGACCTTGTAAAAATATTAGGTGGTGGAGAATTAAAAACTAAATTGAATATAACTGTACATAAATTTACAGCATCAGCAAAGGCAGCCATAGAAGCAGCTGGAGGAGAAGCTGTATCTTTGTAATATTTTGTAAATGATGAATTTAATTAACAGATTAAAAGAAATTTTCAGTATTGAGGAGTTGAAAAACAAAATTCTTCTTACTATCGGTTTAATTGCAGTATATCGATTTATGGCGGCAGTTCCTCTACCGGGTGTTGATCCATTACAATTAGCTGCTTTAAAAGAAAGTGCTGATGGAGGTCTTTTAGGATTATTGAATGCATTTACAGGAGGGGCATTTGCAAGAGCGTCAGTTATGGCACTTGGTATTATGCCATATATTTCAGCATCTATTGTTGTGCAGTTAATGGGAATTGCTGTTCCTTACTTACAAAAACTTCAAAAAGATGGTGAAAGTGGACGTAAGAAAATCACTCAAATTACGAGATGGTTAACAATTGGAATTACTTTGGTACAAGCACCAACTTATATAACGGCTATTAAAACTCAGTTTGGTTTGCCACCTGAAGCTTTTTTAGTTAGTGGTGCAGCTTTCTGGATATCGTCAATTATTATTTTAACAGCAGGTACGATTTTTGCTATGTGGTTAGGAGAGCGTATAACGGATAAAGGAGTTGGTAATGGAATTTCATTATTAATAACAGTCGGTATTATTGCTAACTTTCCTGCAGCATTTTTACAAGAATTTGTAGCTAAAACTACAAATGCTGGTGCAGGCGGTGTTATGATGATATTAATTGAAGTTATTGTATGGTTTGTTGTGATATTATTAAGTGTATTATTGGTAACTGCAGTTCGTAAAATTGCGGTTCAATATGCTAGAAGAACAGTTTCAGGTAATATTCAAAATGTAGCGGGTTCAAGAGATTATATTCCATTAAAGTTGAACGCTGCAGGTGTAATGCCTATTATATTTGCACAAGCAATTATGTTTTTGCCTGTTGCTTTGGCTCAAAAATTTCCAGCTATAGCGAGTTTGCAAGATATTAATGGATTGTGGTACAATATTATTTTTGCTTTATTGATTATAATATTTAGTTATTTCTACACTGCAATAACAATACCTACGAATAAAATGGCTGAGGACTTGAAGAGAAGTGGTGGTTTTATTCCAGGTATAAGGCCAGGAAAGGATACTGCAGATCGTTTAGATTCTGTATTATCTAGAATTACTTTCCCTGGGTCATTGTTTCTTGCAGCATTATCAATTTTACCGGCTATTGTAGTTCAATTTGGGGTACAACAGAGTTGGGCAATGTTCTATGGTGGAACGTCACTAATAATAATGGTAGGTGTTGCAATTGACACGTTGCAACAAATAAATTCATATTTATTAAATCGTCATTATGATGGTTTAATGAAAACAGGAAATAGTAACAGAAAATCGAATAAGTAAAATGGCTAAACAACCTGCAATTCAACAAGATGGAACAATTACAGAGGCATTATCAAATGCTATGTTTCGTGTGGAATTAGAAAATGGACACATTGTAACTGCCCATATTTCAGGAAAAATGCGTATGCACTATATTAAATTATTACCTGGAGATAAGGTGAAATTAGAAATGAGTCCATACGATTTAACAAAAGCAAGAATTACTTACAGATACTAAAAAACAAAACAGATGAAAGTTAGAGCATCAGTTAAAAAAAGAAGTGCCGACTGCAAAATAGTTCGCAGAAAAGGTAGATTATACGTAATTAATAAACAAAATCCTAGATTTAAACAAAGACAAGGGTAATGGCAAGAATAGCAGGTATTGATATTCCAAAGAATAAAAGAGGGGTTATTTCTTTAACTTACATCTTTGGTATAGGAAACAGCAGGGCTAAAGAAGTTTTAGCTAAAGCAAACGTAGACGAAAGTGTAAAGGTTCAAGATTGGACTGATGATCAAATCGCTGCAATCAGGGAACAAGTGGGTACTTTTACTATTGAAGGTGAACTACGTTCTGAAGTTCAAATAAACATTAAACGTTTAATGGATATTGGTTGTCAGAGAGGAATCCGTCATAGAATGGGGCTTCCTTTAAGAGGGCAAAGAACTAAAAATAATTCTCGTACAAGAAAAGGTAAGAGAAAAACAGTGGCTAACAAGAAAAAATAAGTTAGAGATTAATCTAGTGGAGTTTTAGTGTGAAGTATTTAATACAATTTACTAAAATAAAAGCTAAACAATAACAATTATGGCGAAAGCAAGTTCAAAAAAACGTAAAGTAATTATTGATGCTATTGGAGAAGCGCACGTAACAGCTTCATTTAACAACATCATCATTTCTTTAACAAACAAAAAGGGTGATGTAATATCATGGTCATCTGCAGGAAAGATGGGTTTTAGAGGTTCTAAAAAGAATACTCCTTATGCAGCACAGTTAGCAGCAGAAGATTGTGCCGCAGTTGCAAAAGAAGCCGGATTACGTAAAGTAAAGGTTTATGTAAAAGGTCCAGGTAATGGTAGAGAATCTGCCATCAGATCTATCCACAATGCGGGTATCGAAGTGACAGAAATTATTGATGTTACGCCTATTCCTCACAATGGATGTCGTCCTCCTAAAAGAAGAAGGGTATAATCTAAGAAAAGCTCAAATTATAAAATAACTTCTTTTAACATTATTATATAAATATTTTAACTTGATAGGACTCAGATTATCGAAGGATAAGCCTTAATTCATGATCCCTATCTATAATTCAAATAAAAATGGCAAGATATACAGGACCAAAAACAAAAATTGCTCGTAAATTTGGAGAAGCAATTTTCGGTGAAGACAAAAACTTCGAAAAAAGAAACTTTCCCCCAGGACAGCATGGAAATGCAAGAAGAAGAGGAAAAAAATCTGAATATGCAACTCAATTAATGGAGAAGCAAAAGGCAAAATATACTTACGGTATTTTAGAGCGTCAATTCAGTAATTTATTCAAAAAAGCGTCAGCTTCTCAAGGAATTACAGGTGAAATATTATTACAATTATGTGAATCTCGTTTGGACAATGTAGTTTATAGAATGGGTATTTCTAAATCTAGAAGCGGAGCTCGTCAGTTAGTTTCTCACAGACACATCACTGTTAATGGTGGTATTGTAAACATTCCATCATTCCAATTGAAAGAAGGAGATGTTGTTTCAGTTAGAGAAAAATCTAAATCTTTAGTAGCTATTGAAGATGCATTGGCATCGACTAATGCTGTTTTTGAGTGGTTAACATTTAACAATGATACCAAAACAGGTACTTTTGTAAAAGTTCCAGAAAGACTACAGATTCCTGAAAATATTAAGGAACAATTAATAGTAGAATTATATTCTAAATAATAATTTAATCATATTGGTATTTATCCAAAGGGTTCGTTGGTATTTCTTCAAACTTACAAACCGCGCAAGTAAATAACAATTAAAACGAAGAAAATATATGGCTATTTTAAATTTTCAAAAACCGGATAAAGTAATAATGATAGAGTCTACAGATTTTTCTGGCAGATTTGAATTTAGACCTTTAGAACCAGGCTTTGGTTTAACTGTGGGTAATGCTTTAAGAAGAGTGTTATTATCTTCTTTAGAAGGTTTTGCAATTACATCATTAAGATTAGATGGTGTAGAACATGAGTTCTCTACATTACCGGGAATTGTAGAGGATGTTACAGAGATTATTTTGAATTTAAAACAAGTTCGTTTTAAGAAACAAATAGACGAAACAGATAGAGAAACTGTATCGGTTTCAGTATCAGGTCAAGAGCATTTTACTGCTGGTGATTTACAGAAATATATATCCGGTTTTCAAGTATTGAATCCAGATTTAGTAATCTGTAACATGGATAAATCCGTGAAACTAAACGCGGAGATAACAATCGAGAAGGGAAGAGGGTTTGTTCCTGCGGAAGAAAATAAAAAATCTTCTGCGCCAATTGGTACAATTTTTACAGATTCTATTTTTACTCCTATAAAAAATGTAAAGTATTCAATAGAGAACTTTCGTGTAGAACAGAAAACGGATTACGAAAAATTAGTTTTTGATATTGATACTGATGGATCTATTAATCCAAAGGATGCATTAACTGAAGCAGCAAAAATTCTGATTCATCACTTTATGTTATTCTCAGACGAGCGTATTACTTTAGAGGCTGATGAAATTGCACAAACTGAAACATATGATGAGGAATCATTGCATATGCGTCAATTGTTAAAAACAAGATTAATCGATATGGATTTATCTGTAAGAGCTTTAAATTGTCTTAAGGCGGCGGAAGTAGATACATTAGGGGATTTAGTTTCCTTCAATAAGAGTGATTTAATGAAATTTAGAAATTTTGGTAAGAAATCTTTGACTGAATTGGAAGAGTTAGTGATTGTTAAAGGCTTAAGTTTCGGTATGGATTTAACAAAATATAAATTAGATAGAGATTAATCTTTCATATTTTGCTCCTCATAAAGGGTAGATGCAAGATGAAAGCATAAAACAAACGTCAAAATGAGACACGGAAAAAAACACAATCATTTAGGAAGAAAAACAGCGCATAGAAAGGCGATGTTAGCTAATATGGCTTGCTCTTTAATAGAGCATAAGCGTATTAACACTACAGTGGCAAAAGCCAAGGCATTAAGAGTTTTTGTTGAGCCTTTAATTACAAAATCTAAGGCAGACACTACTCATAACAGACGTATTGTATTCTCGTATTTACGCAATAAATATGCTGTTACAGAACTTTTTAGGGAAGTTTCTGTTAAGGTAGCAGACAGACCCGGAGGCTATGTTCGTATAATCAAGTTAGGAAATCGTCAAGGAGATAACGCTCCTATGGCTATGTTGGAATTAGTTGATTATAATGAAATTTATAATCCTAAGGGTAAAACTGTTAAAAAATCTACAAGAAGAAGTAGAAGAGGCGGTTCAAAGTCAGAAGCTACTAATCAGGTAGAAACTGCAGCAACAGAAGATAAATCTGAAGAATAAAAAATGATAATTTTTTAAATTATATGAAGGGATAAGCGTTAACGTTTATCCCTTTTTTTATGCTGAAATTGTTTCAGTAAATGAATTATTTTCTAAAAACTAAAATCCAAATTAAATTTAATTAATTTAATTAATTTAATTATTAAATTTGTTTTCGAAGAAACACAACAAAGATCAATGAAATATCAAACAAGAAAAAAGGCTTTTGTTTTATTAGCAGATGGAACAATTTTTTATGGAAAATCTATTGGAATTGAAGGGACATCAACAGGCGAAATCTGTTTTAACACCGGTATGTCTGGTTATCAAGAGGTTTTTACGGACCCTTCATATTTTGGTCAGTTAATGGTAACTACAAATGCGCATATAGGTAACTATGGTGTCAATGATAGTGAAGTCGAATCTAATGGGATTAAAATTTCTGGATTAATTTGTAGAAACTTTAGTTTTACTCATTCTAGAGTTGATTCAAGTGGAAGTCTTAAAGATTACTTTGAAAAATATAATTTAGTTGCGATTTCTGATGTTGATACAAGAGCTTTGGTTTCATATATTAGAGATAACGGGGCAATGAATGCAATCATTTCTACTGATATCAACAATATTAAATCATTGAAGAATCAATTGAGTGCAATACCAAGCATGGAAGGCTTAGAATTAGCATCAAAAGTTTCAACAAAAGAACCTTATTTAGTTGGTGATGAAAATTCAAAACTCAGAATATCAGCCCTAGATATCGGAATTAAAAAGAATATTTTAAGAAATTTAATTAAAAGAGGAGCTTATGTAAAAGTTTTTCCTTATAATTCTTCTTTTGAAGAGTTACAAGCTTTTGAGCCTGTCGGATATTTTATTTCTAATGGACCTGGAGACCCAGAACCTTTGGTAGAAGCGCAAAATGTAGCAAAAGAAATTATAAAAAGAGATTTACCTTTATTTGGGATATGTTTGGGACACCAAGTTATCGCATTATCTCAAGGTATTTCAACGTATAAAATGCATAATGGGCATAGGGGTATAAATCATCCTGTAAAAAACTTATTAACAGGTAAAGGTGAAATTACTTCCCAAAATCATGGTTTTGCAATTAATAGAGAAGAAACAGAGGCAAATAAGAATTTTGTAATCACACATGTTCATTTAAACGATAATACAGTTGCAGGTATAAAGATGAAAGATAAAAATACCTTTTCTGTTCAATATCATCCTGAAGCTAGTCCTGGACCTCATGATTCGGAGTATTTATTTGACCAATTTATTAATAATATTGAATCAGCTCAACAAGCTTTGTCGTAACATATTTACAATTCATCGGGTAATATTGGTTATTCGTCAGAACAAATATAACCAGTTAATTATTTAATGTATTTTAGTCATGTGATTTATAAGTCACATTCTTTTTCATAGCAATTTTCCCACTTAGATTTCTAAGTGGGTTTTTTATTAGTAATCGTTTTCGTAATTAAGTATACTGAAATTATTAATAACTTCATGCATTTTGTAATTTAGCGCAGATTAATAGTATTAGAAATATAATTTAACAATAACATAAAATGAGTATTATTATTAGTGTTCACGCACGTCAAATTTTTGATTCAAGAGGAAACCCAACAGTAGAGGTTGATGTTACAACAGAAAATGGATTTCAAGGAAGAGCAGCAGTTCCTTCTGGAGCTTCAACAGGTGAGCACGAAGCCGTTGAACTAAGAGATGGTGGTGATGACTATATGGGTAAAGGTGTACTGAACGCTGTGAATAATGTAAACAATATTATAGCAGAAGAACTTTTGGGAATATCTGTTTTTGAACAAAATGCAATCGATTACTTAATGATAGATTTAGATGGTACACCTAATAAATCTAAATTAGGAGCAAATGCTATTTTGGGCGTTTCATTAGCAGTAGCAAAAGCTGCGGCAAATGAACTAGGAATGCCTTTATACAGATATGTAGGAGGTGTTTCTGCCAATACTTTACCAGTTCCAATGATGAATATTATTAATGGAGGTTCTCATTCTGATGCACCAATTGCATTTCAGGAATTTATGGTAATGCCAGTTAAGGCTGATAATTTTACAGAAGCTATGAAAATGGGCTCTGAAATTTTTCATAATCTCAAGAAAGTTTTACACGATAGAAATCTATCTACTGCAGTTGGTGATGAAGGTGGTTTTGCACCAACTCTTGAAGGTACAGAAGACGCATTAGATACTATTGCTTTAGCTGTTAAAAACGCTGGTTATTCTTTTGGAGATGAAATTAAAATTGCTTTAGATTGTGCAGCTGCCGAGTTTTATGTAGATGGTAAGTATGATTATTCTAAGTTTGAAGGAAAAACTGGAAAAATAAGAACTAGCAAAGAGCAAGCAGATTATTTAGCTGAATTAGCTGCGAATTATCCAATTATTTCTATTGAAGACGGAATGGATGAAAATGATTGGGACGGTTGGAAGTATTTAACTGAAAAGATTGGAAACAAAGTCCAATTAGTTGGTGATGATCTATTTGTAACAAACGTAGAACGTTTGTCAAGAGGAATTAATAACGGAATTGCAAATTCAATCTTAATTAAAGTAAATCAAATAGGGTCTTTAACAGAAACTATTGCAGCTGTAAATATGGCTAAAAATGCAGGTTATACTTCTGTAATGTCACATAGATCTGGAGAAACTGAAGATAATACAATTGCAGACTTAGCAGTTGCTTTAAATTGTGGTCAAATTAAAACTGGTTCTGCTTCTCGATCTGATAGAATGGCAAAATATAATCAATTGTTACGTATAGAAGAAGAATTAGGAGCAACGGCTTATTTCCCTAAAGAAAATGCTTTTAAGATATAAATACAAATTATTTTTTTATGAAAGGCTTTGCAATAATTTACAAAGCCTTTTTTATTAGACTACCGTTTTACTAAATCGATTAAGTCTATTTTTCTATATTCAAAATCTGTTGAATACCTCTTTTAAAATCTTCAATAAAAGCGTATATTCGCGACACTAAAAATATTTTAAAAAACACTTTTAAATGACAGATATCGCAAAATTACAAATAGGAGATAACTCGTATGAATTTCCACTTGTAAAAGGGACAGAAAATGAAGTTGCAATAAATATTAAAACTTTAAGAGGAGCAACAAACGGAGTAATTACTATCGATCCTGGTTTTAAGAATACAGGTTCTTGTGAAAGTGCGATAACATTTTTAGATGGGGAAAAAGGTATTTTAAGATATAGAGGATATTCTATAGAGGAATTGGCCGAAAAAGCTGATTTTTTGGAGGTTGCGTATGCTTTAATTTTTGGTGATTTACCAACAGAAGACCAATTGAAAACATTTCATGATGATATAAAATCTCATGCTTTAGTGGATGATGATGTTCGAAAAATTTTAGAGGCTTTTCCTAAAACAGCACATCCAATGGGAGTGTTGTCTTCCTTAACTAGTGCATTAACAGCGTTTAATCCAACATCAGTAAACACAGAATCTAAAGAAGAAATGTATCAGGCAATTGTAAGAATATTGGGTAAGTTTCCAGTATTAGTTGCTTGGACAATGCGTAAAAAAGAAGGTTTACATCTAAATTATGGTAAAAACTCTTTGGGTTATGTAGAGAACATTATGTATATGATGTTTAAAAAGCCAAACGAAGATTTTAACATCAACCCAATAGTTAAGGATGCTTTAGATAAGTTATTAATTTTGCACGCAGATCACGAACAAAATTGCTCAACATCAACAGTTAGAGTTGTGGGTTCATCACATGCAGGATTATTTGCTTCTCTTTCGGCAGGAATTTCTGCACTTTGGGGTCCGTTACATGGAGGTGCAAATCAGGCTGTTTTAGAAATGTTAGAAGCCATTAAAGCTGATGGTGGAGATACAAAAAAGTATATGGCAAAGGCTAAAGATAAAAATGATTCTTTTAGGTTAATGGGATTCGGTCATCGAGTTTATAAGAATTTTGATCCTAGAGCAAAAATTATTAAGGCAGCAGCAGATGAAGTTTTAAATGATTTAGGAATAAACGATCCAATTTTAGATATAGCTAAAGGGTTGGAGCAAGAAGCTCTGAATGATCCCTACTTTGTAGATAGAAAATTATATCCAAATGTAGATTTTTATTCAGGAATCATTTATAGAGCTATGGGCATACCTGTAGAAATGTTTACAGTTATGTTTGCATTAGGAAGATTACCTGGATGGATAGCACAGTGGAAAGAAATGAGATTGAAAAAAGAGCCAATTGGTCGTCCACGTCAAATTTATACTGGGGAAAACTACAGAGAGTTTCTAGACTTAAATAAAAGATAAAAAATATTATTATTTTTACAAAAATGAAAGCTTCATAAATTATGAAGCTTTTTTTATCGCTGATTTATGCTAAAATTAAATATTCAAAACGAAACTTCTAGATTGAAAGCTGTAGTTTTAGGAATAGCTAAAAGTAATGGTGGTGTTCCAAAAGTAGAAGATTGTTACGATCCTAAAAGTATTGAACATATTTTAAAAGGAACCTACCCCAAAGAAGAAGCTATGGTTAAAGAACTGGATGCTGTTGCTAAGGTTTTAGAGAAGTATAACGTTGAAGTGTTTAGACCAAAAACTCTAGAAAATTATAATCAGATTTTTTCTAGAGATATAGCTTTTGTAATAGATGATAAATTTATTAAGGCTAATATACTACCAGACAGAGAGCTAGAGTACAAGGCAATTAATAACATAATCTCAAAAATCGATTCAAACAATATTATAGTATTACCAGAAGAATGCCATGTTGAAGGTGGTGATGTTATGCTTTGGAATGGTTATATTTTTGTAGGGACTTACTCCAGGAAAGATTATCCAAATTACATTACCGCAAGAACAAATAGAGAAGCTGTTTTGGCTTTACAAGAACTGTTTCCTGAGAAAATTATTAAATCTTTTGAATTAAGAAAATCTAATTCCAATGCAAAAGAGAATGCGCTGCATTTAGACTGTTGTTTCCAACCTGTAGGCAAGAATAATGCTATTTTACATAAAAATGGATTCCTTGTTGAAAGCGAATATGAATGGTTGGTAAATTTCTTTGGGAAAGACAATATTTTTGAAATAACAAAAGAAGAAATGTACAATATGAATAGTAATATTTTTTCTATATCTGAAGAAGTAGTAATATCAGAAAAGAATTTTACTCGATTAAATAATTGGCTTAGAAATAAAGGATTTATTGTAGAAGAAGTTTCTTATGCTGAAATTGCAAAACAAGAGGGTTTATTGAGATGTTCAACCATGCCACTAATAAGAGATTAGACATAACTATTAAAAAATAAAAAAGCTGCGAATTGCAGCTTTTTTATTTTGATTATAATTTAAATCAAGATTATTATGGAAGCAATACAGTATCTATAGCGTGTACTACACCATTTGTTCCTTGAACATCCGTAAGGATAATATTAATAGTTTGAGAACTAGATGTCTTAATTTGAGCTCCGTTGGTTAAGTCTATCGTAATAGTTCCGCTTAGGGTAGATACATCACCATTTTCCAACTCGTCCGATTGCACATTAGCACCAACCACATGGTATAAAAGAACAGCTTCTAAAGTTGCTATAGGAATATCACCTAATGAATTCCAGTTAGCATTTGAATCTAATAATGCTTGAAATGCATCGTTTGTAGGAGCAAACACTGTGTAAGGACCTTCTCCGTTTAATACATCAACAAAATTAGTTGTATGTCTGTTATCTGTTAAGGCAGCAACCAAACTTGTAAAACCTGCATTATTTAATGCCACTGTTACCACGTTAGGAGGCAACATAACTTTGTCAATCACATGAACAACACCGTTGCTTGCTTCAACGTCTACTATAACTGGTTTAGCGTCTCCATTAAATTCAATTGCCCCAGTTACTTCAACTTGCAATGAAAGCGCTTCATCATTAGGACCTGTAGACGATGTATTAACATAAATGTCTGCTAAATCGGTAGATTTAACTTCTCCACTTAGAACGTGAAATAATAAAACAGATCGTAGCGTTTCTACTGGAATATCATTTACAGAGTTCCAATCCGCGTTAGAGTCTAATAATCCTTGAAATGCCTCATTTGTAGGGGCAAATACAGTGAAAGGACCAGGGCTTGAAAGAGTTCCGGCTAGATCTGCTCTTGTTACTGCGGCAACTAAGCTAGATAAGTTATTGTTTACAGCAACATCCACAATAGTGTTTGTAACAGGCATAATTGTATCATCGTTGTCATCATCACATGAATAGATAAATAACGATAAAAGTAAAATTGGCAATAATTTTTTAATGATTTTCATAATAAATTGGATTTTTATTTGATGCAAAGCTAAACAAAGGTTCAAGTAAATAATCTTATTATTTTGTTAAAGAAATTTATTAAAATGTTAAACAAAATATAAAATTGCTTATTAAAAATCGTGAAATTTACTTTTTAAGTTTTTATTAAACTTATAAATAATTTACAAATTTGATAAAAAAGACAAAAAAAAATTCCATAATTTTGGAGAATAATAAAAATAAATGCGACAAACTACAAATACAATAGTAATGGTACGTCCTGTAAGTTTTAGGATGAATGAACAGACTGCAGTCAATAATTTTTATCAAGAGGAAATAGAATTAAAAAATTCTTTAATTAATAAAAAGGCGCAGCAAGAATTTGATGTTTATGTGGCAAAATTAAGAAATTTTGGGATTCAAGTAGTCGTAGTTTTGGATAATGATGAGTTTGATACACCAGATTCTATTTTTCCTAATAATTGGATTTCCTTTCACGAAAATGGAGTGGTCTCTATTTATCCAATGTATGCTGAAAATAGACGACTAGAAAGGCGTGAAGATATTTTAACAAAATTAGAAAATGAGGGGTTTTTAATAAAAGATATTATCGATTATACCAGCGCTGAAGAGGAAAAAGTTTTTCTTGAAGGTACAGGAAGTATGATTTTAGACCGTGAAAATAGAAAGGCATATTGTGCATTATCCCCAAGAGCGGACGAAGATTTATTTATAGAGTTTTGTGAAGATTTTGAGTATACTCCTGTAATTTTTACTGCCAACCAAACTATTAAGGGTAGTAGAGTACCAATATATCATACCAATGTAATGATGTGCGTGGCAGAGACTTTTACTGTAATATGCTTAGATGCTATTGATGATAAAAAGGAACGTAAGAATGTAATCAAGCATTTAAAAGAAAATAAAAAGCAAATTATCAGCATTTCAGAAGAGCAAGTAAATAACTTCGCAGGAAATATGCTACAAGTCAAGGGTAAAGAAGACGAACTCTTTTTGATAATGAGCCAAGCAGCGTTTAACTGTCTAACAAAAAATCAAATAAAACAAATAGAAGGTCATTGTAAAATTATAGCAAGTTCATTAGAAACCATCGAAACATGCGGAGGTGGAAGTGCACGTTGCATGATGGCCGAAGTTTTTCTACCAAAAAAATAAAACTATTATTTTAAAGCCTCATCTATGATTTTTCCTGTAGATGAATTTGGAGCTTCAATTTGTAATAAATTTGAAATTGTTGGAGCAATATCAATAATATCATAACGTTTTTTAGATATTCCTTTTTTAATTCCATTTCCATAAAAAATTATGGGTACATGTGTATCATAGGAGTATCCAGAACCATGAGATGTACCAGTTCTTCCTCCATTTAAAGTAGCAGGATAAGGAATCATTAAAACATCACCAGATAGTTTTTGATTGTATCCATTTTGTAAAGAGTTTAATATCCCTTCTGAAAAATGTGAGCTATGCATTGTCTTTGATGTTACAGCCTTGTAAATTCCCTTAAAATTCACAACTTCTTCAACTAATTTTTCTGCAACTTCATTCTTGGTAAATCCTAAAGCTTCTATTTTCTCTTTATTTAGGAAGATTTGATAGTTTGACATGTTTTCAATCAAATCTTTAGATGTAAAATATTTTTGAGTTATTTTCAAAAGTTGCTCTTTTAAATCATTTGTATTTAAATAATGAGCAGGGATTTTAATTGATTGTAAATATGCAGGTACATTTACTGCTGCATGATCTGCCGTAAGAAAAATAGTATATTTATTTTCACCAACTTCTGTATCTAAGAAATTTAGGAAGTCAGCTAAATCTTTATCAAAGCGTAAATAGGTATCTTCAATTTCTGTAGAAGCTGGTCCAAATTGATGGCCAATATAGTCAGTTGATGAAAAACTAACAGCTAAAAAATCTGTATCGTCATTTTGTCCTAGATTTTCGCCAATAATTGCTGCTTTTGCAAAATCTGATGTAAAAGTATTTCCTGAAGGAATCAATTTTAAGAGACTAAAATTGCTGTTTTGAGCTCTTAATTTTGGAATATCGTGAGGAAAAGCAGAAGTAGTTTCTCCTGTAAATTTTCTTTCAAAAATATTATCATCTGTAATACTATTGGTGTAAGTATTCACATCATAAAGCGTATTCCAGGGTTTTTGTAAATATGCTTCAGCTTTGTTTGTATTATTAAAAGCGTTCACCCAACCAGGGAGTGTATCCATATAATAAGACGAAGTTACCCAAGTGGCTTTTTCTCTTGCATACAACCAATATGCCCCATTTGCACTGTGTCCAGCAGGTAAAATAGCAGATCTATCTTTAATTGCAATTCCTATGGTTTTACCTTTCATATTTTGAGATAACTTTAACTGGTCAGTTATGGTGGTCGTAAATAACCTGTAAGGAGATTTTTTTCCAGCGCTGCTATTATTTCCAACAGTTTGATAATTACTATCATCAACACAATAAATAGATTTTTTTAAAAATTTATCGTACCAATTATTCGATATTATACCATGATTTGCAGGAGTAGTGCCAGTATAAATTGATGTGTGGCCCACGGCAGTATAAGTTGGTATATAATTAAAGTGTGCGTTCTCTAAAGAAAATCCATTATTCAATAATCTTTTAAATCCATTTTCAGAATATCTATCGTAAAATCTTGTTAAGTAGTCATAACGCATCTGATCTACAACAATACCAACAATCAATTTTGGTTTTTCGTCTTGTATTTCTGCAGGTTTACAACAAAAAATAAAAATTGAAAATAAAGAAGAGTAAATGATAAAATTCTTCATAAAAAGATAAAATTATATTTATGTCAAAAGTAACTAATTTTTGTTTTGATTGCCTTAATTTTATATTGTGTAAATGTTATTTATTAATTTAGCCTAAAATATATTTAGTGAATTATCTAGAACATGTTGGAAAGTATTTTATAATGCTAAAGCAGGTTTTTAAAAGACCTCAAAAAGGAAGAATTTTTTATGAATCTTTAATTAGAGAAATAGAAGAGTTAGGCTTAAAATCTTTGGGCATTATAATGTTTATTTCTTTTTTTATTGGAGGAGTAATTGCGCTGCAAACAGCATTAAATTTAGATAGTGCGTTTATACCAAAATCGCTTATCGGTTTTGCAGCAAAGAGATCTATAATTTTAGAATTTGCACCCACTTTCTGTTCAATTATTTTAGCAGGTAAAGTTGGTTCATACATTACATCAAGTATTGGAACAATGAGAGTTACCGAGCAAATAGATGCTTTAGAAGTAATGGGGATAAACTCTTTAAATTATTTAGTTTTACCAAAAGTAATTGCTACGGTCTGTTTTTATCCATTTCTAATAATTATGGGAATGATGTTAGGTATTTTTGGAGGATGGTTAGCAGGGGTTTTATCAGGTTTATTTAGTGGTGTGGATTATATAGAAGGTTTACAAACCGATTTTAAACCTTTTTTGATAGTATATTCGATTATTAAAACCTTAGTATTTGCATTTTTAATAGCAACAGTGCCTTCTTATCATGGCTATTTTGTAAAAGGAGGATCTATAGCTGTTGGTAAAGCAAGTACCCAATCTGTAGTTTGGACTACAATTTTAATTGTAATTACAAATTATTTTTTAACTCAAATGCTACTTACTTAAATGATAGAAGTTAAAAATTTACATAAGGGTTTTGGGGATGTTAAAATTTTAAAAGGAATAAACACTAATTTTCATCCTGGAAAGACTAATTTAATAATTGGACAAAGCGGAGCTGGTAAAACTGTATTTTTAAAAACACTAATAGGATTACATCAACCAGAAGAAGGAACAATTTCTTTTGATGGTAGATTAAATACAGAATTTACAATTCAGCAAAAAAGGCAATGGAGGCAAGAAATAGGAATGGTTTTTCAAGGTAGTGCTCTTTTTGATTCTCAGACAGTTCAAGAAAATATAATGTTTCCTTTAAAAATGTTTACCAAGCAATCTCAAAAAGAAATGTTAGATCGTGTAAATTTTGTTTTAGACCGTGTAAACTTGCAAAATTCTAATACCAAGTTGCCAGCAGAATTATCTGGAGGAATGCAAAAAAGAGTTGCTATTGCAAGGGCAATTGTAATGAATCCGAAATATTTATTTTGTGATGAACCAAATTCTGGTTTAGATCCACAAACCGCAATTGTAATTGATAATTTAATTCAAGAAATTACAAATGAGTATAAAATTACAACCGTAATTAATACTCACGATATGAACTCTGTTATGGAAATTGGAGAAAAAATTGTTTTTTTAAAAGATGGTAAAAAAGCTTGGGAAGGCAATAGCGAAGAGATGTTTAAAACTGATAATGAATCAGTTGTGGATTTTGTGTATTCTTCTAATTTATTTAAAAAAGTGAGAGAAGCTTATTTAAATGAAACAAAATAAAAAATAGATTTGTTTTATTAAAAATAACTTCTATATTTGCACCCGCTTAAAGAAAAAGATTGACCTGGTAGCTCAGTTGGTAGAGCATCTCCCTTTTAAGGAGAGGGTCCTGGGTTCGAGCCCCAGCCCGGTCACACATTTAAAAAAACTCTGCAAAATTTGCAGAGTTTTTTTTATTTTTATGGTAAAATAGAAATTCATGAAAAATATCTTTTTTATTTTACCAATCTTATTTGTTATGCAAAACTCAATTCAGCTTATTTTTGACTTTACAGAAAAATCAAATATTAACTCCTGGAGAATTGTAGATGATTCAGTTATGGGAGGCATTTCTCAAGGTAACTTTAAAGTTAATGAAAACGGAAACGGTTTGTATTTTGGAAATGTTTCCTTAGAAAATAATGGAGGTTTTTCTTCATTAAGATATCGTTTTGATAAAATTGACGTAAAGAAGTATTCTAAAGTTATTTTAAGTATTAGAGGAGATGGTAAAAACTATCAATTTAGAGTTAAGGATAAATACAGAAATTACTATTCATATATTACCCTTTTTCAAACTTCGGGAGATTGGCAACTTGTAGAAATAAACTTATCAGAGATGTATCCTGCATTTAGAGGAAGAAGATTAAACTTAGATAATTTTTCATCTAATGCTATAGAAGAGATTGCAATACTTATTGGGAATAAAAAACCTCAGCGTTTTCAATTAGAGATTGATAAAATATATCTAGAATAATTTCATTTCAATTTAATACGCTTTTTTGTAACTTACCACAATCCTATATTAAAAAAGATGGAAGAAGACAATAGCAATAGCATTAATGCTAAAGAAGGAAACTCGAAACAAAATGTTCAAAAAGATGCCTTAGGTCTTTTTGATAGTATAAAAAATTTTTTAGTAGAGCTTTTAGATTTCAAAGACGATACAGATTACGAAGCAACTATTAATGCAATTAAAGCAGATATTCCTTTCAAAGGAGCTACTGCATGGATATTAATTTTTGCAATATTTGTTGCTTCTGTTGGTTTAAATGCAGATTCAACTGCGGTTGTTATTGGTGCAATGTTAATATCGCCATTAATGGGGCCAATTCTGGGAATTGGAAGTGCGTTCGCCATTAATGATATTGAGATTTTTAAAAAATCAGCAGTGAGCTTAGCAACAATGATTGTTTTAAGTTTATTAGCTTCTTTTGTCTATTTTTACTTTTTCCCAGGAGCAGAAGAAGATACTTCTGAGTTATTGGGAAGAACAAAACCAGATATTAGAGATGTTTTAATTGCATTTTTTGGAGGTTTGGCCTTGATGGTTGCTAGAACTAAAAAAGGTACAGTAGCTTCAGTAATTTTTGGTGTGGCTATTGCAACAGCTTTAATGCCACCACTTTGTACTGCCGGGTTTGGTTTGGCAAAAGGTTTTTCTGGCGAATTAATTGGTTTCGAATATGCTTTAGGGGCAATGTTCTTGTTTACAATTAACACTATTTTTATTGCACTTGCTACTTTTATTGTTTTAAAATTGTTAGGTTTTCCAATGCATAAATATGCAAATGTGGCAAAAAGAAAACGTTATGCAACTATTGCAACAATAGTTGGTATTACTGTTATGGTTCCTGCTGTATATACCTTTATTACTGCTTTAAACGAAAGTAGAATGAACGCTCAATTTAACAAATACATTGAAAATGTTATAGATAATAATCCAAACTATCAACTGTTAGACAAAGATCTAGACATTAGAAATAAACGAATAGATTTAAATTTTTTTAATGAAGTTAATGAAGCTGAAAAAAACACACTTCAAAATGCATTATATACAAATCCATTATATTCCAATTTAAAAGAGGTTACTATTTTTATTAAAGGTAGTGATACTAAAAGTTTTGAATTAATAACAACAGCTTTTAAAGAAAAGAGAGAAGAGTTGCAAAAGAGCAAAAATATTATTGATGGCTTGCAAAAGCAAATTGCAGATTTACAACAAACCATATCTACTTTAAACAATAGAATAGAACAAGATGCTTTAAATAAAAATCAGAATATCATCACTTTTAGTACCATTGCAAAAGATGCAAAAATTAGGTATTCGGACATAAAATCTATTGGTTTTGCAAAATTTATATCTTCTAAAGATTTTATTAAAATTGATACAATGCCTGTGGCAACCATTAAATGGAACGAAAAATTACCTGATAGTTTGGTGTATTTAAAAGAAAGAGAATTGAGAAATTGGCTGCAGAAGGAAATGAAGTTAGATACTTTGTTTATGAGAAGAGAAAATTAATACTGATATAATTCTACTTCAACATTTTGATTAAAGAGATATATTTTATGATTGTTCATATTTAAACACTCTATCCTTGTTCTGCGTTTATTACCTTTTTTATAAACTGTATTTTTAAAAAGAAATAAGCTACTAAGAGGTAGCTCAAAAATAAAATGCTTTCCAATCTCTGATTGTTTATTTCTAAGGGCTAGTGATAAATTTACATCAGAATCTGTACTTGCTTTTGGATTTTTTAAATAATGAGCTAAATGTGATAATATTTTAGTAGGATAAATTTCAGGCTTTAAAAAAGGCAACATTAAATGCTGAAAAACAGTTTTCCATTCTTTTCCATGGGGTTTAACTCTGCCAAATTTTTGATGTGTAATATGATGCGCAATTTCGTGAACTAGAGTTAATAAAAATTGATGTTTGTTAAGGTTGTTATTAACTGTAATTTGAAATTTACCATTCGCTAATTTTCTGAAATCTCCATGTTTTGTCTGTCTTTGATTCACAATTTTAAGTGTAAAATTATTTTGTTCAATTAGATACTCAATCATCAAAATTGATTTTTCAGGAATATATTTAGAAAGAGATGAATTCAAAATGAGTGGCTATATTGTTGCTGTTTTTATGGAGTTGTGGACGATACTTGTAATACTTTTCCGTTGTAAAATTTATTCCCAGTCAAGCTAAAATCATAAATGTAATTCGCCATTTCAGCAGCAGATAAAGGTGCTTTAAAATCAGGAAATGCTTCTTGAAGCATTTCGGTTTGAACGGCGCCTAAAGCCAATACATTGAAAGCAATTTGCTGTTCTTTGTATTCTTCAGCCAATAATTCAGATAAAGTAATTACAGCTCCTTTTGCAGATGAATAAGCAGCTAAGCCTGGAAATTTCATGCTACCTTGAACACCTCCCATAGAACTTACAGTAACTACATGACTTCCTTTTTGTAAAAAAGGAATCATATTTTTTGTGAGTATAGCTACTCCAAAAACGTTCACTTTATAAACTTCTAAAAAGTCATCTGATGTTAAATCTGTAAAAGGTTTGTTTATTAATTTGCCAGCATTATTTATTAAAATATCAACTTTTTTCCAATTTTTAGTAACAAAATGGGTTACTTTATCAATGTCAGTATCCAAAGAAAGATCAACAGAAAGTAGGGATATGTTTTTATGGTTGATGATTTCTAGAGGTTTTATATTTCTAGAAATTGCTAAAACTTGATGTCCGTTTTCGGCAAAAATTTTAGCAAGCTCAAATCCAATACCTCTGCTTGTTCCTGTTATTATAATGTTCTTCATATCGTTCAAATTTTCGAAAAGCAATCTACTCAAATTTTGATAGATTTAAGAGTTAAAATGAAGTAAATGACTAAAAGAATTTTACTTTTTATTACTTTGATAATAGATTTGTTAATTTTAGTATGCGTGAGGAATAATAGTTTATTCTAAAAATTAGAATAGAAAATTAGCAGAGGTTGTTTATAAATCTGTGTACAATTATGATGTTGACAATATTTCTGAAAAGTATAATATTGTTTTTAAAGAAAGATATCTTTTAGCTAGTTTAAAAGATACAATAATTGTGTTTTGGTTTTAAATATTATTCAAAAGTAATATTTTGATAAGCGCCAATTGCCGGATTCGCTGTTCTGTCTGTTCCTAAAATATCAAAATTAAAGAGTGTACTTTTTGCTTTGTTAATTAAATCAGAGTCTTCGCCAATAATAAAATCTTCTTTTAGGGTGTCTCTAAAGTCAGCAAAACCATTTAGAATTATTTGTTGATAATTACTGTTGTTTGCAAAGTCCATTTCTATAATTTCATCAAATGAATTATCAGGATCATTAAATTTAATAAGGCAATTGCTGATGTTGTAATTGAATGGGCTACCATCAACTTTATCTAAAAGAAGCTCAATATTATTGTTTCCATCAAAAATGCAATTGGTGAAATTAGCTGCTTTTAAATCTCTTGTGGCTATAATTTCCTGACCATTTTCATCGTTGTAAACAAAAAAATTATTAACTAAAACAGCTGGTAATTGTCTAATTCCGTTGTTCCAATAGTTTGCAAAAGTACTGTGAGTAAAATTATAAGTACCACCAATTGTGGCAGCTAAAGAAGCTTGTCCTGCAGAACCAATTACTACATTATGCGCTTCTATATTAGTCTCTCTAGCTAAAATTCCGAAATTAGAAAAATTATAAATTTCTGTATTTTCTAACTTTAAAGTTGGAGTAGAATTAGATCCAATGCTATCTATTAAAATGCCAATAATTCCGTTTTTTATTTGTGCGTGCTTAACCTCATTGTCTTTGCTTCCTGCGCGCATCCAAATTGTACCCCATTGTCCAGGGGTTTTGTCGAAACGATTTTCTAATCGATCTCCTTCAAAAGTAACTTTTTCGGTTAATGTACCATTTACTTTTAGTGTAGCTTTATCATCAATTATTAAACCAGAGTTATCATGAAAATAAAGTTTTGCTCCAGCTTCAATAGTTAATGTTTTATTGGCGGGTACAGCTGCGTAGCCATAAATAACGGTAGGTTTTGTGTTATTTATGATTAATTCAGTATCTGCTAAAAAACGGCCTTTTATAGTTGTTGCTTGTCCATCAATGGTTAAACTATCAATTTTTCTAGTGATTGGGTCTCTCCCAGGAAAAATAAAATTTGCATCTTGCACTAAGGTTACTAAATCTACATCTTGTTGATTTGTGCCTGTATCAAATAGAATTCTATCTGTATATAAAGGATTAGCTATAGCATTTACATCGATAGTGGTTTCAACAAAAACAAAAATGCTGTCTTTCGCTAAAATATCAATATTATTAAATTCTTTACCAGGAATACCGTCTACATTTAATCTGTAGTTTGAGTTTGTACCATTTTCTAAAGAAATTTCAGGAATGGTTATATCTTTATTTCCTCTGTTGTATACTTTTAGATTATAAGTGGCAGAACCAATATTTGTGAAAATTGTGTCTAAAAAAACAGTGTCTTTAGAAAATTCTAAATTGCCAAAATTTGGAATAGTAGAAAAATCTTTCCGACAAGAACCTACAGAAATTAATGCTAAACAAATAAATAAAGTAATTAAAAAACGCATAAATCAATTTTGTATAAAAATAGAACTTTAAAATGAGAGCTTTATTATTTTTTTATCAATTTGATTTCAAAAAGTTTCCCCCAGTTTTTCCCAGTTACAAAAAGTCTATCATTTTCTTTATCATAAGCAATACCGTTTAAAACTTCGTCTTGAGCTACTAATTTTTGAGTTTTAGCCATTTCTTTTTCTAAAGGTCTTAAATCTGCCAAACCAACTACGGCGCCAGTCTTAATATCTATGATTACAATTGTATTTTTCTGATATTTATTTGAATATAATTTATTATCAATTAATTCTAATTCATTAATATTGTCAACAGCTCTATCATTCGAGTATACTTGAATTGAGCGTTTCTCTTTTAAAGTTTCTGTATCTAAAAACCAGATTTTGTTGCTCCCGTCAGATTTAATCAATTCAGAGCCATCATTTGTTAATCCCCAACCTTCTTTACTAAGATTATACACAAACTCTTTTTCAAGTGTAAAGGTTTTTAAATCATAAACAAACCCTTTTTTTGCCTCCCAAGTCAGCCAATATATTTTGTCATCTAAAATGGTCATGCCCTCTCCAAAATACTCCTTATCTAAATCAATTTTTTGTAAAACTTTACCCGTTTTAATTTCTACTTTTCTTAGGGAAGATTCTCCTCTTCTACCTGTAGTTTCATAAAGAAAACCTTTGTAGTATTCCAAACCTTGTGTGTAGGCTTTTTTATCATGAGGATAAGAATTGATGATTTCATATTTGTAAATAGCAGGTTTATTATTTGCAAAAACCTCAAAAGAATTATTCAGTTTTTTAGTTTTACCTGGATAAAAAGCCAAAGCAGAAACAGTATGTTTTCCAATTCCAAAATCAGCAGCTTTAAGGTTTAATGAATTTCCTTGAGACGTAATTTCTTTGCCATCAATAAAAAACTGAATATTATCAATAGGCTTATTATTTTCTTCCTTTAGGTTGATATTTACATCACCATTAAGTGTTGTTTTTTTACTAACATCTAGCTTAAATTTATATTTGCTATCGCAGCTTGTTATAAAAAGTAAGATTAAAGTACTGGTTAAAAACGAAATTTTATTCATTATATACTATTTTATTTTTTTTTGATGAGACAAAATTCTTCTGAAATCCCTAATATATCTCTATTTTTGATAAAAGTTTCATGAACTACAAATAAAAGCAACTTATTTATTTGTAAATTAAAAATTATCGTTAAATTTGCATCCTCAAAATAGTAATATTAAGCTATTTAGAGAAGTAGTAAAGCTTTACCAACTTTACTTTGCAAACATAACATTAAAGAATTAAAATATTATAAAATGAAAAAAGGAATTCATCCAGATAATTATAGAATGATGGCTTTTAAAGATATGTCTAATGGAGATGTATTTATAACACGTTCTACAGCTGACACCAAAGAAACTTTAGAAGTTGATGGTGTTGAGTATCCTTTAGTAAAATTAGAGATTTCTAGAACTTCTCACCCATTTTACACTGGTAAATCTAAATTAGTTGATACTGCAGGACGTATTGACAAATTCAAAAACAAATACGCAAAATTCAAGAAGTAATTTCTTTCGAATTTTAAAAGTACTGAACTCCAACATTTATTGTTGGAGTTTTTTTTTGAATTTATTTTATTTTCATACTATTCAAGATTAAAGTCAGAACTTATGTCATTATATAAACAGATTCAATTTCTTAATATTTCAGTTTTAATCGTTAAATAATTAAAAAGTAGGAAATCAGTTTAAATGTATTAGCTGAGTATTTAAGTAAAAAACCGTTTCATTTTATGAAACGGTTTTTGTGTAAATTATAATTGTTGAGAATAGAATATCTAAATATAATCTTCAATAGGATTGCAAGAGCAAATTAAGTTTCTGTCTCCAAAAGCGTCATCAACTCTTCTTACTGTAGGCCAAAATTTGTTATCAGCTATATAAGCCAAAGGAAATGCAGCCTGTTTTCTGGTATATGGAAAATTCCATTCGTCTGCAGTCAACATTGCTTGAGTGTGAGGAGCATTTTTTAAAGGGTTGTTATCTTCCTCTTTTGTAGCTGCTTCAATTTCTTTTCTTATCGAAATCATTGCATCACAAAAACGGTCTAATTCTGCTAAACTTTCAGATTCAGTAGGCTCAATCATCATCGTACCCGCAACTGGAAAAGATACAGTTGGTGCATGGAAACCATAATCCATCAAACGTTTTGCAATGTCTACAACCTCAATTCCTTTTTGTTTAAAGTCTCTGCAGTCAATTATCATTTCGTGCGCAGCTCGTCCTTTTTCACCAGTATATAAAGTGTCAAAACTACCTTGCAAACGTTCTTTAATATAGTTTGCGTTTAAGATTGCATTTTTTGTTGAGTTTGTTAATCCTCGAAATCCTAACATTGTTATATAACCATATGAAATTAAGCATGCTAAAGCAGAACCCCATGGTGCTCCTGAAATTGCTGTAATTGCGTATTTTCCACCAGTTTCAATAATTGGATTTGTAGGTAAAAATGGCACTAATTGGGGAGCAACACAAATTGGTCCAACTCCGGGGCCTCCACCACCATGAGGAATTGCAAACGTTTTGTGCAAATTTAAATGACAAACATCTGCACCAATTGTTGCAGGGTTTGTTAATCCAACTTGGGCATTCATATTTGCTCCATCCATGTAAACTTGACCACCATTATCATGAATAATTTTAGTGATTTTTTGAATTTCACTTTCAAAAACTCCATGAGTTGATGGATAAGTTACCATTAAGGCAGCTAAATTATCTTTATGTAATTCTGCTTTTTCACGTAAATCTGCAACATCAATATTTCCATTTTCGGCAGTTTTAGTAACCACTACCTTCATACCAGCCATAACCGCAGAGGCAGGATTTGTGCCGTGTGCAGAAGCAGGAATAATACAGATGTTTCTATGTGAATCGTTTCTAGATTGATGATAAGCTCTAATAGTCATCAAACCAGCAAACTCACCTTGTGCTCCAGAGTTTGGCTGTAAAGAAGTGCCAGCGAAACCGGTAATAATATTTAACTGGTGTTCTAATTTTTGTAAAACTTCTTGATAGCCTTCAGCCTGATTTAATGGCACAAAGGGATGAATATTTCCCCAATTAGGATTACTTAAAGGGAGCATTTCTGAAGCTGCATTTAGTTTCATTGTGCAAGACCCTAAAGAAATCATAGAATGATTTAATGCTAAATCTTTACGTTCTAATTTTTTGATGTAACGCATCATATCTGTTTCCGATTGATACGTATTAAAAATAGGATTATCTAAAAATGAGGTTTTTCTAGCAACTAAATCATTAATTACATCAAAATCTGAATGAAAAGGTTCTTGTGTTAAAATTTGAGAAAAAGTATCATAATTTTCTTCTTTAACAGGATTTGGACGTTTTTTTATTTGACCAAAAATGGTAAATAATTTCATTAAATCTTTTTGAGTAGTTGCCTCATTTAAAGAAATAGAAACCAATTGATCTGAAACATAGTTAAAGTTTACTTTAAAAGATTCTGCTATAGGCTTTAACCTTATGGCATCAATCTCTATTAATAGAGTATCAAAATAAGAAGAATTTAACTGTTTAAAACCTGCTTTATCTAAGTAATCTGCAACTAACTTTGTTTTATTGTGAACAGTGTCAGCAATATACTGCAAACCATTTTTTCCATGATAAACTGCGTACATACCAGCCATAACAGCTAATAAAACTTGAGCTGTACAGATGTTAGATGTTGCTCTTTCGCGTTTTATATGTTGCTCACGAGTTTGAAGTGCCATTCGTAAAGCACGTTCTCCGTTTTTGTCTTTAGTAACTCCAATAATTCTTCCAGGAATACTTCTTTTGTACTTTTCTTTTGTTGCAAAATAAGCGGCATGAGGTCCTCCATAACCTAAAGGAATCCCAAAACGCTGCGTTGTTCCTACAACTACAGAAGCTCCAAATTCTCCAGGTGCCTTTAGTTTTATTAAAGATAAAATATCTGCAGCTACTGCTACTTTTATGTTTTTTTCATTGGCTTTGGCTACAAAATTTTCATAATCAAAAACCTGTCCTAATTTTCCAGGATATTGCAGGATTGCTCCAAAAAAGTCATCAGCAAAATCAAAATTTTCATGATTACCAACAATTAATTCAATACCAATAGGAGTGGAGCGTGTTTGTAATAAAGATAACGTTTGTGGCAGTATTTCTTCGGAAACAAAAAACTTATTTGCCCCAGCTTTTTTCTTTGCACGTTCTCTAACATCAAACAATAAAGCCATGGCTTCTGCAGCAGCCGTACTTTCATCTAAAAGAGACGCATTTGCTAGTTCCATTCCTGTTAAATCACAAACCATAGTTTGGTAGTTTAACAAGGCTTCTAAACGTCCTTGAGCAATTTCTGCTTGATACGGAGTGTAAGCTGTATACCAACCTGGATTTTCTAAAATATTTCTTTGAATAACACTTGGCACAATTGCCTCATGATAACCTAAACCAATATAACTTTTATAAACTTTATTTTTTTCAGAAAGTTCATTAATATGAGCTAAATATTCATATTCACTCATGGCCGGAGCTAAATCTAAATCCTCTTTTAAGCGAATATTATCTGGCACAGTTTCTGAAATTAATTGCTCTAAAGTATCAGCTTTAATTGCAGCTAACATTGTTTCTTGTTCCTTTTGATTCGGACCAATGTGTCTTAATTGAAATGAATTTGTATTCATTAAGTATAGTTTTAGATAGACTTATTTCAATCGATTTCGTTTTTTAATTTCTAGGTAGAAATCGATTAAATTTTAATTTTGCAAAAATACGAATTCTTTCATGTAAAATTTATAATAAATCTAATGTAAAAGATTTAATTATTAACTAAATAGAATAATTATAAACAATAGATTATTTTTGTTCGATGAAGATTTTAAGATTGATTTTTGATTTTTATATTAATGCCAGTATCCATGTGGCTTTGGCTGTATTTGCTTTGCTTAGAATAACAGAGGTTTATTTTGATTTAAGTTACAATCAAAATTTAAATTATTTCATTTTTTTTGGCACACTTACAGGTTATAATTTTGTAAAGTATTCAGCAGTTGCAAAATTGCATTACAAAAGCTTAGCAAACGGTTTAAAAGTAATTCAATTATTTTCTTTTTTTAGTTTTGTAGCCTTGTGTTATTTCGCCTATCAAATTTCGTGGGATACACTTATTTATGCAGTTCCTTTTTCGCTATTGACATTTTTTTATGCAGTTCCTTTTCTAAGTGGATTCAAGAAAAATCTAAGACAGATAAGTTTTCTTAAAGTTATTGTAGTTGCTGCAGTTTGGGCTGGTTTTACTGTTTTAATTCCTTTAATCGATGCAAATGAAACCATCAATTTAAATACTATTCTTTTTATACTGCAGCGTTTTTTGTTAATAGTTGTACTAATTTTACCTTTTGATATTAGAGACTTAAAGTACGATGATATTTCATTAAAAACCATTCCACAGAAAATAGGAGTAGAGCAGACCAAAAGGTTTGGTATTGCTTTAATGATTTTTTGTTTGATTTTAGAGTATTTAGCAGATACTCCTTCAGCGCTGCAAACATCATTTATGATTTTCTTTTTTTTATTGATTATTTCGTTGATGAGGGCTAAAATTAATCAACCAAAATATTACAGTTCTTTTTTTGTTGAAAGCTTACCCATCATTTGGTGGCTATTAATTTTAGGATTTCATAATTTTTAACTCTATTAATTACTTTTTTTAGGCTATTTTTTGATAAATCTTACAAATAAAACAGATATCATAAAACTTTAAGTTTACTTCTTAATTCTCTTCTAACTTTGTAGATTTACAACCTTAAATCAATCAATATTTTAAAGAAATGATTGCCACAAAAAGAAATTATATATTCGATTTTGACAGCACTTTAACCCGTGTTGAAGCGTTAGATGTTTTAGCTGAAATTACCCTAGCGAGTAATCCTAAAAAGGGTAAAATTATTCAAGAAATAATTGATATCACCAATTTAGGGATTGATGGGGAGATTTCTTTTACAGAATCTCTAGAAAGAAGAATTAAACTTTTGAATGCCTATGAATCTGATTTAGAGGCTTTGGTTATTGCTTTAAAAAAGCAAGTTTCAAAATCTATAGAAAGTAACAAAGAGTTTTTTGAGGAGTTTGCAGATGATATTTATGTAATTTCGTGTGGTTTTAAGGAGTTTATAGATCCAATTGTTGCCGAATATAATATACCAAAAGAAAGAGTTTTTGCAAATACTTTTGAGTTTGATAATGACGGAAAAATTGTTAGCTTTGATGAAACCAATCCACTTTCTCAGCACAATGGAAAAATCAAGTGTTTAAGTGATATGAATCTGGACGGAGAAATACAAGTTATTGGAGATGGTTATAGTGATTATGTTACTCGTGAAGCTGGCATTGCAGATAAGTTTTTTGCTTACACAGAAAATGTTTCTAGAGAAAAAACCACTGAGAATGCAGATCATATTGCACCAAATTTAGATGAATTTTTATACGTTAACAAGTTGCCACGAAATATTAGTTATCCAAAGAACAGAATTAAGATTTTATTATTAGAAAATATACATCCAGATGCTTTTACAAAGTTATCTACAGATGGGTTTTCAGTAGAAACTGTTTCTAAAAGTTTGTCAGAAGATGAGCTTATAGAAAAAATAAAAGATGTACACGTTTTAGGAATCCGCTCTAAAACCAATGTAACCCAAAAGGTGGTGGATGCAGCAGAAAAACTGATGGTAGTTAGTGCATTTTGTATTGGCACAAAACAAATTGATTTAGAGGCTTGTAAAGAAAAAGGAATTGTAGTTTTTAATGCACCATACAGCAATACGCGTTCTGTAGTTGAATTGGCAATCGGAGAAATTATCATGTTAATGCGTTCTGTGTTTCAGAGAAGTACAGAAATTCATAACGGACAATGGCAAAAAACAGCTGCAGGTTCTAGAGAAGTTCGTGGTAAGAAATTAGGAATTGTAGGTTACGGTAATATAGGCAAACAATTGTCTATTTTGGCAGAAGCTTTGGGGATGGACGTTTACTATTATGATGTTGAAGATAAGTTAGCTTTAGGTAATGCCACGAAAGTTACTAAGCTAGAGGATTTGTTAACCATAGCAGATGCCGTGAGTTTACATGTTGATGATAATGCAGCAAACATTAAATTCTTTGGGGAAAATGAAATAGCACAAATGAAAGAAGGAGCAGTTTTGGTTAATTTAGCTCGAGGTTTTGTGGTAGATATTCCTGCTTTAGTAGCTGCTTTAAAAAGTAAAAAATTATCAGGTGCTGCGGTAGATGTTTATCCTTCAGAACCAAGAAAAAATGGCGAATTTTACACCGAATTACAAGGTTTAGATAATGTTATTTTAACACCTCATGTTGGCGGTAGTACAGAAGAAGCACAAAGAGATATTGCAGATTTTGTTCCTAGTAAAATTATGGCATATATAAATTCTGGTAATACTGTAGATGCCGTAAACTTTCCAAACATTCGTTTACCAAGGCAAACTAACGCCCATCGTTTTTTACACATCCATAAAAATGTACCTGGTGTAATGGCTAAAATCAATGAAATTTTAGCAAAATTTGATTTAAATATTACAGGGCAGTATTTATCTACAGACCCAAAAGTAGGTTACGTAATTACAGATTTAGATAAAGAATACAACAAGCAAGTTATAGATGAATTAAAAGCAGTAGAAGGTACTATTAAGTTTAGAGTACTTTATTAAAATAAATTTATAATAGCGCTAAATTTTCAAATCAAAGTTTTTTTTCGAAGCTATTTCTTGCTTTCACTACTCGCTTTTTTCATTCTTCAAAAGAGCTCAAACAATCCGTTCAATCAGGGCTAGACTTGTTTGCTAATAATTGTAAGTTATAAAAAGCTAAAGTTTTATTTTATTTTTAAATTAATAATCAAATCATCTTTAACACCTAAATAGCGTTTACTACCTAAATATCTATTTTTATTAAATTCGTCATAGTTCATTTGATTTTCATTCATAGAACTTAAATGAACATTACCAGAAGCGTGAATAAATTCTTCTTTTTGGTTACCAAGCCAAATACCAACATGCGTAACTCTTTGCTTCTTTCCTTCTGATGCTTTTTTACCAAAGAATAGTAAATCACCTTTTTGTAAATCAGAAAAATCTAAATTTTCATCAACAGTTTTACCCGCATTTATTTGTTGAGAAGCATCTCTTGGAATTATAAATCCATTCATTAAATAAACCATTTTTGTAAATCCACTACAATCCACTCCTTTACTTGATGTGCCTCCCCATAAATAAGGGAAACCGTCCATAGATTTTGCAATAGTTTCAATATTTTCAGAAGTTGGATTTAATTTATGCAACCAAGATTCATACATCATAGATTCTTCTCTTTTTAAATAACCTTTTCTTTTATCTGGATAAATAACTTCGAAAAATTGAGAATCCATAGAAACATATTTTAAAACACCACCCAAAGTTATATCAGAAATTATTTCAGAATTTTTAGTTTTATCAGCATATACAAAACCATATGTGTTAGTGAAAATTACTCTTTTATGATTATGCCAACTATCAAATTCTTCTTTTGTCATTCGTGTAATTCCTCCTTTATCAACCCAAGAAATATAATTGTCAGGAGTTTGAATTCTGTAAAAATCTCCTTTTTTATCCAAAATTTTTAAAGGCATTCCTAATAAACCTTGAGTACCTAATTCAGCAGAGTGTTTAGGTTTTGAACGTATGTTAATTACAGAATTTCTAGCTACACCAAATGATTTAGAACCAACAGCAGAATCTGGTAAAATTCTAATATCATTTTCAAAAGTTATGTTTAAAATCTTTAAACTGTCTAATAAATTTTGGTAAGCTATTTTTGAGCTAGTTTCTCCGGAAATAATTATATTTTTTTCTTTAATGCCAAATTCAATATCGTAAACTGCAACCCTTTTATCAGGGGCGTATTCTGCTTCTATATTGCTGTTTATTTTTTCTAAATTATTGACTAATATTGATTTATTATTACAAGAAAGAATTGCTAGAATCGAACAAAAAGAGGCTATTTTAAAAATTTTCATTTATAGGTTTTATCTTTTGGAAATCTAAAGATAATAATTTATTCATTCAAAATATTCATTCTAATTATAGATTGTTTTATCTTTGAATTCAATCTTTTTTTATTTTGATGAAATACGAAAATTCTTTACAATTTGCCAAACAACTAGACAAAGAAGACACTTTGTCTAAATTACGAAATCGATTTCATATTCCTAAGGATAAAGAAGGAAATGATTGGTTGTACTTTACTGGAAATTCTTTGGGTTTGCAGCCAAAATCAACAAAAGATTATATCAATCAAGAGTTAGAAGATTGGGCAAATTTAGGAGTAGAAGGTCATTTTGAAGCTAAAAATCCGTGGTTAAACTATCATGAATATTTAACACATAAAATGGCGAAAATTGTTGGTGCTAAACCTATTGAAGTTGTTGTGATGAATACATTAACTACAAATTTACATTTGTTAATGGTTTCTTTTTACAGGCCAACAAAAACAAAATATAAAATTGTAATCGAGTCAGATGCTTTTCCTTCAGATAGGTATGCTGTGCAATCTCAACTTAAATTTCATGGTTTTTCAGAAGATGATTTGATAGAATGGAAACCAAGAAAAGGAGAAGAGTTATTAAACATTAAAGATCTAGAACAAATTGTTTCAAAACAAGGTAACGAAATTGCAATGCTGTTAATTGGCGGCGTAAATTATTACACAGGTCAATTTTTAGATATAAAACGAATCGCAGAAATTGGGCATTCTAAAAATTGTATTGTTGGGATTGATTTAGCGCACGGAGCAGGAAATATTCAACCTAATTTGCACGACGCTAATGTTGATTTCGCAGCTTGGTGTACCTATAAATATTTAAATGCTGGACCTGGAAGTTTATCAGGTTTATTTGTTCACGAAAAGCATGCTAAAAATAAAGATTTACCACGTTTTTCAGGTTGGTGGAATCACAATAAGGCAACTCGTTTTAATATGCGTCAACCATTTGATGTTATGCCTGGAGCAGAAGGATGGCAATTGAGTAATCCACCAATATTATCAATGGCAGCAATTAAGGCTTCTTTAGATTTATTTGATGAAATTGGTATGGAGGCATTAAGAGAAAAATCTGAAAAATTAACAGGTTATTTTGAATTTTTAATTCATCAAATTTCTTCTGATGATATAAGAATTATCACACCCAGAAAGAGTAACGAAAGAGGCTGTCAACTTTCTATTCAAGTTAAAAATGCAGACAAATCCTTACATAAAAAACTAACAGACAATAACATAATTACAGATTGGCGAGAACCAGATGTAATTCGTTGCGCACCTGTGCCAATGTATAATTCTTTTGAAGATATATTTAAAATGGTAGAGATATTAAATAAATTATTGAATGAATAAAGAAGATAAAATTTTAATTATTGGAGCAGGATTATGTGGTTCTCTTTTAGCTTTAAGACTTGCTCAAAGAGGTTTTAAGGTTGATATTTATGAAAGTAGAGCAGATTTACGTAAAGTAGATATTTCTGCTGGAAGATCCATCAATTTAGCACTTTCAGACAGAGGTTTGAAAGCTTTGCGTTTATGCGGAATGGAAGAAAAAGCCAGAGAAATCTGTATTCCAATGTATGGCAGATTAATGCATGATAAATTAGGGAATACTTTTACATCAAATTATTCAGGAAGAGAAGGTGAGTATATCAATTCCATTTCAAGAGGAGGTTTAAATGCCATTTTACTGGATGAGGCAGAAAAGCACAAAAACGTAAAAATCCATTTCAATAGTGGATGTGAAAAAGTGGATATAGAAAATAAAATTACTCATTTTAACAACTATAAAACCAAAAAGAAATTCAAAGTAAAAGCAGATGTTATTTTTGGAACAGACGGTGCTGGTTCATCTTTACGAAAAAGTTATATTTCAGAGCGGAAGTTTTTATTCAGCTATTCACAAAACTATTTAAATCATGGATATAAGGAGTTGGAGATTCCGGCAGATTCAAATGGAAATCATCAAATAAGTAAAGGACATTTACATATTTGGCCTAGAGGAGATTTTATGCTAATTGCATTGCCAAATATGGACGGAAGCTTTACGGTTACACTTTTCTTAAGTTACGATGAAGGTGAGTATAATTTTAACAATTTAACATCAACAGAAAAGATTACAGATTTTTTTGAAAAAGAGTTTCCAGATGCTTTAGCATTAATTCCAAATATTAAAGAAGAATTTACAAATAATCCAACAGGGCCTTTAGGAACTGTAAAATGTGGTCCTTGGTCATATAAAGATAAAACAATATTAATGGGTGATTCCTGTCATGCAATTGTACCTTTTTATGGTCAAGGAATGAATGCTAGTTTTGAAGATGTTACTGTTTTTGATGAAGTCTTAAATCAAAATTCAGATTCTTGGGAAACTGTTTTCAAAACTTATCAAAAAATACGTAAAAAAGATACAAATGCCATTGCAGATTTAGCAATTGACAATTATTATGAAATGCGTGATCACGTCGCAAATCCTTTGTTCAAAGAAAAAAGAAAAATAGAAATGGATTTAGAAAAAATATTTCCCAACCAATATTTTTCTAAATATTCTTTGGTAACCTTTAATGAAAATATCGGTTATAATGAGGCAATGAAAAGAGGTAGAGCACAAGATAAAGCTTTATTGAATTTAATTGCGGATGATGAGGTACATACACATTTAGATATGTCCGAAGAAGAACTAAAGAATATTTTAGACACGATAGAGCAAGAGACAAAAGAGATTTTAAAAGAAGATAAAATTGCAGGGATGTAAATGAAAAAGTATGTTATTTTACTTCGTGGAATAAATGTTTCAGGAAAAAATATACTTCCAATGTCAGATTTACGGCAAATTCTAAATGATTTAGATTTTCAAAATGTGCAAACTTACATCCAAAGCGGAAATATCATTTTAGAATCTGAAGTTTCTAAAGTTTTAATATGTGACAAGATAAAAAAGGCAATTTTAGATAAATTTGGATATGAAATACCTGTAATTGGAAGAACTATTGAAGAATGGGAAAAAGTCATTGAGCAATATCCATTTTCAACAGCAAACGAAAAAATTGTAGCATTTACTTTTTTAGATAGAATAATTGAAAGTAAAGAAATTCAAATTAATAATAAAGGAGCCGATGAATTCAAATTAAATAAAGACGTAGTTTATGTTTATTGTCCAAATGGATTTGGAAAATCAAAAATTACGAACAATGTATTTGAAAAGAAACTACAAGTAAATGCAACAACAAGAAATTTAAGAACTACTCTAAAATTATTAGAGTTAGCAACACAATAATATGTCAGAAAAAAAAGTAACACCAAGAGGCGCATATCCACATGTAAAAGTTGTGGGTGATTTTATTTTTGTATCAGGTACAAGTTCTAGAAGGCCAGATAATAGTATAGCAGGAGTTGTAATTATTGATGAAATGGGTACCAAAAAATTAGATGCTTATTTACAGACAAAAGCAGTTTTAGAAAATATAGATCGAAATTTAAGAACTGTGGGCGCAACTTTAAAAGACGTTGTAGATGTTTCTAGTTTTTTGGTAAACATGAATGATTTTGCAGGTTATAATAAAGCTTACGCAGAGTTTTTTGAAATGGAAACTGGGCCAACTAGAACAACAGTTGCTGTGCACCAATTACCGCATCCAGACTTGGTAATTGAAATAAAAGTAACTGCTTACAAAAAAAAGTAATGAAGATTAAAAACTACATTAATGGAAAGTTTTTAGAACCTGTTTCAGACAACTGGATTGATAATTATAATCCTGCAACAGGAGAAGTTTACGGTAAAATTCCAAACTCGAATCAAGACGATGTAGAAAAAGCTTATCAAGCTGCGGCATTAGCGTTTCCAAAATGGAGTAATACTACATTAGAGCAGAGAAGTAAAATAGTCTCAAAAATTTCAGACTTAATTTTAGAAAAATTAGATATTCTTGCAGAAGCAGAATCAAAAGATAATGGAAAACCAGTTGCTTTAGCAAAACAAATAGATATTCCAAGAGCAGCAAGTAATTTTCAGTTTTTTGCAAACGCCATAACTCAGTTTTCTTCAGAAAGTCACGAAAGTGTGGGTTTAAATGCTATTAATTTTACACTTCGTCAACCTTTTGGAGTTGTAGGTTGTATTTCTCCGTGGAATTTACCGCTTTATTTATTCACCTGGAAAATAGCTCCTGCAATAGTAGCAGGTAATTGTGTAGTAGCAAAACCAAGTGAAATTACACCTATGACAGCTTATTTATTGGGAGAAATTTGTAATGAAGCAGGCCTGCCAAATGGTGTTTTAAATATTGTTCACGGATTAGGAACAACAACTGGTCAAGCTATTGTAGAACACCCAAATATAAAAGCAATTTCTTTTACAGGAGGCACAAAAACCGGTGCTCATATTGCTAGAGTTGCAGCACCAATGTTCAAAAAGTTATCTTTAGAATTAGGAGGTAAAAACCCGAATATCATTTTTGCAGATTGCAATTATGAAAAAATGCTAACGACAACTGTACGTTCTTCATTTTCAAATCAAGGACAAATTTGTTTATGCGGAAGTAGAATTTTGGTAGAGGAAACTATTTTTGAAAAATTTAAAAAAGATTTTGTTCAGAAAGTGTCTAGTTTAAAAGTAGGCAATCCATCAATGGAAACTACAAATATTGGAGCTTTAGTATCTCAACAACATTTAGAAAAAGTTAAAAGTTATATAGATATTGCTGAACAAGAAGGTGGTAAAATTCTTTATGGAGGAAATAAAGTGATTGTGAAGAATTACGAAAAAGGATATTATTTACAACCAACAATTATTGAAGTTCAAGACAATAAGTGCAAATTGAATCAAGAAGAAATCTTTGGTCCTGTAGTCACTATCATGTCATTTAAAACAGATAAGGAAGCACTTGACTTGGCTAACGAAGTAAAATATGGATTGTCTGCAACATTATGGACCAATAATTTAAACAGAACAATGCAGTTTTCCAAATCACTACAAACTGGTATTGTATGGGTAAATACTTGGATGTTAAGAGATTTAAGAACACCTTTTGGAGGAGCTAAAGAAAGCGGAGTAGGCAGAGAAGGTGGTTTTGAAGCATTACGCTTTTTTACAGAACCTAAAAACATTTGCATTCAATACGAATAAACAAATGAATAAAAAGTATAAATTATTTTTGATTCTAATATTTATAAAATGAATTTACAACTAAAAAATAAAAACGCATTAGTTTGCGGAAGCACACAAGGAATAGGTAAAGCAACTGCAATTTTACTAGCACAAGAAGGAGCTAATGTTACATTGCTTGCCAGAAATGAAGAAAAGCTAAAATTAGTTTTAGACGAATTACCAAATCACAATCAAAATCATAATTATTTGGTAGCCGATTTTTTAAAATCTAATGAATTAAAAAATATTTTACAAACATCAGATTTACAATTTCATATTTTAGTAAATAATACTGGAGGTCCTGCAGGAGGGCCAATTTTTAATGCAGAAATTAGCGAGTTTGAAAAAGCATTCACACTACATTTAAAGTGTAATCATATTTTAGCGCAAGCAGTTGTGCCTTTTATGAAAGAAGAATCTTATGGTAGAATTATCAATGTAATTTCTACCTCTGTAAAACAACCATTAGATGGTTTGGGGGTTTCAAACACCATTCGTGGGGCAGTTGCAAGTTGGTCTAAAACCTTGGCAAATGAGTTGGGTCAATTTGGCATAACTGTAAATAATGTTTTGCCAGGGGCAACAAATACAGAGCGTTTAAATGAAATCATCAAAAATAAATCAGTAAAAACAGGCTTGTCTATAGAAGAGGTTTCAAAAATGATGATGAATGCATCACCAGCAAAACGTTTTGCAAAACCTCAAGAAATTGCTAATGCAATTGTATTTATAGCTAGTGAGAAAGCAAGTTATATTAACGGAATAAATGTTCCTGTAGATGGTGGAAGAACAAAAAGTTTGTAGTTTTTTTAGAAGCTATTTCCTGCTTTCAGCACTCGCTTTTTTATTCTGAAAAAGAAAAAAAGAGCTCAAACAAGTGCTTCAATCAGGGCTAAACTAGTTTGCAGGGTCATTTACAAGCAGCAAACAATTAGATAATTTTAATCAACATAATTGTTTTTAATTTTAAAGTCTTATATTTCTATACCAAAATCTTTAAACATGAATTTAGTACAACCTTTAAATTTTAAAAAGTGGATAGATGAACATCGTCATTTATTAAAGCCACCAGTTGGTAACAAACAAGTTTGGGATAATGGAGAATATATTGTAATGGTTGTTGGTGGGCCAAATAACCGTAAAGATTATCATTATAATGAAACCCCAGAGTTTTTTTACCAAGTAGAAGGAGACATGGTTTTAAAAATTATAGATGATAAAGGAGCACAAATAGATGTAGAGATTAATGAAGGAGATATTTATTTATTGCCTGCAAAAGTACCACATTCTCCGCAGAGAAAAGCAAATACAGTTGGTTTAGTTATAGAGTATCCGCGTTTACAAAATATGTTAGATGCGTTGGAGTGGTATTGTGAAAACTGCGGTTCTCCTTTGTATAGAGAAGAATTTGCGTTAGATAATATAGAAACAGATATGCCTATTATTTTTGATAAATATTATTCAGATCAACAAAAATGTACTTGTAATAATTGCGGGTTTGTAATGGAAGCACCCAATAAATTAAAATAAATGAGACGTAAACTACGTATAAACGGACATTCACATTTGTTGCCTTACCCAGAGCAAATTCCTCAATTCATGAAGGAAAAAGAAATTTTTTGGGTAGATGATGAGCGCAAACATATGTTACAAAAAGGGTGGAAACGTCCCGTAACTGATTCTAGTTTCTTCTTAGACGAAAAACTAATTTGGATGGAAAAAAACAAATTAGATCATGCCGTTGTTTTAAATCTTTCTCAATTGTATGGAAATGGTTTACGCTTAGAAGAAATGAAAAAGGCATTAAGATTTCAAAATGATTTTAATGCAAAAGTACAGCATGATTATCCATCAAAATTTACTTGTGGTTTTGTGGTACATCCAGGTTTTATATACGGAGCTTTATATGAAATTGAACGCTGTGTTGAGGAATTAGGCTTAAAGGTATTGTGTTTACCAACTCATTTTATGGATTCTATAGGGCAATGGCGTTGTGTATTTGATAAAGAGAACGATCGTATTTTTGAATTGGCAGATAAATACAAGTTAGCCATTGAAATTCATCCTTATGATGGAGATAAAATGATAAAACTAGAAAATACCAATTGGCGTTTTCATTTAATTTGGATGTTGGCGCAATGTGGAGATGCTTATCACTTTTATACCTTAAACGGAATGCAAGAACGTTTTCCTAATATCAGAACTTGTTTTGCTCATGGTGGTCAATTAGCACAGATGAATTTAGGAAGAAGAATTCAAGGTTTTGATGGAAGACCAGATTTGTTCGAAGGGAAAACACATCCTAGAAAAGCAGTTGGACATCCTAATATATTCTTTGATACTTTGGTGCATGATACAGATTCCTTAAAGCTAATGTTTGAAAGGCAAGGCACAAGTCAAGTTTTAATGGGCTTAGATGATCCTTATCCTTTAGGAGAAATGGAAAGTGACAAACAATCTTCATACCCTGGGAAAATTTTAGATTTGGCAATTGAAAAAAATATAATTTCAGAAACAGAAAAAGACGAAATCTGGGAAGATAACGTCTTACAATGGTTGTTTGGTGATGATGAGGTTGCTAAGAATAAATTGATTGATAAAATTCTAAGTTAATCCAAATATTTTAGAGTTAGTACATATAAAACCTTTACTCACTTTTACATTTTTTTAGTGTTTCTTCAGCTCTAGACAACATAAATTTCGGATAAAATTCAATTTCTATTTTTTCTGCTTTTCCTAATTCAATAGCCTTTTCAATTTGCTTGCAATATGCTTGTGTAGATTTACCAAAGAATTTGGCAGCCCCCATGTTCCATTCTGCATTTCCTAAAAGTACTCTTGGATTATTTGGTGCAATTTTTAATGCTTTTGCATACAATTGTGCGTTTTTGCCTGATAATGTCATTCCATATTTCTGTCCATCAAAAGCGATATATGCAGTATTTAATAAAGCTTGAGTAATCATAATTTCTGGATTATTCTCTGAGTTTGATTTAGCTACATCTAAAAACTCTTGTGCTTTTGTTAGTTTTGAGTTTAATGTATTTTCATCTCTTAAGCCAAAACTTCCCAATATTTCTAAAGTTGCTGTATAATATGCAGGTAGCCAATTTGTAGGTTCTGCTTTTGATATTCTTTCAAATAATTGTGAAGCTTCTGTCATTTCTCCTCCTTCCCAAAGAGAGAAAGCTTTTTTCATTCCTGTTTGATATTTTGATTGTGCAGAAATAATTCCTGAAAATAAAATTGTAATAATTAAAATTGATTTTTTCATTGTGTTTTTTGAGTTTAAATAGTGGATGATTTATATTTTAATATCAATAGTTTTGTTTTCGGTTAACCTAAATTTTGCGTCTTCATATTTTGGAGGTCCCATAAAACCTCTTGCATTATTGGAGCATCCATAATCTTCTTTTGGAATTCCCATAAAATTAGTGTCCATTTTTTTATTTCCATTCTCGTCATGCACAAAAGAAACTGCGTATTCCCCTTTTGGAATATCTTTAAAAATAACTACTGATTTTTTATTGTTAATTTCTCCAATTATTCCCTTGTATTGCTTTTTTAAAAAAAGCTCTTTTTTATTATACATACCTACCATTAAATTTCCCTTATCTGAGTTTAAACCAGAAATATTCACAGTTAAATTAAAAGTTTCTTCTTGTGCGTTTGTGGAAAATAAACCTGTAAATGTGAATAGAAGGATTAAAATTATTTTTCTCATAATTATATTTTTTGTGGTTAATTTTTTTTGATGATTCAAATATCTAAACTTTCTCAGATATTTTTGCAATAACATTACCGAATTGTGTTTTTTTGGTACTGAATTGTTTTTTGATAAACTTAAAACTATTTGTCTATAAATTATCTAACTGATTTGATTGCTTATCATCACTTATAGACCAGAAAAAGCCTACAAAAAAGAAGGTATCTGCATTTGGTACAATGGCTTGTCTATCAAAATTACCATTTGCATTTGCAGTATTTTTGTAATTGTAGCCAAATACGTTCTTAGTACCCAAAGCATTATTTATAGATAAATATAAAATCTTTTGCTGATCTATTAAATAAGCCCAATTTAAACTAACAGAGTTATAGGCTTTAGTTTTATTGTTTAAAAAACCGGGTTCATTAGGATTTGTATAGGTTCTACCAGAAGCAAAATTATAGGTTAAGCCTAATTGACTTTTCCATTTTTCTACCCAATGTTTTGCAACAAAAGAAAAGTTATGCGCAGAAGCGAAATTTGGTGTAGCTTTAGTTGGGTAATTTTTAAAATCTCTTTCTGTATCAAGATATGAATATGAAATCCAATAATCTGTATTCTTTATCTGTCCATTTTGCCTCCAAAAAACATCGATTCCTTTTGCAAAAGCACTTCCGTTATTTGTAAAGTTTGATGTAAAGTTTGGGATTTCAGAATCGTACTTTACCAAGTCTTTGTAGTCTTTGTAGTACGCTTCTATTCTAAATATTTGATTTTGTTTAGAATGTTGAAAGTTCGCAATTAAGTGAGAAGCATTTTCAGATTTTATATCTTGATTGAATTTCAAATAATCATTGCTTGGATTTTGATAAAATTGGCCGTAAGCTAAAGAAACTTGTGATTTTTTTCCTGTTTTATAAGATAATGATGTTCTTGGTGAAATTGAAAATTCGTCAGTAATATTGGAATGTTCTGCTCTTAATCCAATTTTTGCCGCTAAGTTTTTAGAAAAGAAAATATCTGTTTCAGCAAAAGTTGCAAATAGGTTATTGTCAAATCCATAATCGAATGACTGATCATTAATTGGATTATAAGTTTCATCAAACTTTGTGATGAAATATTCTGAACCAAAATTAATTCTAAATCTACTTGAAAACTGTTTCCTAATTTTTAGTTTAAAGTGTGCTGAGTTTTGGTTATTGTTAATTTTATCTTCAATAACTTTAATTGTAGATTTATCATTTGTAAAACTTAACCCACCTTCTATTTTCCAGTTATTCCCAAATTTGTTTTTATAAGAACTATTTATGTATAAATTTCTATTATTTAGACCAAAGCGAAATCCATCATCAAAATTTATATCATCTTGAATCATGTCTAAATCAGTATAACTAAAAGCACCATAAATTTTTAAAAGTGATTCATCTTTAAAATTATACCGATAAACAGCTTCTCCACTAGCAGATTGAAAAGGTTTTAGCCAAGTGTTTCTATCTGGAAAAATGGCTGTGTAAGGTTCTAAATTGATGTAAGAAGTATTTATGCTTAATGAATTTTCTCCCCAAATTTGTGTATTTCCAACTCCTGCACCTACTGTCATTAATTGTATTTCAGTTTTTTCTTGATCGGGTTTATCAATAGTAGTTAAATCTAAAACTCCAGATAAAGCTTGACCATATTCAGCAGAATATCCACCAGTGGAAAATGTGATTCCTTTAAAAAGAAAAGGTGAATAGCGCCCACGAGTTGGAGCATTATTTGGTGAAGGGCTGTAGGGGGTAAATACGCGAACTCCGTCAATAAAAATTTGAGTTTCTTCAGCGTTTCCACCTCTTACAAAAAGACGTCCATCTTCTGCGGCAGCAGAAGTTCCAGGTAAGGTTTGTAAAGCACCTAAAACATCGCCAACAGCACTAGCAGTGGTAACAATATCTAGCGGTTTTAACACGGTTACTTTTGCTTTTTCACCGGCTTTAAAAGTACCTGCATTAATGGTTACGGCATCTAGCGCGTTAATGTCGTCTCTTAATTTTATTTGTAAGTTGATTAGACTAGACACATCATCTATTTTTATAAAGGTTTCAAAAGACACAAAAGAGATGATCAAAGTTTGAACGCCTGTTTCTTCTGTGATGAAAGTAAATTCTCCTTTGTCGTTGGTAGATCCACCATCATAAGTGCCATCTAAATAAACATTTGCACCTAAAATGATGTTACCTTTAGCATCAATTACTTTTCCAGAGATAGTAGTTTGTGCAAGAATTGAGAATTGAGTAATTGTTAAAAGTAAGAATAATATATTTTTCATCAGTTTTGTTTTTGATGATACAAAAGTGAAGTGATTTGCTGATTTTCAATAAAAATAAATGCTGAGTTGTATTTTTTAAATACTGAATTGTAACATTAAAAAAGCTGCATTGATTTCACTAAATTTTTATTAAAAAAATCTATTATTAATTCACTTAAAGTGAAAACAAGAGATTTACTTAAATCTAATTAGATTTATTTTGTAGGGCAAAGAATATAAATCCGGCAGTAAAATATAAAATAATATCTATGTAATCTTTGGTATATCTTGCTAAAGATTCTGGAAGAATAAATTCGAATAAAATACTGTATAGCAAGCAAACGTATAAAATTATAGGTAAGCTAAGCGTAAATTTTTTATTATTTCTTGACCATCTTAAAAATAATAAACACATAAAAAGTACAATAGGAATAATTAAAAAGTCATTTATATAATTGTTGATAAATTTGGGTAAATCAATTTTTAACAATTGGAAGATGTAAATTAAAACTCCAGTAAAAGTAGAAAATATACAAAAGAAAATTAGTTTTTTATTCATTTTAGCCTGCAGCAATCATAGCAATAATCCAAGCTAAACCAGCAGCAATAATACTGACTACAGTAATTACAGAATACATAATCCAACCCAAAATTTTATAAAAGATATTGGGATGTTTTTTTAAGCGTTCAGCTAAATTTTGATTTTCAAGATCATCAATAGCTTCTTTAATTTGCTTTTCTTTTACCTCTTTAGCTTTTAGAGCTCTCTTTTTTTTATCAGAAATTAATACGTTGCAAGAGGTACAGTAATCACTGTTTTTATTAACAGTTCCACAGTTTGAGCAAATAATAATTCTTGTACCCACTAGTAATTAATTTGCTTATTTTTTTGTTTATATGGACGAATTATGAGACGTGTTTCTCTGTCAAAACGAATATAGTTGTATACCCAATTTAAAAATACAATGGCTTTATTTCTAAACCCAATTAGTGAAAAAAGATGTACAAACATCCAAACAAACCAGGCAAAAACCCCTTGAAATTTCCATTTTGGTAAATCAACCACAGCCTTATTTCTGCCTACTGTCGCCATGGAGCCTTTGTCATTATAAACAAAAGCTTTTTGTTTTTTGTGAAATAGTTTTGCTAGTATATTTTTAGCTACTAATTTTCCTTGTTGAATAGCAGGTTGCGCCATCATTGGATGTCCATAAGGATTTACTTCAGATTGCATGCAAGCAACATCTCCAATAGCATAAATATTGGCATAATTATCTATTTGATTGTAATTATTTACCTTATATCTTTCTACTCTAGGAATTATTGACAAAGCGTTTAAACCTTTTATGTTTTCGCCCTTAACACCAGCTGCCCAAATTACAGTTTCTGCTTTAAAATTATCGTGGCCATTTGTAGTAACTATTTTTCCATCATAATTTAAAACACGAAGATTTTTCCAAATATTAACCCCCAAACTTATTAAAAAATCTTCTGCTTTTTCAGATGCTTTTGCACTCATCCCTTGAAGTAAACATTCAGAACTTTGTATCAAATTAATTTGCATCTGTCTGATGTCTAAATCTGGATAATCTTTTGGTAAAATCCCTTTTTTCATTTCGGCTAAAGCGCCTGCTAATTCAACTCCTGTAGGTCCACCACCAACTATTACAAAATTCATTAAAGCATTTCTTTCTTCAATATTATCTGTTAATAGGGCTTCTTCAAAGTTCTCCAAAATTAAACTTCTAATATTTAAAGACTGCGGAACAGACTTCATTTCCATCGTGTTTTTTTCGATTTCTTTATTTCCGAAAAAATTTGTCGTAGAACCTGTAGCAATTATTAGTTCATCATAGTCTAAAGTTCCAATAGAAGTTTCTATCGTATTTTTATCAGGATTGATATGATTTACTTCTGCCAACCTGAAATAGAAATTATCAACATCATTAAAACGTTTTCTTAAAGGAAAAGCAATAGAATCTGGTTCCAATCCACCAGTGGCAACTTGATAAAGTAAAGGCTGAAAAGTATGATAATTATGCTTGTCTATTAAAACTACTTGCAGTTCTTTATTTTCAAGTCCTTTTGCGGCTGCCAAACCTGCAAATCCGCCACCAATAATTATAATTCTAGGAAAACTTGATTGTGGAATATTCATCTTCTGCTATGGTGTAGTTATTAATTTACAAATTTACTGAAAACCAAAGATTATTTATTTGAAACTTTGTTTTATTTCTGCAAGTGTTTTGTTTGAGTTAATATATTCTAATATAATTTGATGTCTTAAAATGTCGATATTTATATCAAAGTAAGTTGCCCATTTATCTTCTGATAATAAGTGATTGATTTTTTTGAGTCTTTTTTGAGCCTGTGAATACGTAAAAAAAATGTGTTGTGTGTTGTCTTTTTTTGGTTTAATTCTTACTGTTTTATTTTCAAAGTCAACAGTAATGAAGAAGTTGTTTTTTGATGAATTGATAGGAAAGAAATCACTCCATTTTGCAAAGCCAATAATTTCTGTTTGATTTTTATACTTATTGTTTGTAATTATTTTCCATCTGCAATTAGCAACTCTTCCCCAATGATTAGATTTTCTATAAACTCCTTCTTTTGTATAAGAATATTGGCTGTCTGATTTGCTTTTAAAGTTTGTATTTATTGGAAAACTAAAATCTTCAACTTGAGTGAATTCACAAAAGGTATGCTTAAAAAAGTTGGTAGAATTGTATGTTTTCAATGCAAAATTATTTAAGGATTTATCTTCTTGTTGTTTCTCTTTGATAATTTTTACAAAGATAGTATTTGTATCAAGTTTTAAAATCATAAAAACTGAGATCATTTTTATTTTAAATGAAAATAATAACAGTCTTGAATTATTTAATTTTATAACTAAAAAAACGCAATCAAATAATTGATTGCGTTTTAAGTTCGTATAGATTCTGAATGTTTTCAATTCAGAAGAGTTGCTTATTTCACCTCCTCAAAATCTACATCTTCAACATTGTCTCCTTGATCTGCATTTTCTGTTTCTGGTTGACCTTGAGCTTCTGCACCAGGATTTCCTCCTTGAGCTCCACCTTGTGCAGCATACATTTCTTCTGATGCAACTTTCCAAGCTTCGTTAATCTTTTCCATAGCAGCATCAATTTGTGCCAAATCTTTAGATTCATGTGCAGCTTTTAATTCAACTAAAGCAGCTTCAATAGGATCTTTTTTATCAGCAGATAATTTTTCACCAAACTCTTTTAATTGCTTCTCTGTTTGAAAAATCATAGAGTCTGCTCCGTTGATTTTTTCAGCAGTTTCTTTTGCAGCTTTATCAGCATCAGCATTTGCTTCTGCTTCTTGTCTCATTTTTTCGATTTCTTCTTCAGATAATCCTGAAGAAGCTTCAATTCTAATTTCATGAGATTTGTTTGTTCCTTTATCTAAAGCAGAGACTTTAATAATTCCATTTGCATCAATATCAAAAGTTACTTCAATTTGAGGAACTCCTCTTTGTGCTGGTGGTAAACCATCTAAATGAAAACGACCAATGGTGTTGTTATCGGCAGCCATTGCTCTTTCTCCTTGTAATACGTGGATTTCTACAGAAGGTTGATTGTCTACTGCAGTAGAAAACACTTGTGATTTTTTAGTAGGGATGGTTGTGTTTGCATCAATTAATTTTGTAAAAACATTCCCCATTGTTTCAATACCTAATGATAAAGGTGTTACGTCTAATAGCAATACATCTTTTACATCACCAGTTAAAACTCCACCTTGAATTGCAGCTCCTAAAGAAACAACTTCATCAGGGTTAACACCTTTACTTGGCGCTTTCCCAAAGAATTTTTCAACGGCTTCTTGAATAGCAGGTATTCTTGTAGAACCACCAACTAAGATAATTTCATCTATTTCTGAAGTAGATAAATCAGCATTTTTTAAAGCTGTTTTGCAAGGCTCTATTGTTCTTTTTACTAAATCGTCAATTAATTGCTCAAATTTAGCTCTAGATAAAGTTCTTACCAAGTGTTTTGGTCCACTTGCAGTAGCAGTTACATAAGGTAAGTTTATTTCTGTAGCAGTAGAACTTGATAATTCAATTTTAGCTTTTTCAGCCGCTTCTTTTAAACGTTGTAAAGCCATTGGATCTTTACGTAAATCCATATTTTCGTCAGCTAAAAACTCTTCAGCTAACCAGTTGATAATTTTTTCATCAACATCATCACCACCTAAATGTGTATCTCCATCAGTAGCTAATACTTCAAAAACACCATCACCTAATTCTAAGATAGACACATCATGTGTACCACCACCAAAGTCAAAAACAACAATTTTCTTATCATCATTAGCTTTGTCCATTCCATAAGCTAATGCAGCTGCAGTTGGCTCGTTAATAATTCTTTCTACTTTTAAACCAGCAATTTCACCAGCTTCTTTAGTAGCTTGTCTTTGCGCATCGTTAAAATATGCAGGTACAGTAATTACTGCTCCAGAAACATCGGTTCCTAAATAGTCTTCAGCAGTTTTTTTCATTTTCTGTAACACCATTGCAGAAATTTCTTGAGGTGTATATAAGCGACCATCAATGTCTACTCTAGGTGTATCATTGTCACCTTTTACTACTTTATAAGGTACTCTACCTACTTCTTTAGAAGATTCAGAGAATTTATTACCCATAAAACGTTTAATAGAATAAACTGTTTTAGTTGGGTTGGTTACTGCTTGTCTTTTTGCAGGATCACCAATCTTACGCTCTCCTCCTTCTACAAAGGCAACAATAGATGGTGTAGTTCTTTTTCCTTCTGCATTAGGAATTACAACTGGCTCATTTCCTTCCATTACAGAAACACAAGAGTTTGTTGTTCCTAAGTCAATTCCAATTATTTTACTCATAATATTTATTTTAATTATATCTTATTTTTAGTTTTTACATTTTACTTTAGTCAAATGGTATGCCAACACCTTTTTGATTATAAAATGTCAGTTTTTTCAAAAATTATATTAATAGTTGTGACAATATGACACAATGTACAAATCCTGATATAAAAGAAATTACATTTTCTTTAACGCATAAATTTTTATATATTTGATTCATTCTTTTCGAATCAAAACACCATTTTATTAAACTAAACACAAAACCATGAGTAAACTTGACGAAAAAGTAGCTTTGTACAAAAAATTTATGGACGATAGAGATATTCGTTCAAATAACGATTTATTAAGAGCTGTAACTAAAGGTCTAGGACCATCAATTTATAAAGCGGATGCGGAAACTGTTTCTGGTTCTGATGCCAAGGAATTAGCAACAGTTAAAAATAATTTTTTAATTAAAAAATTAGGTTTAGAAGATAGTCCTGAATTAGATGAAAAAATTGCTGAAGTTATGGAAAGAATTGGAAAATCTGAAAGAAAGAAATACAGGGCAGTAGTTTACTATATGTTAATGAAAAAATTTGATAAGGAAGCTGTATACGGTTTCTAATAATTTCATTTTTAATAATCTATTAAAATCCAACTCAATTGAGTTGGATTTTTTACATTTACGGCATAGTTTTTAATTATTTTTAAGAATGTCTCAATTTATTAGTGTTTTTGATATGCTCAAGATTGGTGTTGGTCCTTCAAGTTCACACACTTTAGGTCCTTGGAGAGCTGCTCAAGAGTGGGTTCAAAAAATGCGGAAAAATGATATTTTTGATATTATAGATGCCGTTAAAGTTGATTTATATGGATCTTTATCCTTAACAGGAAGAGGGCATGCAACTGATTTGGCAATTTTGTTAGGTTTGAGCGAAGCAGACCCAGAATATATACCAATAGAGGATATTTTTATTATTGTTGATAGGATAAATACACAAGAAGAAATTCATTTTAAAGGAGGTAAAAAAGTTCCATTTTTAAAGGATTCAATTGTTTTTAATCGTGATTTTTTACCATTTCATTCCAATGCAGTTACATTTAGAGGTTTTTCTAATAATAAAGAAGTTTCTACAGAAACTTATTATTCTATTGGAGGAGGTTTTGTTGTTCAAGAAAATGATAGCTTAGAAGATGAAATTGAAATAAACAAACAAAATTTTCCTTACCCAATAAATAGAGCAAAACAATTAGAAGAATATTGTGAAAAAGATGATTTGCTAATTTCAGAGGTTGTTTTTAAAAATGAATTAGAAATAAGTTCGCCTGAAAAAATAGATTCAGAATTGCATCGAATTTGGGAAACCATGTTAGAATGTATGTATATAGGATGCCATACAGAAGGTATACTTCCTGGAGGTTTAAAAGTCAAAAGACGAGCCTTTAATACTCATCAAAAATTGATAAAGGATACTTCTTATTGCAATCAAAATGAATGGATTACAGCCATAAGAAGTACGGAGGTAAAGTTTCGCGAAATTTTAAAATGGGTGAGTTGTTTTGCCTTATCAGTTAATGAAGTAAATGCTTCTTTAGGAAGAGTTGTGACCGCTCCAACTAATGGAAGTGCAGGGGTTATTCCTGCTGTTTTAATGTATTATTTAGTTATAGAGAATCATGAAGCAGATTTTAAGCATATCAAACAATTTTTATTAACTGCCGGCGAGATTGGTAGTATTTTTAAAAAGAATGCTACAATTTCTGCGGCAATGGGCGGTTGTCAGGCTGAAATTGGAGTTTCATCGGCTATGGCAGCAGGTGCTTTAACGGAATTATTAGGGGGCTCTCCTGCGCAATGTTTAGTTGCGGCAGAGATTGCGATGGAACATCATTTAGGTTTGACTTGCGATCCTATAGGGGGGTTAGTACAAGTACCATGTATAGAGCGTAACTCTATGGGAGCAATTAAAGCGATAAATGCAGCAGAGATGGCGTTGGAAACAGATCCAAAAGAAGTGAAGGTTCCATTAGACAAAGTGATTGAAACCATGTGGGAAACATCCAAGGACATGCATAAAAACTACAAAGAAACTTCTGAAGGTGGCTTGGCAATTAGTGTAGGGCTAGCAGATTGTTAAAAATAAAAAAACCCAAGAATAAATGAATATTCTTGAGTTTATATAAATTTGGAAAAATTTATTTATTCAGGAGATTGCTGTAATGCCAAGTTGTAAACAACTAAACCAAAACCAATTTTGTTTATAGCATCACCAATGTTATAAATAACATCCATATTAAGACCAAGTCCACTTAGTCCATCATACCATCCTGGAGTTCCTGCCATATACCCTAAAGGATAAATTGCCCAACCTACTAAAACAAACCAACATAAAGCTTTATGGGCTTTTAAAACAGAGCCTCCTGCTTCTTCTGCTAATTTTTTAGCTTTACCTAACCAAATGTCGTATGCAATTGCAAAATATGCTAATCCTGATATAAGACCCCAGAACCAAGCTTGATCTCTATATACTGACTCTCCAAAGTAACCTGTTACTAACATTATTACTGATAAGAAAATTAAACGCCACATCATTGATTTTTTGGCACCTGCAACCTTGAGTATAAGATAAAATTCTACACACATTAGTGGAACTGTTAATATCCAATCAACATATCTGAAAAAAGTAGGAGACTCAGCATTTGAAGCCCAATAGTCTCTCATGTACCAGTAATGTACAGCAGCTATAAAAGTAATTAAACCTGACACTAAGATTGAAGTTTTCCATTTTCTATCAAAATTATTCATTGATAAAAAGAAAAATGCTGAAGCGGCCATCATAGCCATACAGCCAACAAAAAATGTAAATCCTACATAATCGTCAGTAGCCATTTTAGAAACAGCCAAAAAATTGAAAGTTAAATTCATGATAAATATATTTAATTAGTGATTAATGTTTAAAGTTTTTGATTTAAACTTAATCAAAAATACGAATTAAAATATTATGTTTGTAATATGAGCGGTTATATTTTTGTAAATTACCATAATTTTAAGATATTTTTTACATTTTTCTTATTTTGGTTTGGGATTCAGTTCGGAGAGCTAGTTGAAGACTCAGTAGCTTTTTTTTTGGTTTTAACTATTGGCATTTTACATGGAGCCAATGATATTTTAATACTTTCTAAAAATGAAAAAGATTTAAGAAGGAAAATCAAATTTTTAGTAATTTATTTAGGGATTATTTTATTGGCAATCATAACTTATTTTTTAAGCCCTTTTTTATCGATATTAATATTTATTGGAATAAGTTCTTATCATTTTGGAGAAGAACATTTGTCAGAGAAAATAAGTATTAACCTATTATTTAATTCGGTATTCTATTTCTTGTACGGTCTAACTATTTTTTTACTACTTTTTTTATCATCGATAAATGAAGTAAACGATATTTTAACTGAATTAGTTGGTAAGACTTTTAATTTTCAACTTTTAAAATATGCTTTGATATTATCAATTTTATTGTTGTTGACAGGATCTTTATTTATTTATTACAAAAACAAAGAAAAAAGTAAGTTTTTATTGTTGGAACTATTCTATATATTCTTACTTTTTTTAATTTTTAAAACCAATACCTTAATTTATGGTTTTGCCATTTATTTTATCTTTTGGCATTCTTTACCATCTATTTTAAATCAGATTTATTATTTGTCAGAGAATTTTTCGAGAGAAAGTATATTTTCTTACGTAAAAAAAGCCTTTGTATATTGGTTAGCTAGTATTTTAAGTTTGTTAATTTTATTTAAATATAATTCAAATCTTGATTTATTTTCAACGGTTTTGTTCGTATTACTTTTTGCTGTTACAGCTCCTCACATATGGGTGATGTTTCGTATGAAAAATTAACGTGTAAAAACCAAATCATTCCCAACTGATAATTCTTCAGAAAAACGATAATTTGCAATATTGAAACCTTTCAATTCTTCTATGGTTTTCACATTATTATCAATAATGTATCTTACCATAAAACCTCGTGCTTTTTTAGCGTAGGTCATTATCGTTTTGTATTCACCATTTTTAAAATCTTTAAAAACAGGAGTTATCATTGGTGTTTTTAAAACTTTCTTAGGCAAGGCTTTAAAATATTCAGCACTCGCTAAGTTGATAATTAACTCATCATTAGATAATTCTTCATTTAATGATTTTGCTAAATCTTCATCCCAATATTTATAGAGGTTTGCTTTTCTGCCTATTTTTAATCGTGTTCCCATTTCTAATCTATAAGGTTGAATTAAATCTAATGGTTTTAACAAACCATATAAACCCGATAAAATTCGCAAACTTTCTTGCAAGAAAGGAATTTTTTCTTCTTTTAATGAGTTTACATCAATTCCCTGAAATACGGCTCCTGTAAAAGCATAAATAGCTTGTTTTGCATTTTTTGGAGTAAAGGGAGTTTCCCATTCTTGGTTTCTTTCATAATTTAATCTTGCCAAATCATCAGAAATAGACATTAATTCAGATAATTTCTTTTTTGAAAGTGTTTTTAGTTTTCTATTGAGTATTTCTGATTTCTCTAAAAAGCGAGGTTGTGTGTGCAGGCTCACGGGAGGTATACTTTCGAAATCTAAAGATTTTGCTGGAGATATGATGATTTTCATTGTAGTTCTATTTAATTATTAAATCCTGAATCAAGTTTAGCATAAGTAATCAACTCGTTTGTAAAAATACAAATCAAAATATTTTTTTTCTAAAAAAGGGATCACTTATAATTGATGAAATTATTTATAAAATTGATTGAGTTCTTGTAAATCAAAATAATTTTATACTTTCAACAAATAAATTCATTGGCTTACAATTGATAAAAATTAAGATCACTAATTTTGAGTAAAGACAAAGTTCTTGTAGAAAAATTACAGAACCCAGCGCTAAAAGATTCTGCATTTAGTGAGCTGCTAGATATGTATCAAGAGCGTTTGTATTGGAATATTCGAAAAATTGTGCATACGCATGAAAATGCTGATGATGTTTTGCAAAATACCTTATAAGAAATTTATAAAAGTATTGGTAACTTTCAACAAAAGAGTAGTCTACATACCTGGATGTACAGAATTTCTTACAATGAGTCTATCCGATTTTTGGAAAAAAACAACAAAAAGAAATTTACGAATATAGAAGAAGTTTCGAGGAATAATTTAGAGGTTTTGTTTGAAGATGAATATTTTGATGGGAATGAAATTCAGCAGAAATTAAATATCATAATTGATAATTTTACAGATAAACAAAAAAGAGTTTTTCAAATGAAATATTTTGATGATTTAAGTTTCAGACAAATTTCTGAAATATTGGAAATATCAGAGAGTACTTTAAAATCCACATATTACACTTGTGTAAAGAAAATTGAACAAGAAATATTGAAATAAATCCAAACTATTTTTAAAAAGTTGGGTCTAACTATAATATTATGAAAAAATCGTTAAAAAATAATAGCAATAATATCTTTTTAAAAGACAGTTTTAAGGGTAATCTTTCAAAACATCATAAAGATTTTTTAGGAACAGAAATTCCGGAGGATTATTTTGTAAAATCTAAGCTATCGATTTTAGATAAAATTAAAGAAGAAATAAAAGTAGAGGCAGAGCAACCTAAAAAACAAATGGTTTTTTATATGCGCCCTCAATTTAAGTATATTGCTGCAGCTTCATTAGTTTTTATTTTAAGTTTAACAGTTTGGTTACAAAATATAAATAACCAAAATGATTTTAATAGTTTTAATTTAGAGTCTTATGCGCTAGAAGATGATGTTTTAATAGCATCTTTATTGGTAGATGAATCAGAATTAAATGCCTTTGCAGAGGCTACATTGTTTACTGAAGTTCTGGTAAAAGCAGAAGTTAAAGAACAAAGAATGGATGATTTAATTTTAAACTCATTAATTTTAGATGATTCATTATTAGATAATTACATAGATTTTGAATTGGTTGAAACTGTAGTGTTGTAAAAATAAATAAAAAATTTTCAAACTATTTTAGAAATTGAAGTTCTAAATAAACAGAAACAATTATTAATTAAAACATTAAATTTATGAGAACCGCAATTTTTAGAAAAACCATAGAAAAGTCAAGTATTTTATTTTTTACAATTACGTCATTTATTTTATCAGTATTATTGTTTACTTCTTGTTCAGATGCTGATGGAATGGAATTATCAGATGATACTGTTCTGATAAAAAAAATTGAGAGTGCTGTAAAAGTAACGGTAGAAGCTTCTACATTGCCTGCTGCAACTTCATCTGTTTTAAATGAAGATTTAGCAGATACTTATATAGAAACTGTGCAATTGGCTCAGGGTCTTGGATATAAAGTAGCCGTAATTTCTGATAACGCTATTTTTGCAGAAGCAGATAGTGATGTATTTTTTTCTACACAAGGAAAACAGTTGAAACATAGCCGCTCAAAAGGAAAAGGTAGAAGTAAATGTTTTGAGTTTGTATATCCAATTGTTTTAATTATGCCAGATGATTCTTCTATCACTTTAAACAGTAAAGAAGATTGGAGTTTGAAAAAGGATTGGTATCAAGCAAATCCAGATGCTACAGAAAGACCTGAATTGATTTTTCCTGTAGATGTTACCTTAGAAGATGGAACTGTGCAAACTCTAATAGATAGCGATGAACTGAAAACAGTTAAAGAATCTTGTAAAAGAGGCAGAAATAAAAGAAAATGTTTTAAACTAGTTTTACCTGTTAGCTTTACCATGGAAGACGCAAGTGTAATTGAAGTTACAGAAAGAGCTGATTTTAAATTATTAAGAGAATGGAGAAAAGCAAACCCAAATGCAACAGTAAAACCAGCAATTAATTTTCCTGTAGATATTATCTATAGAGATGATACTACAGCAACAATTACTAATGAGGCAGCATATAAAGAAGCAAAAGACAGTTGTAGAGGTTAATTTATAATTTTGTATTTTAGACCTTTGCCGCATAACAAAAATATAATGAATATTAAAAAGACAACATTTACATTGGTATTATTAGTTGTAATGATGATTAGTGTAAATGTTTTTGCGCAAGACGCTAACTACAATTTAATTAAGAAAGAGTTCACAAAAGAACAAATTGATTTGTTACAAAAAGAGCGAGAAGTAATTAAAGCCAATCGTAAAGCTTTTAAAAAATCATTAACAGAAAACCAACTTGCAATTTTAAGAGATAAAACAATTTCTAAAACAGAAATTAGAAAACGCTTAGTAGCTACTTTTTCTAGAGATCAGAAAAATATGGTACAAAATCAGCAGGTTCGTTTGAGAAAAACTAGAGAAACATTTCGTAAAACTTTAACAAGAGAGCAGCGTAAAATGCTAAAGCAAAAAATAGACAAAATGAGAAATACTAAAGATAGGGGAGAGTTGAAAAACGGTCCTAGATCTTCAAATAGTAAAGGAAAGAAAAGAAGAAATTAAATGAAATATGAAATGTCTTTATGAAATTTTTGAATAAGACAAAACTACAACGTTTTACAATTCTAAGGTTGCTATCTTTTTTGATAGCAACCTCTTTTTGTGCTTATGCTCAGGACTCAGAATCTTCCGATATTGATAGTTTGTTAGATGAATTTTTTTTTGAAGAACAACAATTTTTAGATGAAATTTTAGAGGGTGATTTATCATATCAATTTTTATATTCAAATGTATCTTATAATACCAATACTTATTTTTCAGGAAGAAGTTCTGGGGTAAATCAGTTTAATATTATACCTCAAATTTCATACTACCATTCTTCAGGTTTTAGTGCAAGTATTTCAGGAGTTTATTATCAAAATTTTGATCCAACTTGGGATTTTACAAGCATTTCTCTAGGATATTTTAACACGCTTGATAAACAAAAAAATCTTTTTTATAATATAGGATATACAAGGTTTTTATATACTGACGGCTCAAATACTTTTAATAATTCTATAGATATAAGTTTAGGAGTTAGAAGCAACAAAAGAAATTTAGGTTCAACATTATCTGGTTCTTATTTGTTTGGATCGGATAGTTCATTTCAATTGATATCAAATTCATATTTTAATCTGGATATTTTTAGAAATCCAAAATTTGCCATCCGTTTTAGACCAAATTTAAGTTTTATTGTAGCAAAACAAGTGGTAACTATACTAAGACCAAAAAGAATTTTTCCAGGCACTGGAATTGAACAAATCTCAGAAAATATTTTTGATCTTTTAAACACTCAAATTAGTTTACCAATAACATTAACTACTAAATCGTGGGATTTTGAGATAAGTTTTGCGCAAAATTTACCAAACGCTTTGCCTAACGAAAGTGAACTAACAAACACTAATTTTTTTTCATTTTCTGTGGGCTATATGTTTGATTTGAATAAATAAACTTTTTTTTAGGTTTAATTAATCGTAATATTGCAATAAATAAATGAAGATGGGGCTAACCAAATCAGAAATATTTACCGATGAACAAAACAAGATTGCAGCTATTGCAAAAGTATTAGGACATCCTGCGAGAATTGCTATAATAGATTATTTAATAAAATTAGATTCTTGTGTATGTGGAGATTTGGTAAAAGAGATAGGTTTAGCCCAACCAACTATTTCTCAACATTTAAAAGAGTTGAAACAAGTGGGATTGATTAAAGGAAAAATTGAAGGTACAAGCGTATGTTATTGTATAGATGAAGAAAATTGGCATTTAATTAAATTAATGCTCAATAAATTTTTAAATAAAAATACAACTGAAAAATGTTGTTAATTCTAATATTATGAAACTATCAGAAATAAAAAAATATCTAAAAAGTTTAGAAAGTATTGCATTCCAGTTACCAAATGGTAAACTAGTACCAAGTCACTTTCATGTAACTGAGGTGGGCAAAGTAACAAAGGATTTTATAGATTGCGGTGGAAAAGTAAGAAGTGAAAATGTTATCAATTTTCAATTGTGGGAAGAAAGAGATTATAATCATAGATTGCACCCAGAAAAACTATTAAGTATTATAGAATTGTCTGAAAAGATTTTCAACTTTGACGATTTAGAAATCGAAGTAGAATACCAGGGCAAGGAAACGATTGGTAAATACAATTTAGATTTTGATGGAAGTAACTTTTTATTAACCTCAAAATTAACAGCTTGTTTGGCTTTGGACGCTTGTGGGATTTCTGTTTCTAAACCAAGAATTAAAATTTCTGATATGCAAAACTCTTGTTGTGATCCTAGTGCGGGTTGTTGTTAACAAAAAATACAAAAATATTATGTAAAGCTTCAATGTCTTGAAGCTTTACACTAAAATAAAATCAGTGCAGTTATAAAGATAAAGGGGATAAATGCTGATTGCTAATTTTTCTGTCTTTTACTTAAAAATAAAGATCTCTTTTAAGAAACTGCTTCTTTATAAACCTTTAAACAGCGTTCTCTGGCAAACTTATGTTCGATAATTTCCTTGGAGTATTTTAATTCTTGAAATTCTGGAACCCACTTTCTGATATACATTAAATCTTTATCAAACTTTTTAATTTGTGTTGTAGGGTTAAATATTCTAAAATATGGTGATGCATCAACTCCAGAACCAGCAACCCACTGCCAATTACCCACATTACTAGACATTTCGTAATCTAGCAATTTTTCTGCAAAATAGGCTTCACCCCATCTCCAATCAATTAATAAATGTTTGCATAAAAAACTACCCACCAACATTCTAACCCTGTTATGCATAAACCCTGTTTTATTTAGTTCACGCATTCCTGCATCAACTAAAGGATAACCTGTTTGGCCATTGCACCAAGCTTTAAAATCAGCTTCATTATTTCGCCATAAAATTCTATCATACTTTGGTTTAAAAGCTTTTTTTGGTGTGTGTGGAAAATGCCAAAGAATTTGCATAAAAAACTCTCTCCAAATCAATTCTTTTAAAAATGTTATATTGGAACTTTTAGAGGCTTTATCTACCATTTGTCTTACGCTAACAGCTCCAAAACGTAAATGTGCACCTAGTTTTGAAGTCGCATTTTGCGCAGGAAAGTTTCTTGTTTCCTCATATTCGTTAATCAATCTTGTAGAAACATTATAACCTTCACTTGTTATGTTAGATTTTGTAAAACCAATATCACTTAATGTTAAAAAAGGGTGCTTCTCAATACAAACACAATTTTCTAAATATTTTTCTGAAGGATAAAATTGAATTCCCTTTTCTTGAAATGCTTCCAACCATTTTCTGGAATATGGTGTATATACTTTATAAGGATTTCCATCTTGCTTTACAATTTCATTTTTTTCAAAAATAACTTGATCTTTGTATGTTTTAAACTTGATATTTTTTGATATTAAAAAAGTTTCTATTTCAGCATCTCTTTGATTTGCATAAGGCTCGTAATCATGATTTGTATAGACAGTATCAATTTCATAAATTTCTGATAGTTGTTTATAAATATCAATCGGTTTTCCATAAAAAATAGAAATTCCACGTTTTATCTTTAAAAGTTCTGCCTTAATATTTTCAAGTGCTTGATGTATATAAGATACACGACTGTCGTCTTTTTTTAGTTTATCTAGAATATCTTTATCAAAAATAAATATAGGTAAAACGGGATTTTTAGATTTTAAGGCATTATAAAATCCAACATTATCATGTAAACGCAAGTCTCTACGAAACCAGAAGACAGTGATTTTTTTATTCATCTTTTTTAAATTCTCCAAAAAGTTCGATTAATTTTTGTTGTCTGTAGGCAAATATTTCTTCTAACTTGGGTTTTACCAAAAATGGATGTACTAATCTACCTAAAATTCCCAAGGGAACTTTGTAATCAATAATATCTTCAAATTCTACACCTCCATCAATTTGCTTTAAAAAATGTTTGTGGTGCCAAAGAGCGTAAGGTCCGTATAATTGTATGTCTACAAAATATTTTTTGTGTTCTACTTGTGTGATTTCAGATACCCATTTTGTTTTTATACCAAGAATAGGAGTAACACTATATTGTATAATCTGCCCTGCAAACATTGGCTTGTCCGCTCCCGAAAGGATATCAAAACCCATATAATCTGGAGTTAATTCTTTTAAATTTTTAGGACTAGATAAAAATCTCCAAGCTTCATCTAATGATATAGGAATATGTTGTTTTCTTTTGAAGGTATAAATTTTCACTTATTTATTATATTAAAATTGGATTTGTTTCTCCTTTATTTTTCTTTATGATTAAATCATTAATCGCATCCCAAAGTTTTACTCTTTCTGATAAGGATTGCTTTGCTACAAATTTAGCATTATACCATTTTTCTTTGTCATTACCACAAAGTTCAGAAACCATTTGTAGGGAAAGTGGACCATGCTCATCACCATCTAATTCTATGTGGCGCTCTAAATAATATTTAAGTTTGGCTGTAGATTGATTATTATTTTCTGATTGGTTTAAAATTTGCATAAACATATCTGGTATTAAATCTTCTCTCCCAAAGGTAAAAGCAGCGGCAATTAAGTGTGGTTCGTTAGTTTTGATTATTGAAAATGTATATCTTACAAAGTCAACGATTCTCCTATCGATTTGAATTTCACTAAAGGCATAATCTATACTGTTACCCATTTCAATGAGGTGTAAAAACTTTTTAATTTTGTCTGTTTTTGCACCTATCTGTATCATGGCATCAACATACATAGCATAATGGCTTTTGGGTTCTCCTAATTCATTTACATCACTTTCTTCTCCATGTACAATTTCATTTATAAATCTTGACAATATTGGATTCTTTGGCGGCGTCCATGGCAAAGCTAAACTCGTTAATTGCTGTTGTAAACTTTTTAAGAGTGACATAAAGTCCCAGACAGCAAAAACATGATGCTCCATAAATACTTTAATGTCATTTATGGTACTTAAATTTTTATAAAGTATATGCTCTTGAAGCTGTTTTCTTAGATCATATAATTCTTTTTCAATATTTTGTATTTCTGTCATGTTTGTACAATATTTTTAATTGTGTATTAAAATGTAAAGATTTAATGAGGTTGCAATTGATAACCATAAAATATATGGGATTAACAAGAATTTGTATTGACCTACTTTTTTGCTGAGTTTTAAAAAATAAAAAAACAATAAAGAAGTTAACAGTATAATAACTATCAGAGCTGAAAAAATATTTTGTTGGTTGAAAAAAATAAAGTTCCAACTAGAATTTAAGATAAACTCAATAAAAAAGGCGTAAATAAGAAATTTTGTTTTTATATTAATTGTAAAAAGCCTTCCTAAGAATATTGAAAAACAAATCATGATGGTTGTCCAAGCAAAACCAAAAATCCATCCTGGTGGTGTCCAAGGAGCTTTATTTAAGTTAGTATACCATTCCTCTAGAATAGCGTTACCCATAAACCAATTTCCAAGAGCTAGGCCACCAAAATTTAAAATTAAAAATAGCAGGGTTAGCCTTAATTGCTTCATTTATTTATCTTTAAGAACCTCTATGCTTTTTAGAATATGATCGGCTTCTAAATATTTTGAATCACTATCACTTCTGTTTATAGACTGTAATTTATAAGCCTCTTCCATTAATTTTTTATACTTTTTTTGTAGTTTATCTAATTCGCTTTTCTTTTTGAATAGTCCAAACATAATTATTTCAGGTATTTCGTGATTTTTGAACTCGTTGGTTTTGTAATGGAAAAAAAGTAATCAATGAATTCACCTTCTGGAGAAATAAAATACTTTTGAAAATTCCATTTTACAGACGAACTTTTTTTATTATTTAATTTTTTGGAAGTCAACCAACTATATAATGGGTGTTGATTTGGCCCTTTGACATCAACCTTTTCTGTTATTAAAAATGAAACACCATAATTTACTTGACAAAATTCTTGAATTTCGTCAGAATTACCAGGTTCTTGTTTTCCAAATTGATTGCAAGGCACTCCAACAACAACTAATTTATCATTATACTCTTGATGTAACTTTTCCAAATCTTTGTATTGCGGTGTAAAGCCACATTTAGAAGCTACATTTACGAATAAAATGTATTTGTCTTTAAATTCTGAAAGTTGTATAGGTTTATTTTGGAGACTTTTAATCTCTATGTCGTAAATATTATTCATACGTGGTTTTATATTTTGAAGCTTACAATACCACAGTCGAGTTCAAAAATTTGTCCTGATATTGAAGCTGCTTTATCTGAGATTAAAAATTCAGCTAAATCAGCAACTTCCTCGGGTTGCAGATATTTTTTTAATGGATGACGTTCTGTGATATTTTCTATCATCCTTTCATTTCGTAATAATTTTGACGCTAAATCTGTGTTTGTAACTGTGGGTGCAATAGCATTAACGCGAATGTTAGGCGCAAGTTCTGCACCTAATGATTTGGTTAATCCTTCTACGGCAGATTTTGCTGCAGCAACACTTGCGTGAAATGGCATACCCAATTTGGCAGCAACTGTACTAAATAATAATATAGAAGGGTTAGAACCTTTTTTTAGAGAAGGTAAATATTTTTGAATAGTTTTTACAGCACCTATTACATTTACTTCAAAATCATTTCTAAAATCATCAAGTTTAAGTCTGCTAATCGGTTTTAAATTGATACTTCCTGGACAATAAATTAAATTGTCTAATGATTCAATATTTGGAATTTCATCCTTTAGTATGTCACAGCTGTAATGTGTAAGGTTAGGATGAGAAGTAGGCGGTTTTGATCTACTGATATTAATTATCTCATTTTTATCAATCAAGGAATTTATAATTGCATTACCAATTCCTTTGCTCCCGCCAATAATTAAAATTTTATTCATACACTTTTAAGGTCTTCCTTTCAAGCGCTTTTCTATTTTTTGTTTAACTGCAGTTAAGCGCTTCATATGATCCATAATTACTGGATCTTTTTCTAATTTGTAAACTTCATTTAATTCTAGAATAAGTGCTTTTACTTCTCTAGAAGCTAAAATTCTGTCGCTAGTGGTTTTAAATGAAAACTTTCGGTTTTCAAACTCTGTAGCTCTTTCTAATAATTCCATTCTTTATTTTTACTGATTGTATCTAAGGCTCGAATATAAATATAAAAGTTAGAAAACCAAGAAAAATGGGAGATATTTATGCCGCTGTTAATGGCTTTCCTTTTAAACGCTTTTCGATACGTTGTTTAATTGCTGTTAGACGCTTCATAATATCCATTAAATTTTGGTCTTTTGTTTGTTTATAAACTTCATTTAAACTTAATATTAATGATTTTGCTTCTCTTGATGCCAAAATACGATCACTCGTAGTTGGAAATCTCATTTTTCTTTTTTCGAATTCGATTGCTTTGTTAATTAAATCCATAGTCTAGTAATTTAAAGTGTTTTGTAATTCTACTATTTTTTCTTGAGTATTAAATTTACCACCAAAGTAAGAGGTAACAGTGGACGATGTATCATCTTTAATACCTCTTGATGATACACAAAGATGTTTTGCATCAATAATTACAGCTACATCTTCTGTATTTAATATTACCTTTAACTCTTCTGCAATTTGATTTGTCAATCTTTCTTGAACTTGTGGTCTTTTTGCGAAATATTGCACTATTCTGTTCAATTTAGAGAGTCCAATTACCTTTCCTGAAGACATGTATGCCACATGAGCTTTACCAATAATAGGCACAAAATGATGTTCGCAATTTGAATAGAAAGTAATATTCTTTTCAACTAACATTTGATTGTATTGATATTTATTATCAAACAAGGCAACTTTCGGTTTGTTAGCTGGGTTTAATCCAGAAAAAATTTCATCAATGTACATTTTTGCTACTCTTTTAGGAGTTCCTTTTAATGAATCATCAGTCAAATCCAGCCCCATCACATCCATTATTTCTTTGAATAGTGAGGCTATTTTCTCTTTTTTTTCTTGATCAGAGAATTTAAAAGCATCAGCTTTCATTGGAGTTTGTAGTCCAGTAAATAAATGGTCATCTCCCACTTCTTCAAACGAGAATCCATTTAATTTTTCTGATATTTCTTTCTGTTTTAATACTACTTCCGTAATCATCTTTCGTCTTTTTTATTTGCTGTGTTTAAGTACTCAAACCTTAAACCAAAGCACGTTATTATCTTTTTGCTATTGAGTTATTTGATATTGATTTTTGTCTTGAACATTTAAATCTTCCTTTTTCGAATGATCTTAATTTTTCATGTTTTGTTTTTCTTCCTTGAACTCTTTTTCTCCACATTTTGAAACTACTAACTTTCATTTCTCTACGCATTAAATCAATTACTTCTTGTTCTTTTAAACCGAACTGAAATTGAATAGCTTCAAAAGTTGTTCTATCTTCCCAAGCCATTTCTATAATTCTATCAATTTTAACGCCATTTAGTTTCATTACCTATAGAATTAAATTATTGCATTATAGAAATCATAATTTTGTTCATTTTCAATTTTTAAATCGAGCAATCTGTCAAGAAATTTTTTATTTTCCCTAAGTAATTTATTGTTTTTAAATCGTACAAAATTTCCTTGTGCATGTATGCTAAAACTATTTGTTTTGTAAATATGCATTTGATAAAATGGAATTGCCCAAGAAAAGTTTTGGTGCCCTTTTGTAATGTGAACTAATACACCTTTTTTTCTAATCTCAATATTACCGTAATTGATATCTGCAACTTCATTTAAAATCTTTTTGAATCCTATACTAACATCATCAATCATCATTCTTTTAGAACCAACACCTTTCATCTTAATGGATTCTAATAAACTGTAGGACTTACCAATTAAATCATTAATTGTAGCTTTTGCATCTCTATTTTTATATGTAGTATTAAACATCACTAATCAAATATAGTTAATTTAAAATTATGTTTAACTATAATTAAAAAAGATTAAACAAGAATTAACAAAACATTAGGTTTTCACTATCAAAACTTTAGTCGTTGGTTAACAAGCTATTTCTATTCGTAAGGGTGTGTTTTAAAAGTATTCTTTTATTTTCTTTAATAACATCTAGGTCATCTTTCATTCCCCACAGGATGTCTAAGGCTTTTTTACGATTTAGCTTAATATCTACAATTGGAGTTGGATAATTTTCTCCTAAAATAAAATTATTAAATTGCTGATCTAAAGGTGTCATTAAGTAAGGCTCATGAATGAAAGCCGTTGGTAATTTTGCTAATTCCGGAATCCATTTTTTAATAAAAGACGCATCTGAATCGTGTTCTAAACTATTTTTTATTGGATTATAAACACGCAAATCATTAATGCCTGTTTCACCTGCTTGCATATTTAATTGTGGAAAATGAATACCAGGTTCAAAATCTAAAAATAGTCTGGATAAGTACTGAGAACAATCTTGCCAAGGTTGCCAAAGGATATGCGTAAAGAATGAAACCAACATAGAGCGCATTCTAAAATTAACATAACCGGTTTCAATTAAACAGCGCATAGATGCATCTATTAGAGGAAATCCTGTTCTACCTTCTTTCCACGCTTTTTGATAGGTTAAAGAAATACTCTTTTTTAATTTATGAAACCCTTTATTTAAGCTTGCTTCTTCCATGGTGTGCTCCATTTCAAATTTCTGTGTAAAATGTGCCTGCCATCTTAATCTTGATACAAATGCCCCTAAATGTCTTTTATTTTCGTCTGTTTTTAGTGCTGACGCTTTTTGATATATTTGTCTTATGGATACATTTCCCCACGCTATGTATGGAGATAATCTGCTACAGCTTTTTCTAGATAAACTAGGTTTTGAAATATGATACATATAATTTTTATGTCTTTGCTCAAAAAATGTATCTGCATATTTCCATGCCATGGTAACTCCACCTTTTTGAAAATTATGTTTGGTAGGGGTAAGTAAATCAGTACATATAAATCCTTTTTCTAATTTTTTAATTTCTTCTTTAGATAAGAAATGTTCTGGTTTAAGTTGGGTATTCTTTTGGGGTTGATGCATATAATCTTCCCATTTGTCTAGCCAGTCCAATCGGTTTAATAATCCTCTTAAAACACCATTATTACTGTTTTCTTTCCATTGTATATTATTGTTTCTGCAATATCTTGTAAATTCTTTATCTCTATTATAGGTAATTAATAAGCCTGTTTCTTGATGGGAAAAGACCGTGTGAATTTTATAATTATTTTGAATTTGATTAACTGCATTGATAACTTCAGTGGTTACTGAAAGGATTTTAGTATTGTAATTGGCTAGTTTTTCATTCAAATCTACAATTGATTCTTTTATAAAATTCCAATGACGTTCGTCATAATGAGGATCATTAATAAGAGCGTTTTCAAATACATAAAGCAATACTATTTTCTTGTTAGAGTGTACAGCGTTAAAAATTGCTTCGTTATCTTCCAAACGAAGGTCTCTTTTTAACCAAACTATATTAATTTCCTCTCTTTCAGTCATCGTCTAATTGATTAAAAAAAAGTTCTGCATTTTTAAAATGTATTTCCTTTTTCTCTTGTGTCATTTTGTCAAAAGTTCGAATTAACATTCCTAATCTTGGATTACTTAAAAAGAAGTCTCTATGTTTATCCATAAAAGCCCAAAACAAGCCATCCCAAGTTTGTTGCCAGTCTCCTTTTTTATAATTACTCATTTTCATAATGTAATTACTACTGCTTATGTAAGGTTTAGTACTCATTAATCCTCCATCTGCATATAAGCTCATGCCATATACATTTGGTACCATTACCCAATCATACGCATCAATAAATAATTCCATAAACCATTGATATACTTCATCAGGGTCAAACTCACAGAGCACCATAAAATTTCCTAAAATCATTAAGCGTTCTATATGATGTGCATATGCAGTTTGATTTACTTTTTTAATGACATCATCTATAGGTTGGATTCCTGTTGTACCGTCATAAAAAGATTTTGGTATTTTTCTAGAGAATTTCCAAAAGTTTTTAGTGCGTTCTTCTGTTCCTTTAGCTTCGTAAACACCTCTTATAAACTCTCGCCATCCCAATATTTGACGAACAAAACCCTCAGTTGAATTAATGGGTACATCATTTTGTTGGGCATATTCGATAGCTTTATCAATCACCTTTTTAGGGTGAAGTAATCCTACATTAATTAATGGTGATAATAAACTATGGTTTAGGAAGTTTTCTTCCTTAACAATAGCATCTTCATAAGCACCAAATTCATGAAAACGAACCTCAAAGAATTGCGTTAACCAATTTTCAGAAGATTCAAAATCGATTGGATAAACGATTAGTTTATTAATTTCTCCGTAATTCTGAGAAAAATTTTCATTAACATATTTTACAGCATCATTATGATATTTTGTAGCTTCCGGAAATTGAATTGGTGGTGGAATTTTATTTTTTGGATATTTCTTTCTGTTTTCAGAATCAAAAGTTAATTTTCCTCCAGTAGGATTATTTCCATCCATTAAAACAGCTCTATTTTTTCTTTCACTTTTATAAAATGAAGTTTGAAAGAACTTCTTTTTAGTTGGTTTGAAAAATGTTGATAATTCTTTTTTAGTATTGATAAACAATGGGTTATCATACCAATTGATTTTCAATCCTCCTTTAGATTGATGAATATGCTTTTCTAGCCAATTGTCAGTAGGTTCTATAATATGAATTTCAGAAATACCATCTTGATCTAATTTTGTTAGTAATTTTCGAATATCGCTTAATTCATCCTTGGCATTTATATAAGTTACCCTTATATCTTTTTTTATAAGATAGTTTTCATAGGCTTTCATACTTGCTCTATGAAACGCAATTTTTTGTTTGTGGAATTTATATTGAGTAAAAAATAAATATTCTTCAATTAAAATGACATCTTCAGCTTTCTCTAAAATTATCGAATTTTTAAAAAGTTGATTAGGGAAAATTATATGTGTTCCTATTTTATTCATTTTAAAATAAAGTTTTTTCTAACCAAAGTTTTCTAAATTTATGACTGCTGTCATATCTTTCTGCTTGCAGTTGTGTATTAAATTTTCGGTCTCTAGGATCATTTCCAACTCCTGCAACATACATCCAATTTCCATAATTGCTGTGAACGTCATAGTCTAATAAAACAGATTCAAAATATGCTGCCCCAATTCTCCAATCTAACAAAAGTTCTTTTGCAAAATAGGAAGCTACATTCTGTCTTCCTCTATTGCTCATCCAACCAGTTTCTTTAAGTTCAATCATATTGGCATTCACAAAATCATCTTTAGTGTCACCATTAATCCATTTTTGGATGTTCTTTTTATCAGCTTTATATTCATAATCTCTATCTAAAATACCACCAATTTTAAAGATTTTAGCATCATATTTTAAGGAGATATATTTGAAATAGTCTCTCCAAATTAATTCAAAAATAACCCAATAGGTAGATTGATTTTTACCAAATTCTTGTTCATAGTTTTTTACATTCCAATAGATTGTTTTGGCAGAAATACTACCATTAGCCAACCAAGGTGAAAACTTTGTAGAGTAATCATTACCCACCAAACCATTTCTAGTTTTCTTGTAATAACTAACTTTTTTACTTTCAAAAAAATAATAATTCATCCTTTCTAATGCAGCAGTTTCTCCACCTTTAAATGGGAATGCAGTTTTGATGGTAATATCAAAATCATCGAAGCCCAGCTTTTGTAGAGTTGGAATTTCTGTGTGATTCTGAACTAAATTGTCTTTTGTTAACTTTGAGACACTAACAATTTCTGAAATGGTAACATATTTTTCTAATTTTTTTCTAAAGGCCGTAAAAATATCAGGTATGTTATGAAAATCTTTAGAAACTGTTTCTGGGTGATATAAAAACTGATCATAATCTTCTATAAAATCAATCGTTTCATTTAAAGACTTTTTGATAAAATGGTTTGTTTTGACTTCTTCTCTCGTCCATTCTTTCTGTGTATAAATTTTATCTACGGATAAATCATCACACAATTCGGAAATTTTATTTTCTGGAGCGTCAAAATAGGTAAGCAGTGTAATATTTAAATTTGCGAGATTTTGTTTTAAATTAGTAATGGTTTCAATTAAAAACTTTGCTCTAAATTTTTCAGTTTTCTTGAATCCAAAGTTGTCTTTTTCAAAATATTTAGGATCAAAAAAATACACAGCAATTACATGTTGATTTTCATCAACTGCTTTTTTTAGAGAAATGTTATCATTAACTCTTAAATTATTACGAAACCAAACTAAGGCTGTGTTTATCTGTTGCTGCTGCATTTTTTACTACAATATTTTACGTTTTTCCAGTTCTTTTCCCATTTTTTGCGCCATGTAAATGGCCTTTCACAAATAGGACATATTTTGGTTGGTAGGTTTTGTTTTTTCAAAAGCTTATCATTTTACAATTTTATTTATCATTCCGTTAAAAATAAACCAGTGAAAGGGTACAACCGCATACCAATACAATCTACCAGCTAATCCAACAGGTCTAAACGTTGCAGTTTGATTTAAAACACCATTTTCAATTTTAAATTCTAACCAAGCTTCACCAGGTAAAATCATTTCTGCGTAGAGTAGGAGTTTACCTTTTTCTTTATCAGCATAAATAACTCTCCAAAAATCTAATGCATCGCCTGCATTTAATTCTGTAGGATGTCTTCTTCCTCTTCGCAAACCGGCACCTCCAAAAAACTGATCTAAAAATCCTCTAATTTTCCATAAAATAGTTCCATAATACCAGCCTGTTTCTCCACCAATTGCCCAAATTTTATTTAAGGTTTTTGTTTTGTCTTTTATGTTTCTCTTTTTAAAATCTTTAAAACATCCATACTTTGGAACATTTATAAACTCATTCACATAATTTTTTAATTTTCCACTACTTACATAGGAATCTTTCCAACTAGAAATGATACTATTTTGTTCAATCTTTTTAAAGGCTAATTGTACTGCTTCTTTATAAGTCATAGGGTTAACACCTAAAATTTGATTGATGTTGCTCTTATTACCAATAACTTCTACACCCATAGAATTTACTAAAGAACTTGCCAATTTATAAGATGTTGAGGTAACAAAATATAACCAATAAGAAGACAGTTTTGGTGTCATTACAGGCACTGTTATAATCCATCTTTTAAGTTTTCTTACCTCTGCAAATTGTAAGAGCATTGTTTTGTAAGTCAATACTTCTGGGCCAAAAATATCATAAGAGGTATTGTACAATTCTTGCTTATCTAAAGAGTTGTGTAAAAATGATAAAACATCTCTTATAGATAAAGGTTGTGTTTTTGTGTTTAGCCATTTCGGCGCAATCATAGCAGGTAGTTTTTCTACCAAATCTCTAATAATTTCAAAAGAAGAGCTTCCTGAACCAACTATAATACCTGCTTTAAAAGTTGTTAAAGCGTAAATGTCTGAGCTTAATGTATGCTCAACATTTTTGCGAGACAATAAATGTTTGGATAGTTTTGTATCGTTTGTAATACCACTTAAATAAATAACTTGTTTTAAATTGGTAGTTTCTGCAAAACGTTTAAAGTTGAAAGCACATTTTTCTTCTAAAATATGAAATTCTTTGGCTGAATTAGACATAGAATGTATCAAGTAATAAGCAAAATCTATATCTTTTGGAATACCTTCTAAAGAAGTTGCATTTAAAAAGTCTGCTTCAATTAATTCAATATTTTTTTGTTCTTTAAAGTAATTTTCAGCTCTTTTTTTATCTCTTACAGGACATATAATTTTATGACCATCATTTAATAATATAGGTATTAAACGCTTGCCAATGTAACCAGTAGCTCCTGTAACTAGAATTTTCATTTATTTTATAGGTTTAGGTCTTTGATATGAAAGTTGCTTCTTAAATTTAGGAATAGCATAGGTGTCTAAACCATTAATTGTAGCTACATTTCCTTTGGATAAGTTGATGAGACCATCATCTTGCAATAACTCATTTTGAACATATAGTTCCTGAATTTGAGCAACAATTAACATGACATCGTTAGAAGGTACATAAATTTCTTCTATAAATTTCATGGCCATTTGTACTGGCGCATTTTTTACAAAAGGTGCTTTAAAATCTCCTTTAAATTCTGGTTCTAAAATGGTCATATCAAATTCGGATATATCATCAGGATATTTAGCAGAGGTATGGTGAGCATCTTCAATGACATCTTCCCAAATATGATTAATTGTAAAATAACCAGTTTCTTTTAAGTTTCTATGTGTGTTTCTTGGAACAGTAGTGGGTCTTAAAATAAAACCTAGTGTTGGTGGATTTGACCCTAAATGAGTCACAGAACTAAAAACAGCAACATTTGTTTTTCCGTCAGTAGATATAGAACCTAGCAGATTTGCTGATTTAAAACCTGAACAGCTATTTATTAAGTTTATTCTATAAATTTTGTTTAGGCTATTTATGTCTTGTTTATTAAAAAATTGCATCTAGAAGTATTATCTGTTCATAACAAAGATACAATTTGTTTAAGTTAGTGTTTATTTTGTTAAACAAAAATTAAGTTAAAGTTTTTGTTTTGCAGAATTTGAACAGAGTATTTTGCTTTTAATCATTACACCAAAAGGTGCACTATTAAACATATTTATTAAAAAAAGCAATAGCAGTAATAATGTCAAAAATCATCTACATATATCAAATAATGAGTTCATATATTCCAATAAAAGGCATAAAATAATAGTTATGATGATTTGGATAATTTAATAATCAAGATTTTTAAACGTGTATATAATTTTAGGTTTTAATTGATTTTTTTAGTTCATGCAGATTTTAGACCCAAATAGTCAAGCTTTAATTTTAATTATTATGACTAAATTAAATCTCTTAATCTTTTAGCTGCTATTTCTGCGGTAATATCTCTTTGAGGCGATCCAAACATTTCATAACCTACCATAAATTTCTTAACAGTTGCAGATCGCAGTAAAGGCGGGTAAAAACTCATATGAAAATGCCAGTGTTCATTTTCTGCTCCATTTGTTGGAGCTTGGTGAATGCCACTTGAATAGGGAAAGGAAACATTGAATAATTTATCATAAGCTTTTGTAATTACAGAAATTATTTCAGCATAGTTTTTGACTTCTACATAAGAAAGTTCAATGATATTTTTTTTCGCTTTTTTAGGCACAATCATAACTTCAAAAGGCCAAACGGCCCAAAAAGGAGTTAAGGCTACAAAATCATTATTTTCATAAATAACTCTTTCTTTTGCTTCTAATTCTTGTAATACATAATCACCTAAAAGGCTTCGCTTCTTTTTACTATAATACAATTTTTGATGAATATCTTTTTTATAGACTTCGTTTGGTAAGCTAGACTGACTCCAAATTTGTCCATGAGGATGCGGATTGCTGCATCCCATTACAGCGCCTTTATTTTCAAAAATTTGCACATAGTTGATCATTTCATTTTTTCCTAATTCTGCATATTCTTTTTGCCAAGCATTTACCACTTTTGTAATCTCTTCAACTTCCATTTCAGCTAAACTTTTAGAATGATCTGGACTAAAACAGATTACCTTACAAATACCGGTTTCACTTTTAGCAATTAATAAACCGTCATTTACTTCGAATGCAGGGGAGTCTTTTTGAAGAGCAGCAAAATCGTTGGTAAATATAAAAACATCTTTATAGTCGGGATTTATTTCACCATTAATTCTGGTATTGGTTGGGCACAAATAGCAATTTTCGTCATAAGAGGGTCTTTTTTCTGCTGAAATTTCTTCATTCTGACCTTGCCAAGGACGTTTTGCTCTGTGTGGAGAAACCAAAACCCATTCTCCAGTTAAAATATTAAATCTTTTATGAGAATAATCTTGCAAATTTGTATTTTCCATTGGTGTTATTTTCTTTCTGATTACTTAATTTACGATATGTGTTCCTTGCGATAGTGCTACAAAATAGACAGAACATTCGTTATCAAATATTTTCTTAAAAGCCTTTGAAGTTGCCTCTGCAAAATTCTTTGCTTCTTTTTTAGAAATTAAGTTAATAGCACATCCACCAAAACCTCCTCCCATCATTCTAGCTCCTAAAACATAGTTGTTTTTTTTAGCTTGTGAAACTAAAAAGTCCAACTCCTCACAGCTTACTTTATATTGGTTAGATAATCCTTCGTGCGATTGATACATTAAAGCACCTAATAATTCTAAATCATTATTTTCAATAGCTTTTGCTGCTTTTCTAGTTCTAGCAATCTCTTGTATTACATATAATGCTTTTTGATAATTAGCAGGAGTAACTTGATCAATTATTTTTTCTAAATCTGCTTCTTTAGCATCTCTTAAAGATGTAACTCCTAACAATTCAGAAATATTTTCGCAAGCAGAACGTCTATCATTATATGCACTATCAGACAAGCTGTGCTTTACATTTGTGTTTATGAGCATTAATTGATGATTCTTAAAATCAATTTTATAAGGCTTAGATGTTGTTGTTCTGCAATCTAAATGCAATGCATGGTCTTTAATGCCAAACATACTAGCATATTGATCCATAATGCCACATTTAACACCTACATAATTGTGTTCTGCCTTTTGTGATATTAAAATCATTTCTTGTTTGGTTAAGCCCAAATTAAAAAGTTCGTTTAAACCAAAAACAACAGAATTTTCTAGTGCTGCAGATGAAGACATGCCTGCACCACCAGGAATATTTCCTTTAAAAGCAATATTAAAATTACCAATGACTTTGTTTTTATTTTGTATTTCTGCTACCACCCCAAAAACATAATTTTCCCAGTTTCCTTCTTTAGAGGGTTTTAGGTTTTCTAAATCAAACGTTATTTTACTTTCTTTATCAATAGCATAGGCAACACATTCATTTGTATCACTTTTTTGTATGGCTGCAGCAATACCTTTATTAACGGCTGCCGGAAAAACAAAGCCTTCATTATAATCTGTATGTTCTCCAATAATATTGATTCTTCCTGGCGAAAAAATCAATATAGGATCGGCTTTAAAAGTTGTTAAAAACGCTTCTTTAACTTGTTTAATTAATAGAGTATTCATTTTATAATCGACTGTATTATGAATTCAATTTCACATTCCATGTTGTAGAATGTTTTTGATTTGGAGCTAACTGTTGCAATCCAATGTTGTTGTTAAAGCTGTTAGAAACGCCTGTCATGGGTTCAATTGCAATAAGCGGTAAATCTTTTGGAGTGTATAATTGTAAATAGTTTTCTGATTGATTGGATGAAATTTTAATATGATAATCTGGTGTTAAAAAATCAATAGTATTAGCATTTAAGATGAAACAATCGTCTAATTGTTGGTCTTTAATTTTAAAGTGTTTTTCGGTTTTATGCGCAAATACTTTTTCTGTAATTAAGTTTTCGTTGAATTTAATTTTTTGATTGCTTTCAAACTCTAAAGTGCTCCTAGATAGTTTGTCACAAAAAAAATAAGGATGCCAACCCAAAGTAAAAGGGAAGGTTTTGTGATCTATATTTTTAATTATTACAGATAGCCTAATCTCATTTTCAAAAAGTGTATAAGTTAATTGAAGATTAAACTTGTAAGGAAATCCTAAATTTTCATTCGTTTCTTCATAGTTAATTACAACTGAGGCACAGTTTATATTTTTTGTTTCTTTTACAACGTTAAATTTTTTATTGTAAACTAAACCATGCAAAGCATTATTGCTATTGTCATTGCAATTTAATTGATATTCTTTATTTTGATAGCTATATTTTCCCTCTGACATTCTGCCTACAAAAGGATACAAAATTGAAGAAGCATACGAGGCACTATAATCAAACTCTGAAATTTCTTTGATTAAAATAATGGTCTTAATTTTTAAATCTTTAAGTCTGCCACCTTCATTTAAACTAATTTTTGCGGAAGTAGCATTGCTTTTATTTTGCAGTATAATAATGGGTAATCCTTCCTCTATAGTGCTCTGAATTGTAAACATATTATAAGGTTTGGTGTCTAGCTTTTTTTTCCCATAACCAAGAAGAGGCAATCATTTCTTCAAGATTTTTATTTGCTTTCCATGATAATTTCTGTTCGGCTAATTTAGCGTTTGCATATAATGAAGGTACATCACCATTTCTTCTTTCTACAATTTCGTAGTTTAATTTTTTATTTGAAACTTTCTCAAAAGTTTTAATGATTTCTAAAACAGAATATCCATTTCCTGTTCCCAAGTTAAAAGTTTCAAAGTTTTTTTCTTGTTTTTGTTGTAACTGTCTTTTTAGTGCTTTTACATGAGCTTTTGCTAAATCTACAACATGAATATAATCTCTAATAGGGGTGCCATCTGGAGTAGGGTAGTCGTTGCCATAAACAGATAGCTTTTCTCTTAACCCAATAGCAGTTTGTGTAATGTAAGGCATTAAGTTATTAGGAATACCAGTTGGTAATTCGCCAATTAATCCTGATTCATGAGCTCCTATAGGGTTAAAATAACGTAAAGAAATCATATTGGATTCAGCATTTACTTTAGATAAATCTTCTAAAATTTCTTCTGCTATTTTTTTGGTATTGCCATAAGGAGAAAACGGTCTTTCAGTTTGGTTTTCTTCTGTAATTGGAAGTTTTTTTGGATTGCCATAAACCGTTGCAGATGAAGAGAATATAAAATTGATATTTCCTAATTCTAATTGAGAAATTAAAATATTGATGAGGCTTACTAAATTATTTTGATAATATAAAAGAGGTTGAGCAACAGATTCTCCAACGGCTTTATATGCGGCAAAATGAATGGTAGCCTCTATATTTTTATTATATTTTAAAACATTCTTAACATGATGAATGTCTTTTAAGTCACATTCACAAAAAGTAGGCTTTACACCCGTTATTTTTTTAATATTATTTAGGGTTTGTGCATTTGAATTTGATAAATCATCAATAATAATTACCTCAAAATTATTTTGAATTAACGCTACAACTGTGTGAGAACCAATGTAACCACAACCTCCAGTAACCAATACTTTCTTTTTCATATTATGCAAAATATATATAGATGAATACCACAATTAAACTTATACCTACTCCAGTAATATGAACATATTTCCAAGGAGCAATATTTACTTGTTGCGTGTACTTTTGGCGGAATGCAATTTTTCTAGGTTTCAACTTACCTATAACTAACATAATTAAAATATTTAGTACAAATAATATTGCCATGATGTCTAAAAAGTGAGGATAGGCTTGTGATTTGATTAATGCCAATTCAGAGGATTCAGTTATTCCTTGTAAGTTAGCATTTGTTAAAGCAGCATTTATAAAATAAGGTTGTAGTAAAAATTGGCTTATAATATACATTACACAGCCGGATAACAAACCAATTTTAGCGGCTATGGCAGGTACTTTTTTAGTAGTGAACCCAACCACAATTATCGTTAATATTGGAATGCTGTAGATGCCGTTTATTTCTTGTAAATAATCAAATAGACTCCCGGCATTTGCAATTAAAGGAGCAATACACATTGCAGCAATGGCTAGCAGAACTCCAAAAGTTTTTCCATATTTAACTACAGTTTTTTCATCTGCATTTGTATTTATATGTTGTTTGTAAACGTCAATGCCAAATAAAGTTACAGAGCTGTTTAAAACACTATTAAATGAACTTAAAATGGCGCCAAATAGAACGGCGGCAAAAAATCCAACCCACTCTTTTGGTAATACTTTTTTAACCAACATGGGGTAGGCACTATCAGCTGTTTCTAGATTGCCTTCAAAAATATGATAGGCAATTAAACCAGGAAGTACCACTATTATTGGTCCTAAAATTTTAATAAATGAGGCTAATAATAATCCTTTTTGCCCTTCTTTTAAATCTTTTGCTCCTAAAGCTCTTTGAATAATTTGCTGATTTGTGCCCCAATAGAATAATTGCACCAGCATCATCCCAGTAAAAATGGTATAAAACGGAACCGGATCTGTTTTACCACCAATAGAGTTGAATTTTTCTGGATTTTGAGTTGTTAGTATATGCAATCCATCAAAGAAATCGCCATCACCAATGAGTAATAATCCAAAAAAAGGAATAAGAATACCACCAATTAATAAACCAATGGCATTTATTGAATCTGAAACGGCAACCGCCTTTAAACCTCCAAAAACAGCGTAAATAGAGCCAATTATACCTATTCCCCACACACAAATCCATATAGATTGTGTATGTGTTACTCCTAATAAAGAGGGTACATCAAACATGCCACTAATTGCCAGTGAACCAGAATATAAAATAACGGGTAAAAGTACAACTACATAACCTGTTAAGAATAATATTGAGGTTAGTGTTTTTGTAGTAACATCATATCTTTTTTCTAAAAAACCAGGAACAGTGGTAAGACCACTTTTTAAATATTTTGGGAGCAGATAAATGGCTGTAACTACCATGGCTATGGCAGCTAATGTTTCCCATACCATAACAGATAAACCACTGGTGTAGGCAGCTCCATTTAAACCTACTATTTGCTCTGTAGATAAATTGGTAAGTAATAATGAACCTGCAATAACGCCTGCGGTTAAACTTCTGCCTCCTAAAAAATAACCATCAGATGAGGTTTCAGCTGTTTTTCTTGTGGCTAAATAAGAAATTACGGCAACTAAGATTGTGAATGCTAGGAATGTGAATATTTGCATGTTATGGGATGTTGAATATTATTTTTTAATGATCTTTTTTACAACATTATGGTTAATGTTTAAGAAATAAATACCCGTTGCTAGTTTAGATAAATCCAATTCTAACTTATGTTGATTCCCTTTTTTATCAATTAACAAATTTCCATTTGTATTGTACAATTTCAAACTATTTATTGTGGTTTCTGTTGAGTTCACTGTAATTAGATTACGTGTAGGATTTGGAAAAATATATAAGGCATCAGTTGAAAGGTTAACTGTATCCGCACTTAGGGCTGACTTATCTATAAATGCATCCATGGCAACTGAAGGGCTGCCATCAGCATCCCAAGCTCCTTTGCCGTAATTCACAAATGGGCTTCTTGCAATGGGTTCCCAGTAAAAAACTCCTAAACCTTCTGCTTGTTTGGTTTTTTCTATCATATAAGTAATATATTGATAGGTTATGTCTGGTCTACTATTAGAAAAACCAATTTCTACCATCATTACATCTTTGTTATAACGCGATTTTAAATCAATCATGTTATTATAAGTGGCATCCACATAAGTTTTCCAATTGTTTTCATCAGGATATAAAGACATGCCTATAATATCAAACTGATTCTGTTGAAATCCATTACTGATTAAACTATCGATACTCCATCGAAAGAACGAGTTATCATTTCCATTAGAAATATGTAAAATCGTTTTAATGCTGCTATTAAATGTTTTTACAGCATTGGCACCGGCATTTAAAAATTTAGCATAATTAGCAAAACCTCCTGTAGATGCTTTTCCAGTGGTCCATAACATACCATCATTGGTTTCGTTCCCTATCTGAATCCATTTAGGGGTAATGCCTTTGGCATCTAAAGCGTTTAGAATAGCTGTTGTATGGTTAGCAACTGCCGTTTCTAATTGCGATAATGAATAATTAGTCCAGGCGTCAGGTTTGGTTTGTTGACCTGGATCTGCCCACCAATCACTATAATGTATGCAAATTAAAATATCTTGATTGTTAGCATGGGCCTTTTCTGCTTTAACTACCATATCATCAATATCACACCAGCCATTGGCATTGGAGTTTTCTGGATTTACCCAAACTCTCAGACGCACAGCATCTATATCATATTCTTTTAATAAGGGCAATAATTCTTTTGTATTGTTATCATTGTCTTTCCAAGTATAACCTTGGTCTTCCATTTCTGTCATCCAACTTATATCTGCCCCTTTTGCTATTATTTTGGTGCTAAAATTGTAATCATTTGAGTTTTCTAATTCTGTTTTTGGAGAGTTCCAATAACCAGCCCACGCATTTTCTACCCAACCGCCGCTCTGATATAAAATAGCTTTTACTTGATAATAATGACCTGCTGGTAAATCGGCTGAAGGTTTATGAACACTTCCCACAAAGAATGCCGCAGATTTTTCTACATTAGTGCCTGCTTGCTGATTATTTAATGTAACTCCATTAATATAACTAACATATTGGTTGTTACTGTCTAAAATTTCTAAACCTATAAAAATGTTATTCCCAGTGGATCCTGCTTCACTGGTATATTTAAAATTAACAATTAAATCTGAGCCTAATAAGGGACTTACCTGAAGCGGATTTTCATTGAACCCAGTAATTTCTATAGATTGAGACACTAAAATGTTTGAGAAACACAACAGAAAGATTACAATAATTTTTTTCATTTTTTATTGAATTGAAATTATATCATTAAAATTTGTTTTACTTGTCGATGCAGTAATTTTTAGATTTTTAGATTTTTTTGATACTTTTAAAAGTATGCTTGCTGTACCAGCTTCCAATTTTACAGGATTTTCACCTATTAATTCTGCATTACCCTCTAAAGTAAATTTTACACTATCTAAAGAATTTGTTATAATAGTTTCATTTTCATCCATAATATTGGCATACAGTAAAACTACATCATTATTTTTTTTATCAATTTCATAACTGCTTTTATCAATTTTTAATTCAATTTTCTGCGGTTTATTAGGACTTTTTACAGTATGATTTGCAACAATTTTATTATTGATAAATCCTTTTGCTTCTAAATTTCCCTTCTGATATTTTGACAGATTAAAAGTAAATGGAGGATGGTTTATTTTATCTGAAATTCTATTATTATCAGGTTTTTGTTTTCCCAAGGATTTTCCATTTAAGAAAAGTTCAACCTCTTCGCAGTTGCTAAAAATACGAATATCTAGAGGACTATCTTCTTTCCATTGGTTTGCAATATAAATCATTGGTTTGCCGTTAGGATTGTCTGCATCTCTTTGGCTTTTGTAAAAATAATACATTGGTTTGGGAATACGAAATAAATCCATAATCCCTGAGGCCTCTAAATCATTGGCATAACCTCTATTATAATCAAACATTACCCAGTAACCGTCAGAAAATGCAGGTGTTTTTAAATTATCATTGTGCGCTTCTTGTATGTTTGTAGCCTGTTGCAGTAAAGCTTTTTCTCCTGCCGAGCGCAACTGTCTACTAGATCTTTCTTGTTGTAACAAATCACCCCAAGAATCTTGATGTAAACCAGCATTCATAGCGTAATATTCCCAATCTCCATATTCAGAAACATTATAAGGTTTTTTTAAGTTTTTATCATAGTGTTTTAGACGATGTTGTCTTGCTTGTAGGTAAATATCATAACCATAAGATTGCCAGCCTGCAGTAAAGTTTTGATTTCCAGGATATTCTTTTTTAGCAATTGTAGTTAAGGAATCTATAAAGGTTTCTGGCATCCAAGATTCGTTTAAAGAAACTTCCCATGCCATTACAGATGCATGATTTCGGTCTCTGCGAATTAAATCTTTAGCGGTTTGAAAAATATGTTTTTGAAATGCTTTATTTTCGTTAAAGTATTGCCAGCCTAAAATGGCATTGATATTAATTAAACCCAACTCATCACAGGCATTCATAAATGCTTTGCTTTGCGGATAGTGAGATAGTCTTACATAATCAAATCCAGCATCTTTAATTTTTTTGGCATCTCTGTAGTTGGCATTGTCAGAAAGGGCGTAACCAATATAAGGGTATTCTTGATGACGATTTACGCCTCGTAAAAACGTTTTCTTACCATTTAAGTAAAAGTCTTGACCTTTAAATTCCATTGTTTTGATACCGATTGTCGTTTTCTCAGTATCTACAATAGTATTATTTTCAGTAACTACTGTTTTTAAAACGTATAAATTTGGAAAATCTGGACACCATAATTTAGGGTTTTCAACAGGTAATTCTAAGACTATTTCTTTATCAAAATTTGCCGCTAAATTAATCTTTTTGCTCTTTATATTTTTTACGATACTATCCTTAGAAATTAAAGAATGTGAGATGTAAATAGTTTTGGGTGTGTTATTTTCATTTCTAAGATGCGTTTTAATATGTATAGTGGCTTTTTTTGCTGAAACGTTATTATACTGTACAAAAATACCACCACTTGCAGTTTTATTTTCTAGAATTGGATCTGTAATATAGAGTTTATTTTTAGTAACCAACCAAACATTTCTATAGATACCTCCATACGTATTGAAATCTAATTTTTCCAGAGGTTTAGGTCCTGTTATTGGGTTGTCTTTATTGTTTAGTTTTACAGCAATAGTGTTTTCTTTATCAAAATTAGCAACTTCAGAAAAATCAACCACAAAAGGCAAATAGCCCCCATGATGTGTGATAAGTTTTTTGTTGTTTACCCAAACTTCTGCAATATTCATGGCACCCTCAAAATGCAAAAACAATTTTTTCCCCTTTTTAGAGTGTGGGAGTAAAAATTCTTTTTTGTACCAACTGATGCCTTGCCATTGATTATTTACAATTTTAGGCTCAATATGTGGTGTGTGCGGTAGACTTATTTTTTGCCAAGCTGTAAATGCTTCCTCATTTATAAAGGTATGATCGGAGACAGCTTCATTTTCTACTTTTGTAAAATACCAATTTGAATTAAATTTTTCTTTACTTGAGCTAAACTTGGTGTTTTTTGCACATCCAATGATACTCGAAATAAGTATTATAAAAATTGTGGGGTGAATTATTTTCATTTATTGTAAAACTATTTTATTGATAAATACTTGTTGTGGTTTATTATAATTTTCTTTTTTTATTCCAGGACCAATTGAAATTTGAATGGCTTCAAGATCTTTAACATCAAATTTTGAATTTGCTAAGGAGTTTAAAAAATAGGATTGGAAAGGAGGAAATGGTTTTGGTAATACTACTTGCGAAACCTTTTCTAGTTCATGAAATGGGATGATAATATCTTTCTTATTGGAAGTTAGTTCAATTACTTTCCCAAAAACTTGTCCGTTTTTTAATTGCAGGCCAACTTGAACTTTCTGCCTTTTTTTAGCTCCCGTAAAAGCGGTTAAAACTATGGAAGTAGTTTTTATCAAGTTATTTTGCGAACGCTTTGCAATGTCATTCAATAAAATTTTAAAAGATAAGTCTGGTAGTTTCTTTATTAAGCTGTCAGTATAAACACTTAGATAGTCTTTGTAAGCTACTTTATGCAATTTTTTTTCAATCTTATATTGCATTGCATGCCATTGTCTTGGCCATAGAAAATTTTTGGAATTGTCTTTAATAGCGTCATATAAAACAACATTAGGTTCATTTTCTACAATTTTTGTACTGTAGGTTTGGGTACTTACAAAGTTCCAATTTGCAGGATGTTCAGATATCTTTTCTGGAAATGTAATTTGTGTTTTATCGGTATTTACAACAATGTAGTAATTAAAAAGTTCTTTGTGTATTTTAGTAATAGGAATTATCACTTCATAAGTGAAATTATCTTTTTGAATCATTTCAAAATTATCTGTCTTTTGATATCCAGAATGTAAAACAACTTCAACTGGATTTATTTTATTAGGGCTTACAATTTTAGCTTTAATGGTAAGATTTTCTCCTTTTTCAATTTCTTGCAAAGGATGATGAACTACATAAGTTTGTTCAATGTTTTGAGCTATTGTTGCAAATTCACTTACATAAATATTCCCTAATTTTTGATTGATTTTAAAATCAGAGGTTAATTTATCAGCAGATATTATATAGGTTCCGGGTGCTATTGCAACAGTTTTATTTTTAGCTTGATTATAAAATGAATTCCCATTATTAATGCCTTGTACAAAAAATTGATTTCCTAAACTTTTGAAATCAATTGAAATATTATTTACGTGATTTTGCAAAACTGCAACTGTTTTTTTGAGACTTGCTTTTTCAAAAGGATCTTTTACCCAAAGCACATCTGGCAAAATCTCTAAACGCCAAATGCCTTCTTCAATCTTATCTAAAAAATAAGCCCCATTTCCTAAGTAAGTTATAATTTTTGAATTGCCTACACCTGCAATATGTTTCAATTTATTTATATTCTTCGGATTGGCTGTTGTTGTATTCGTGTACAAAAATTTAGTTTCTGAATTATAAAGAGCAACATCATTTTCATAATTTAATGTTGTGTTAGAAAAACTGTTATTTTCAGGAAAACGACCAAAACTCTTTCCATTTGGAATTTCGCGAAAAACTTCCCCAGCAATTTTTAGTGAAATTGCTTTAGAGGGCGTATATGCCAAATTTAAGTAGTGTGTTTGATATTCTGTGTTGGCATACGCCAAGTCTATAGCATCGTAAGCAAATTGAGTGGCAAATTGAAATTTTGCCTCTCTAAAACTTCTAGCCATGGCAGGAAAAATTACGGATGAATTTGTGTCTCCCGAATCAAATTCATAAATAATTCTAGTTTTATTTTGAAATGCTTTTTTCTCTTGAAAAGGAATTTGATATTGGTCTACATTTGGTAAAAAATTATTTTTCAATTGGCTATTATGCACCAAACCTGTTGGATACCATTGAAATGTGCAGCCTTGTATAGGAGCTTTTAAATAATCATCTACAAACTCAGATTTTTCAGATACATTATAAAAAATGGGGTTTTTAAACCCAGCGTTTCGTATTACTTTTATCATTTTATTAATGTAAGCGGTGGCCACTTTTCCATTATTATGAATGGGTTCATTATTAATTTCTAAGGCAATAATGTCTGGATCATGCTTATAGGCAATTTTTGTATATGGATTAATGTGGTTTAGCAATTGTGTAAAATAGCGTTCTTGTTTTTTTAATACTTCAACATCAGCATAGGTTTGCCATTTTTTAAATTTGGCACTAAAACCAGCTACATTAAAATCTTTTTCAGGATAGCCGTTGCCACCAACTTTAAAAGGAGTTATTAGGGTTTTAATTCCTCTTTCCTTTAATTTGGCTAATGTGTAATCTAATGCATCTAGTTGAGGTGTTTTTATTAAATTCCCTAAGCTATCTGTAATTTCCATGTCCCAAATATGCACTCGATACGCATCCAAACCCAATCGAGTAATGTGATATATATCTTTATCAATGGCTTGCTTATGATTTTTGCCAATGTAATGTATAGCTCTATAACCGTGAGCAAAAGGTAAAGTGTAGTTTACTCCAAATAACCGAATTTCTTTATTATTCTTAAGGTATCTAAAAACCCCTTTTTCATCTACATAAGTACTTGCCTGACCAATTGTTATAAAATGAGACAAGAGATATAAAAATGTAAAAAGGGGGTACTTTACCATGCTATAATTTTAATATTTAAAAACCTATTCCTGGATCTGAAGGTACAGAATTGGCTTGTGCCTTTTGTGGATTTAAAATAAGATAGGTGCCTAAAGCCGTTAATGCGGCATATTTACCGTAATTCCCTATTTTTTTGATGGCTTTTTTACGTGTAATTTTTTCGTTAGGTTGCTTACTTTGTTTCATCAGAATTGTTGTTTTATTTTAAAATTATTTTTTTATTTAAATTTCCTTCTTTGGTTTGTATTTGAACTAAATACACTCCTTTTGATAATTTAGGTAGTCCGATATCATTTGTTTTTATGTCAGCAGAAAAAGATTCAGTAAAAACTGTTTTACCCAATGTATTAAACAGCGTTAGACTTACTTTACCACTTGGAAGTCCTACAACTCTTAAATTTGTATCATTTGTTTGATAAACAACAACATGCTGCAAAATGATGTTTTCCGCTAGTAGTGCGTTGCTAGAGGTAACTATGTAAAATCTACCAACTCCATTTACAGCTTCATTTAAAGTAATTTTCACCTCATTATTTGTGAATAGTGTAAAGGTGTTTTTTATTTTATCCTCTAAGTACACTTTTACGTCAGATGATAAATTTAAAGCACTTAAAGAAAAAGTAAGTTCTTGGTTTGCTTTAGCTTCTAAACCAATAGGTATTGCAACAGATTCCATTTCAGAAAGTGGTAGGCCTTGTTTGCCAAAAGAAATCCCTTGATTATCATCAACCAAGTGAGAATAGATTCTTAAATCAGCTGATACACCATCAAACAAACCTATATCTAAACCTGGATCTAGACTTTTGGTAGCCTCATCATAAAAATGTATTGCCGTACTTTTTGTGGTTGTATTATTAGAAACAGATAAATTGATACTTGGTAAGTTGGTTTTGTAAAATGTTACACCTGTTTGATGGCTTTGCATTGCTTTTGTAATAGCCACTGTTGTAGATGCTAATTTTGAATTCACAAAAAATGCTTGTCCGGGTTGTATGTAACCAGTTGTTAGTGCTTCATAAGCACTTGTTGATGCGTTAAAGACATAAATAGCCTGATTTGCATCAGCTAATTTATCTGTACCACTGGCACCATTTTCAGTAATAAAAGCAGCAACATCCATGTATGAAGGAAAAGAGTTTCCAATTAAATTCCAATTATTACTGGCTCCTTGCGTGATAGTTGGAGATACATTTGTAGGCATAGTTCCTGTAAAAGAAAAATTACCACTGCTTATTCCTGGGTTAGCATCTTTAATTAATGCATAGCCAGTTCCTGTATCAAATGTTTCTGTAGTTCCTCCTTGATAATAACTCCATTGCCCAGTTGTTGCATCTGAAACTGCATTGTTATAGGTGGAGATACCTTTGTTTGATGATGAACCGGATGCAATATTGTTATTGGTAACCCAATCATCATCATACTGTTGCCCAACTATTGGACTAGACACCAAATGCCAGTTGGTATCATTTACGTAAACTTTATAAGTAATATCACCTGTAACTGCATCTGTAGCCAATAAAGAACCTCCACCAAAAATGGTAAGTGTACTTGTACCATCTACAGATAATGTATTTACACTAGCTCCTGTAGAACCATAAATCTCGGCATTTTTTGATGCAGGTATACTAGCATTTGTTGTGGCATTGGGTACATCTACATCCCAATTGTCTTTTTTTGACCAATCTGAATCTGTGTTTGCTGTAAAGCTCGTATAATTGGTTAATTGGATCCAATCTCCGGGAAAAGCACCATCTTGATAATTGAAATTACTATCCTGTAAAACTATTTTTATTCTATAAACGGATTGTAAACCATCAGTGCCATTTGGCAAATCATAATATGGCGTAGTTGTGGTAGGAATATTAAGAAAAAATGAACCCGTAAGATTTGTTCCAGATATGGCAGGATTTAGCTCCGCAGTAGCAACCGTTGATACAAATGTAAAATCTTGTTGTTGGTTTTCTATAGCGCAATAAATGTAACCATTAGTTCCTATTGTGTACTGGTAATCTACTTGAATGGTATTACCTATTAAACCTTTTGTTAAAGTTGCAGATGTAAATGCTATGGACTGCGCATTTACAAAGGCTGTAAAAGCAATACATATAAAAAGTGTTATTTTTTTTAACATGATATTATTGTTTTATAAGTTTGATATTTTTTGATGCATTTTCAGTTTGAATACTTACCATATAAATGCCAGAATTTAGGTTCGAAATATCTATTTTAGCATCCTGTGGTGTTGTGTTTAAAACCTCTTTACCCAATACGTTAGTAACAGTAACCTTTGCTATGGTTATATTTTCAATTCCTGTGAATTGAATAAGGTCTTTTGCCGGGTTTGGATAGAGGTGCACATCGTTTAAAAATGCATCATTTATACTAGCGGTAGCAGCAGTTATATTAATTTGTGTTGCAGGATATTGGCCCGTTAACCAAGTGTTAGGGTCTTGTTTCAATTCAATTTTAAGTTTGTAGTTTAAATTGCCTGTTAAATCTGCAGTAAGTGCAATGTCGTCTGGAATAACCAAATTAAAAGATCCAGTTACATCTGTTCCGGCCACTGCAGGATTTAATTCTGCACTCGTTATATCTGCATTCCAAGTCCAATCATCTAGAAGTTCTATGGCGCAGTAAATGTAACCATCTGCTGCAATGGTATATTTATAATCTACTTTTACAGTACTGCCAAGCGTTGCAGTAGTAAGTTCTGCCGAAGTGAATTCAATAGACTGTGCTATGGAGAAGTTTATCACTAAAATAGTGCTAAATAAAAAAGTTAGTAATGTTTTTTTCATGATGTTTAGATTTAATTGTTTAGTTTTAAAAATAACTGGTTTTGTTATATTGATTTTTCTTTTGGTTTTTGATAGGTGATGCTATTTTTAATTTAGCGTTATTATTTTATTTACGGCATTTATAGTCATAGTATACGTTCCTGGTGTGCCTATAAAATTGAAATTACCATCACCAGAGCCATCATTTTCAAAATTTGAATCAATGGTAAAACCTTCATCCTGATAATAGGTCATATTATTATCAGTATCGTACGTTCCAAAGGTTTGGAAAAATCTAAAGATTTCATTAGATAGTGTAATTGATGCAGACCAAATGTCTGGCGTGTTTTCAACAAATTCAACTGTATCTGAACTAAAAGCCCAGCCTCCAGGAACAGCTCCCCCAACTGCCCAAAGAGAGTTAGATTCTTTTAGATCAATGATTTTATTTTTATTGTCTATAGTAATTGTATAAATGCCAGGTGTTCCATTAAAATTAAAGTTATCACCAGCAGGTACATTTTCTAATCTTGCATCTATGGCATACCCACGATCTTCATAGTAAGCGTAATCTTGCCCAGAATTCCAATCTCCAATAGTGGTAAAAAATCTAAAATGTGCATTGCTTAAGCGTACCTTTACCTTTAACACATTTGCTTCGCAAGGCATTTCAAATCCTGGAAAATTCCAACCCATATCTGTGATGCCTTCACCCAACACATATAGGGCATCACAAGAACCTGTATCTGTTATTTCTATCCAAGTAAAATTGATGGTCTCAAAATCCGATAAAGTTTCTAAGGCATCTGATGTGCCAACAGTTGCTTTTACACGTATAAACATTTGCCCAGTATTATTTGGTAGTCCAGCGCTATCTGTAGTGCTAGGATCTCCATCTAAATCCAATTGATTGGCGTAGTCTAAAAGATTTGAGATTAATATTGGGTAGTTATTTTGGTTGGTAGTGCCAATAACATCAAATGATGTAAAGCTAGCATCTAAAGCACCATGAATTTCATAAGTAACATTGGTGGCTGTACCAAAGTTTGCAGCGTCCCATATAATACGGTCTGCAATATTATCTTTTGTTTCATTAGAAATAAGGTAATTAGCTGCAAAAACACTTTTAATTTCAATACCATCAATATCAGCTTGAGCAACAAATATGGGTGAGTTTTCCTCTTCACAAGAAAACATAGAAATGATAAGAATAAAAGCAAATGATTGTAATAATATTTTTTTCATTGTAGTATAATTTGTTTTTAATAACCTGAATTTTGCTTAAGATTAGGATTTGCGGCTAAACTTGCACTTGGTATTGGAAAAACACTTCTAGTTGCTGCCAGTGGAATTCCTGAAACGGAGTTGCCTTTCCAAGACCAATTATAACTACCTCCGGTATATTTATTAAACCTAATGAGGTCTTGTCTTCTATGGCCTTCCCAATGGAGTTCTACCAAGCGTTCATTTAAAATTAAGTTTAAATCTAAGTCTGTTGCTGTAATGGTGTTGTTGTTGTTTGCTCTAAGTCTTAGTCTGTTGATGAAATCAACTGCAATATCTGGAGAGCCTCCACCACCTCTTAAATAGGCTTCTGCATACATTAAGTACACGTCTGCCAATCTAAACATTGGAAAATCTGTATCAACAATTTCATTGGCACTACCATTTGTGCCTAAACTTGTTTTATTAGACCACTTGCCAAGTATATATCCAGTACCGTTATTTCCAATACTTGTAATTTCTATGGGTCTATTTTCACTAATGCTTGTGTTTCTATTGTCTACACTGTAAATGGTGCTTTCTAATACTTCAGAAAATTGACGTGATATGCGCAGTGCACCACCCCAACCCCCAGAGTTTACGCCAAAGTCATTACCATTTTGCTCTAAAGAACCTACTTGGCCGTTAATCATCACTGTAGTAGGACCATAATTTTGTGTTACAATACCATCTGAAAGAATTGGAAAAATAATTTCTTCTCTTGCATTGTTTGTGTTGTTGTCAGCATTAAAAATATCAGCATAATTAGGAGATAATTGAAAGCCAGAAGTTTCAAACTTTTCACAGTATGTAGTGCATGCTGCATATTTGTCTTCATTAATATATATTTCTGCATTTAAATATATCTTGGCTAAAAGCATCCAGGCTGCTCCCTTGTCTGCTCGGGCATACTCGTTCTGTAAAGGATCAACTAAAGTTGGCAGAATGTCTATAAGTTCTGCTTCTATATAATCAAAAAGTTGTTTTCTGTTGTACTCTGGAGATTGAAATGCACCAACTGGGTCATTTTCTGTAATAAAACCTGCTTTTCCAAACAAATCCATCATATGAAAATAGGCTAGAGCTCTTAAAAAACGAACTTCTGCTCTGTATATTTGAATTTCTTCTTTTAATGTATCCGATACATTTCTTTCATTTAAAACAGCATCATTGGTTTGTCTTAAATATTCATTTACAAAAGCAACCTGTGTCATACATCTACCAAAAAAGCCTCTTAAAATTACATTTTCTGAGGTCCATGTATTTCTGTTTAATTCTCTTAAACCAGGGTCGTTTTCCCAAGACCATTTTGCTTCATCTGTTGTAAGTTCTTGTAAATTCCAATATCCTCTACCATACTGGCTGGTACCTGCATCTAAGCCAGAAATGTTAGAACTTCCAGGACCTTGAGAGCTGGTTAATGCTAAATTACCATAAACACCCGCTAAGCCTTGTTTATAAGATTCTTCTGAGTTGTAAAAGTCATCTACCAAAAATGTATTTTCATCTTCTGGTAGTATTTCTAACTCTGATGTACAGCCTGCATAGATAAAGAGTAGTATTAAAGCTGATAAAAATTGTATTAATTTCTTTGTCTCCATAATCTTAAGTTAAAAATTAACGTTTGCTCCAATGGTAAATGTTCTTGGTCTTGGTGTAATTGTATTGTCTATGCCGTTATTAAAAACCTCTGGATCTAAACCAGAATAATCGGTAATTACAAATACATTTTGCACACTCGCAGAAAGCCTTATTTTGGATGTATTATTTAAAATATTTTGAAAAGTGTACCCTAAAGAAATATTATCCATTCTTAAAAAAGAGGCATTTTCTATGTAGTAATCAGAAAGGATTACATTTTCTGTTGTGTTGAAATTAGATGATAAAACCGATGTAGGTAAATTGGCAACTACATTACTATTTGCTAATAAATCGTACTGAGCTCTAGCAGAATTTACATTGTTATACACGTAATTGTCTAAGTTTGCTCTTAAATTGAATGATAAATCGATATTTTTATAACGCAAATTAGAGGCAAAACCTAAGGTTACAGCAGGAGCACCATTATGATGTATGTACTTATCTGCATCTGTAATTAAATTATCGCCGTTTAAATCTGAGTACGCACCTTCTAAAGGATTTCCATTTTCATCATAAACTTGTTTATAAACATAAAATGAGTAAGGTGTAAAACCTGCCCTATGTATTTGGGCTGTACCACCAGTTCCGCCAGCAATACCGCCTACCAATTGATCTTGATTTAATGCCAATTCTTTAATTTCTGTCTTTATAAATGTTGTATTAAAGTTGAAATCAATAGTTACGTTGTCTTTATTAATAATATCTCCAGCTACGGAAAATTCAAGTCCTTTAGAGGTAAAGTTGCCAATATTTTGAAAACCTGAATTGCTAAAATTTGAACCATCTGAAATTGCGGCATTGGCTAGTAAATCTTTAGATTCTTTATAAAAGCCCTCAATTGATCCTGTAATGTTGTCATTAAAAAGCCCATAATCAAAACCTATATTGTACGTAGTGGTTTCTTCCCATTTTAAATCTTCATTTCTAAATTGGGGAATACCCACTGGAGTAATGGTGCTACCAAACGTGTACTGAGAGCTTGGTAAGCCTTTGATGTATCTAGATAAAAATAGATCTAGGTTATCTCTACCAATGTCTTGCTGCCCAGTAATACCCCAACCTAACCTTAGCTTAAGAGTAGATAATGTAGTTGCATCTGGAAAAAAAGCTTCATTTATTTTCCAAGCAAATGCTGCCGATGGAAAATTACCCCATCTATTTTTTGCGCTAAATCTAGACGAACCATCTCTTCTATAAGAAAGCGTTAACAAATAGTTGTTATGTAAAGAAATATTTGCACGGGCAAAAAAACCAATTAAAACTAAATTTGGGTCTTTGTTTTCTATGGGTTCAGAATCAGGGCCATCATCTAAAAGCTCTCCACTAACGTACCTTCTATTTGTAAATTTTTGATAAGAATAACCAGCAGTTGCATCTATATTTATATGATTAAATTCTTTGTTATAAGCTAAATACCCATCTAAAAGACTGTTGTTTTGGGCATTGTTGTAGTTAGATAAGGAGCCAATTATAGCACCATCATTTTGAGCTAAAGGGTTTTGATCTGAAACTGTAACGGTGCCATTGGCTTTTTGTTTATCTAAGCCTAGATTTAATACTGCAGAGAGTTCTGGTAAAAATTTAAAATTGTAATCTACTTTTACATTTCCATAAAAGCGTTGTACATCACTAACACTTTTGCGTTGTAAAAGTTCTGCAACAGGATTAAAAGGGGCTAAAGAAATTAAATCGTTCTCATTAATTACCCCATCGTTATTAAGGTTGTAATATTGAAAAAAGCCACCAAATGGCGAGTTTTGGTCATATACAGGTTGAGTAGGATCAAAAGTTAATGCGTTTGCTGCCTGCCCAGAAGCAAATCTGTTTTTTTCAAAAGAAGCATTACCATTTACACTAATTTTTAGTGTGTTGTCAAAAAACGATGGATTTACATTAAAAGAGGCGTTGTTTCTTTCAAATAATGATGTTAATGCCAAACCTTCTTGATATGTTCTACCTATAGAAATTCTTGCAGGTACCTTACCAAACAGCATTCCATTGGCAGATGCATTTATAATAGAAGTTGGGCTATTATTATAAATTTCGTCTTGCCAGTCTGTATTTGCATTGCCTAATAAAGGACTTAATAAAGGATTTACGTTGTTTACCAACTCCCGCAATTCATCACCTGAAAAAACAGCTACTTTTCCTGGGAGTGTATTTATACCCATAGTCATGTCTAAATTAACACTCAACTTGCGTTTCCCCTTTTTTGTAGTGATTATGATTACTCCATTAGATGCTCTAGAACCATAGATTGCGGTTGCAGAGGCATCTTTTAAAATAGAAAAAGATTCAATTTCATTTGGATTGATAGCACTTAAAATAGAACGTGAGCCACCAATGGTGTTATTGTCTACAGGTAATCCATTAATTACGATTAAAGGATCATTAGAAGCCCCTAAAGAAGCCCCACCTCTAATTCTTATGGTAGAACCGGAACCTGGCGCGCCACCCGTATTTATGGTTAACCCCGCAACTTTACCATTTAATAAGTTTTCTGCGGTGGTAATATTACCCTTGTTAAAATCTTTTGCGGTTACTGCAGTTACTGCACCTGTTGCATCTTTTACAGTGGTAGACCCATAGCCAATAATTACAATTTCGTCTAGTTTTTGTGCATCTTCTTTAAGGGTAATATTTAGTTGAGCAGTTGTTGCTAATACTTCTTTGGTTTTGTACCCTAAATAAGAAAATACTAATGTTTTGTTTTTAGCTACTGTTATTTGATAAGTGCCATCAAACGCTGAGATATTTCCTGTTAATGATCCTTTAACTAAAATACTTACTCCCGGAAGCGGTTCATTTGTTTTTGCATCTGTAATTACTCCTTTAACCAAAATATTTTGCGCATTACCAAACAATGGTATACAAAAAAGAACCATTATTACGAGTTGCTTTTTTAAGGTTTGTAATTTATTGGATGTAAAAATCCTCATAATGTTTTTGAATTTGTGTAAATTGATGATAATAAGTAGCTGATATAAAACCCCTGCTATGGAGTTGCAAAGTTGTAGTTATCACAAAAAAACAAAGGGGTCAAAATCGTTAAATAGGGGTAAGAATTTCGTAAAATGTTGCAGAATAGCTAACATTTTAGGTAATTAAGTATAGTATTTATTTTTTATTGAGATTTCTAATAGACTTTTCGTGTTGTAATGCCTCAATAAAAAACAAATAGTTTTTTTAGCTTTATATAATTGCGGTACATATTTTATTGGTAAAAGGGTAACCTTATAAGTATAAGGTAAGGTACTGAAGATAAAATAAAGTTACTTTATGCAAGGGTTTAAGCATTTGCTCTATTATTGTTTTAGTAGCTTATTTGGCGCTCATCTTTATAAAAACACTTTTATTTTTGTCTTTGAAGTTACTGTTCATGTTTGTGCAATTCTGCGTGATAAAAAGTAGGCATAACTTTGGCAATTATATACTAAAAGTACTTTTTTACAGTTTTTAATAGCTTTCAATTTATATTAAAATCTTTTAGATTGTTAGGTTAAATTATGGTATAATATGGCCATAATTTCTAAAATTTATGTATCTTTCTTTTGAAAGCAGTCTGCAGCAAAAAACCTTTCTTTTTATAGGTTTTGTAAAAATACTACAACTTTTATAAATTTATACTAGTATATTTATTAAAATATACTAGTACTTTTAGTAAAATATACTAGTATATTTACAAAATAGATACTGACGCGTGTTGCAAAACATATTATAGTTTGTTAAAATAGATACTGAAGTTTGTAGTAACTTCTTCTGCACCGCCTAAAGCACCAAGACAAGGTTAAACGCACATGGTTAAAAACCATCATGTTTTAGCCCTTTTAGGTACAATTTGTAGTTTAAAACGACGCTGTTTTTACCGGGCAATTGGGCGAAAAGTATACCTTTATAACTAACGGCTGCATGGTGCAAAGCGCTTTGGAGTGTGTAGTTTTATGTATATATACTTTTATAAAAGGCATGGTTAGGTTTTGTATTTGTTTAGTAATGTAAACAATATTTTATAGGATAATGCCTTGGTTTTTAAGAAGCAAATACAATAGCATATAAAAAAAAGCGAAGTTTTTTAAGACTTCGCTTTTTTATGGATATTACAAATTGTAAAGAGATTTAGAATAATTTTATAATTATTCTATAATTAACTTTTTATTTGTTGTTTTACCATTACTATTTACTTTTAAAATATAAACACCAGTTTTAAGCTGTAAACCTTCACCAATTTTTATAGTACGTGCACCTATTTGGTTAGAAAGCTGTTCTTTGTAAATACTTTTGCCAAGAACATCAAAGAGCTCTAAGGTTACCAAACTATTCTCTGTAGTTGATATACGTACATTAAAAACACCACTTTTACTTGGGTTTGGATATACATGAATAGCATTTTCTTCTAACGCTATCTTATCTGTGTTAAGTGCTGTTCTTGATTGATTAGTATTCAAAGTTACATCTCCATCATAAACCTCAGTTCCTAAAGGTGTAGTGCCCTGTGGGTTATTGGTTACAGTAACTTGTATCTTGGATGGCTCATTTTGAAATTCTTTTAATCTAAGAATAACCATTCTACCTGCTTTTAAATGCTGGAAAAATTCTTGTTTCTCTCTAGCAACACCATCAAAACCGGGTATTATTTTACTACCATCTGTTCCATTTACTGCCATATGATAATCATGAGCTGTATGACCTTTTTTTCTGTAAGCATCTCCTATGTGACTAGGAGCAAACATATTATTAATGTCAAAAACAGTTTTAATATTCCATCTGGTTTTATAGCCGTGTACTCCTGTTTGCGCAATCCAAGGCAAACGAACTTGCCAAGGCTCATAAAGTGAGCCAGCGTTATTATTTAAACCCTCTATATTAGGATCAATTGTTTCTTTAAAAGCATATATTTTAGGAGTACTGTCAAAATCTGGTATTTCAGGAGATTGTGGGGTGCCATCTAGGTGGCGAATCCAATTCTTGGGGAACCAGTCTCCTAAAGTAGGATCTTCTTTATTTTTGAAAAGATATAATAAAACATCGTTTTTATTCAAACTAGCTCCAAATTCATCTCTAATTGTCCAATCAAAACGGGCATCAAAATTATTTTGTGGTGAAAAGCGTTTATGCTCACCAATTTGATCTTCACCAACCTTGTATCTTTGTCCTGTTTGGGTACTGTTATCAGTATCGAGCTTATGAGCACCGTATGTATATGTACTCAAAATATCTTGAATTGCTAAAATTTTATAATCGTCTTTTGTAGTTGAACCCATTTTACTTCCTTTTAATGATTTTAGCACTGCAAATTGATTCTCATTTAAAGGATAAGAATTTACAACACCTAAATTCTGGTCAGCAGTACTAATTATTTCATCTACTTTATTATTAGTATTTCTAACATTAATTTTTACAATAATTTTACTGGTATTATTAAATTCTGCTTTTACATAATAAGTGCCAACCTTCGGTGGATTAAAAGGACAATGTTTACCGGTGCTTATTTGTTCTGCATCTGTAAAATCTAAATTCGTGGCTCTAGACCATTTTATATTATTCTTTAGTTCATTATCTGTTATTCGTTTACTTAACCTACGTTCAGATAAATACCAATCTGGTTGATAATGTGTAAAACTATGTGGGTCAGCATCTAAAACGGACAATGTTACTTTCTCTTGATCACTCAACACATATGTTCTTACCACATTATGATCTTCATATCCATGATTTAATCCATAATCATCTTTCATTTTATCGCTCTGGCTGCTTAAAAACCAACGATTTCCATTTCCTTTTTGTTCTGATAGTTTTACTTTTCCTTTAAATACTCCAACATGAGTTGCTTTGAAAATTTCTTGAGCATTATAGCTAAAATCATCAGAATTATCTTCGTTCGGTGCAAAAATAAAACGCAAGTCTACATCTATTAATTCTTTACCTGCAATAATAACAGGTGTTCCTTTAGTTTTATTACGGGTATATTGCAATGTTATTTCATGATAGCCGCCTCCGCCAAATTCATCAATACTAAAACTGTTATTTCCATTATATACTTGTTTTCTTTGAGTAGTTATAAATCCATTAGAATCTTCGTTGGTATATACCAATTCAAACTTTCCAGGAACATCATTAACATTAGGTAGATTATCTACAGTATAAATAACATTCTTTTGATGCCTTGCCACAAAAGTTGGACCTTTTATTATGCCATAAAAATTTATTTTTGGATCTTTTCTATGATCTTCGGTTAATTTATTATAATCAACACCATGTTTTTCACCTTCTAGAGGCGATAAAACAGCAATATTTATTTTCTGAGTTGAATTATTTTCTCCATTAATCCATTCTAATTCTGAAGAATTATGAAATATAGGTTTATTATTAGCACTTGGACTATAAACAATTGGTATTTTATTATTAAACATAGGTTGCACTATTCTGTAATTGAAAATTTTATTATCTATAGAATCAGTACTGTTTTTATGTATATATAAATTTTTATCCATAATTTCAGTTAGCTCGAAATCATAATACTCGTTAATATCAATAAACTCACCTATTTTATTTATACTTTGTTGTAAACTGTAATTGATATCACCAGTATGATATGGTTCAAGTTTTTTCCACTCATCACCAGTTACATAGGTAAAATCAGTATTGCTAGGTATATTTTTACCAATGATTTTTGATTGAGCAAAGTTTTTATAAATTAATTCATCTGGATCTAAACCGGCAACTCCTTCTTTACCTTCTTCAAAAGCCTTTAAAATCTCTACATTTAAACCTTCCTTTTGGTTGTTTCTTTGTTTGTCTAAATACTCAGTGTCTCCAGAAAATTTATTTTTATTGGGAAAACCAGGTAAATTTCCTAAAGAAAAATCTTTTTTATTTTTATCAGCAGATAAAGAAACATTGGCATTAGTAGGATTAGTGTAAAGAGGATCTCTTCGTGTATTTGCAATCCAAGATACGGTGTATTCTCCTTGATTTTCTGAAAATGTAGGGTATTTATGATTGCCATTAGCCCAACTTTCTGGATAGGGTCTCATTTTTATACCATGTACATTACTGTCGTAGAAAAGAAATGGCTTATGAGCACCGTGCTTTACAGCATTTGACATAAAGAGACTTTCACCTGCATAACGTTTTATGGAAAGATCTGTAAGACCTTCTAATCTATCAAGGGCAACTTTAGATTTAAAGACAACAGAATCTCCTTCAAAAACAACAATATCATCATCTGGGGTATAGATGTCTTCTGGAGTTATATCACCTCTATATACTTCAATTGTATATAATTCGGTATCTTTAAAATCGTCTCCAGTTAATTCTCTTACTCCCGGTATTTTTATACCTTTAATGTCATCTAATGTAGCACCATCACTTAATGTAAGTTTTATAGTTACATCCATATGGGTTTTAATCTCTCCAATTATGTGGAAACGTCCTACATCGTCCACCCATGAAACTCTAGTATCTCTTGCCTTTACTGCTTTTTTAAAGAATTTTAAATCGTTACTATTAAAAATTCTATACGCAAAATCACGGCACGCCCATGGACGAAAATGACACCACCAGGCAGTTTCCTTTTCGTATGTATAGCTCGTATTGTTATAATTTCCGTTTGTATTTCCAGTAGCTTTAAATCCATACATAAAAGAAGAACTACCTGCAGCGTGATTATCTTCATATTCTAGACTATCAAAGACATCTACTTTTATAGTTCCTATACCTGTTTTGTTAATACCAAATTGGCTGTTTTTAGAAAATTTTAAGCCTTTCTTAATATTTAATGACTCGGTTGTTTGTTGCCCTAAGCAGAAATTGCAGACACAACAACAAAATAAATAGGCTATTATTTTAATATTTTTCATCATATTATGTTTTAATAGTTATTATTTATTTGCTTGTTCCAACTTTTCTAAACGTTTAGAGAGCTTTTCAATTAATTTATTTTGAGCTTCGATTTGCTTTTCTTGTGCAATGGTATGCAGGGTTAATTCTTCTATAGTTTTTACAACGCGCTTGGTCATGTCTTTTACGGTGAAGCCATTTTCTTCTACTTCTTTAGCAGAAGGCATGGTGTGTAAATGCCCATTTTCTTTTATGTTTTTTTCTACATTAGCAAGACTAGGTAATTTGTAATCATTATAAAAAACATAATCTGGCCATTCTGTTAATTCAGCAAGAGCAAAATCGCTACTTACAATACCCTCTTCTACCCAAAGCAAGTAGTCTTTGTAGTTATCTTCTGTTTTAGAACCAAAACCTTCTTCGGTACCATTTTCTTCAGATATATAAACACGTCCATCAAAATGTGCTAGTGCGCCATCAATTTTTATATCGGTACCTACTGTAAGGCTAGCAACATCTATATTACCTTTTAATTTCATATTTCCTTGAGTGTTTAATGCGGCAATTGGCGTTTTACTATTTACACCCCAAACCCAGCCTCTGCTTGCATTATCACTCATATTCATTTTAATAGCCCAATCAGTAACAGGGCCGTAGTTGTAATTAGAGTCATATCCCATATGTATTTTGTAGTTATCACTATCCCAAAATCTAAGACCTTGACCAACTGCACCATTTAAATTTAAATGATCATGTGAAAGAATACCCTTACTTGCTTCAAGTTTAGCAATATCTAAATTACCTTTTAATTTCATATTTCCTTGAGTGTTTAATGCGGCAATAGGTTGTTTATTCTTTACACCCCAAACCCAGCCTCTTCTTGCATCATCATTCATATTCATTTTAATAGCATAATCAGTAACATCGCCAAAATGGTATTTCCAGCTTTTTCCCATATGTATTTTGTAATGGCTGTCATTCCAAAATGAAATACCATTTCCATTTCCAGCATAAATATTGTAATTCTTTGTAGCAATTTTATTCACAACATCTACATTTCCCCATCTATCAAGGCTCATCTTATTTGAACCAACATAATTGTTATGGTCGCTATTAGCGACAAATTTAAAATTTAGTTTATTGCTACCGTAATCTAAAAGGTAAGCAGCATATTTATCTTGTAACCTTAAAACTGCTCTATTATCGCTGTTGTCATTGTTTATAATATAAGTATCCTGTTGGACACCATTCCTAGTACCATAAGATTGTGCATATAACATACTCTGTGTTAAAAATAATAAAATGACCCATACAGAGGTATTTTTTAGTTTTAGTAATAAATCAATTATAGAATTTTTGTTTTTTACATTTTGGGGGAATCTAACATTGTTTTGTTTTGCTTTCATTTTTATTTAGTTTTATGATTAGGAAGCAAATAAATGTTAAATTTAAGTTAAACAAGGGTGTCGTATTCGTCTAATAGGGTAGTTAAAATCGTATATTTTAATAATTGTATAATATTTTTATGGATTAGTTTGTGTTTTAATAATTAACTAATTATATAATTTGTTATTTGATATCAATATAGCTTTTAATTTGTGTTTATAATAAACACATGGAGGTTGGTAAGAATATCTATTTTAATTTTAAAGTTTTTTAATGTAAACTGTATGTATAGGTTTTATTCTTTTTAACTCAAAAAAATACACACTCTACTTTATATAATTTATAAAGAGGCGTTTCTTATTGGTATAAATTAGGTAAGGTGGTTGCCTTGCAATTGTATAGCTTATTATGATAGGGCCTTAAAGGTTATTTATTTAGATAGTAAGAAGGATTTTGTTTAAACTTGTTTTTAAAGAGTCTACTAAAATATTTTCTGTCTGAATACCCCACTTTATAACAAGTGTCTGCAATAGAATAGCCCATTTCTTCTATGAGCTGTTTGGCTATAGATAACCTATAGTCTCTAATAAATTCTGTGTACGTAAGTCCAGTTAAAGATTTAATTTTTTTGTACATCGCAGAATGACTCATATGAAGTTGTTTTGCTATAATAGGGGCTTTTACATTGTTGGTTTCTAAGTTTTTTTCTAAAATTAGATATAGGCGCTCTAAAAAAATTTGATCTTTAGAGTTCACTGTAATTTCTTTTGGGTTTAATAAATTGTTTGAAACAAATTTTTCCTTTAAGAGTTTTCTGCTTTTTAAAAGGTTTTTTATTCTACTTTTTAAGAAATCTTCATTATAAGGTTTTGTAATGTATGCATCTGCGCCAGTTTCAATGCCTTCTTTTTTGGCTTCAGATGCGGTTTTTGCTGTTAATATTATGATAGGTATGTGGCTTGTAGTGGTGTTAGATTTTATAATTTTTGTGAGTTCTATACCGTCCATTTTGGGCATCATTACATCTGTTATAATAAGACTAGGGAAAGAGGTGTTTGCTAATTTTAGCCCTTCTACACCATTGCAGGCTTGTTTAATAGTATAATTTTCTTCTTCTAAAAGGTCTTTTAATGCTTCTTGAATTTCAAGATTATCTTCTACAATTAAAATGGTTTCTTGCTTGCTTTTTCTTTTTGAAATTTTGTTTTGCAATACATGTATTGTATTGTTTTCTGTACTGTTTTTAGTGTCTATATTTAAATTAAAATGTGTATTGCCTTTTAATAATTTAACTACAAAAGTAGTGCCTTCTTTTAACTTACTATGTACTTTTACGCTCCCTTTATGCAGCTCTATAATTTCTTTTGCTATAGATAGGCCCAATCCAAAGCCTTTATTTTTTTCTGTATGTGCATATTTTACTTGATAAAAACGATTGAATATCTTTTCTTGATTTTTTACAGATAAGCCAATACCTGTGTCATTTACAAGAAGTGTTACTTGGTTTAAAGAAGTTTCAATGTTAAGATGAATAGCCCCACCATCATCTGTAAATTTAAAAGCGTTTGAAAGCAAGTTAAAAATAACTTTTTCGAGTTGGTTTTTATCAAACCATAAAGGAATTGTTTTCTCGTTACTATTAAAACGGTATTTTATATTTCTGTCTGAAGCGATATCTACAAAAGATAAAAAAATTTCTCTTGTAAATGAAACAAATTCAGATGCTGTTACATTTAAAACAACATCATTCATTTCTAGTTTTCTAACATCTAATAGCTCATTTACCAGTCTTAATAATAAATTGCTATTTCTTCTAATGGTGTGCGAAGCTTTTATTTGTCTTTTATCTTTTTCATTATTAGTATTGGTATCAAACAATCGGTTAATAGAACTTAATATTAAAGTAACAGGTGTTCTAATTTCGTGAGAAATATTGGTAAAGAATTGCTGCTTTGCATTGTATAATTCCGTGTCTTTTTCGTGTGTAATTTTTTCTAATTCAAGGCTAGATTTTAATTTACCCCATGCAATAAGATATTTTCTAAACAAATAGATGCCTATTGTAAAAAGGATAGCGTAAATGGCATAGGCCAAATTGGTTTGCCAGTAAGGCTTTAAAATGGTTATTTGTAAACTAGTAAAGGTATTGCCCCAGCTGCCACTTAATGCTCTACTTTTTACTTTTAGTGTGTAATTACCTGGAGCTAAATTTGTAAAGGTAGCAGTTCTATCGGTGCCAATATTTCTCCAATCTTCATCAAAGTTTTCCATTTTTATGGAATATTCATAGTTTTCTGAGGTTGGGAATTTTAGGGCTGCAAATTCAAAGGTAATTACGTTATGAAAATAGTCTAAAGTAATCTCTTTGGTTAGGGTTATGTTTTTTTTTAGTATTTCATTAGCACCAACGCCTGCTTCTTTGTTGAAAATTTTAAAACTTTTTATTACAACTTTGGGTTGTGAATTGGTATTGTTTACCAACCTAGGGTCAAATTTTGTGACACCATGTATGCCTCCAAAATACAGAAAACCTGCTTTGTCTTTATAAACAGAGTTGATGTGAAAGTCTCCTTTTAGATTTGTAAAAGTTTTAAAGGTATTGTTCTCATAATCATATTTTATGATTCCTTTTTTACTTCCAAACCAAATATTAAAATCATTGTCTTCTATAATTGATGTAATGGTTTTGTACTTTATGTTTTCAAAATTTTCAAAGCGTTGTATCTTATTTGTTTTTAAGTTCATTCTATTGATACCAGCACCAGATGTGCCTATCCATAAATACCCTTTTGTATCTTTTAGCAGTGAAAAAATATTATTACTGCTTATAGATGTAGTGTCTGTTTCTTTGTAATTAAAGTGTGTAACTTTATTTTTATGGATATCAAAAAGCTCTAAACCACCACCAAAAGAAGCTAACCAGATGTTGTTTTTATCTTTTAAAATAGAGATTATATTTTTGTTAATACCTGTATTTTGCCTTGAAAAGGTGTTTGCTTTTCTATCGAAATAATTTAAACCACCACCCCAAGTGGCAATCCATAAATTATTTTTTTCGTCTTCTACAATATCTCTAACATCGTTAAAACTTATTGATTGGTTGTTGGAAAATGTATTCTTGTATGATGTAATATCTTTTGTTTTTTCATTAAACCTTATTAACCCATTGCCAAAGGTGCCTAACCAAATATTATTATCTTTAGACTGGAATATTTTTTGAATGTATTTTGCACCAAGAGTTTTATTGGTGTAGTATTTTACTTTTTTGTTTTTTTTATTGTAAATGTTTAAACCATCGCCATCTAACCCCAGATAAATATTTTTATCATTTTGAAAAATTGATAAAACAGGATTTGGATTTTTACCAATAATATCACTAGAAATGATTTCTGTTTTATTTTTTTTATCTAAAACACTAACGCCGTTCCAAGCAGTTCCTATCCACATATTAGAAGCTTCATCTTCTGCAATAACATAAATGGCATTGCCAGATAAAGAGCTGGAAAGTTGTGCATTGTTAATATAATTGCGTACAATAGGTTCTTTACTATTAGGGTATTGAATTTCTAATAAACCATAGCCGTCTGTACCTATCCATAAATTATCTTTACTGTCTTTTTTAAGAGAACGTGTAATTTTAGTTTTGTCTTTTAAGAGTTGATTATGACTCAAAAAATTAGATATTTTTTGCATTTTTAAATCAACAACAAGCAATCCATTACCAGAGGTGCCCAATAAAATTTCATCTGAATTTAGCTTTGTAATTGCATTAATAGGACTTGTAATTTGGTTTTTATTTTGAGGTATGCTTGTAAATTTTTTAGTTTTTGGATTAAATAAAAACAAGCCATTGGCAAAAGTACCAAGCCATAAATTGTTGTTTTTGTCTTGGTATATGCTGGTTATATTTAAAGATTTTTGCTGGTTAAAAGGGAAATTGTAAAATATGTTCTTATCATAATCAAATAAACTCAACCCTTTTTCTGTACCAATCCAAAAAAGTCCATCTTCTCTTTCAGTTAAAATATTTATTCTGTTAGAAATGATAGAGAATTCTTTTTCTTGTGAGTTTTTGTAAGATATAAATTTATCATTGATACGATCATATAAATTTAAACCACCCCCAGAAGTAGTTAACCAGATTCTATTTTTACGATCTAGATAAAGACTAGAAATATTATTAGATTCTATATTACTATTTTGTTTATTGTAAATTTTTACGTTGAAGCCATCGTATCTATTCAAGCCATTTTGAGTACCAATCCAAACAAAACCTTTTTCTTCTTTTACAATTCCTGTTATTCTAGAACTTGACAATCCTTGAGATTGGTCTATTTTTTGGAAAGTGGGTTGGGTTTGACAGTAATATTCAAAATGAATTACAGCTAATAACAAACAAAGTGTAAACTTCTTTACTGTCAAAATAAATAGGTATTAAATGAATACTAAAATTTAAATTTATGATGTTTAGAAAGTATTAAAGGTAGACAAATTCATTTTTATGGTGTGTTAAAATGAGATTATATACTAAAAATTACCATGTATTATGAGAAAATTACTACATATACTCCTAATTTTTGCTGCTGCAATTGCTGTAACAATTCTTTTTTAGCAAAATAAAAATTTATTTAATTCGGCGATTTTTTTTGGGGTTTCCTATTTATAGCATGATGCAAATAGTCTTTAAAATGGATCAAG
>Ga0206127_1000094_pt1 | contig 105910 bp, 87 predicted proteins | sample Helgoland_Spring_6_FD_148646 | JGI IMG/M metagenome (GOLD analysis project Ga0206127, IMG submission 148646) | Pelagic subsurface seawater microbial communities from Kabeltonne, Helgoland, North Sea - Helgoland_Spring_Bloom_20160419_1 | ecosystem: Environmental > Aquatic > Marine > Epipelagic ...
CGACTGTGAGTGCGACTGAGATAGACCTTGATGGGCATCCTAAACGAGGGGGTTTTCTGCCTCCGGTGCCGTTGCCTCGGAGAATGTGGGCGGGCAGCAAGTTGGATTTTCTGGCGCCTCTAATCGTCGGTGAGATTGTCGAGCGAGTATCGACCATTGAGGATGTTGTACTGAAATCTGGGAGTACCGGCCAGCTGGTTTTTGTGACCGTCGCGCATGAGATCTTTTGTGGCGAAAAGTTAGCGATCAAGGAGCGGCAAAACCTAGTCTATCGAGAAGCGAGCTCCAGTAATGCAGCGCCGCCGGCAAAGCCTGCACCGGCTGACCCGGACTGGAAAAGAAACGTTACACCGGATCCAGTGATGCTATTTCGCTATTCGGCATTAACGTTTAATGGTCATCGGATTCATTACGATCGGGATTATGCGACCCAGCAGGAGGGTTATGCTGGGCTGGTGGTGCACGGACCTCTGACGGCAACATTGTTACTGGATTTGTTATTTAAGCAAATACCGGATGCTAAACTTTCATCGTTTAGTTTCCGGGGAGTAACTCCGCTTGTCGATACCGATGTGATTAGCTTGCAGGGTTGTCGTCAGGGGTCGCAGATTAAATTATGGGCTCTTAGTGGGTCCGGTGCACTGGCGATGAGCGCAGAGGCAACATTGGTTTAGGTGTGTTAGCCATTTAATAGGACGAATATCATGAGTGTAAATTTGCCGTTGTGGCGGTCAATGTTGTTTGTACCTGCCAATGTCGACCGCTTTGTCAAAAAAGCGCATGAGCGCGATGCTGACGCCATTATTTTAGATTTAGAAGATAGTGTTCCTTTGGCCGAAAAGGCTACCGCGCGACTGCGTATCGGGTCGGCCGCTCAATTAGTGGCGCGTGGCGGAGCCGATGTCATTGTGCGAATCAACAGCTCCTTGCGTTTAGCTGCTGCAGATTTAGAGACCGCCGTTGATGCAAGGGTTGCGGCGATTTGTATCCCTAAAGTCAGTAGCGCCGAGCAGTTGCAATGGATTAGCGAGGCAATTGATCAGCTGGAGATAGAAAAGCAATTGCCGCTGGGTCACACCCGTCTAATTGCACTGGTCGAATCGGTAGCCGCTTTGCCGAAGCTGGTTGAAATTGCCAGTAGTACCTCTCGATTAGCGGGTTTGATTATTGGATCGGAGGATTTTTCAGCCTCTGCGGGTATGGAGCCAACCGCGGATGGTTTGTTATACCCGAATCAGCAAGTTGTATTTGCTGCCCGCGGTGCTGGCATTGCGCCGCTGGGTTTTATTGGCTCTATCGCTGAGTACAGTGACAAAGAGGCCTTTCGTCAAACTATTCGGCGATCACAACAATTGGGTTTAGTGGGGGGATTTTGTATCCATCCTGATCAAGTAAAAATTATGAATGAAGAGTTCTCACCCTCTCAGGAGGATGTTGAGAATGCGTTGGGAATAGTCGCGGTATTTCAACAGGCTATAGAGCAGGGTTTTGGGGCGGCTGAGTATAAGGGTAAGATGATAGATGCGCCGGTGGTTGCCAGGGCTCGCGAGTTACTCGCCTTGAATAAAAAAATCCAGTCACGTGGCTGATGTCAGCGTCGATAAGTCTGACTGATAAAAATGTTTGGGCTAGTAGATTGCAAGGATCGTGCATCTCGACCTGCCTAGTAACGGCCTCTGCAATTTACGGGCTCTTGCAGTTGCTGTAAACTGCCGCGCTGTCTCACCTCTCACAAGTAGGTCAAAATAACGTCATGATTGAAGTCGGCGCGATTAAACAAACGATTAAAGATTTGTCTGAAAGGACGGAAGATCTTCGGGGGTATCTTTGACTACGATATTCGCAAAGAACAGCTGACAGAAGTTGAGTTAGAGTTAGGAGAGCCGGCTGTATGGGATGATCCCGGTCGCGCGCAAGAACTTGGTAAGCAGCGCGCTGCATTAGACATTGTGGTGTCTACCATCGATAAACTGACGGTGGGAGTTTCGGATGTAGCTGAGCTACTGGAAATGGCGGTCGAGGAAGACGATGCCGACACCGTAATGGAGATCGAAAACGAGTTACAGTTATTAAACCAGCACCTTGCAACTCTGGAGTTTCGCCGAATGTTTTCCGGTGAAATGGATGCTAATAATGCGTTTCTTGAAATTCAGTCGGGGTCGGGTGGAACAGAGGCCCAGGACTGGGCTGAAATGATTTGCCGAATGTATTTGCGCTGGGGAGAATCCAAAGGTTTTTCAACAGAGCTGATGGAAGCTTCAGATGGTGATGTCGCGGGAATTAAAAGTGCAACAATACGCTTTTCAGGAGAGTATGCATTTGGGTGGTTGAGAACTGAAACGGGCGTTCATCGTCTAGTTCGCAAGTCGCCGTTTGACTCAGGTAGTCGTCGTCACACATCATTTGCATCGGTTTTTGTATCGCCGGAAATTGATGACGATATCGATATTGAAATTAATCCGTCGGATCTACGCACCGATACCTATCGCGCCAGCGGTGCGGGCGGGCAGCATGTCAACAAGACCGATTCTGCGGTCAGAATTACCCATGAACCATCGGGAATCGTAGTCCAGTGCCAGAGTCAGCGGTCCCAGCACCAAAATCGAGACTTTGCGATGAAGCAACTAAAAGCAAAGCTCTATGAGATGGAAATGCTCAAGCGCAACGAAGCCGCTCAGGCTCAGGAAGATAATAAAGCAGATATAGGCTGGGGCAGCCAAATACGATCTTATGTTTTGGATGACCAGCGAATCAAAGACTTGCGGACTCACGTGCAGACCAGCAACTGCAATAATGTTTTGGATGGTGATCTCGACTTGTTTATAGAAGCATCATTGAAAATGGGATTGTAACAATTCATGTCAATGCCGTTGGTCGGCAATGACGCACACATAAGCGAGCGGCAATAGTTGTTCGAGATAGAACAGAGTGAAATTGGAAATGACTGAAACACAAGACACTGAGAATAAGCTAATAGCAGAGCGTCGGGCCAAATTAACCCAGATACGGGAGCAGCGCAATGCGTTCCCGAACAGTTTCCGGCGCAATGCATACGCACAAGATTTACACAACGAGCTGGGCGAGAACGGTAAGGATGAGCTAGAACAGCTGGATCGAAGAGCGGCAGTCGCAGGACGTATTATGGCTAAACGCGGTCCGTTCTTGGTGTTGCAGGATATGTCAGGTCGTATTCAAGCCTATGTGGATAAAAAGAAGCTCCCAGAACAGCAACTGCCAGAAATTAAAACATGGGATATTGGTGATATTATTGGCTGTGAAGGCCCTGTTCACAAGTCGGGTAAGGGTGATCTTTATGTCTACATGGACTCGGTGGAATTGCTGACCAAATCTTTGCGACCACTGCCTGATAAATTTCACGGCTTACAAGATCAGGAAATGCGTTACCGGCAGCGATATGTTGACCTGATTGTCAGTGACGAATCCAGGGACGTTTTTAAACTCCGCTCCAAGATGATCAGCTTTATGCGCCGTTATCTTGATAATGCTGACTTTATGGAAGTAGAAACGCCGATGATGCAAGTGATTCCAGGTGGTGCCACAGCGCGCCCATTTGTCACTCATCATAATTCGTTAGATATGGACATGTACCTGCGGGTTGCACCAGAACTGTATTTAAAGCGCTTAGTTGTTGGTGGTTTTGAGCGAGTTTACGAAATCAATCGAAACTTTCGTAATGAGGGCCTATCGACACGCCATAACCCGGAATTTACGATGCTCGAATTCTATCAGTCTTACGCCGACTACAAGGAGTTGATGGATTTAACCGAAGACATGCTTCGGGAGATGGCTAAAGCGTTACTAGGTACCACGATACTCTTAAATACAGTTAAAAACGAAGATGGGGAGATTGTCCAAGAGAAGCATTATGACCTGTCTCAACCCTTCACTCGTATCAGTGTTTTTGATTCTATTTTACACTTTAATCCGGATATTTCGGCGGAAGCATTGGCTGACGAACAGGCAGCTCGTCAGATCGCCGAGCACTTGGATATCCCCTTAAAAGACGGGTACGGTTTAGGAAAAGTACACATTGAAATATTTGAGAAAACAGTAGAGCATCGTTTGGATCAGCCTACATTTATCACTGAGTATCCAACTGAAGTTTCGCCTTTAGCGCGTCGTAATGATAGCAACCCAATGGTTACTGACCGGTTTGAGTTTTTTGTCGGTGGGCGTGAAATTGCCAATGGATTTTCCGAATTAAATGACGCTGAGGATCAAGCTGAACGTTTTCTTGCACAAGTGAAAGAAAAGGCGGCGGGGGATGACGAGGCGATGCACTACGATGCCGACTACGTAGCCGCACTGGAATATGGATTGCCGCCTACTGCTGGGGAGGGCATTGGTATCGATCGCTTGGTGATGTTGTTTAGTGATTCACCGTCAATCCGCGATGTCTTGCTGTTCCCTCATATGCGACCACAGAACTAATTTTAACTCGACTGGCGGTGACTGAGTGGCATGTGGACAGTGAACGTCGTGCCGCCACCGACCTCGCTGTTGACCTGAATTTTTCCGCCCATCAGATCGCAGTATTGTTTGCACAGAGTTAACCCCAGGCCTGTGCCACCATATTGCCGCGTTGTTGATGAGTCTGCCTGTTTAAAGGCTTCAAAGATAATGGACAACTGTTTTTCAGTCATTCCTATACCGCTATCTGAAACTGTAAAAATCGCCATTGTTGAATGTCCCGACGGCCCAAGGCGAGCCGATATTTGGATAGCATTCTGCTCGCTGAACTTGCAGGCGTTGCTCAAAAGATTGGTAAAAATATGCCGAAACTTGGTAGCGTCGTTTTTGAGGAGAGGTATTTTTTGGTCGCCGCTATAGATAAGAGTGTTGTCTCTTTGGCCGGCCAGAGGCGTCATGGTGGCGATAACTTCACTCAAAATGGCGTTGCTGTCAAAGAGTTCGGCATAGAGCGTCATATTTCCTGATTCGATTTTCGAAAAATCTAAAACATCATTAATTTGATTCAGTAAATGTTTTCCTGCAATTAGAATATTCTTCAGGTCAGACTGTTGGCCTTCGTTATTTACGTCGTCAGGATCTATTTCTTCTAACATCATTTCACTGTAACCAATGATGGCATTAAGCGGCGTGCGAAGTTCATGACTCATATTAGCGAGGAAGTCGCTTTTAGCATTGTTGGCAAAATCTGCATCTTCTTTTAGTTTTTTAACATCCGCCATCGCCTGCCGCAATTTTCCTGACATGGCGTTGAAGGCCTCGGCAGTCTCACCAATTTCATCTTTTCGGATGACCGGAATTTTGTAATCAAAATTTCCCCCGCCAACGATAATGGATCCTTTTTTTAAAGCCTTGAATGCATTATTTGTATAGCGAATTAAAAGAGTGCCTAGTCCTATCGTTAGCAATATTGATAAGATGAAAACACCTGTGCTGATGTTTCGCGTCAAAGATTCTAGGGTCGATATTTGTTCGAATTTTTTGTCAGATATTGCAATTAATTTATATTCGAGCTTTTTTAGTGCTGTAACTAGAGTCGTATAGGTCGCTAGTACGTTCCGGTTGATGGTGCCTTTACGCTCGTCGGATATGGCCGTGTCGAGATGATTTTTTTGCAGGGCTGTAGCCATTATCTCAGTGTGCCGCGAGACAATAGAAAATTCGGCGATAGCTGCCAAGGGGATAGATTTTTTGAGCGTTTGGATTGTGCTCTTTATCCTAGTCAAACTTCGCTGCAATTGTCTTTTTGATGGCAGTATAAACGATGGCTCCAACTCCGTAGCCGGCGTGTCAGCGAATGCTTTTACAAACAGACTTTCAACATGTTGCTGTATTTTCATTGTTTGGAGTTGACTTGATATCGCTTGTTGCAATTCATCAAGACTCTTATTCCGCGAGCTATTGACCCAGGAATCAGTGCCTACATTAATAGAAAATAGCAGTAAGATCGCAATGATTGATAAAGTAAGACGTACGCGTAGGCTCATGTTTAGTTATTTTTTTTTACCCAGATATTGTTCGATCATAGCAACGAGGTGATCAAAGTTAATAGGTTTGGTCGTATAGTCATCACAACCCGCGGCGAGGGCTTTATCTCGATCACCGCTTAATGCGTGTGCGGTGAGCGCAATAATAGGCGTATCTAAAGTAGCTTTTATTTCACGACTGGCTGTCCATCCATCTTTTATCGGTAGTTCCATATCCATAAGAATAAGATCCGGTTTTTCGAGGGTGGCTTTTTCGACGGCAATTGCACCATTGTTGGCGGTCGTTACACGGTATTGGCGTCGTTGCAAACGCCGTGACAACATATCACGATTCATATCATTGTCTTCGACAAGTAGTATTAGAGTCATGTTCTCAGCCTATTGCTTCTGGATTTTTAGCGCTAGTGTCACTGTTTTTCGTCTTTGCAGGACTTGCGCCTTCCAGTCGATAAACTTGAATAGCTGTTAAAATACCCTTGGCTTGAATGTGTTGAGCGGGGCCAACGGCCAAAGAGGATCGGCAGTCATTGCGGGTCGCTTCGGTGATTAATATTTCGCCGGCCTGGCAGTAGCCTCCAATTCGAGAGGTCAGATTGACTGTGTGCCCAACAATCCCGTATTTGGCGCGTTTCTCTGAGCCTATATTACCTGCGACGACAGGCCCGGTATTGATGCTGACGCCCATGGATATTTCGGGGAGTTGATCTGCTCTATTTTGTTGGTTGATAAGTACCATCGCCTGCTGCATAGCGATTGCGGCCTGAACTGCGCGGTCACTATCATCGTCGCTGGTGGTAGGTGCACCAAAAATTGCCAGAATTGCGTCGCCGATGAACTCATCGACAGTTCCGCCATATCTCATGACGACATCGCTCATAACGCCTAGGTAATTATTCAATAGCCGAACCACTCGCTGGGGCGGTAATTGTTCAGCTATCGAGCTAAAACCTCTAATGTCCGCCATTAAAACGGTAACCTTACGTTGACTACCGCCGAGATCCAGGCCTTCTGGATTTTCCAGAATACGAGTGACAATGTCTTCAGACAGGTAGCGACCAAATACGCTGCGAATGAAATCCTGATTGCGCTCCAGTTCTCGGCGGTATTGTAGTTCTTTGTTATGCCAGCGTTTGCGCTCGACCCCCGCGCTTATTCTCGCTTGTAATAAAATGGGATTAAAGGGTTTGAATAAATAGTCTTCAGCACCCGCTTCAATGCAGCGTATGACGCGATCTGTTTCCTTGTTTCCGGAAACTACAATGACAGGGATTGCCCGCAATTTTTCGTCTTGTTTCAGCAGCTCCAGAAGTTCGTCTCCATCCATTTCAGGCAGAATGAGATCGAGTAATATGAGATCGACCTCGTTTTCTGTCAGTACGGCAAACATGGATGTTCCATTGCTGGCTTCTAAAACAGTCGTTTTATTGAGTTGGAGATACCGTTTTAATAGATCGCGACTTTCAATTTGGTCGTCAACGATGAGAATGGTGCCGCCGATAGTCTTAATTGATGGGCCCGTTGTGTCAGCGAGTGGATCCTCTCGATCATCATAGGCTGACAGCTGATGACATAAAGCCAGAATTGTTTGTAAAGAATCATAAAGCGGCCCATCAACAGTCTGTTCCATTTCTTCAAGAACAAATTCGCTGTAACCAATGATCGCACTGGTTAAATTGCGCAGCTCATGTCGCACAGTTGGATTGTCGTATATCGTTCCTCGAGACACCGATTGAGTAAAATGTCTGAGTTTAAGTCCTACCGTTTTTAAGGTCTTTAAATCACCCTCCAGCGATGTGCTGCCTATCAGCTCGGCAACGGGCTGCAGGACGTCAATTCGATCGACCAGCTTCTTGGCGTCAGGCAGCCATAGCGGTCGAGTACGGTGGGTTTGATTGTTTTCCATTATCGTATTTTGCCATTCATGGTCCGTAAGTATATATCACCACAAGAAAAGTTGTCGTGTAGGCAACTGGAAATGTAAATTCGCTGTGCTATATTTTAATGCATCAGTATTAGGAGGCAGGCTTGTTATTATCGCGGTCGAGCTTCCAATACGTTGCATAGTATGAGGGCCTGGTGTCCGATCTGTAAATTAATCATTACTGATGGCTACGATATATGATTTTAGATAGCGTTGAGATTTTTGAAGGTTTAACTCCGCAGGAGTTAGAGGTGCTCGCAAGCAGTGGCGTGATGCGCACGTATCCAAAGAATACGGTAATTATCAACGAAAATGATCTCGCAGATTCGCTGTATATTATCGAAACAGGTCGCGTGAAGGTCTATTGCAGTGACAAGAATGGCAAGGAGTTCATTATGAATACGCTCGGGGCAGGCGATTATTTTGGTGAACTTGCATTGCTTGACGATGACCGGCGATCCGCTTCAGTCCGAACGCTGGAGAAAGCCAGTTTTCTGATTATTTATAAAGAAGAATTCAATAAGGTGCTTTTGAATCAAGTCAATATTGCGGCAACTTTGATCCGCAACCTGACTCGTAGAGTGCGGAAACTGACACAGGATGTTAAGGCTCTGGCTTTGCAGGATGTCTATGGAAGAGTAACGACGGTATTAACAACCCTGGCAGACGCCCGAGAGGACGGTACGTCAATAATTCCTGAAAAACTGACCCAGCAAGACATAGCTGATCGCGTTGGTGCTTCTCGTGAAATGGTCGCTCGTATCCTAAAAGACTTAACTATCGGTGAATATATCGCCTTTGAAGGGCGAAGTATTGTTCTGAACGGCAAGTTACCAGAAAATTATTAAACCGCCGTTTGGGTTGGCGGTCATGACAGTTCCAGCAGCACACGGTGGGTTAATACCAGCAAAACAAAGTGGGACAAGCTCGATAGTGCCACAGCGATGGTGCTGGTTCCGCCAGCCTTAGTCTTTTCGTATCGAATCACCACCCACTTCGCGGGGTTATCAATGTGCAGTGCTCAACCTAGAGCAGCCTGTCAATCGGTGTTATTAGAAACGTGCCGCCAACTTGCTACCGAATGTTCAGGGTAGGTTTATAGCAAGGTGGCACCCGCGGGCGGTCAGACCTTACGTCAGGTCCTGTTCAATACTGACCACCGTGCTTTTGATAGCGCCTTTAGCGAGTTTGGTATGAATCGACTGGCCAACCGTTGCCGTTGCTGCATTGGTGATCACTTGTCCTTTAGCGTCGGCCACAATCGCATAGCCTCGATCTAGGGTGGCCAGAGGGCTGACGGCGTCAAGTAAGTGCATGGTGTTATCGAGCTTCTGTCGGCGATGGGTCATTTGCTTGGCTACCTGTTGTTCAAGTCGACGATACAGGTTTTGGTAGCGCACGGTCAGTTGACGGGTCAGGTGTGCCGGTGTTTGCTGCTGTAATCGAGACTGAATAAGATCTATGCCCAGTTTTTGTTGCTGACAACGATTGCGCCAGCTGTTTTTTAGCCTCAGTTCTAGTTCATCAAGTCGTTGGCTATGTTCTTGAAGGCGGCTGCCGGGATGTCGAAGCCTAGTTTGCTGCCAGTGTAATCGTTGCCTCGATGATTCTAATTGCTGTAGCATTCGCCGGATCAGTGCTTGTTCGTAGCCGGTAAAATTTGCCAGTATTTCTTGTCTATCTGGACTCAATAACTCTGCGCCGGCAGAAGGTGTCGGAGCCCGATGATCGGCGACAAAGTCGGCAATGGTAACGTCTACTTCGTGGCCGACCGCGCTGACCACCGGCAGATCACTTTGAGAGATGGCTCTCGCAACAACTTCCTCATTAAAAGCCCACAAATCTTCCAGCGAGCCGCCCCCGCGGGAAACCAGGATGACATCGACGGGGAGTGATCCACTGGCAGCAAGCTGGTTGACTAGGCTGATGGCCTTGGCGATGCCAGCAGCGGCAGCCTGCCCTTGCACAGGGGTTGGGAATATAGTGACAGGAATACTCGGAAAGCGCCGTCCTAATACCGTGAGGATGTCGTGGATAGCGGCGCCGGTTGGTGACGTGACAATCGCTATGTGTTGGGGTAGCGTCGGCAGAATTTGTTTATGTTGTTGGTCAAATAACCCTTCCTGAAACAGTCTGTTTTTAAGTTCGTCAAATTGTTTAGCGAGTAAACCGTCTCCAGCCAACTCCATATGCTCAACAATGAGCTGATAGTCGCCTCTGGCCTCATACAAACTAAGCTTTGCCCTCGCCATGACTTGTTGACCGCTATCAGCCTGAAACCTTAGTCTTGCGTTGCTGGTGCGAAACATAGCGCAGCGAACCTGCGCATTGCTGTCTTTAAGAGAGAAATACCAGTGTCCTGAAGAGGGGCGTGACAGATTAGAAATTTCACCAACAATCCAGACCGATGGAAAATTGCCCTCCAGTAAACGTTTCGCCTGCCGGTTGAGTTGACTGATGGTTAATGTATCGCGTTTTGGTGTTTGAATATCGGTATTTGTCTGCATCCTGCTATTGTAGCGCAGCTTTGGGTCCTGCATAAAGCGGCTGGTGTTATCGATATACAGCCCTTATTGGGCGAAATTGAAACTAGTGATTTACGGCTAAACAACAATCGATTAAAATGCCCGGTTTTAAGTCCCGCGTGGTTTAACTTTCAACGCTGCGGGACTTGGGTCCCACTGGCTACACTTGTCCGCGCTGGTTTATCTTGTTTCTTTACAGATAGTCGGGGCGGGCGGTCTTTAACAGGAAATTGATAATGCTGCGAATTGCCGAAGAAGCCCTCACTTTTGATGATGTTCTCCTCTTGCCCGGTTACTCTGAGATAACCGCCAAGGATGTGTCGTTGAAAACCCAGTTCACCAAAGGTATTCAGTTGAACATTCCACTGGTATCGGCTGCTATGGATACGGTCACCGAATGGCGCTTAGCCGTGGCTATCGCGCAGGAAGGTGGCATCGGTATCATCCACAAGAGCATGAGTATTGATCAGCAGGCCTATCAGGTTAGGGCGGTCAAAAAACATGAAAGCGGCGTCGTCAAAGACCCAGTCACCATTGACGCCTCAGAACCCATTCATCGTTTGTTCGAAATCCGTGAAGAGCACAATATTTCCGGTGTGCCAGTTTTGGATAACGGCGAGCTGGTTGGCATCGTGACCAGTCGCGATGTTCGGTTTGAAACGCACATGGATCAACCGGTATCAACCATCATGACAACCAAGGAGAGGTTGGTAACGGTTAAGGAAGGTGAAGACCTTGATGTGGTTAAAGAGCTGTTGCACAAACACCGTATTGAAAAAGTACTGGTTGTTAACGATGCCTTTGATCTGTGCGGAATGATCACCGTCAAAGACATCAATAAAGCTCAGACGTTTCCGGATGCTTGCAAAGATGCTGCTGGCCAGCTTCTTGTTGGAGCTTCCGTTGGTACCGGTGCTGACACTGACGACCGCGTGGCAGCATTAATTGATGCAGGTGTTGATGTACTCGTTGTAGATACCGCTCACGGTCATTCTATAAATGTTCTAGACCGGGTGCGAATGATTAAGCAGGCTTACCCTCATATGCAGGTCGTCGGTGGTAATATCGCAACCGCGGCAGCTGGTTTGGCCTTGGTTGAAGCGGGGGCTGATGCGGTGAAGGTAGGCATAGGTCCTGGCTCAATCTGTACTACGCGGATAGTCACCGGCATTGGCGTACCGCAAATTTCCGCTATTGCCAATGTTGCCGCAGCACTTAAAGGGTCTGGTGTGCCGATTATCGCTGATGGAGGCATTCGTTTTTCTGGCGATTTATCCAAAGCGGTTGCCGCCGGTGCCTCAGCAATTATGATGGGCAGTATGTTTGCCGGTACCGAGGAAGCTCCGGGTGAAGTTGAGCTCTTTCAAGGGCGAACGTACAAATCATATCGGGGCATGGGGTCGCTTGGAGCGATGTCCCAGACTCAGGGTTCTAGTGATCGTTATTTTCAGAGCGCAGATTCTGGTGTAGAAAAACTGGTGCCGGAAGGTATTGAGGGCCGCGTCCCCTATAAAGGTCCGCTGTCTGCCATTATTTACCAAATGATGGGTGGCTTGCGTTCAGCAATGGGATATACCGGCAGCCGCGATATCGAGACGATGCGAACAGTCCCACAGTTTGTGAAAGTGACCTCTGCGGGTATGAGTGAAAGTCACGTTCACGATGTCAGCATAACAAAAGAAGCACCGAATTATCCCAGTGCTTAATCGTTAGACTTAGAATAGATGGTGGCAAAACTACAGTACTTGCCACCGTCTCTTTACATAGGTGGATGGCGATGTGTCGCGCTGCCCGAGTCTGATAATTTTTGAGCAACCTGATCGTTTAAATAGTAGTGTTATTTGACCCGTTCGAATTTGAATGGGCCCACCTTGAGAGTTAACTATGTCGGTTGATATCCACGCACAGCGCATCCTTATTTTGGATTTTGGTTCCCAGTACACCCAGCTGATTGCGCGCCGTGTGCGTGAAATTGGTGTGTATTCTGAGGTTCGCGCCTTTGATATGGATGCTGATGAAATTAAGGCGTTTAAGCCCCGCGGTATTATTTTGGCTGGCGGGCCGGAGTCAGTTACCGAAGGGCAGTCGCCACGCGCTCCGGCTATTGTCTTTGAATTAGGTGTACCTGTTCTGGGTATTTGCTACGGCATGCAAACCATGGCAGAACAACTCGGGGGAAAAGTGGCCTCCTCTGAGTTGCGAGAGTTTGGTTATGCACAAATCAAGGTGCAGGGTAGTTCTGCATTGCTGCATGATATAAAAGATCATGTCGACAGCAAAGATGGTGCCGCATTACTGGACGTGTGGATGAGTCATGGCGATAAGGTGTCCGAGATGCCGGTGGATTTTCAGCTGATGGCGTCGACAGAGTCTTGCCCAATTGCTGGCATGTACCACCCAGAGAAAAACTTTTACGGCATACAATTTCACCCTGAGGTCACCCATACTTTGCAGGGTAAGCGTATTTTTGAGCACTTCGTATTGGAGCTTTGCGATTGTGATGTGCTTTGGACACCGGCAAATATTGTTGAAGACGCAGTTGATACCGTTAGAAGTCTCGTCGGTACGGACAAAGTATTGTTGGGGCTTTCCGGCGGAGTCGATTCATCTGTTGTGGCTGCATTGTTGCACCGTGCGATTGGTAGCCAGTTAACCTGTGTGTTTGTCGACAACGGCCTGTTGCGTAAAAACGAAGGTGATCAGGTGATGGACATGTTTGCAAAAAACATGGGAGTGAAGGTTATTCGCGCTGATGCGGCTGATATTTTCCTGGGCAATTTGGTGGGGGAGAGCGACCCGGAGAAGAAGCGCAAAATTATTGGCAATACGTTCATTGATATATTTGATCAGCAGGCGGCACTGATACAAGATGTTAACTGGCTGGCGCAAGGGACAATATATCCCGATGTCATTGAGTCAGCGGCCGGTAAAACGGGTAAAGCACATGTCATTAAGTCGCACCACAATGTTGGTGGTTTGCCTGACGATATGCAATTTAAGCTGATAGAGCCGCTGCGAGAATTGTTCAAGGATGAGGTGCGCAAAATTGGCCTTGAGCTTGGTTTGCCTTACGACATGGTTTACCGGCATCCGTTTCCGGGTCCAGGGTTGGGCGTACGAATCTTGGGTGAAGTCAAAAAAGAATATGCCGATATTCTTCGAGAGGCTGACGCAATCTTTTTAGAAGAGCTTCATGCCGCTGACTGGTATCACAAAACCAGCCAGGCCTTTGTGGTGTTCCTGCCGGTGAAATCTGTTGGGGTTGTTGGAGACGGTCGTCGCTACGAATATGTTGTTGCCCTACGGGCGGTAGAAACGGTCGACTTTATGACTGCGCGTTGGGCGCATCTGCCTTACGAGCTTTTAGAGAAAGTGTCGAACCGCATTATCAATGAAATCAGTGGTATTTCTCGGGTTGCCTACGATGTATCGAGTAAGCCGCCAGCGACTATTGAGTGGGAGTGATTCCACGTCTAGCACTGACTAGCATCTACAAGCAGTAATCGTAAGCTAACCCATTGTAACTAATGGGTTTTTCTTTTTTTGTCTGGCAGTTTCAGGCACTCTCTAGCACCTACAAGCAAACTTTTTTAATGGTATTTTTAATGGTATTGTCGAACTCAGTACGGCGATATCAGATTAATACCATAGCATGAATTTGCAACGACTCATGGTATCAAAAACTTCTAACTTTCTGATATTAAAGAAAATATACGATAAAAATGACCAGTTTTTATCATGGTATTAAATGCTTTAAAGAGGGAATTGATATGCTGACCGATACCAAGCTTCGAAACTTGAAACCCAGAGATAAAATCTACAAGGTTAACGACCGTGACGGCCTTTATGTTGCGGTGACAAAAGCGGGAGCGATCTCTTTCAGACACAACTATTCAATCAAAGGGCGTCAGGAGACGTTAACAATAGGCCGGTATGGCGTGGGTGGTATTACGCTCGCAGAAGCAAGGGAGCAACTTAACGAAGCCAAGAAAATGATTGTGTCTGGTAAGTCGCCGGCTAGAGAAAAGGCACGTGACAAAGGGCGTGTGAAGAATGCTGAAACTTTTGGGGCATGGGCTGAAAAATGGCTGCGCGGCTATCAGATGGCCGACTCGACGCGAGACATGCGTAAGTCGGTATACACGCGTGAATTAAAGATGCGGTTTGGAAATCAAAAGTTGGTTGAGATCACACATGAAGACTTGCGTGCATTGACCGATGCCATAGTCGGGAGAGGGGCACCTGCTACGGCAGTTCACGCCCGTGAAGTGGTGTTGCATGTCTATCGTTGGGCGATTGAGCGAGGGCAGAATGTAGAGAATCCTGCGGACAAGGTGCGCCCTACATCCATCGCCAGATTTGAACCACGTGACCGCTCCTTATCACCTGCCGAAATTGGTTTGATGTATCGGTATATGGATCGAGTGGGGACATCTCCGCAATATAGAGCTGCGGCTAAACTGCTGTTGCTGACTATGGTGAGAAAGTCGGAGCTATCCAATGCTACTTGGACTGAGATCAATTTCAGTGAGGCGCTTTGGACTATACCTAAAGAGCGTATGAAACGACGAAACCCTCACTTGGTGTTTTTGTCTCGACAAACTCTGGAAATTTTTATCGCACTAAAGACCTTTGCCGGTGGATCAGAGTTCGTGCTTCCGTCGCGTTATGACTCGGATTTACCGATGAGCAGTGCGACTTTAAATCGTGTTCTTGCTTTAGCGTATAAGGCTGCTCAGAAAAATGGTGAGCAGTTAGATAAATTTGGCCCGCACGACTTGCGCCGCACTGCTAGCACGCTACTTCATGAGGCTGGTTATAACACTGATTGGATTGAGAAGTGCCTTGCTCATGAGCAGAAGGGCGTGAGGGCTGTCTACAATAAAGCTGAATACCGAGAGCAGCGAACGGCGATGTTACAAGATTGGGCTGACATGATTGACGAGTGGACTACCGGAAGTTAGGAACAACCCCAGGTCTGCGGGCTTGATCACTTGACTGTTTTCGGTTCTCAATCCAATTCTCCACCTCGGCTAAATCCCAGGCGACGTTCCGGCTTGTTAATACGATTCGGCGTGGGAAATCACCACGTTTTTCCATATTGAAAATGGCGCGATCTGAAAGTGGTATCATAGCCAGTAGTGTTTTGCGGTTGATCAGGTTTTTGCTTGGTAGGTTCTGATATACCTTATCCCTAAGATTATTATTTCTGACTTTACCCACGGCAGTCTCTCCTTGATGTTGATTTGGAGTCTGTCATTTCAGACTTGGCGACAAAAGTCATTTGGCATTTAGCGGACTTCCGGCGTGTGTTTATCAAATCTTCTGTATCTGACAAAAAATTCCGTCCTATCGACTTGAGAGATACCCATCTGTTTGATTTCATACTATTCCACCCAATACGATATGTCTTTGTTGCTATGGCAGGGATCATTCGGCAAAAAACTACCAATAGCTTCTCACTCTCCCAAGACTTTATTTGAATGTTGGAACTAGGCATCAATGTTCTCAGCTCCTGTGCGCTAAGGAAGCACGTGTAGGGCAACGTCAGAATTGTTGTTCGCGATGAGCAGCGATAGAGGGTGCAAAATTCGTGGATTGAGGTATACGCTCTCACTGTATTGATCCTGATTTTGAATATGCTCATGATTCTAAGTTCTTATTTGGCTTGCGCGACTGAAAATTGTTCACGCAGGATGGACGCTTTACTCCCCGAACCAGAATTTCCGAGCATATATTCGCAAAATTGTAGACTTACCATGGCCGCAATGACCGTTTGTTCAAGGCGTGAACCAATCTTGAAGTTGCAGGTGGGGTAATTGAAAAAGCCGCCCGTAGGCGGCAATCAAATCAATCGATAGCGGTTTAGAACTCCGGTGGCATCCAAGTAGCTACGCTGTCATTGGCGCTATCAGGTTCACTGGTAAACCACTCTTGCATACTTTCGACCACCGCTGATTTTTTCATATCACCGTACATTGCAGCCCAATCTTTGTGGCGCAGTGGCGAAAATGTCGCTAATAACTGGGGTTTGCTCAAGCGAGAGAGGTAGTTGTCCTTGGTGGGTCGCCAGTAGTCGGCAAAATCAACCGATAACATATCCACCAACGCATCTTGGGTCGTATTAACACCCCGAACCCCAATTTGTAATGATTGAACAACACAGTACGTCACCAACGTGTCTTTCATTTTTTGGGGGAGGGCACGAAAGGCCGTGAAACGCTCACCGTCATCCTCGATGGCCAGCCACTGGGTATTCAGTTTCGATTCAGCGGCTTGCAAGGCATCCGAGGCGGTAGGACTGTCGGTTTCCTCTCTGCTGCTCTCTGAGCTGACCCGATTAAAGGACGCATCCATTAGATCGCCCAACCGCCGGTATGCCCCTGAGAGAATCTGTTGGCATAAGCTGTAGTGAAGAATATCCGTAGCTGCCGCAGAGTCAGCCAGCAATGCTGCCTTCACTGCTTGCTGTCGATAACGGCCTAAATCCGTGCGAAGTGCTTGAGAAATTGTTGTGCCTTGTGTCTCTTGAGCAAGTTCTTGTCCATCGCCAGAATCAACTTTGCCATCATTATTTTTGCTGTTAGGTTGTGGAATGTCCTTCTTGCGCGCCACCCCTTGGGTCAGGGTTAATTTACCGTCTCGATCAAAGCCCACGATACAGCCGCTGTAAGCTTTTTGCTCGTCGGAGAAGGTAAGATATTGATTGTCTCGTTCTCGTTCCAGTGCCTCCTGCTTTTCAGCCAAGGCATCATATTGTGTGTCCAAATCTTCCGGCCAGTCGGCTTCACAGCATTTGTCATGTAGCTTTGCTGTTTCTTGTTCCAGCGCGGTGATTTGATCGTCCAGCTTTTTAGGTACTCCCATCAAGACAGGCTGTAACCGCACACTGTCAGCCTCAAACTCATTGCTGCCATCATTTATTTCAATCCAAGACCAGCAGTCATTTTTTCTCAATTTACCGGCTTCACGTTGTAAACGCTGCTTGGCCAGTTCTTCCACCAGTGCCGAATCAGAAAGGTAGGTTTCATCCTCAAACAAATCACTGGATAACGCACCACCGGCCTTAAGGTAGGCCGCTTTACCGACAAATTTTCCTATGCCCCTGGACAACATGTAAGCTTCACTGAGTAACCAGCTTTTGATGGAATGTGGCCACAAGGATCCTTGGGATAATTCATTATAACAAGCCAGTTGGCGCTTGTGGTCGTCGCAAACGGTAAATGCCATCAGACATTCAAGGCTGAAGGTGTCACGCCGATAACGATCAAGCAGCTTCGGAGCCACCTTACCCAGCACCAGCCTTTTTGCCACCAGTGTTTTGGCCACCCCAAACCGCTGGGCGATGTCCTCAACACTCAATCCTTCCTCCACCAACCGGCTATACGCCACAAACTGGTCGGCAGGGTGCATGGCGGCGTGAATATTCTCGGCCAAAGAAATCTCGGTCAAATCCGCATCCTCTGATTTTTCCAAACATGGCACAGGGCAATCTTGCTCAATCTTTCCCTTGCTGGCCAAATAATGCAAGCTGGCTAAACGCCGCCCTCCGGCCACCACTTCTTTTTTGCCCTTGGCGCTGGGAATCACCACCAAGTTCTGCAATACCCCTTGGCTGGCAATACTGGCTATCAACTCTTTATCGGCCTCTTTCGATGCTGACACGATACGCACATTTCTATCGGATATGACTAATTGGTTTAATGGAATATAACTGGACATATTGTGTTACCTCACTCGTTAGTATTTAAAAAAACACCCCATCCCTCTGGGGTTGAAAAACCCAGAAAAGCCGAGTGCAGCGAGGTAAGCAGTGCTTTTTGGTGTGTCCAGACAGGGGGAACCGCCCGGCCTGCAACGAAGCGCAGCGTAGAGAAGGTGGGGGGATGTCTGGATTAAGCCAAAAACACTGCTAGGCTCTCTTGGCCCCAGAGGGATAGGCCCATAAACAGCGTGTTAAGGCACGCAACACCGCCTTCAATAAAGCGATAGCGCCCGTCAGTGATCGACAGGGCGAAAGTCCCGAAGGGATGAAGCGAAGCGCAACCCGAAAGAGCACGCCCGGACGGCCAAGAAACATTAAGGGGGTGGCATTACTTAAAAACCCAGTATATAAAAATGGTAATGGTTGCTGATATGTTGAATTATCACTAAAAAATGGATTTTCGCTCTTATATTCCTTACCGTAGAGCTTGCTAAGCATACTAGCTTGAGTGACAGCGATTTACCGCGAGACGACAAGATGTATATTACAAAACTAAGCCTTATTAATTACCGTAATTTTGCCAATACAAAATTGTTATTTTCCCAAGGGATAAATACCATTATTGGTGAAAATGCTTCAGGTAAGACAAACCTATTCCGATCTATCCGGTTGCTACTCGATGGCTCTATGCGGCGCTCTTCGATGAATTTGGATGAAAAAGACTTTCATCGAGGGCTGGATAACTGGAGAGGGCATTGGATAATAATAAGTATAGAGTTTGATGAGGTCTCACATGATGGCGATGAGTTTCTTCCCTTGGCCGCAGAAATACCGATTTAAACAGAGTTACATGTTTATCCGCTAGAACACGCAAACTCAGCCCTAGATGATTTAAGGCGGGGGCGATTTACCGGTGCAGCGATATTGGTGCCGTGATTTTTAGGCGGATTTCCGCCGCGTTTGCTACGGTCAATTTTTCGATAAATATCAATGTATTGCTGCGCGCTGTGCTGCCATGAAAAATCCTTCCCCATGGCGTTTACTTGCACCGCTTGATAATCCGTGGTGTTTTTTTTCAGTTTGATGGCGGATTTTATCGCCAGCAGTAAACTGTTTTTTCCACTGCCTTTATAGACAATACCGGTGGCACTTCGCTTGGATAGGGTGCTGGCATTGATATTGACAACGGTATCGACTAGCCCTCCCACGCGACGAGCAATCGGGATGGCGCCGTAGCGTTGGCTGTACATTTGGGTCAAACCGCAGGGTTCAAAAACTGAAGGCATAAGAAAAAAATGGGCGCCGGCTATGATTTGATGGGCGTGTATTTCATCGTAGCCAATCTGAACAGCTATCTTTTCTGGATAGCGCTTTGACCAAACGCTGAGTGCTTGCTCATACTGTTTATCGCCACTACCTAATAAGATGAGCTGTATCGGCAGTTTAATGATATTGGCTAAGTTATTGAGTAGACTGTCCACGCCTTTTTGTTCGGTTAACCGTCCCACCCACCCCAGTACACAACAGCTTGAGTCTTGTGCTAAGTTGAACTTCTTTTGTAGATCGCAGGTATTATTTTTTTTCTTTTCAAGCGAATGTGCTGAAAATTTTTGTTTGATCGTGGGGTCAGTAGCAGGGTTCCATTCATTGAGATCAATGCCATTGCTAATGCCGTTAAATGATTTTTTTCGAAAGCAAAAAACATCGTCTAATCCATGGCCAAATTCTGGGCGGGTTAATTCCTTGGCATACTGAGGGCTAACCGTATTCACCCAGTCGGCAAACATCAGTCCACCCTTGATAAACGATAATTGATTATGGAATTCAAGGGCATCGAAACGCCATAGCGAATGATCTAATCCCAGATTTAAAAACGTTTCATAGGAGAAAAGCCCCTGATAAGAAATATTATGCACGGTAAATACGGTGGCCGGCGTATCTTCGTGTAAAGAAAGTTGAGCAGGTACTAAACCGGTATGCCAGTCATTGCAGTGAACAATATCAGGCTGCCAATCGAGAGCGTTATGACCTAGTGCAATTGCAGTAATAGCATCGCAAAACAAACCAAAGCGCTGAGCATTGTCTGGCCAAATGACACCCTGTGGATCGCTATAAGGCCCGCCGTGGCGGTCAGAAAACCCCGCTGCATTAACCAGCCATAAGGTAATGTTAGTCTGTGGCAGTGTTGTTTCAATCAGTGAGATAGGCTTTGCGCCCTTACGCAAATGAATGGTTTTAGTCGCTGTGTGTTTATATTTTTTTTGGATCAAATCCAAGGTGTCGTGGTAGGCGGGCATCACAATACGAATATCCACGCCCATGTTTGCCAATGTTTTGGGCAGTTCAAAAGACACATCGCCCAAGCCACCGGTTTTGGCCAAGGGCGCAACTTCGCTACTGGCAAATAAAACGTTAATCCTTGCTTCGCTATCCATAGTAGTTATGTTCTCGTTTGTTGTTTACTGCTCTGCTATCAACAGTATTCCCGCCAGCGGCGGTAGGGTTATAGTTATTGACTGTTTATGCCCCATCCATGCAATCGGTTCGACCGTCACCTTTCCCAGATTGCCGACGTTGCTGCCGCCGTAACAATCGGCGTCGGAATTAAAAATCTCCCGATAACGGGTGGCGTTGGGGATGCCAATGCGATATTGGTATCTGGGTACGGGGGTGAAGTTAAGCGCCACGACAATCTGTTGCTGTTCACACTGTCGTAAATAAACCAGTACCGATTGATCGCTGTCATGACAATCAATCCATTCAAACCCCGCTTGGTCGAAGTCCAGCTCATGTAAAGCTGGGTTATGCTGATAGAGATGATTGAGATCGGTGATAACCTTGGCCATGCCCTGATGGCTGTGGTGTTCCAGTAAATGCCAATCTAAAGGGTGGTCATGTTGCCATTCGTTGCGCTGTGCAAATTCACTGCCCATAAACAGTAATTTTTTACCTGGGTAGCTAAACATATAGCTGTATAATAAACGTAAATTGGCAAATTTCTGCCAGTCGTCACCGGGCATTTTTTGTAGCAGGGAGCATTTTTCATGCACCACTTCATCATGGGATAAAGCCAGTACAAAGTTTTCACTGTAGGCGTAGAGCATACCAAAGGTGAGTTTGTCGTGATGGTAGCGACGATGCACCGGCTGCTTGTTCATGTAGTCAAGAGTGTCGTGCATCCAGCCCATATTCCATTTCATGGTAAAACCTAGGCCGCCCAAATAGGTTGGCCCTGACACCTGTGGCCAAGCGGTAGATTCTTCGGCGATGACGGTAACGCCGGGGAATTGCTGGTGCACAATTTCATTGAGGCTGCGTAAAAAACTCACTCCCTCCAGGTTTTCGTTACCCCCGTAAATATTGGGCTGCCACTGTCCGTCGTCACGGTTATAGTCGAGATACAACATGGAGGCCACGGCGTCGACCCGTAGGCCGTCAAGATGAAATTCATCCAGCCAGAACAGCGCATTGGCCAACAAAAAGTTTTGTACCTCATTGCGCTCATAATTAAAAACCAAGGTCCCCCATTGTTGATGTTCGCCTTTTTTTGGGTCGGCGTATTCATACAGCGCGCTACCATCATACTGACTCAAACCATGGTCATCGCGGGGAAAGTGGGAGGCCACCCAGTCTAACAGTACGGCTATATTATTCTGGTGACAGTAGTCGACAAAGTAACGGAAATCATCGGCATTGCCGAAGCGACTACTGGGGGCAAAATAGCCCAGTGTTTGATAACCCCAAGAAGCATCCAGTGGGTGTTCGGTGATGGGCAGCAATTCAATATGGGTGAAGCCCAAGGATTTTACGTAGGGAACCAGCTGCTGGGCTAATTCTCTATAGTTTAAAAAAGATCCGTCCGGGTGTTGTCGCCATGAACCCGCATGCAATTCATAAATCGACATGGGCGCGTGCTGCCAATCCCATTGTCGCCGATGTTCAAGCCATGCCTGATCCTGCCAGACATAGTCATCGGCCGGTCTAATGATCGCTGCGGTTTTGGGACGGTTTTCAAACTGTCGCCCATAGACATCAATTTTTTGGCTGATGTTGCCGCTGTGTTGATGACAAATTTCAAATTTATAACAATGCTCAGCTTCCAGCTCGGGGATAAATAATTCCCAGATGCCGGAGTCGCCACGACAGCGCATCGGATGACGCAAGCCCTGCCAGTGATTAAAGTCACCCACCACACTGACGCGTTGGGCGTTGGGCGCCCACACGCCAAAAAAGATCCCCTCAATGCCCTCGATGGTTTTCGGATTGGCGCCGAGAAGCTGATAAATTTTTAAGTGTTTACCTTGCCGAATTAGGTATAAATCATAGTCACTGATTTGATTGTCAAAGCTGTAGGGATCGATACAACGATGCCCCCATTCGCCGTGCTGATCATTGTTGTCCGTCCAGACCAGCGAATAGTGGGGAGGAAAGTCATGGTCGCCGCGATACTCAAACAGGTCCGTCTGGCCGACACGGGTCATCAAATAGTCTGGCCGTTCAATATACACCGATTGTGCACCCGGCAAGTAAGCGCGGATAACCTTGTCGCCAAAGCCGTGTTGGTTGCCCAACACCCGTAACGGATCATGCAGTTGGCCGGCAATAAGCCGTTGCATGTCGCCGCTAAGCTTAGGTTGCTCAGCAGTGTCAACGGAGTGTGATGATTTCAATGCAGTTTTCATACTCGGTAACTTACCTGACGAAAAACTCTCCAAGTTGATCGCCGTCAATATTACTGAGGCAAAAATGTTCGCTAATGGTCAGCCTTAGTGATTGTCGTTTTTGTGTTCATCACCAATCACCAATCACCAGTCAACAATCAATGGTTCAACTTTAATAATAGGGTGTAACGTAAATGGATGTTGAAACGGTCAGTAATCCTGCAGAACGTCTCCAGCAACAGGCCGCGTCACACTATACGGACCGCTTTGTCAGTAAGCTGACCAAACAGACGCTGGCGTTAATTTTAGCGGGGGGGCGTGGTTCACGTCTGGGTGACCTCACCATGTGGCGGGCAAAACCAGCGGTTCCCTTTGGTGGCAAGTATCGGATTATTGATTTTCCTTTATCCAATTGTGTTAATTCTGATATTCGTCAAATTGGCGTCATTTCACAATATAAGGCGCATTCTTTAATTCGTCATATCCAGAAGGGCTGGAATTTTTTTCGCGGCGAGTTTGGTGAATTTATTGAATTGCTTCCCGCACAGCAGCGCCTTGAAAATTTTTGGTATCAAGGTACCGCCGATGCGGTGTATCAAAATTTGGATATTATTCGCAGCCACGATCCCAGTCTGGTGTTGGTGTTGGCCGGGGATCATGTCTATAAAATGGATTATGGCCCAATGCTGGCCTTTCACGTTGAGCATCGTGCCGATCTTACTATCGGTTGTATTGAAGTGCCGATCAGTGAGGCCTCTTCCTTTGGAGTGATGACGGTTGCTGATAACCATCGTATTCAGAACTTCACCGAAAAACCGCTGCAGCCAACATCGGTGCCAGGTAACGATAGTGCTGCGCTGGTGTCGATGGGCATCTATGTGTTCAACACGGATTTTCTGATTGAGCAGCTGATTAATGATGCGGATTACCCTGATTCTTCCCATGATTTTGGTCACGATATTATTCCAAAAATTATCGACCGGTATCAGGTGTTTGCTTATTCATTTTTTGATGGCGCCAAGGACAAGCAAGCCTATTGGCGTGATGTGGGTACGGTGGATTCCTATTGGAAAGCCAATATGGAGTTGATCGGTGTTACCCCAGAGTTGAATTTATATGATAAGGACTGGCCGATTTGGACCTATCAAGAACAAACGCCGCCGGGAAAGTTTGTGTTTAACGATGACGATCGCCGAGGTAGCGCCATAGATTCCATGGTGGCCGACGGTTGTATTATTTCTGGCGGCCATATTAATCACTCACTGTTGTTTAATAATGTTCGGGTTGATGCGGAGTCATCTATTAATAATTCGGTGTTGTTACCGGATGTGAGTGTTGGCAAATACTGCTCAATTAATAATGCGGTTATCGATAAAGGTGCGGTGATCGCCGATGGCACGTCGATTGGTCAGGACCTTGAAATGGATGCCAAGAAGTACATGGTGACTGAGCAGGGCATCGTGCTGGTGACACCAGAGATGCTGGGACAAAAACTGCACTACGCCCGCTAATATTTTAAGAGAGTATCGACATGAGGTTGACGCCTTGACTGAGGAAAATATAGCCACCGTGGCTAAACTCAAAGTGGTTTTTTGCTGGCATATGCATCAGCCGGATTACCGTGATCGTCGCAATGGCGAGTTCCAGTTGCCATGGACTTACTTACATGCAATTAAAGACTACGTCGATATGGTTGCACACTTGGAGAATAACCCCCAGGCTCGGGTAGTGATAAATTTTGCGCCGATACTGTTGCAACAAATTGATGATTATAGTCATCAAGTGCAGCGATATTTCAATGATAATACGATGATTAAAGACCCATTGTTGAATGCGCTGGTTGATCCGACGCTACCCGCCACCCCAGAATATCGGCACAGTCTAATCAAATCTTGTTTGCGCGCTAACGAGCAGCATGTGATTGGGCGTTTTGATGCTTACCAGAGATTGGCAGATTTAGGTAACTGGTTAGATGCCAACCCCGAACAAATTCGTTATTTAAATACGCAATATTTTGTGGATTTGTTGATGTGGTACCACCTCGCCTGGCTGGGAGAAACGGTGCGCCGTGATGACCTTAGAGTGAAAGAATTAATTAAAAAAGGCTACGGTTTTAGCTTTCATGATCGGCGCGAACTGTTGGCTATCATCGGCGACTTGTTAACACAATTAATTGGTCGCTATAAAGCGTTGATGGATCTTGGCCAAATCGAATTAGCTATGTCCCCTTATTCTCATCCGATCATTCCCCTGTTGATGGATATTAATTGTGCCCGGCAATCTATGCCCGATATTACTATGCCGGTAACAGATACCTACCCCGGCGGGGTTGAGCGTGCCCAGTGGCAACTGCAACAAGGTATCGATACGTTTGAATATTTTTTTTCCAGAAAACCCAGTGGCTGCTGGTTATCGGAAGGCGGGCTGAGCGAAGACGCGGTGGGCTTATTGAATGAGTTTGACTTTGCTTGGACGGCGGGGGGTGAAAGTGTTTTGCGCCATAGTCTGGCACTTGGCTCTCATCCCCCCCCCACTGACAAAAACACATTTCTTTACCAACCCTATCGGCTTGAGGGTAACAACACCGCGTGTTTTTTTCGTGACGACGAATTGTCTGACTTGATTGGTTTTACCTATTCCGGCTGGCATGGCGATGATGCGGTTGCAAATTTCACCCACCGTCTGGAAACGATTGCGCAACATTCCGCGATGCAAGAAGGCGCCGTCGTCAGTATTATTCTTGATGGCGAAAATGCCTGGGAGCATTTTCCCGCCAATGCCTATCATTTTTTACAGGGCCTTTATCAATCACTGGCGGATCATCCTCGGCTGGAGTTGGCGACGTTCTCCGACTGTATTGCTGATGCGCACACATCGGCTGCCACACTTGAACACGTGGTGGCGGGGAGCTGGGTGTACGGTACATTCTCAACATGGATTGGTGATGAACAAAAGAATAGAGCCTGGGATATGTTGACCGAGGGCAAACAAAGCTATGACCGAGTCGTTGCCAGCGGCAACTTAAGTCAGCACCAGTTGCAGTTGGCACAAAATCAATTAGCCATCTGTGAAAGCTCTGACTGGTTTTGGTGGTTTGGTGATTATAATCCCGCAGAGGCGGTCAGTGATTTCGAACGCCTGTTTCGAATGCATCTGGCCAATTTGTATCAGTGTCTTGGTCTGGAACCGCCCGCGTATCTGAGTGAAGTGTTTACCCATGGCGGTGGTAACCCATTGCATGGTGGGGTGATGAGAGGGGGAAGTAACTGATGGTTAACCTCGGCCTGACGAATGCGTGGCTTGTTAGAGGACTGTTGACTAAAGAGTGGCCCGCTAATGAATGAGCAAGCCGCGGCGGTATTAGATACTCGCAGAGCCGGTGTGCTACTGCATGTCACTTCATTGCCAGCGGCAGCAGAATTCAACTCGCCACAGGATTCTGCAGCAGTGGTAAATGCAAAAAGTGTTTTGAATAAAGAGCCGGTTACACAGGCGCTGGGAGATTTTGGTCATGCCTGCCGCATGATTGATTTTTTGGTAAAGGCGGGCATGAGTGTCTGGCAAATTTTACCCTTGGGGCCGACCCATAAAGATCTTTCGCCGTATTTGTGTACCTCATCGCTGGCCGGTAATCCGCTGTTAATTGATCTGCAGAGGTTACGTGATCTGGGCTGGTTGTCTGATGGCTTAAGCCTGCAACAATTTAACGGTGTGAGGGAATATCGTCTTGCTTGCTTGCAACAAGCCTTTGCGAAATTTACGGACTTGCCAGTCAATCCCTATCATCATGCCTATCACGAATTTATTGCGGAGCACGCTAGTTGGTTGACGGACTTTGCTTTGTTTACCGCGCTGGGGCGTGCTAATAATGGCGCTGCCTGGATGGACTGGGAACCCTTGTTACGTGATCGAGATGCTGATGCCTTGGCGCAGGCTTATCAAGCGTTGGCTATTGATATCGATCAAGTCAAATTTGAGCAATATGTTTTCTACAGCCAATGGCGTGAAATAAAAACCTATGCCCACAGTCGCGGTGTGTTAATTTTTGGGGATATGCCTTTGTTCGTTGCTCACGATAGCGCCGAGGTATGGGTTAACCGGCAGTATTTTTGTGTGGATGAACGCGGTAAAGCGGCGCTGGTGGCCGGTGTTCCGCCGGATTATTTTTCTGCTACGGGGCAAAAGTGGGGCAACCCAGTTTACGATTGGCAGCAACTACAGGCCGATGGATTTCAATGGTGGATAAAACGGTTTAGCTCGCAGCTTGAGCTCTATGATTTATTGCGTATCGATCATTTTCGGGGTTTAGAAGCCTGTTGGGAAATTGCCGCTGACGCTGACAGTGCCGTGGATGGACGGTGGAAAAACACACCGGGGCTTGAACTATTACAAACGCTTAATAACAACTTTGGTCATTTGCCTTTAGTGGCGGAAGATCTGGGTTTTATCACCGCCGACGTTCACCAGTTACGTGAAAGCTTTCAGTTGCCCGGCATGGCCGTCACCCAGTTTGCTTTCGATGGCAGTGAAAACAATCCCTATTTATTAAATAATCATCAGGAGAACAGTGTAGCTTATACCGGCACTCATGATAACGATACCAGCCTAGCCTGGTATCAATCGCTGTCACCATCAATGCAGCGCAGCGTAGACACTGAAATCAACCGGCACTGCATGTCCATGCCCTGGTCACTGATCGATTACACCCTGGCTTCGGTCGCCAAACTGGTGATGATTCCCATGCAGGATTTGTTGGCGCTGGGGGACGGGCATCGTCTTAATACCCCCGGTACTGTCGGTGAAAATTGGCGTTGGCAATTTTCATGGCAGCAACTGAGTGATGACCTGCCCGATCAATTACACAACATGGTTCAGCAGCACCATCGTTTAGTTGAATAATCGTTTAGTTGAATAATCGGGCGGCGGTAAAAAGTCTATGGTGTTGACATTACAACGACAGCTACCGGAATCGCTACAAGTACTCAATGAATTGGCCAACGACATTCGCTGGAGCTGGAACCATGCGGGTGATCAACTGTGGCGCACTATTGATGCCGACCGCTGGCATTCATTGAAAAACCCTTATGCCATTTTACAAACAACCCCTGATAGCCGCTTTGATGAACTCGCGAAAGACGACAGCTTTTTAAAAAAATTACAAGTGTTATGCCGTGATCGGCAGCAGTATTTAAATCGACAGGGCTGGTATCAGAAAAACTATGCGGGCGCGCCGTTGCAGCAAGTGGCCTATTTTTGTATGGAATATGGTTTGGGGGAGGCGCTGCCGTTATACGCTGGCGGCTTGGGTATTCTTGCCGGAGATTATCTTAAGGCGGCCAGTGATCTGTGTGTGCCGGTGGTGGCTGTTGGTTTGTTATTTGATCAAGGGTATTTTCGCCAAACGCTGGATGCCAACGGTTGGCAACAGGAATTATATCCCAGTTGTGATACCACTAGCTTGCCGATTTCGCCGCTACTGTCAGACGCGGGTGAGTGGGTGCAGGTAGCGGTTGAATTACCGGGCAGGTCGTTGTTATTGCGCTTATGGCAAGTGCAAATCGGCAATGTCAGTTTGTATTTTCTCGACAGTAATCATCCGCAAAATAGTTTGGCCGATCAGGCTATCTGCAATCAACTTTATCCTGCCCACGCTGAAACCCGTTTTATTCAGCAGTTAGTACTGGGGGTGGGCGGTTGGCGAGCGCTACAGGCCATGGCTATCCCCGTTGATATTTGTCATCTCAATGAAGCGCATTGTGCCTTTGTGATTTTGGAGCGGGTCAGGGAGACGATGGAGCGTCAGGGGATAGATTTTAACGCGGCGATGTTGTCAGTCAGGGCTGGAAATATATTAACCACCCATACCCCGGTTGCGGCCGCCTTTGATCGTTTTCCGGTGTCGATAGTAGAGAAATATTTTGCTGTTTACGCGCAACAATTTGGGCTGCCAGCAGCGGCCTTGATGCGCTGGGGTGTCAGTGATGAGGACGCGGATAATTTTAGCCCGATGACCATGGCTTTAAAAGGTTGTATCGCCATTAATGCGGTTAGCCAATCCCACCGGCGTGTAATGCAGGAAATATTAAGCTCGGGTTTTCCTCGCTGGCCTAGCCAAGAGGTTCCCGTGACACAAATTACCAATGGGGTACATGTGCCTAGCTGGGATTCATCTTGGTCAGATCAACTGTGGACCGAGGCGGCGGGCAAGGATCGCTGGTTAGGGGATTTGAGTAATTTGCCCGCGGCGATTGAGCGGCAAAGTGATGAGCGCTTATGGGCTTTCAAATGTGAAGAGCGAGTCGATTTAATTCAGTATGTCAGGCAGAGATTCGCCACCAGTTTAATTCAGCGCGGTGCCACGGCGAAGGAGATTAGCGCAGCTAATAATGTACTGGACCCCAATGCATTAACTCTGGGTTTTGCCAGACGTTTTACCGAATACAAACGGCCGAATCTATTACTTAACGACAAGGCACGTTTTGCCAGACTGTTATCCCGACGTGATAGACCGGTACAGATTATCCTGGCTGGTAAAGCTCATCCGCAGGATATGCAGGGTAAAAAATTGATACAGGAATGGGTGCAGTTTGCGCAGCAACAATCCCTGCGACATCATATTGTTTTTCTGCCGGATTACGATGCCAGCTTAGCGCAAGAGTTAGTGCAGGGTGTTGATGTGTGGATCAATACCCCCAGACATCCTTGGGAAGCTTGTGGTACCAGTGGCATGAAAGTACTGGCTAACGGTGGGCTGAATTTATCCGAATTAGATGGTTGGTGGGCGCAGGCCTATCAACCGGAATACGGCTGGGCGATTGGCGATAGACAGTTGCATAAGGAAGCGCAATGGGATGAGCAGGAGGCCGAACAGCTGTACCAGTGTCTGGAAACAGAAGTGGTAACAGAATTTTACCGACGTGATAACGACGGTTTACCCAGACAATGGTTGAAGCGAATGCGGGCGAGTATGGAGGCGCTGGCACCAGAGTATAGCTCTAATCGTATGGTCAGGGAATATGTTGAACAACTCTATCTTACGACGGCCAGACAATTTCATCAAAGAGAAAATAATCCCGATCTGATCAGCTCACTACTCGAATGGCAGCGGGTGATAGGACATCACTGGGATGAAATTCACTGGGGGAAAAAATATCCTGTTACGATTGATGGTGGTTTTGAATTAGAGCTGCAAGTGTATCTGGGCGATGTTCCCGCGGGTTGGGTACGAGTGGAACTTTATGCCGAGGCGTTATCCGATCAACCGGCTGAGTGCATTATCATGCAGAAAAAATCAGCCATCGTCGGGACTATTGGCGGGCATCTTTATCAGGTGTCGGTAAAAACCGCTCGACCCCAGTGGCACTATACCCCGAGAATTATTAGCAGGCATGAACACGCGGTGATTCCCATTGAGTGTAATAATATTTTGTGGTGGGGGGAATAGAGTGGCTCGGTGTTGTTATCGTACAAGCAAACGAGTAGTTAAAAAATAAAATAAATAGTGAATAGACTCAATGCACTAGTTTAATAACGGCGTTGAAGTATTCGCCAGTATAGTATTCGTCGTTATAGTATCCGCGCTTGTTTTATTTGTCGGTAGATATTTCCTGTTCTATATAATGAATTACGCTCCATATTTCATCCTCAGACAGTAGCTTTTTAAAGGCGGGCATATCGCTACCAATCGGCATACCCCCTTCTGTTATGGCCCAGTACATATAATTATCTGTGGCCATGGTCATAATGTGTGACATACCCTTCAGGTCCGCCGGTTGTGGCGTGAGAAAATAAGCGGTGGCACCATCACCCCGACCACGGTCACCATGACAAATAACACAGTGTTGTTCATAGTTTTTTTTCCCTTTACGGACAATAGTATCACTCAACGCAATGGGGTTTAGTAGGAATCTATAATCCTCGGGGATACCACGGGTCATCACATAATGGTGTCGGCGCATCGACGGCATACTGTGTGGCCAAATCTGTCTATTGTTGCTCATATCGGGTGTAGCAAAACTATCCCACCAACACTCGGGGCAAGCTTGGGCAATAGAGGGGGAAATGAACATTAAAATTCCTAGTAAAACGTTTAAGTGGTAATTTTTCATCGCTGAATCCTCCAGCTTGATTAACAATCAGTTGATAGGAGCAGTATTTATAGCAACAGTATTTATAACCACAGCATCGAGCCCATCTCAAAGGGGTGGCTGAGAAATTGATGATAGGGGTACATGCGTAATTTGTACTGGTAGATACCCGAGTTTTCAGGCTTCAGCTCCAGATGAAACGTGATAGCCTGGTTGTTTTCTTGATTACTTTCCTGACTGCTTGCTTCGGCGGCCATGGGAATAACATTCTCCAAACAAAAATCCCCCGCAGAGTTACCATAACCAATCAGGCATTCAACGATAACGTCACTGGCAGATAAACCATTGAGATGGGTGCCAAGTTTAATCGAGCAGCGATCACCAAAGCGGATGCCTATGGATGGTTTTCCGAGTATGCGTGCATTAACCCCCGGCCAACATGCCCGCACATGTTTTTTCCATTGTGATAAAGCGATGGCCCCAGATTGTTGGTTTGCAGCCAGTCGTTGAGATTGTTGTTTGGCCGGCAGATAAAATTGTTCCATATAATCTTTAAACATACGCTGTGCGCCAAATCGCGGAATACAGGATTTCATCGATTCCTTAGAGCGGCGTATCCAGCCCTGAGGAATGTTTTCGCGGTCGCGATCAAAGTAAGCGGGTATCACCTCATTTTCGATAATATCCAATAAATCGCTGGCCTCTTGTTGGTTACGGTAGTCGGAGCCATATTTATCCGTATGCGGTTCTATCGCCCAGCCGTTGTCACCGTTGTAACCCTCGGCCCACCATCCGTCCATAACACTGAGGTTGACGACACCGTTAATCGCCGCTTTTTGTCCTGAGGTGCCGCAGGCTTCTAGCGGATAAGTGGGTGTATTAAGCCAGATGTCGGTGCCTGCGATCATGTATCGGGCTAAGCTTAAATCGTAGCCTTCCAATAAAATAATTTTGCCGACAAATTCAGGCCGCTCTGAAAATTGGTGTATTTCCCTGATCAGTTGTTGGCCCGGTTCATCACTGGGGTGGGCTTTACCTGCGAATAGGATAATCATCGGGCGCTTAGGGTTATTGAGAATTCTGGTTAAACGATCAATATCTGAAAATAACAAGGTTGCGCGTTTATAGGTTGCAAAACGGCGGGCAAAACCGAGAACCAGTATATCGCTGGATTCGTCTTGCATATGGCCGATACTGGCCTTTTGAAAGGCGCGGCTGCAGGCGTTGCGAGAATGCTGCAACGACAATCGCGTACAAACATCCTTGAGCAGGTTAGCTTTTAGGGACTGGTGAGTCTGCCAAAAAACAGTATCGGGGATGGTGTCAATACGCCGCCAGAAACCCTGATCAATAAGCTTGTCTCGCCATTGCGGGCAGTATTGATCAAATACCGTAGTCCATTTTTTTGCCAGTATGCTGGACACATGCACACCGTTGGTAATAAAAGACATAGGGTTTTCGTCAGGGGGAACCTCCGGCCAAATATCACGTTCCATGTTTGAGGCAATACCGCCATGCGCTTTGCTGACACCATTATGAAATCGAGATCCACGCAAAGCGAAGGTTGTCATATTAAAGTGCGTATCATGATTGTTAGACTTTCCCAGTGCCAGCAATGTACTCAATTCAATATTGAGTTGCTGGGCCATTTCACTAAAATAATCCATCATCGTTTCTGGGCTAAAACTGTCGTGACCAGCAGCAACCGGAGTATGGGTAGTAAAGACGGTGCAGCCGGCGACCAGTTCAAGGGCGACACTGAAGTCGACACTCTGCATTACCCACTCTTGGCAGCGTTGTAGTATTTGAAATGCCGCATGGCCTTCATTGATATGCCAAATATTGGGCTGTAAGCCCACTTTGCGTAATGCCTTGACGCCACCAATACCTAATACGATTTCCTGTTTGATACGGGTATCAATGCCGTCACCATAGAGCTGTCGACTAATACTGCGATCTTCTTCAGTGTTAAGGTCAATATCGCAATCGAGTAATAACACGCGCACACGGCCAACTTTGGCCTGCCAAATCCGCAAGCTCACACGCCGACCGGGGAGTTGCACGTCGGTATGTAATTCATTGCTATCGGCGTCTTTGAGTAGAGTGATGGGAAGATGACCAAAGTAATGGTTAATCGTGGTAGCCACTTGATTGCCATCGGGGTCAATAGTTTGGGTGAAATAGCCCTGATGATAGAGCAAGCCCACAGCGATAAAAGGCGCGCCGGCATCATTGGCGGCTTTACAGTGATCACCCGCTAAAATCCCCAAGCCTCCGGAATAGATCGGTAGGCTTTCATGAAAACCAAATTCACTGCAGAAATAAGCAATTAAATCCTGTTCGGGATCGAGCAGAGTGCTTACGTTGTTAGTGATTTCCTGTTGCTGATATTGCTCATACCAGGCAACCGTCTGCCGGTAGGCTTGCATATAATTTTTATCAGCCGTCGCTTGCTCCAATTGAGATTGTTCAATACGGCGTAAAAAAATACTGGGATTGTGACCGCAGTCCTCCCAAAGCTGCCTATCCAGTCGGATAAATAAATCCCGAATAGGCTGCTGCCAACTGTAAATCAAATCCTTCGACAAGAGCGGCAAGCTTGACAGTTGTTCCGGAATATTGGGCTTTACCTCTAAGAGATAACGATGATTTGCCATGGCCTTAGCACCTTGCTGTTAGCATCTTTGTTGGAAGGTTAAGGTCGGCTATTTTATTCCTGTAATACGTTAATAATGTTGACCATGGTCAACAAGATAAATGGGTAAATACATTACTTTGCTGATATTGCTTGGGTGATGGTGACTGTCGATAAAATGGTGTAGCACGCTGGTCATGCTCGACTGCGGGGTAGGTTGCTGTGCTGATATTTTTAATCTATTAAATTATTGCTGTGTGATTTTTAATAAAAAGATGAAATAACAATTGGGATAGACGTTGTTTTTTGAGTGCGCGGGGAGTTTGATAATGGACATAGTTTCAATCTTGGGTGACGAAGCACAATCACTACTGACCCACCAGTGCGAAGGTATTAAGCACGAGGCATTACAACTTCCTGGTCCACATTTTATTGAGCGCACCTTGGTTGTCAGTGACAGGGGACCGCAGGTATTACGTAATTTTCAAGCGTTATTTAATCACGGTCGCTTAGGTGGCACCGGTTATTTGTCATTACTGCCAGTGGATCAAGGGGTTGAGCATACGGCGGGCGCATCGTTTGCACCTAACCCGCTGTATTTTGATCCTGACAATATTGTTAAGCTGGCGATTGAGGGTGGCTGTAATGGCGTGGCTTCAACATTGGGCGTGCTAGGCAGTGTGGCTAGACGTTATGCGCATCAAATTCCTTTTATCGTTAAGCTTAATCACAACGAATTATTATCTTACCCCAATCATTATGATCAAACCTTATTCGCCAGTGTTAAACAGGCGTTTGATTTGGGGGCGGTGGCCGTAGGTGCAACTATTTATTACGGCTCTGAACAGTCACGCCAACAAATTCAACAGATTAGCGAAGCCTTTTGCTATGCCCATCAACTGGGTATGGTCACGGTGCTCTGGGCCTATCTTCGTAATAGTGAATTTAAAACCGCCGATGTTGATTATCACACAGCAGCAGACTTAACCGGGCAGGCCAATTATTTAGGGGCCACTATCGAAGCCGATATCATTAAGCAAAAACAGGCCCAGTGTAATGGCGGATTCACAGCGCTTAAATTTGGTAAAACCCATCCCGGAATGTACCAGCAGCTAAGCTCGGATCACCCCATTGATTGGGTTCGTTATCAGGTCGCCAATTGTTTTATGGGGCGGGTAGGGATGATTAATTCCGGTGGTGCGTCCGGTAACGATGATTATCATCAGGCGATTCGAACCGCCGTGATTAATAAGCGTGCCGGTGGAATGGGATTGATATCAGGAAGAAAGGCGTTTCAAAAACCGATGGTAGATGGGGTTGCATTACTCCATGGTATTCAGGATGTGTATTTATCGAAAGAGGTCACCATTGCCTGAAGTCTGGTGTGTGGAGATTACAATTTTATGAGGAGGTTTACGATGGACTTACATAATTTATCACCGTGGAACTGGTTTAAAAAAGAGCATGGCGGTGGCGCTTCTGCGGTTCCCGTTCATTATCAGAAAACCGAGTCAAATTTCCCTGTGCAGCGTTTACATCAGGAAATAGATCAGGTGTTTAATAATTTTTTACGTGGCAATGGCTCTCAATTAATCGAAGGTCTTTGGCCTAGCTTAGAAACTGGAACGATGTTTAACCCACAGCTGGATATTCAGGAATTGGCAGACAGCTATTCAATTGCTGTGGAGGTCCCCGGTATTGATCGTCAAGATGTTGATGTTCAAATTCAGGGCGACACTATGCTAATTAGCGGAGAAAAAAAGCAGGAGGATGAAAAAAACGAAGGAAATTACCATTGTATAGAGCGACGCTATGGTGCTTTTAGGCGTATTTTAACCCTGCCAGAGGATGCTGATGTCGATAAAATTACGGCGAATTATAAAGAGGGCATGCTAAATATCGAGATTAAAAAAAACCCTGACGCCAAGCCCTTAAGGCGGCGTATTGAAATTGACCAGATGCTGAATTAACGGTAGGCGGGAGTGGATAAATGGCGATGAAGCGGGTCGCAATTAATGGCTTAGGGCGTGAGGGGCGCTCTATTCTCAGGCAATATGCTCAAGGAGCATTTGATGAAATTGATATTGTTGCCGCCAATGATTTGATGTCTGCGGAGAATGTTGCCTACCTGATCAAATACGATAGCGCCTACGGTGTGTTGCAGCATGATGTCAGTAGCGCTGAGGGGGTACTTTACATAGCGGATAAATCACTGCAATTATTATCTGAACCGAAACCGGAAAATTTGCCCTGGGGTGATTTGGATATCGACATAGTGATTGAGTGCAGTGGTCAATTTACCAGCCGTGAGGAATCATCTCGACATCTAACAGCAGGCGCCCGTCGGGTGTTAATTGGGGCGCCAGCATTGGATGCTGATGTGATGCTGGTGATGGGCGTCAATGAGTCGTCATTCATCCCTGAACAACACCGTATTATTTCCAATGCCTCGTGCACCACCAATTCACTGGCACCGGTATTAAAACTGCTGTTGGATCGTTTTGGTATTGATTATGTGATGGTAACCACGATTCATTCGTACACGGCGAGTCAGGCTATGGTTGACGGTGGCCGAAAAAAAATGATTCAAGGGCGGGCAGGGGCTGTCAATATAATTCCCACCTCCACAGGCGCAGATAAAGCCACTATTGCATTACTGCCCTCGCTGCAAGGGCGTCTTGCCGCACTTGCGGTTAGGGTGCCGGTATTGACCGGCTCACTCACTGATATTACTGTTCAATTATCAACTAAAACGACAGCGGATGATCTCAATCACCTATTTAGGAATATATCAGACAGCCCATTAGGTAACATCATTGGTTACACCGACGATGCCTTAGTGTCATCAGATATTGTTGGTGACCCTCGCTCTGGTATCGTGCACGGATTGTCGACACGGGTGATAGGGGGGACAGTGGCGAAAATTCAGGTTTGGTACGACAACGAGTTTGCCTATGCCAGACGATGTTTAGAGTTAGTTGATCGATTAACGTTGCAATGATTGAGATCTAGCTCAGTAAAGTCACTGTCTTTATACGCGGTACGGTTTAAAGATGCGGGTTGTTATAGTGGGATGGCTAAGGCTAAAAAATTGTATGATGTCTATTATGGAGTCGGTCTAGCATGAGCTCAAAAAACACCAATTATACGGAAAAATTTAACGATAGTTATGAGCGAATTTTTTCGCATAGAAAACGATTGAACGGTGATACTGATGATTTTTTTAATGTATTTCTGCAGATATTTCACGATAAATCTAAAAAAATAGCAATGGCCTTTATTGATTCTGATCTGAAGGCGCAACAAAAAATGATGAAATCTTCACTATTGTATCTTATTAATGTTCAGGGTAGTAGATTGCTATTCTCTGCTGTTGAGAGTATCGCTGAATCACATTCGGCCAATGGTCACAATATATCACTCGAATTGTATGACTACTGGCTTGATAGCTTGATGGAAACGGTCCGGGCCTTTGATCTTAAGTTTGACGAAGACGTCGAGTTAGCTTGGCGTATGACACTGGCGCCTGGTATTGCTTTTATGAAATATTATTATGATAAAGATATAGCCTATCGACAGCCTGAAAAAAATGCCAGCCGTCATATCGATCATGGGAGGCCGCATTCGTAAGCTGCTTTATTGACGGCAGTCAATACTAGCCGACATTGAACTATCTATCATTATATTATAGTCACTAATAGCACGTTATCTGCACGCTATAAATCGGGAGAATATTCATGAAGGTCAATCAATTAATGCAAACACAAGTTAAAAGCTGCCAGCCTGACACTAATCTTGAAGTCGTTGCCATGCTTATGTGGAATAACGATTGTGGCGCAATTCCGGTGGTTAATGAGGATAGTAGGCCGATTGCGATGCTCACTGACCGTGATATTTCTATAGGCTCAGCCATTAAGCATAAACCCTTATGGGATATTAATGCTCATCAGGTTTGTGATAGTAGTGAGTTGTTAAGCTGTCATGGCGAGGATGACTTACAGGCGGCATTGTCAATTATGCATGCTGGGCAAGTCCGACGTTTACCGGTGGTTGATGATCAAGGAAAACTGGTGGGAATTTTGTCCATGGATGATTTGATATTAGCGGCAACACCTAAAAAAACCAAGGCGGCGGTATCTTATGCCGAGGTCATGTCGACATTAAAAAATGTGTCGATTCCGGTTAAACCTAACGCGAGTATATTGGCAATGCAGTAAAGAGTAAGCAGACACTCTGAGAGTAAGCACTTAGCTATCAATAGCGTGAAGATTGTTAACCATACTTTTAGTAACCGTTGATTAGGAGAACATGATGGAACACCGAAACGGGAGCCGAACGCCTATTACTATTCCCGTAGAACTGTTGCGGGGTAATAAGAGTTACGGCAGTTATATGTCGAGTAATATTAGCCATGGGGGATTGTTACTTGAATGTCGCGGGTTCTTGAAAAAAGGTGATGTACTAACCGCGAAAATTACCAATAAGAGTGACCGTACATACTATCATTACCAGCTAAAAGTCATGGTGGTTCATACCTCGGAACAGGGTGTGGGTTTGATGTGGGCCGATTACAACATTCCATTTTTTAACCAATTGGACATCATGTGTTCTGCAGCGGCTTAGCCGTATCGGGATTTTCTTGGGGTATAAATCTCATGTCCTGTTCATTAGTTAGAATGCTGTTGTGCGCCGGCAAGCAATAGAGTTGCTGTAGGCCGTCCTCTTTATTCGTTGCACGATCAAAGCCTGAGTTAACCGCAAGTTGCTGTATTTGTTGCTCGTCATCACTATAAAAAAACTTCATGCCACGGTGCTGAGAAAATTCCAGCAGTTTTTTACACAGTATTTCAGCCAGACCTTTGTGTTGCCACGGCGATTCCACGCTGACTGATAATTCACAATATCGATTGTCTTCCCCTGTATTAAGGTCACTAACAGCAATGGTTTTTTCACCATCATTGCTGTTAACCGTACTGATAAATTTAAGTTGGCGCTCAATGTCGAATATCCGCGGTTCTCGTAACTGGCTTGGGCTGAGGTGGTGGCGACTACACAGCAGCCGATAGCATTGCACGGGGGCTGTTAATGATTTTTCTACTGGCCCAATAGTACCCGGCCGCCGGCGTTTGTGGTTACGCTGACTGGGACGAGTGGTAATACGATATTGATCAATGATCGTTTGATAAATACTTTCTATTATCATGCTAGTATCTGCAGTTTAGTGAGGTTTGCCTTTGCTAAAACAACTGAATTAACATAGCCGCTTATATCTTAGTCAACATCGCTTAGGGCTTGTTGACCGCGGTCAAATCTTGGTTAAACTCTCTGGCTTCGGCAGGATATTTTAGTCATACGGATAGATCTATTGATGGCGGGGAATATGGATACAAATAAAACGAAAAAAAACAAGCTAATAGAAGAGCCAAATGATCCCGTGCTGATTGTCGGGGTTGGGGCTTCTGCAGGAGGCCTGTCCGCTTTTAGAGAATTGTTAGCCAATACCCCCGCCCAAACGGGTATGGCGTTGGTATTAATTCCCCACTTAGACCCTAAACATAAAAGTATGATGGAGGAGTTATTGGCTGACAAAACGGCGATGCCGATTTGTCAGGCTAGCAATGGCTTAAAAGTTGAGGCCAATAAAGTCTATATCCTACCGGCCGGAAAGGGTTTGAATATTAGTCGGGGCGAGTTGCAGTTGGTAGCGCTTGAAACGCCTACCTATCGATGGACTGCGATTGACCAGTTTCTGCGCTCACTGGCGGTTGATCAACGTGAGCGGGCGGTGGGTATTATTTTATCGGGTACCGGCAGCCATGGCTCTCAGGGGGTTAAAGAAATTAAGTTGGCCGGTGGTTTAGTGTTGGCCCAAACCATCGAAACCAGCCAATACCCGCAAATGCCAGAAAACGCGATTAATACTGGGATGGTGGATCTTGTACTTGCCCCCGCAGACATGCCTGCGGCGCTAATCGACTATACCCAGCACTCCTATCTATCACAGCAAACGGTCGATGCTGAAATAGCACCAGAGCAGATTAATCCTATTTTAAACGTACTGCGTTCACGCACTCGTTTTGATTTTCGCAATTATCGACAGAACATGCTGGTCCGCCGCATCCATCGCCGTATGAGTTTATGCCATCTTGATTCGCTGGAACAATACCAGCAGTACCTGCGAGATACCCCGGAAGAGGTCAATAACCTCAACAAAGATTTGTTGATTGGTGTTACCGCCTTTTTTCGTGATCCCGAGGCGTTTCATGTTTTAGAGCAGCGCGTTGTTTCGACGTTAGTTGAGCGCAGCGATGAGAATACACCGGTGCGTGTTTGGGTGCCCGCTTGCTCCTCTGGCGAGGAGGCTTATTCAATCGCTATATTGTTACTGGAAGGGTTTGCTGCCGCTAACAAAACGCCGAACATTCAGGTTTTTGCCACCGATATTGATGAGGATGCCCTGGCCGTTGCCCGTCAGGGGGTTTACCCAGAAAGCATAGTGAATGACGTATCGGTGGCACGGTTGAAGCGTTTTTTTGTTAAGGCTGGCGAGGATAAATATCGGGTCACTCAACAATTGAGGGATGTGCTGGTGTTCGCTTCCCAGAGTGTGATCAGCGATGCACCTTTTTCCCAACTGGATTTGATCAGTTGCCGCAATATGTTGATTTATCTGTTGCCGGAGATGCAGGCTAAGGTTATCCAGCTGTTTCATTTTGCCTTGAAAGATAACGCTTACTTATTACTCGGGCCCTCTGAGTCGATGGGGCGGCAATCCGCTTCTTTTTCCGTGTTATCAAAAAAGTGGCGGTTATTTCAACGCCTGCAATTGCATCGGAGAAGTTTGGCCGATATTCCTATTGGCGGTGCCACGCAATCACTGCGGTCAACTCACCGTGAGACTAGTGCAATAACCTCTTCTAGTAGCAAAGCCAACTTTGGTGAGCTAACCCTGAAAATGTTGTTAATGGATTATGCGCCGGCCTCAGTATTGGTTAATCGCAATTACCAAATTTTGCAGTTTTATGGGCCTACCACCCACTATTTGGAGTTGCCTAACGGTGAACCCACCCATGATTTGATCTCGATGTTACGCAAGGGGCTCACTTCTCGTGTTAGATCGGTTGCCCATCGCGCTTGGCAGGAACAACAACTGGTGGCAGATAACAATGCCCGGGTTAGTCGCGAGGGGCATTATGTCCATTGCCGGATTATCGCCAGACCGGTTCCCCACAGCAGTGATGCCGATAAGCTATTGTTGATCAGTTTTGAAGATCGTGATTTACAGCAGTCAGTATCCGTGCCGGAAGCGGAAACAGCGGAGACCGTTGAAGAGCAGCGCATTGTTGAGCAACTGGAATACGAACTCAAAGCGACCAGAGAGGACCTGCAAAGTAATTTTGAAGAGCTTGAGAGTTTTAATGAAGAACTCAAAGCGGCTAACGAAGAAATGATGTCAATGAATGAGGAGCTGCAATCGGCTAACGAGGAGCTGGAAACTTCAAAAGAAGAATTGCAGTCGATGAACGAGGAGCTCAATACGGTCAATACCGAGCTGCAAGCAAAAGTGGAGGAGCTGGAATCCAGTCATGATGATATTAGTAATCTATTGGCCAGTACGGATATAGCGACGATATTCCTCGACCGAGAGATGCGGATCAAATTATTTAATCCACCAACCGCCGATTTATTGCATCTGCGTGAAAGTGATATTGATCGGCCTATCAGCGATTTTAGTGGCCGAGTTAACAATGATCATTTTTCTACCGATGCCCAAAAGGTATTAGATAAACTGGCGTCGGTGGAGCGTGTAGTCTCGAGCCAATTGACCAATAGCGATGATGCCGACATGCGCAATTACCTGCGGCGGATGGTGCCATACCGGGCGACAAATGATCGCATTGGCGGCGTAGTGGTCACCTTTGTTGATATCACCGAGCGCTACCAGCTTGAACAGGAGCTGGAGCAACGAGTGCTGGAGCGTACGCAGCAGCTTCAAAGCAGCAGAGAACAACTGTCGCTGGTACTGAATGCGGCCGGCGCCGCAGTATGGGAAATAGATGCTGATCAACAGCGAACGCTGCTATGGGAAGATATTCACTCCCGTTTGTTTGGAGACCCGCCTGAGTCCACTACCGATACCTGGGATTGGTGGCTACAGCGGGTTCATCCAGAGCAGCGGCAGTCGGTGGAGAAGTCATTGATACAGGCGATGGCCGGCGATGAGCTGCGTTGGGAGCAACAGTATCAATTTGCGATGGCCGGAGGGGATTATCACTGGCTGTCTGATATTGCCCATATCACTCGCCATAGCGATGGCAGCTTTCTGCGTATCACTGGCGCCTTGATCGATATTAATCAGCGCCGACTGACCGAGCTGGCGCTGGCGGAGCGGGAGCAACGGTTGTCGGCGATTATGGAATACAGCGCTGAAGCGCTTATCGTTGCGGACAGAAATGGTTTTATCACCGATCACAATTTAGTGGCTGAACAGGTGTTTGGTTATAGCGCGGAGGAGTTGACAGGCTTGCCTATCAGTCAGCTGGTGCCCGAGCGTTTTAGACAGAAAATCGAACAGAGGATGGAGGCGTATTTATTGACCGGGGATACTGCGCTGATGAATCAGCGCAGTGATCATTTTGGTCTGCGCAAAGATGGCACGACATTTCCACTGCAGGTTACCGTTACGCATGTGAAGCAGTTTGGTTTGTTTGTGGGGCTTATTCGTGATCTCAGTGAGCACCGATTACTTGAAGAGGAAGTCAGTAATATCAGCACGTGGGAGCAGGAGAGAACCGGCCGTGAGCTGCACGATGGTTTGGGGCAGCGTCTAACCGGCCTGACCATGTTAACAACCCATGTGAAAAATCGTTTGCTTGAATTGGAACTTGAAGAAGTTAATTTAGTGCAGGACATCATCGCCGAGCTAAAAGGTGCGGCCGAAGAGGTCAGTCGTATCAGTCATGGATTGGCACCGATCTCGATCACCCCAGGTGGACTGGCGGATGCACTGGCAATACTGATCGCAAAAGTGGGGGATGCAGCTGCTGTGGAGTGCAGTTTTCAGAATCAGTCTACAGTGATCATTAGTAACCAGCAGGCGGCTAATCAAATCTTCCGTATCGCCCAAGAAGCTTTTAATAATGCCTTGAAATACGCCGGGGCCAAGCACATATCGATTACCCTGGATGAGATTGATGATGTCGTCGAATTATGCATCAGCGATGATGGCATTGGTTTTGATATGGAGGAATTAATGAGCTACGACGGCTTTGGTATTCGAATTATGCATTATCGGGCCAATAGTGTTGGTGCTACGCTAAGTATTGATACTGCGCCGGGTAAGGGCACTCATATTTGTTGTTGTTATCACTATCAGGGTTTTCCTGATAGCAATCAGGGTAACTAGGGTTTCTAATGCTATGGGCTTGCTAGGTAACCGGTTAGCTTGGGGCCGTTTTTAAACGATGGGTTTAATCTGTATAGCGGGAGTGGGTACAAGTCTTTTTGAGTGTAAGTTTTTTGAATGTACGTATTGTTGAACGTAAGTTTCCAGAATGTAAATACCTGTGGATTAAGGTCTAAAGGAATGAATACCGATGAATACAGGAAAAAACAGCACGGTTTTTATTGTCGATGATCACCCTCTGATTCGGCGCGGGCTGCGTCAGCTATTTGAAACGCAAGCGACGATCACCGTCTGTGGTGAGGCTGGCTCCATAGCGGAAGCTATTAACGGGGTAAAGCGCTGTTCGCCGGATCTGGTCATTGTCGATATCAGCTTGCCCGATGGCAGTGGTCTCGATTTAATTAAGCGTCTGCATGCGACCAATCCCGATCAATTAATTCTGGTGTCATCGATGCACGATGAGCGCTTACTGGCCGAGCGGGTACTGCGGGCTGGAGCGATGGGTTACGTGGGTAAGCAAGAAGCGCCGGAGCATTTGATCACGGCGGTGAACAAAGTGCTGGCTGGCAAGGTTTATCTTAGTGAGGGCGTGACCGAGCAGTTGCTCATTAATAGTTACGCTAGCAATAGTGCGGTGAAACCCCAATCCCCGATAGAGGCGCTGTCCAATCGTGAACTGGAAGTGTTTGAGCAAATCGGCGGGGGTTTTAGCACGATGAAAATTGCCGAGCACCTCAACCTAAGTGTTAAAACTATCGAAACTCACCGCGCCCATATCAAGGAAAAACTCAATCTGGCCTCATCATCAGAGCTGGTCCGCCACGCGGTTCAGTGGTCGCTAGAGGGGACTGTATAAGCCATTCTGATGAATGCCTTTAACACATCAAGCGCTGAGTTTCTCCGGTAGTGACGGCGTATCGATCAGTGCCTGCAGCTCGCCGAGTTTGTTAATAGTGATATAAGGCCGGTTCACCTGCACAATACCGCGGTCCTGTAAGCGAGCGAATACACGGGAGACAGTTTCTAGTGCCATATCCAGATAATGGGCGATGTCTCGATGCGGCATATTCAATTTGAATTCTTGTCCAGAATAACCCCGCACTTTGTTTCGGGCTGCCATATCCAGTAGGAAAAAAGCGACGCGGGCATCGGTACTGTATTTTCTACCAGTAATCTGCAGAATTCGACGCTCTCGCAATACCTCCTGATAGACCTGCTTGATCAACCAATTAGGTTGATAGCGATTAGCGACGTTTTCTAGCTTATTACTCGCAACGGCACAGACGGTGCAGGCTTCGAGGGCAACCGCTGAAAGACTGTGGCGGTGACGCGCTAGAGCGTCTGCGCCCAGCACGTCTCCAGGCATATGAAACCCCATCACCTGTTCGTCCCCTGCCTCAGTATTGAGGTAGGTTTTGAATAGCCCCGATTTCACCACATATAAGGTAGAGAGCTCTTCGCCAGCATAAAAAATATGCTGGTGTTTGCTGATTCTGTGGGGGCGAAACAGCGGGTTATTCTGATGCGTATCTAGGTGGCTAGCGAGACTGGATGCTTCGCAGAAGCTTTTGCAGGCACAGTCGTGGCAGCGCTGAAGTAATGCGCCAGCCTCAGGTGGTGCGGTGGTCAGGATTGGTGCAAGATTGGGAGGTGTAATGGATCGATCAGTGGCTATCGTCTGCATAATAGTTCTCCGTTATTTGTGTCTATAAACAATTCAGTAGTGCTATGTCGAGTTGGGTATGGTGCAGATAACAGGCTATTGGTGAATCCTGAATCGGTAGATACTAAGTATTGTCGAGAGTCGGGGAAGAGTAACTAGGGGTAACCCTGATTCATGATCAGGTCGTTACCGGATACGGTTTCTTTCGGTTGAAATTCAGCATGTGAGTAGCAGCAGGTGGCCAGAAGGAGGCCAGAAGGCGAGAGTAAAAATTTTTCGTTGTAGCCATCAATACCCGCATTTTCAGCTACGGTAACTATGAGACTTCAGCCCTAATATTGATCTAGGTAATGATGACGGCAGGGAAGGGGAGCATACTGGACGTTCGAACGATTGACAGTGGGATAGACCTTGTGGATCTGAGGGGGGTGTTATCACCTACTATTATCAGAATCGTGTAACTCTCGATGCTTGTGCTGCAGAATCGAATGTGGCCGGCCGGTTAAATGGGATAACGCTATGTTTGAAAAAGCTGAGCTCAGTACCACTGTGACGGCTAACCCTATCGCTAAAGAACTGCAACAGCGTTTGGAACAGCGGCTCGGGCCAGTGCATGCCCGGCAGCGACTGGGTATTGAAAACGAGCACCACCAGCACGTTTTTTCCCGTAGCGGTAAGTTTTTCCATCTCGAAAATTGGTACTCCTTGCACGCAGTGATTCGTCAGTGCGTGCGCATGGCTGGGTTACATGGCCGTGGGCAAACGAATGCCACTAAGATTGCTGTTCGCCAGCATCGGTTTTTCTTACCCCAGTTGCCGGAGGCTTTTAATGGTTTACGACTCCTTCATCTGAGTGATTTACATGTTGATATGTATCCACCAGCCATCCATGCTTTGATAGAGCGCCTGCGGCAGGTGGACTATGACCTTTGTGTGATGACGGGAGATTACCGCGCACGAACCTTTGGCGATATTGATCACGCGATGGAGGTTTTGGCTTCGGTCCGCAGTCATTTACGTGGCCCAGTGTATGGCGTGCTGGGTAATCACGACAGCATACGCATGGTGCCTGCGATGGAAGATATGGGTATCTCGATGCTATTGAATGAAAATATGGCTATTGAAAGACAGGGCCAGACAATCTATTTAGCAGGCATCGATGATGCCCATTTTTTCCGGGTAGACAATATTGAAAAAGCGCTGGCTTCGATCCCTGACGATAGTATAAAAATATTGTTGTCGCATACACCGGAAGTGTATCGCCAGGCTGCCCATGCCGGCTGTGATGTTTTTCTCTGTGGTCATACCCATGGTGGCCAGATTTGTCTGCCTGGGGGAGTGCCGTTAACCTTGGATTCACGCTGTCCGCGAAAATTGGGCAACGGTGCGTGGCAGTATCATACGATGCAAGGTTATACCTCCGTTGGCGCGGGTACGTCGATTGTTAATATTCGGTTAAATTGCATGCCGGAGATTACGGTACATACCCTGTGCAATAAAAAAACAAACCACAGCCATGAGTAGTTTTCGCCAGGTTATATAGGGCTTTTTTATTAGGGCTATTGTTAATAGGGCTTTGTTAATAGCGCTTTTTTAATACGGTTTTTTTCTAACCCCTAATTTGAAGAGCAGCGGAGAGATAAGCAGCTCGCTTAGCATAAACAGCAGACTGATTAATAACACCGCTGTCCAGCTGTAATCCAATAGCCACCGTCCAACGATCAACGGCAATAATGCCTCGGGTAATTGATCCAGCATAATCGCTTGACTGCTGGCGGGTTTTCTCAGCCGCCGTTTGATAAAACTGGAGAACAGGTCGCCGAACATAGAACTGGCGCCAAAAATTAGGCCGAAAGTCCAGCTTAAATCTAGCAACACCGCCAGCACCGTGGTGAGTAACAATGCGGCGAATAAACCACGCCAGGTTTTTGAATGCCCCAATAGTGGTTGGCCATCCGCCATCATACGGCCGCCGTCGATTGCGGATTGCCAGCGCGGCCCCAACACATTCCGCGCGACAACTGGGGCGCTATTGGCAGTAAATAATAATAACAGTAGATTCAGTTCCAGCATTATCATGTCGCTAACAGTGACGGAACCTTCATCCTGCTCACCGGAGAGCAGTGAGTCAAGTCCGTTAACATGAGCGGGCTGAATCTGCGGGCTGATTTTAAGTGCTGATTGTGCGGGGTAGTCGCGAGGACAGTGTGTTGTTATGTGTTGTGTGCTCTCTAAAGTGGAACAACATTAGTGGCACAGGGGCCTTTTTGCCCTTGCCCAATGTCAAACTCAACGGCTTGACCATCACTGAGTGTCGCAAAACCGCCACCACTTTGGATTTCAGAATGATGAACAAAAAGATCTTTGCTGCCATCTTCGGGAACGATGAAGCCAAAACCTTTATCTGGGTTGAACCACTTAACAGTACCTTTATTCATTGTTATTACTCTTAGTGTTGGTGAAGATTAAAAACATATATTCGAGTTCACCGGCTCGAATATACGAAATTATCACAAGGTCATATAACCTTCTTTGTAAGGTAATAACCGACTGGTGAACGACTAGTGATAGCCATTAACGCCGCGATAGTAGCGACCGAAATTAATGGCTGTGCCTAGGTAAAAACCTAAGCTGAATATTAAGCACTTTGGTATTCTTCATGCAGACATTCCAGTGTGTCATGGATCGCGTTTTTATTGCCGATGAGTAACGGTGTTCGCTGGTGCAGGCTGCTGGGTTGAATATCCAGAATCCGTTGATCACCGGAAGAGGCAATGCCGCCAGCTTGTTCAATAATAAAACTTAAGGGGTTAGCTTCGTACATGAGGCGTAATTTTCCGTTGGGGTGTTCGCTATCCTTAGGGTATAAAAAAATACCGCCCTTCAATAAGTTGCGATGAAAGTCGGCAACCAGCGAGCCAACATATCGAAGCGAGAACTTGTGCTTCAGTTGCAGTACCGCGCTTTGTGTGGCGTGATCAAAGCGATAAAAATTGCCCTCATTAATACTATAATAACGACTTCTTTGGGGTGGCTTAATATCGGGGTGAGTTAATTCAAATTTTCCATTGGCTGGATTTAAGGTGAAACCCTGAACCGTATTTTCTAAGGCGACCACCAATAAAGTGCTGGGGCCATAGAGCGTGTAGAGCGCGGCAATTTGATCGCGGCCAGGGCGTAACAGTTTATAATCTTCGTCATCTTCGTCATCTTCGTCATCTTCGTCATCTTCGTCATCTTGCCAAATGCCAAAAATAGACCCGACGCTAATGTCTACGTCGATATTTGAAGAGCCGTCCAGTGGATCCATTTGCACAATATAGCTGCGGGGCGAATGCGTGCCAACGTGTACGACCTCACTAATTTCTTCGCAACCGATAGCGGCAACATGGCCGCATTGGGTCATGGCTTTTACAAAGGTATCGGAGGCGGCGGTATCTAAAAATTGAACCGCTTCCCCCTGTATATTCGTCGTGCCGGTGGCGCCAATAGCCCCTTCCAAACTGGCAGTGCGAATAGTGTGTTGAATCTCAACCGCCCCTCGGGCAATCGCCAGTACCACCTTATCAAGGTCTTGGTAGCGGTACTCTGAGGCGCAAGCCTGTTTCATATAACTTGCCAAGTTAGTGAATTCCATTATCAATACCACCTAATTGTTAACTACATAGGGTAATTATTTTTAGTTAGTTAAAATAATCGCGCTAGCGAAAGTGTTCATAGGGAATATATATAATCATTTAGTATTTTTGCATATTGACTGCTGTCAATATCAGACAAGATATTTCTAATGGTGATTCAAATAATCCCTATTTTATGACGATTATATGCCGTATGCCCCGCTATTAACCGCCAACGCTTGAGTAGTAATACGCTTCATTATATTGATAGCGGTCAATATATTTTAAGCAGAAAATGTAAATATGTTCTCAAGCTTTATTGTCTGTGGTGTTGGCGGTAGGTGGAGTGTGGGACGTAATATATTCGTGCGATTCAATTAATACACTGTTTGAGAGGATTACCCAATGCGAGTAGGTGAATATTGTAATAGTGATGTCATTATTATCAATCAGGATGAAACACCGTTAGATGCGGTCTTGTTAATGCGTCAATACAATGTCGGTGATGTCGTTATTGTCGATGGCCGTGATGAGGGTAATACTCCGTTGGGAATCGTTACTGATCGTGATATCGCATTGGAAATTGTCGCTGCAGAAGTTGACCCCACTACCGTTGCGGTGATTGATATTGTGCGTAAGCCTCTGGTGACGGTGAATGAAAATGATGATTTGTGCGAGTGTACCGTGCATATGAAACATAACGGTGTTCGCCGTGCTCCGGTTATCAACGACAGTGGTTTTCTGGTGGGTATTATAACCATCGATGACATTATCGAGACTCTCTCCGATCAGCTTAATGATGTAGTGAGCCTGGTGAGTGTTCAGCAAGAATATGAGCAAAAGATGTTGGCATAACATCATCACTCTTGTTTTAGATCTTATGTTTTAGATCTTATGTTTTAGTACCTCGTGCTGGCAATAGCGCTTACGTGCACAATTTACCGTATGAAACCCACTATTTATATAACAGTATTTATTAGCGGTGGTGGTGAGGCTGTAGTGGAGATAAAGTAAAACTACAGTAGAACTACTTTAACCCCATTGTAGTACGATCGATATTTTTCAGTTGATGTGCTTGCTTGACAGTCTGATGATCGGTGAAATCAGAATTTTTTTGAGAAAAATTTCACCAGCTCATCACCACATAACGCTGCCCGCCATCAATGCGGGTCAGTAGTAATACCCGCCGTTCTTTACTGGCTTGTTGGATCGCTTGCTGAAAATCGCTAGCATTTTTTACCGCTTGCTGATTCACCTGCAGTATAATAGTACCGGTTTTTATCCCCGCTAAAGCGGCAACCGACCCAGGTTTTACCTGAGTGACCACCACGCCTTCCCCTGTTTTAGCTTTAAATTGACTGGCGAGTTCTGGGCTCAGTGTTTGTACGGTTAAGCCTATTTCTTCAGCGCTTTGGGCCGTGCCGGTCGCTACAGTTTCATCCTGCGCGAGGTTACCGATAACCGCTGTGATATTTTTGCGTTTACCGTCACGAATAACTGTCAGTGTTACGCGTTGGTCTGGCGGGGTGAGTGACACCTGATTGCGAAAGCTGCCAATATCGGTAACGGCCTCATCGCGATAAGTCACGATTACGTCGCCCTGACGCAAGCCTGCTTTCTCGGCAGGCGATTTTTCAGACACTTCAGCAATAAGGATGCCCTGATTATTTTTTAGCTCAAAGGATTCTGCCAGCTCGGGGGTCAAGGTCTGAATAAGGATGCCGAGAAAGCCTCGGGTTACTTCACCTTTGTCCATCAGTTGATTCGCAATGTCCATGGCCATATTAATGGGAATAGCTAAACCAACCCCCATATAGCCACCACTGCGGGTGAAAATGGCGGTATTGATACCGACCACTTCACCGCTTAAGTTGACTAACGGCCCCCCCGAATTACCGGGGTTAATAGCGGCGTCCGTTTGAATAAAGTTTTCATAGTCGTTGATGCCCAAGCTTGAACGCCCCACGGCACTGACCACACCCACGGTTAAACTATGGCTCAGGCCAAAGGGGCTGCCAATGGCAATAACCCATTCGCCCACCTCAAGTTTTGATGAATCGCCGGGCTTTACTACGGGTAAGTTTTTAGCTTTGATGGCAATAACCGCGATGTCGGAATGCGGATCCCGCCCGCTAATCTCTGCGTCGTATTCACGGCCGTCACTAAACTTTACCCGAATGTTGTCGGCGCCCTGTACGACGTGGTTGTTGGTCATGATATAACTTTTGTCTGACAGCAGGCCCTCTTTAACGTTGATCACAAAGCCGGAGCCTTGCGAGGTGGTGTAGCGGTGGCCCTTCGGTAGCGGTTCCCTGCGGGGTAATCCTTGAAAGGAATCGCCAAAAAAACGTTTAAACAAATCGTCATCAAACGGTGAGCCGTGACCAAAAGGCGAGGGTAATGTGCTTATGGCTTGGTTGCTCAGCTTGCTTTCAGTCTGGATAAAAACCACCGAGGGCGAAACCGATTTGGCGACGGTTGAAAATGCCTTACCGGTTTCACGCAGGCTTTCTATGCCCCCATCGGTTGCGTAAACCGATGGTAGTGACCACAGCGCGACGACCAATAATAGAATAATGCGAGGGGTCTTGGTTCGGCGTTGCTGTAATCGCATGATACCTTTCTCCTGCATGCGTATTGAAATCAATACCCGTCTACGTTGGGCAGTCGATAAAATCCATTCATGCACCTATTACGAATTGATGCTGTGGTTATGGCGTGTATCGATCAGATTGGCATCATAAATTGTAGAGACTAGTCATCTAGAGATTATGACCGGGGTCAATATTCGCTTGCGATAAAACCATAGTCTCTGAAGCTATAGTCTCTAAAGCTATAGCCTTTGCGCAGGGTATGTTCTGTTGTTAAAACGTTGGGGCTTAGTGGGTCGTTTAAATGATTCAATGGCCTGTTCTAAAATTGTCGTCAGCGATGGTTACCCGTATGGATATGTTGCCATTACAGCTAGGGGAGTGATCTGCATTGAACGCGTTGGATGCTGATGGCTTGATGGTACTGGGCGCATTGCTGCTGATTGCTTACGCGGCCCATGAGTTGGGCGCTTATGCTCACGTCCCCCGCGTCACCTTACTAATGTTGTTAGGTGTGTGCGCTGGGCCTTTTGGCTTAAATATTGTTGTCGTCAATTTCGGCGAATGGTTCCCCGCCATTACCCATATTGCCTTGGCGATGGTCGGTTTTTTATTGGGCGAGCGATTCTATGGGAAGGATCTAAAAAAAACCGGCAACGTTATTTTATCAATTTCTATAGCCGAAACCCTATTGTCCGCCGCGATGGTGTATGTGGTGCTATTAATTATCGGCATGGATGCCATGCTCGCTTTGATTTTGGCGGGCATCGCGCCGGCATCAGCGCCAGCTTCTACCGTCGATGTTATTCGTGAAGCAAAAGCTTCTGGGCCATTGGCCAATACGGTTTTAGGGGTGCTGGCGATAGATGATGCCTGGGGTATTATTTTATTCAGTATTTTTTTAGTGATCGCGGAAAGTACCCTGCCGGGTAATCATAATGCCTCTCTTCTCTGGGCCGGGGTTTGGGAAATAGTTGGAGCGATAGCGTTGGGCTGCGCACTGGGTTTCCCGATGGCATGGCTGACCGGGCGATTGAAAAAAGGTGAGCCGGCACTGATGGAGGCGGTGGGCTTTGTACTGTTATGTGGTGGTATGGCAGCGGCGCTGGAGGTGTCGTACCTGTTGGCCTGTATGGTGTTGGGCGCCACGGTGGCCAACCGGGCAAAACATCACACTCGGCCATTTCGAGAGATTGAAGGTGCCAGTGAACCCTTTATGGCGTTATTCTTTTTTCTTGCCGGCTACAAACTGGAGTTATCCGCGCTGAATTCAATCGGCATGGCGTCGGGCGCCTATATTATTGCCCGCAGTGTTGGCTTAGTTATTGGTGGTCGCCTCGGCGCGACGGCTGCCTCGGCACCGGCATTAATCAGCCGCTATATTGGCTGGTGTTTATTGCCCCAGGCGGGTCTTGCGCTGGGCATGGCCTTGCTGGTTAATGATCGCCTGCCTGAATTGGGGCAATGGGTATTACCGCTGATTATTTCAACTACCGTGGTATTTGAAATCGTCGCACCGGTTGTTACCCGTTTAAGTTTATGGCGGGCGGGTGAAATACCTTCAACGTAATATAAGGGGCTAGGCGCTTGAATAAACGCTTATGCGCAGTCAGAGTATTTATGCTCAAGGAGTTACATTATGAGTAAGTTTTGTCAAAGTTGTGGCTACCCAATGAAGAAAGACGAAAAGGGTGGTGGTACTAACGCAGATGGCTCTATCAGTAGTAAATATTGCTCAATGTGTTATGCCAATGGAGAGTTCCTGAGCCCACCGGAAATCAACACTGCAAAGAAATTCCAAAAATATTGTGTACAAGAAATGAAGAAAGAGGGGATAAATGGCATGCTTGCGTGGGTATTAACTCGCGGTATTCCTAAGTTAGAAAGATGGAATACAAAATGAAATGCTTTTTCTGCTCAATAGCATTTCAATGTGTCAATATTTAAAAGCAGATAACAAACACATCAAAGGCGATGCTCGTACCTCGCGTGCTTTATGCGAGTGTTAGTCATGGGGCTATGCTCAGCTCGCTGGCAAGAGATATTCGCTCTAATGAAACTGGCATCAATAGCAAATGCTCCCTTAACTAACGGCCTACAGCGGACATCAGAACATAGAGTTTAAACAGGGCCTTGATACTCCGTGTCTGCGTGATACTTTGAGTTAACACTGATTCCGATCAATACCTTAAAAATAGATCCTGTTAATCTTCAGCGTGTCTGATCTTTTAACTTTATGAAAGCGGTTTATGCCTAGATTAATCTTACTGACGCTATTTGATCAAATGCCTCTTAGCCATGTCTTTGAGCCTTTAGGGCGCGTGTAATGGGTATTTTTGAGCGCTATCTCAGTTATTGGGTGGGACTGTGTATTCTATCCGGTGTTGTATTAGGGGTTTTCTTTCCTTCCGTATTTGTATTAATCGCTAGCTGGGAATATGCCCATGTAAACTTACTGATTGCAGTTCTCATTTGGTTAATGATTTACCCCATGATGATTCAGGTAAATTTTTCTTCCATTAAAGATATTGGTAGAAAGCCGAAAGGATTATTTCTCACCTTAACGGTTAACTGGCTAATTAAACCCTTCACAATGGCAGCACTTGGCTGGTTATTCTTCCATACGTTTTTTGTTAATTTGGTAGATCCTGAAACGGCGAATGAATACATAGCGGGAATGATTCTTTTAGGTGTTGCTCCCTGTACAGCTATGGTCTTTGTGTGGAGCCAATTAACAGATGGAGACCCTAACTACACGTTGGTTCAAGTGTCGGTCAACGACATTATCATGATCTTTGCTTTTGCACCTATCACAGCCTTTTTGTTGGGCGTTACAGATATCACTGTTCCTTGGGAAACCCTATTATTATCGGTAATTCTCTATGTGGTCTTGCCGTTGGTTGCTGGCGTTCTAACACGAAGGTTTTTACATGATCAGGTCAATGACTTTGTTGGTCGCTTCAAGCCATTATCGGTCATTGGTTTATTGGCTACTGTGGTTCTTCTTTTTGGGTTTCAAGCAGATACTATTATTGAAAACCCCCAAAGCATCGTGTTGATAGCAATACCACTCATCATTCAAAGTTATGGAATTTTCTTCATTGCTTACTTCGCTGCACGATATATAAAATTGCCCTACAGCATTGCTGCCCCTGCAGCACTGATTGGAACCAGTAACTTTTTTGAGCTAGCCGTTGCCGTCGCTATTTCATTGTTTGGTTTACATTCCGGCGCAACGCTTGCAACAGTAGTGGGTGTGCTGGTTGAAGTGCCAGTGATGTTGTCGCTAGTTAAGTTTGCAAATAATACCAGACACTGGTTTAAAGTATAATTCCCCCAGCCATCCTTATTTAAAGGTTCTGCAGCCCATACAAGAGAACGATGGAGTGTTCAGTGAAAAGTACACATAAAGAAGATCTCATTAGAGAACATCACCCAGAGATAATTCAGTAGCGCTTATCACAGGGGCCAAAAAGGCAAAATATTTCTGATGCTGTATTGGGTGGTGTCGATGGTTGCATAACTACATTTGCCGTAGTTTCTGGCTCTGTTGGCGCCGGTTTTCCATCATCTGTAGCGGTGATACTCGGCTTCTCAAACCTTTTTTCTGATGGCTTTAGCATGGCTATCAGTAATTACGAATCCAGCAGAGCAGAACAGGAATATTTTGAAAGCATCAAGCAATCGGAAGAAAAGCACATTGAAGAAGTCCCCGAAGGTGAACGAGAAGAAATAAGGCAAATATTTAAAGCAAAAGGTTTTGCGGGGGAGATACTTGAAAAAATCGTAGACACAATAACCGCAGACAAAAGAATATGGCTTGAAATAATGCTTATGGAAGAGCATGGCCTTAGCAAAGATACACAAAAACCCTCTATATCTGCCGGTGTGACTTTCTTGGCATTCGTTACAGTCGGTGCAATACCGTTGTTGCCTTATGTCGTGTCATCTTTGGAGATGAGCCAACAATTTTCAATGAGTGCTTTTCTTGCTGAAACAATGTTCTTTTTAATCGGCATGGTTAAGAGTATTGCACTCGCCAAGCCCGTATTTCTATCTGGAATACGTACGCTCTTGACAGGAGGCGCAGCAGCATCGCTAGCTTATTTTTTACGCGAGTTTTTTAATATTGGGGCTGGTTAATATCACCTTCAAAAAACCACATGACAAATATATGCAGTTGGACAAAACGCTGATTACGCGCGTACTTTTTCGCTGATGCGAGTGTTGATGTCCGCTTTTGGCAGATACTGTTGAAAAGCGCTTAAAGTTCAATGTCTAATGAAATTCAGGGTATCGAAATGTATTGCCTCATAAGGGATCGTTTAATACAGGCGGTTCTGTGAGGTCGGCTTTGATAAGTATTTTCTTACTGAGCAAATTACCGAGTTTTTCAACAGTATTGGCACATAACCGAAGGCGCGGCATTGCCCTCTTATGGCAGTAGCTCATCCAGCCGCAGACCTAGTCTGTTTTGCTATCTTTAAAAGACGATAATCTGGCCAAACGGCTAACTTCTGATAGCATGAACAATCTAGTATGGTGCTAACTCTTTTGACGATCGATGAGATTAGGGCTCACAGATAGCCATATTCAATCATTTTTTTAAACCGTTAATCCGTTTGCGCGATAAATGACTGATGGTTTTTTTTCGGTGGATAATGAACTTATGTAACTCGTCAACAATAATCAGTGATAGCGCTATCAATAGTAAACGGCTCCACAGTTCCAGTGTGACCGGTTCAACATTCAGTACCTCTTTTAAGCCCGGTGTATACATAGCGGCTATATGAATAGTCTGTGCCGCCAGCATGCCAAATAATAAAAGGGGATTGCTAAAAAAGGGCTGCTTGAAAATGGATTGCGATTCAGAGCGGCTATTGAGCACGTGCACGTTTTCAAATAACACCATCAGTAACAACGTGGTATTGCGGGCTGCTTGTTCACTCATACCCTGATTGATTGCCCACACAAACACGCTAAAGGCCAGCGAGCCCATTACCAGCGCATTAATAAATATACGTTCCAGCATCAGCCGATTAAAAATAGTTTCTGACGGTGCCCTTGGTGGTTGTTTCAATTCATTACCTTCGGCGGGCTCAAACGCTAGCGCGACATCCTGAATACCATTGGTAACCAAGTTGAGCCACAATAGCTGGATAGGAAATAGCGGGATGGGTAAGCCAAATAAAACACTGAGAATAAATAAGGTGATTTCTGCTGCGCCGGTGGATATGAGCAGGAACACCACTTTGCGAATATTGTTGTAAACAATTCTTCCCTGTTTTATTCCCTGCACGATAGAGGCGAAATTATCATCGGTAATAATCAGGTCAGAACTCTCCCGTGCCACGTCCGTGCCACGTTTTCCCATGGCGATACCGACATGGGCATGACGCAGTGCCGGTGCATCATTAACCCCATCACCGGTGACGGCAACGAAATGGCCGTCGCGAATCAGTTGTTGGATGATCTGCAATTTTTGTGTGGGTTCGACACGGGCAAAGACATTGCTAGACGCTACCAAGCGAGCAAAATGCTGTTCGCCCTCTGCTGTTGCCGTACGTAATTGCGCACCGCTGACGGCAACAGATTTTTGATTGGCTATGCCTAATTGGCGGGCTAGCGCCATCGCCGTTTTAGGGTGATCGCCGGTGATCATGCCTACCTTGATGGCGGCGTCATGGCATTGCTTAATGGCCTCCGTTGCTTCGGGGCGAAGCGGATCTATCATGCCGACCAAGCCCAGAAAATTCATGTCGTGTAATTCTGAGGTTGGCTCGAAGCTATCACGAGTTACATCAACGTCGGTTAGCATTTTGCTTGCCAGCGCCAGCACGCGATAGCCTTGATTGGCTAGCTGTGCCATCGATTGCTCGATGGTTTTAGCGTCAAGCCGTGCTCCGTTAGCTGATTGGTTGCACATGGCTATAATGCGCTCGCAACTGCCTTTGACAAATAGGCAGGTTTTTCCGTCAAGGCGGTTAATGCTGGCACTGTAGGCGTTTTCAGATTCGTAGGGAATGACGCTCAGTTCTGGGTATAAGTGTTGGCTGCGCTGCTGATCAATACCATATTTTGCCGCCAACACTAAAAACCCCAAGTCGACACCGTCCCCCTGTGCTTGCCAGTCTTCGCCATTATCATGTTCAGGCGGCAACAAACTGGCTTCGTTAGCCAGTAGCCCCGCTAGCACCAGTTGCTCGATGTCTTCTGGCTGGGCGCGATGTCCTTCGCGGTCTCTAATATCACCGTGAATATTGAGACCTTCACCGCTGACATCATAGCGACGGCCATCGCTGAGAATAATTTTCTTTACGGTCATTTCGTTGACAGTGAGGGTGCCGGTTTTATCCGAGGCGATATAGGTGCACGACCCCAGCGATTCGACCGCAATCAGCTTGCGCACGATCACATTGACCTTGGCCATACGCCGCATACCAATCGCCAGCGCAACGGTGATTGCTGCCGGTAGGCCTTCAGGTATCGCTGATACCGCCAGCGCTACCCCCAAGAGAAATACCGTAGCAAGATCGTCACCCCGTAACACGGTAATGGTAAACAACAGCGCAATGACGAGTAATACACTGTAAGAGACCCGCAGGGTAAATCGTTCGATACGCTGTAGTAACGGTGGTTTGATATGTTCGCTAACACTCACATCCTGAGCAATAACCCCAATTTGTGAATGCGCGCCAGTGGCGATCACTTCACCCTCGGCGCGGCCATGGCTGACGATAGTCCCCGCAAAAACACGATTTGATTGCTCGGCCAGAGGCGCGTTTTTATCGATAAAGGTTTGCGCTTGTTTGGTAGCGGCCATGGATTCGCCGGTAAGAATTGACTCGTTGACCAGTAGTTCCTGACAGTGAATTAATTGTAAGTCAGCGGGTACTTTGTCTCCCGATGCTAATTTAACAATATCTCCCGGCACAATGGCCGTGGAATCCAAGGTACAAATAACTCCATCGCGATAAACGCAGGCACGTTGCGGCACCATTTTTCGCAAGGCGACCGCAGCTCGCTGTGCGGAGTATTCCTGAATAGTGCCAATGGTGGCGTTAATCACCAGTACGGCAAAAATAAAAATCCCATTGAGATTTTGTTGCAAAGCAAAAGACAGTAACGCAGCGGCAAACAGCATATAAATAAAGGGGCTGTTAAATTGTTTAACAAAAATAACAAAGGGTCCGTCACTGCTTTTTTCTGGCAGGCTATTGGGACCATATTTTTCCAGCTGTTGTAGTGCCTGTGCGGATGATAAGCCAGTCACATTGGGATTCTCCATGTCTCTTATAATAAATCACATTTGCGAATGTTAATTTATTGATTGCTATAGATACTGACGTGGGACAAGTTTCCATGGTTTTTGATGGGGTATATTCCACCGGAAAGAGTGTTGAAACCAGCGGGTGGATACTAATGGTGAACAAAAAAAATATTCTGTGGTTTGATGAACTCTGTCTTGACGACTTGCCACTGGTCGGTGGTAAGAATGCGAGTTTGGGTGAAATGATCAGTGGTATGAAAGACAGTGGCGTTCACGTGCCATCAGGGTTTGCGATTAGTGCCGCTATGTACAGGGATTTTATTCGCGCTAACGGTTTGGATCAGCAGATAGCTAAACAGTTGTCGGCGCTAAATCGACAGGAAAAAAATCTTAATGAGGTGGGTTTGGCTATTCGCATAGCGATTTTAGCCGCCGAGTTTACTGCGCCGCAGCGAGATGCCATTGTTGATGCCTATCAGAGATTATGCACTCAGATTAACACTGTAGACGCGGGCGTGGCGGTGCGCAGCTCGGCGACTGCTGAGGATTTACCCGAGGCGAGTTTTGCTGGTCAGCAGGAGAGTTATCTCAATATTTGTGGCGCTGACCTGCTGCTAGAAGCCTGTCGCAATTGTTATGCCTCTTTGTATACCGACCGCGCAATTGCCTATCGGCTGGAGCAGGGCTTTGATGATATGGATATTGCACTGTCCATAGGTGTGCAACAGATGGTGCGTTCCGATCTCGCTTGTGCCGGTGTTATGTTTACTCTGGATACTGAAAGTGGTTTTCCTGAGGTGGTGACGATTAGCGGGGCTTGGGGTTTAGGTGAGAGTGTGGTGAAGGGCAGCGTTAACCCCGATCGATTTATGGTGTATAAGCCCCTGCTTGATAAGGCGTCACTGGCCCCGGTTATTGAACGCAGCTGTGGTAGTAAGCTTGAAAAAATGGTTTACAGAAAAAATACTGTATTCTCAGCGGATGGTGAACAAAATCAGGCAACGCCCGTCATTAGCATTAGTACCCTTAATGATGAACGTTCCCGTTTGGTACTGACTGATCAGGAAGTCCTGCAGCTGGCAAGGTGGGGAGTGGCGATAGAACAGCACTATGGTCGCTGCATGGATATTGAGTGGGCTAAGGACGGTAACAGTGGTCAGTTGTTTATCGTGCAAGCTCGGCCGGAAACAGTTGAGTCACAAAAAGATCAGGCGGTGTTGCAAAGCTATCAGTTACAGCAGAAATCGAAACTGCTGCTTGAGGGTGCCAGTGTGGGTAGTGCCATTGCCTGCGGCCAAGTCTGTTATTTATCAGACCCTACTGCCAGTGCTGATTTTCCTGAAGGGGGAATTCTGGTTACCGAGCGTACCGACCCCGATTGGGTGCCAGTGATGCGCAAGGCCGCCGGTATTATTACTGATGCTGGCGGTCCCACTAGTCATGCTGCCATCGTCAGTCGCGAGTTGAAGGTGCCGGCGGTTGTGGGGGCGGGCAAGGCGACGGCGCTACTCAAAAATGGCATGGAGGTGACCATGGATTGTGCCAGTGGCTCGGTCGCTAAAGTCTATGATGGCAGCTTAAAATTTTCGGTTAAACAGATTCAGCTGGATGATATTCCTACGACCAAGACAGCGTTGATGATCAATGTTGCCATGCCGGATGGGGCGATGCGTTGGTGGCAATTACCGGTAGCCGGCATTGGTTTAACCCGGATTGAATTTATTATTTCCAGCCAAATTCGTATTCATCCCATGGCGCTATTACACCCTGAAGAAGTGGTTGATGTCAGCGTGCGTGAAAACATTCAGCAGCTAACACAGGGCTATCACCGTCAGCAGGATTATTTTGTCGACAAATTGGCGCTGGGTATTGGCAAAATAGCGGCCTCCTGTTATCCCCTGCCGGCGGTCATTCGCTTTTCAGATTTTAAATCGAATGAATATCGCGGCCTGTTGGGCGGTGAATATTTTGAGCCTGAAGAGGAAAACCCGATGCTGGGTTTGAGGGGGGCATCTCGCTATTATCACCCCCGCTATCGCGAAGCGTTTCAGCTGGAGTGCCAGGCGGTTAAGCGTGTTCGTGAACAGATGGGTTTTAGTAACGTCATCGTAATGGTTCCTTTTTGCCGTACCCCGAAAGAGGCGGATGAGGTTTTGGCGGTGATGGCGTCGGCGGGATTGCAGCGAGGGGAAAATGGCTTACAGGTTTATGTCATGTGTGAGATTCCCTCCAATATTATTTTGGCAGAACAGTTTTGCCAGCGTTTCGATGGTTTTTCTATTGGCAGCAATGATCTAACGCAATTGATATTGGGTATTGACCGCGATGCATCAGAACTCAATTATTTATTTGATGCCCGCGATGAAGCGGTTAAACGAATGATTGTCGAAGTGATAAAAGTGGCTCATGAGAACCACTGTAAAGTGGGGATCTGTGGGCAGGCCCCGTCGGACCATCCTGAATTCGCAGAGTTTTTAGTTAACGCCGGTATCGACTCGATTTCTCTCAATCCAGATTCTATTGTGCAGGCGGCACACTATGTCAGTGCCGCAGAACTAGGCGGGGCTAGCAAGTTACAAACGCTTGTCTCAGAAGTAGTGAATTAATTGATTGGCGTTGTTTACAGAGAAATGGGTTGTTTTGGGGCTAGAGGTGAGCACAGGCTCAATGACTGGGATTTTGTTGGAATAAAATCTATCTTAGTTGTGGTGTTAGACTATTTTATTCTGATCAAAACAAAGTGTTGGTCCTGAGCTCACCTGTAGGCCTAAAGCTTTCATGGCTGCTATCGAATTTGCTTTTTCTATAGAGTGTAAGACGCCGTTGTTTTTTCAATTTTAACCCTGTGTTCAGAGGCCTGGGTGTTTGGATAGCTGTTTAGTCTGGTTTATCGTGATGCGACTGGGGAATAGATCCTGCTGTCATAACAGTCGATATTGATCGCGACCGATAAAGACAAGGTTAGTGTTCGTGAAAAAGTAGAGAATTTTTTTATGCTAGTGACAGCAAGGCGAAGAAAGACAAAAATAAAGGCTAATGTCACTTTATTTCGTGCCTCTACAGCGGCAGGCCGGAGCCCGCGAAAAAGTACTTAATCAGAGGTACCTTAGGTTATATATTTTGGAGGTGGTCCGCTTATTTAGTCTGAATCTGGCCGTTTTAATGTAAATATTCCCCCAATGTAGGTCGATAATTAGTCAAGAATACGTGGTCTTTCTTATTTGATTATTGATGACGATCAATACCCGCAGGTCATAATGTATTGAATAGGTATAAGTCTGTAAGCTCCGAATATAAATCAGCGGTTTAATTGTCTAGCGAATCAGGAGAGAAGCATGAAACATTATTTACCTATACTAACTATTACATTGGTCGCTCTATTCAGTGGTTGTGCCAGTTTAAGTCAGGAAGACCGCGAATTGCTGAATGCTACGCGTAGTAGTGCTGCCGCTGCAGAGAAGGCTGCGCAGCGTGCTGAAACGGCTGCAGCCAGTGCTCGTGACGCTGCCAATCGTGCTGAAGTTGCTGCCGCCAAGGCAGAGGAAATGAGTAAAAAAACGGCAAAAATATTTAATCAGTCATTAAGAAAATAGCGAGTTGGTTTGAGGTTGTCAGTTCGACTTTAATCGAGGATACGAACTGGAATACCACTTCGCTCACGGGCTGCGGTGACCACGGCTAACCAGTTTATATGTGGATGTTTACTCCCCGCTTTCTTGCGTACGAGTGCGGCTAATTCCGTTGGTATCTGTAGGTCAAAGTGTCCGTTGTATTCAAGCTGATCTACCTGTTTCCATGAAGGGTGAATTTCTACATATAGCTGTTTGTTATGCCAGCCGAATTTAATCGGTTGATTAATGATAGCGACTGGTGTGCCTATTTTTACACGTTGATACAGCTGTGCGATATCTTCAGGGTACATGCGAATGCATCCACGGCTGACACGGCGGCCAATTCCCCAGGGTTTGTTGGTGCCGTGAATAATAATATTGTGAAAGCCAAGATTAATGGCCAATCTACCTAGCGGGTTAGTGGGGCCAGGGGGAACAATAAATGGCAACACCGGGTTTTCATGGCGAGCACTTTGCGTTGGCATCCAGCTCGGGTTGTCGCGTAACTTGACGACTTGAGTTTTTCCCAGCGGTGTTGCAAACCCTTCTCGGGCAATAGCGATGAGCCAGCTCTCGACGTTATTCTCCGGTAAAATTTTGTCTGCGTCAGAAAACCAATAGAGGCGAAAGTCCCCCAAATTGATCACAACCCCTCGTTTGGCTGCGTCAGGAATAATATGTAGAGTGGGAAGTTGAATAACGGTATTGGGTTCAGGATGCCACGGATCAATACCGGGCAGCGCTGCGATGAGTTCTACATAGCCGAGATTAAAGTGGCGGGCTATCGTCAGTAAATTTTCATCCTGCTTGATTTCATAAGAGGATAGTGCTCCAGAAAAATCTGCAGCATTTAACGGAATAAAGGGCATCATTAATATCACAATAAGCCCGATGGTTGAATGATTATCTCTACGAGAGAGAGGGCTAAGCCGTTGTTTAACAGCACAGTATTTAAAAATCATATGTTGTCGCCTGAAGGGTAATCGGAGTAAAGGCCAGAGAGTTATTGACGCATTAGGCTGTGGTCATATGGTCGGTTCCTGCAAGGTAGATCATGTTGGTTGATAATTCGGTTCCAGTGCACAGACATAAAGTTGAAATTTGGAATTGTCCTCCAGTGATCGAGTCGTCGAGGTTTTACCAGTTCAATGGTTACCGGAGTTTTTAATAAGGGATTGGCGAATAGGTAGAATTGGCCAGCGGCTAAATAATTTTCTGCGCGCCAGTAAGCATTCGCCTTGCGCAACAATTTTGGGGTTAGTGTGGCGCTGTTGATTGTTCCTGAATCAATCATGCTGGCAGCCCTTGATAGATAAACCAATTCTCGCTTGATCTTATCGCTTGTACGCGTACGTGTAGTTGACTCACGTCAATTTCCAGTGAGCCGGTTTCGATAGGGTGGTCCTAGTAGCACTGCATTATGTAGGTGATCCATTACACTGATGCCGAAGCGAAGTTGTTGCGCATTATGAAAAAAGGAGGCGAGAGGGATATGATTTCTGTAAAAAAAATGGTTCTGGACGTGCTCAAACCTCACCAGCCCAATGCGGTTGAATTTTCCAAGGCCATTGCCAGGGTAGGCAGCGATTATAGTGTGCATTTGACCGTCCTTGAGATGGATGAAAATACCGAAACAGTACAAATAGAAATATCAGCAATGGCAATAGACTTCGCTGCGATCCAATCCTGCATTAGTGACATGGCGGGATCACTGCATAGCATTGATGAAGTCATTGTTGATAGTGAGGCTGATGTTGATGGATAAAGCCTGCGGGTAGGTTGTATGCACGTATTAAACGAGATTAGATTTCTGCTGCATATCACCAGCAGTCGTGACATTGTGCGTCGTTATTTTGTGGTCAATGGCTTTGATGGAGCGCTCACTATGCTGGGGCTTATCACTGGCTTTTCTCTCAGTACGGCTGCTGACTTATCCGTGATTATTAATGCCTGCCTAGGTGCGGCGATTGCTCTGGGTATGAGTGGTTTGAGCAGCGCTTATATCAGCGAAGCTGCGGAACGAAAACGGGCGTTGACTAAATTGGAGTGCGCAATGGTTACTGATCTTAAGAGCAGTGCGCATGGCGAAGCTTCTCGGCGAGTGCCATGGATCATTGCACTGGTGAATGGTTTGTCCCCGCTTATTATTTCGCTGCTGATACTGCTGCCCTTGTGGCTGGCGAACGCGGGTTTACCGCTGCCATTGTCACCACTTTATAGTGCAATCGTGATCGCACTATTGCTGGTTTTTTTACTAGGTGTTTTCCTCGGAAGAATAGCTGATATCTCTTGGTTTCGCAGCGGTTTAGAAGCGTTATTGATAGCCATGGTAACGGCGACTCTTATTTATTTGTTTGCAGGATAACTACCTGCAGTCGCTAGAATCCTGTACTAGACGGTGAACGATATATTCAGCTTTTGTGGGAAAATATTTTTTAGTATTGTTTAAAATAGACATTGAGTTGTGCTCTGATTCGGCTGGCTGCGGCGCAGAAAGCAGCGGGAGTCCACCCCAAAATAGGACATTTATATTCGTCTATTTTCAATGTCCTACTAAGGCACCTTTGAGTATTATGACCGGTTAATAATACGTAGTCACCGAAAAAATTAAGCTCACTTAACTGTAATTTAGTGAGCTATGAAAACGCTTAGTGGCTGGACTATATTGGCTATAAATTGTTTAAGGTTTAGCTCATTTGACTCAAATGTTTGAAAAGTCACTTTGCCGTAATGATAAAACAGACAGTTTGATCGCCGAGATAAAATGAAAGGTTAGGGCCCTTTAAGGGACGGTTATATTTTGGAAATGGCCCACTCTAGAGGATTTGAACCTACGGAGCCTTCCTTACGAGGATAATGGCGCCCGCAGGCGTAAGCGGATTTGTTTTTCAGTTTCGATAATAGCGAATAGCATCGCACCGATGCCAACGATCAACACCCCGTCCCAAAATGGAATGGACTCAGTGGCAAAGATAGCTTGTAACGGTGGCAGGTAAGTGATTGTCAATTGCGCTGCTGTAATGGTGAGAACCACGATCCACACTATTTTTGTACCGCGTACTGCCTTCCATGTCAGCGACGTACCATAGATATTACGGATGAAGAACAAGTGGAATATTTCCATCACCACCAGCGTATTCAGCGCCATTGTGCGAGCCAGATCTATGCTGTAGCCACGGTCAGTGGCATAAGAGTAAATACCGTATACACCGCACAGAAATAATATCGACACTAGCACGATATGCCAGACCAGCTCGCTGTTGAGTAAAGGCTCGTTGCGTGGGCGCGGCGGGCGGCGCATGGTGTTTTCTTCGGTGGGTTCAAAGGCGAGTGCCATGCCTAGCGTCACTGCAGTGATCAGGTTGACCCAGAGAATTTGAATAGGCGTTATCGGTAATGTGAGGCCCACTAACAGTGCAACAATAATGGTAAGCGCTTCGCCCGCGTTGGTTGGCAGTGTCCAGCTAATCACTTTCTTAATATTGTCATAGACAGTACGGCCTTCACGTACTGCTAGGGCGATAGAGGCAAAATTATCATCAGCCAGCACCAGTTCTGCCGCTTCTTTAGCAGCTTCACTGCCTTTTTTACCCATAGCGATACCCGCATCGGCACGCTTCAGGGCGGGCGCGTCGTTTATGCCATCTCCAGTCATGGCGACTGTCATACCATGCGATTGTAGCGCCATGACAAGTCGTAGCTTATGCGTTGGGCTGGTGCGGGCGAAAATGTCGCAATTCAACACGGCTTGCTGTAATGAAGCATCATTCATGCTATCAAGATTGGTACCTGTCAGCACATCATCCGGGTTTTGCAGCCCGATTTGTTTAGCGATGGCGGCAGCGGTTTTGGCGTGGTCGCCGGTAATCATTTTGACCCGGATACCAGCATTATGACACTCGGCTACCGCTGTTATTGCCTCTGCTCGTGGCGGGTCAATCATCCCTACCATGCCGAGCAGTGTTAGCGAGCCCTCCACGTCGGCGTGTTCCAGCACTGTATGTTCGGGTTTAACCGATTTTGCAGCGAAGGCCAGCACACGCTGACCAAGCGCGGCGATAGAGTCAGCCTGTTCGTTCCAGTAATCGGTGTTAAGTGGCTCCGGTTTACCGTCTGCGCCTTGTTGATTCTGACACATGGCGAGAATTTGCTCCGGCGCACCCTTCACAAATATGAAAGCATGACACTCGTGATCATGATTTAAGGTGGCCATGAAACGATGTTTGGCATCAAAGGGAATGGCATCGGTGCGTGTCCAGCCTGCTTGTTCTTCACGGATATTGATATCCAGCTTTCCGGCAAACGCCAAAAGCGCTCCCTCCATTGGGTTGCCTTCTACCAACCATACACCCTCATATTCGTGCAAGTGAGCATCATTACACAGGCACGCAGCTCGGGCGAGCTCATTAAGAACCGTGTGGTCTGAAGGGGATGCCTGCGAGTTTTCCAGTTTGATATCGCCCTTGGGTACATACCCATCTCCCTCTAGGGTAAACAGATGGCGGTGGGTGAGTGTAGACACTACCATCATTTCATTACGTGTTAGGGTGCCGGTTTTATCAGTGCAGATGACTGATACCGAGCCCAGAGTTTCGATCGCAGGCAATCGACGCACTATGGCATTGCGCCGTGCCATTGCCTGAACGCCGATAGCCAACGTAATGGTAAGCACTGCTGGGAGGCCCTCAGGGATTGCAGCAACGGATAGCCCGACAACTGCCATAAACATCTCGCCGAAATCGTGGTGGCTAACAAAATAGCCATAGGTCAGCAGCAAGGTAGCCAGCAGCAGGATCATAATCGTGAGCCATTTAGCGAATACGCCCATCTGCGCTACTAATGGTGTGGTCAGCATCGTCACTTCTGCGAGTAAGCCACTGATTTGCCCGATTTTAGTGTTAACTCCCGTTGCCACCACCACGCCTTTACCCTGGCCGGAAGTCACTAGTGTGCCGGAAAAAACCATGCAGGAGCGGTCACCTAGCGGAACCTCGGCAGCTACAGGTTCAGATTGTTTTTCTACGGGTACGGACTCTCCGGTGAGAATAGCTTCTTGCATTGACAATCCGTGTGCTGTTAGTAACCGCAGGTCGGCGGGTACTTTATCGCCTGCTTCCACCAGTACAATATCACCGGGAACAAGGGTTTCACCCTCGATATTCATTCGCTCTCCGTCGCGCAGTATATTGGCGCGTGGGGCCAGCATCTGGCGGATAGCCTCCATCGCCTTTTCCGCTTTGCCTTCCTGAATGAAACCAATGATGGCGTTTGCCACCACCACTGCCAAAATCACAATGGTATCAATCCAATGCTCTAAAAACAGGGTAATGATAGCGCAGCCGATCAGCACATAGATCAGGATATTATGAAAATGCAGCCAGAAGCGTATTAGCCGACTGCGCTTAGGGGGGTCTGGTAAACGGTTCGCACCATAGGTTTCAAGCCGTGCTTTTGCCTCGCCTTCACTAAGCCCAGAAGCTAGCGTCTTCAATGTATGAAGCGCCGTTTCCAATGATTGGTTATGCCATGCGATTTGCGTTTTTTCTGTCATGTCTTTCTTCACGATTACCCTCCAACACTAAAGCGTAATAACTCTGCGCTGCTATCAGCCCCAAGTAATTAATTCTCCTCATTTTTAGCCAAATATTATGGCTGCTAGTTACCTGAGGATCGCAACTACAGCAGGAAAACATAGCCAGTTGTCTACGGCACGTCGCTGCCAAAAAAAGGGGGCGTTCTAGCCGTCGTGAGCAGGCCGTGGCCTTCCGTACTGATTTCATTTTGATGCGGATGCACATTAGATGCGTGCAAAATATAATTTATTATCCATCTATTGCTATGGCGCTAGATAAATAATATTGCCAATAGGTTTGGGTAAAACTTTAGCTCTAGGGTTATTGATCGCCCTATCAACCGCTTGAGCTTGCAATGGATAGGGTTGTAGCTCTGCCATGAAATTATTCAGTGAAGCTATTTCCGTATCCGGATTAAGCCATTGTTCAACCCCAGGTGTGTTTAACATAACCGGCATACGCTGGTGAATTGTCTGCATCGATTTGGCTGCTTGGGTAGTCACGATGACGCAGGAAATAATCTCATCATTCCAACAGTCCCATAAACCAGCGAAGACTATCGGCTGCCGTTCTGATCGAAATATTTCATAGGGCTGTTTGCCATTATCCGTCTCTTGCCATTCAATAAATGATGTAGCGGGAATAATACAGCGTTTGTGGTGGAAGGGGCCTTTAAACGCTCGGCTATGTTCAAGGTTTTCAGCGCGAGCATTAAACATGGAATAGTGCTGATCGGGTCCATTGGACCAGCTGGGCGTTAGCCACCATCTGGCCAGATGGCACTCATAGTGCTTTTGACTTTCAATGATGATGGCGACGGACTCGGTGGGTGTGATATTAAACTGATTAGCTAAGCTTGCCGTGACTCCCAGTTCGGAAAACAAGGACTGCATAGTGGCGTTAAATATAAAATTATAACGACCGCACATGACGAGGACCTTTATGGGTTGATACTGCGCTACCGACTATATTTTACCTTAATAGTTTGACCCTAATAACAGGAGGCGATGGCATTCGTTGGCGCTGACAGGGTTGATGATAATCGCTGAAATTGATCCCAGCGATAAGTGGGGCCATCTTTGCAGGCATAATTATGCTGCAGGTAACAGTGTCCGCATAAGCCTACTGCACAATGCATGCGGCGTTCAATCGACAGCCAGATCGAGGTGGCGGGTAAACCAAGGGAGGTAAATTGCTGGGCTACTTTTTGCATCATTATTTCGGGGCCACATAATAAGACGGCTGTGGGAAACTGATCGAGTTGCTCCAGTACGCTGTCTAACACATCAACCGGCGTGCCGGTCAATATACTCTGAGCTTTTGGGTCTGCGCTGCTATGATCTTCCAGTACATTGTAAACAGCCATTTGCTGTTGCCAGCGTTGTCGCTCTGGGTTAAAAAGTTGTGTGCTGGCGTTGGCTGCCCCGTATAACAGCGCTAAGTGTTGAACGTTTTTTTTCTTCAATAGCGTCTCGATCAAGCTAACTAATGGTGCCAGACCACAACCTCCAGCAATCATCAGTATTCGCTGTCCAGATAATTGTTCAATCGGCCAAGCTTTACCAAAGGGGCCGCGGGCACCGAGGATCGTTCCTGGCTGACAGTCAAATAAGGCGTGGGTGACTGCCCCCATGCGTTTTATTAACGCGCGAAAATGTCCTTTTTTATCGGGTGCGGTGCTGAAGGTGAATGGTGCGGCGCCTATGCCGGGGATGTGCAGCATAAAAAATTGCCCCGGCTCTGGCATCATCATGGCGTCAGGGTCTAACAGACGAAAGCTAAAGTGGCGACTATCTTTGCTATCGTCATCATAGCTGAGCAATTCAATCGGCAGGGGAGTCAGGGTTAACATAGATCACGATTCTCCTGATCAGCGACGAGGCGTTTCATTATTGAGTGGGCACCAATGACCCCCGGGCAGGTTTGTTCACAGCGTCCACAGCCCACACAGCCATGGCGACCAAATTGCGCCGTTGTTTGCGGGCTGAATTTATGCGTCCAAAAACGTTGCAGGCGGGTACCGGCCTGTGCGGATGGATTGTGTTGGCTGGCTTCGCGTTGAAAGCTTTCATACAGGCAGGAGTCCCAGAATCGCTGTTGCACAATATTGCCTTTATCGTCAGCTATGTCATGCGTACCGTAACAGGAACAGGTCGGGCAAAGGCTGGTGCAGCCAGAGCAGGACAGACATTGAATACCGGCTTGCTGCCAAAATCGATCATCAATATTATGCGACATTAATATCTCGATACCTTGATCAATCGTCGGGCTGTCATCAAATTGTTGTACGCAATGGTCCAGTTGATTTTTGCGTTCTGTTAGTGCGTTGCTATCAGCGGCTGGCAGCGTTAATCCTCGCAGTGCCTCTTCACCTTTATCACTACTGACTAACAGCAACCAGTTACCGCTTGGCTGACGATGTAAAATCATATCGGCGCAATCAGTGGCAACGCCTGGGCCCGCATCGACGCGATGGCAAAAACCGTGTTCGCAGGGATTGAGACAATCAATACCAATGAGTAGAGCCTGTTGACGCCGCGCCTGATAGTAGGGGTCATCAACAAAAAATTTATCCTGATAGGCAATCGCCGTGAGGTCACAACTCTGCACGCCGAATAGCGCGAAGGGGGCGGGGGAGGGAATCGTCTCGCGGAAAACGTTGCCATCAAAGCTAAACAAATTTTCCCTGTCGCCAAAAAATAAACCTTTAGGTGAGCTAATCGGCAAGTCCTCGCTGATCGTCGTTAGTGGGTCGGCTGCGGCAAGCTGCCAGTGACCATCACCCTCCAAATCATCAATTCGCTGATAGATTTGAAAACGGCGGGCGAGATGTTGCTGCAGTATTAATGTTGTTTCAAGTTGATAAAACTGCATTTATTGAACTCCCCGTAAGGTATCCATATCCCGAGGCAAGCAACCCGGTTCCAGTGCGGTTACTGCTACGGCACAGGCTTTCAGTTCAGGCATTTTTGATATCGGGTCCTGAGCAGCATTGGTTAATTGATTGGAAGGGGCTTCGCGAAAATGATAGGGCATACTGACCAGCCCTGGCGGAACGTCCTCGGTATACATAGCTCGGGTTTCCAGATAACCCCGCCGCGAACGAACACCCACTGGATCGAGATGATGGATATTTTTTTGTTTCGCATCCTGCGGATTAATAAATAAAATACCGGCGGGGGTTTCTCGTTCTAACAAGGGTGACTTGCGGGTCATCGAGCCACAGCCGTAGTGAAAATGTAAGCGATTAGTGGTGAGTATTAACGGGTATTGATCATCAGCGGTCTCATCGGTTGCAATCGGATGTACGCCAATCAGTTGTGCTTTACCGGAGCTGGTAGCAAATTTGTCACGATGCAGTATTGCTGTGCCCAGAGGGTGTTGTTCGTTGCATGGCCATTGCAGACCGTGTTTTTGATCGAGTTGGTGATAGCTCATACCGCTGTAAATAGGTGTTAGTGCTGCCATCTCGTTAAATATTTCTTCAGTGCTGTCCCAGTTGAGCTGATCACTGCCCAGCCGCTCGGCGATGGCGGCCAACCAACGCCAGTCGGCTCTGGTTTCACCTGTGGGGGAAAGGGCTTGTTGCAAATGCTGCACCCGTCGTTCGCAGTTGGTAAAGGTACCGTCTTTTTCTGCAAAGGATGCTGCGGGTAATACTACGTCGGCTAATTTTGCGGTTTCGGTCATGGTTAATTCTGCCACCACCAATAGATCCAGTTTTTGCAAGGCGGCGCGGACATGGTTTTGATCGGGATCGGTAACGACCGGGTCTTCCCCAAACAGAATTAAACCGTGAAAGCTTCCTTCCATCGCAGCGGTTGTCATACCCAGTGAGGTCAAGCCCTTTTTATTCGACAGTTCTGTTCCCCAAGCGGCACTAAACTTGTGGTGAGTATCGCTATCGTCTACGGCTTGATAACCGGGATAGACATTGGGTAAACAACCCATGTCACAGGCGCCCTGTACATTGTTTTGTCCGCGCAATGGATTAATGCCGGTACCTGGACGGCCAATTTGTCCACAGGTCAGCGCCAAGTTAGAGAGCGAAATAACATTGAAGGTGCCGCTGACATATTGTGTTACCCCCATGCCGTATAAAATCATGGCATTGTTGGCTTGACTATAGGCTTTGGCGGCGGCACAAATTAATGCGCTATCAACCCCGGTGGCTATTGGAGCGGTGACCAGTGAGCCAGAAACGGCAGCCGCTAACTCGTCAAAACCTTCACAGCGATGCTGGATAAAATCCTGATCGTGCCATTGATGGCTAATAATTTCTTCCAGCATGGCGTTAATCAGCGCGATATTACTACCGGCTTTAAGTTGCAGGTGAATATTTGCTAATTTCGCCAGTCGGCTTTTCCGCGGGTCGATGACAATCAGCTTAGCGCCTTGTAACTGGGCGCGCATAATGTGGCCGCCGATGATGCTATGGTTTTCTGTGGGGTCGGCGCCGATTACCATGATTACATCTGCAGAAAATATATCTTCGGCGCTATTGGTCATGGCGCCGGACCCCAGTGTCATTTTTAAACCGGCAACGGTAGGGCTATGACAGATGCGCGCGCAGTGGTCGACATTGTTAGTTTTGAATACGGCGCGAGCTAATTTTTGTGCTGCGTAATTATCTTCGTTGGTCGCACGAGCACTGCTGATAACACCGAGAGCATCGGCTCCGGATTCCGCAATGATGGTTGTTAGTTTTTCGGTAATGATGTTGAGGGCATTGTCCCAGCTGGTTTCATGAAACCCGTGTTGATCGCGCAGTAATGGTTTGGATATTCGGTCGCCGATATCGATCCCATAGGCGGTGCTCCAGCCTTTAGCGCAGAGCTGTCCGCGACTAATCGGATGACAGGGTTGCGGTTCAACCCCGACTGCCGTGTTGCCATCAACCAATAGATTGATACCACAGCCCACACCGCAATAAGGGCAGATAGTTGAAATTGAATGTGTTGCCATAATAGATAACCGTTGGATTGCGTTCACGTAACGGCTTACAAATCAGGAGCAATGCCTGCTAAAGGCCGCAGTTATTAACTGCGTATTCTTGCAGTTGCTCATAAAAAGGTTGGAATATCATTGTTCCGAGTTAAGCGGCTAAAAACATTACATCCCAACAAGCTGAAGGTCATAATACTGTTTCGATGGTAGAAAAAGTTGACCGCCGTCATTCGAACAATAAAGAATTTAATTTTTATTGAACAGTTAACTAAAATTAAGTAGCCGTTCAGTATGGTCGTAATAGGTGAGTAATTGATTGACATGCTGCCCCGATGAGAGGTGAGCCTTAATCCGTTTTTATCGTATTAATGATCGTAGCAACCAGCAACTGTACGTTGGTGCGGACACCACTAAATGCTAAGTAGTAAAAATATCAATACCTACCTCTGTTGAACCATCGTCGTCATTGATTTTTGTCACAATACCAGAGTTTTTAATCCACAAATATTGACCGCGGGCAATACTTCAAAGATTTTCTTCTGCAGACTTACACTTTGGACTGTCGGACTGTTTATATAAGTTTTAGGGAAAGGTTTGATGGATGAAATGTCGGATAGGAACAATACCGTAATGCATACGCTAATTAAAAAAGAATCGCTGCATGCTACGGTGCCCCCCAATTTATTGGATTATAACGATACTTATGATCAATTTAATTGGCAGCAAGCTGAAAAATTTGTCACGGGCTTAGAGGCTGGAGGCGTCAATATTGCCTATGAAGCGGTTGACCGTCATGTGGATAATGGCCTGGCGGAAAAAGTCGCGATCCGCTGGCTGGATAAGAATGAAAATGTGGTGGACTATAGCTATCGTGAACTTGCTCAACTCAGTAATCGTTTTTCCCATGCGCTACATTTATTGGGTCTCAAACCGGGTGCCCGAGTATTCACTTTGCTAGGGCGGCGGCCTGAACTCTATATCACTGCACTGGGGACATTTAAAGCGGGTTGTGTTTTTACGCCTTTATTTTCAGCGTTTGGCCCACTGCCTATTCGTTCCAGAATGGAGATTGGTGAGGCTAATGTGCTGGTAACAACCTTGAGTCTATATCATAAAAAAGTGGCGCAATGGAGGTCAGAATTACCCCATCTAAAACATATCGTGATTATCGATGGTAATGGTTCACTGGATTCCGGTTGTTATTGTTTTTCAGTATTGATGGCTGATACAAATCCCCTTTATCGTTGCGTCCATACCGATAAAGATGATGCCGCATTATTACATTTCACCAGTGGTACTACCGGAAAACCCAAAGGGGTTGTTCATGTGCACGGTGCGGTGCTGGCACATATAGTTAGTGCCTATTATGCATTGGATTTACATCAAGACGATGTTTACTGGTGTACGGCTGACCCTGGTTGGGTCACTGGTACGTCCTACGGCATCATTGCACCGCTGTGTCATGGGGTGACCGTTGTCGTTGATGAGGCTGAGTTCGACGCAGCGCGCTGGTATCGCATTCTCGAGCAACAAAAAGTGACAGTGTGGTACACCGCCCCCACAGCGATTCGTTTGTTAATGAAAATCGGCCCGGAATTAAGACAAGAATACCATCTGGAAAAACTGCGTTTTATTGCCAGTGTCGGTGAAGCGCTTAATCCCGAAGCAGTGATATGGGGGTTACAACACTTTGGCCATGCTATTCATGATAATTGGTGGCAGACAGAGACTGGCGCCATCATGATAGCTAATTATGCCAGTCAGGATGTGAAGGCGGGTTCCATGGGGCGGCCTTTACCTGGGATCAAAGCCGCTATTGTTACGCGCAATGAGCAGGGTGAGCTTGAAGTGATTACCGAGCCTATGCAAATTGGTGAATTAGTTTTCAGCAGCGATTGGCCATCGATGTTTGTTGAATACCTCAACCAAGCGGATCGTTATGCACAGTGCTTCGAGCAAGGCTGGTATTTATCGGGTGACCTCGCCAAGTGTGATGATGAAGGCTATTACTGGTTTGTGGGTAGAGCCAGTGATCTGATTAAATCATCGGGGCATTTGATCGGGCCTTTTGAAGTCGAGTCGACATTGATGGAGCATGAAGCCGTGGCTGAAGCGGCGGTGATTGGTAAACCCGATCCGCTGGCCGGGGAAGTGGTAAAAGCGTTTGTCTCGCTCAATGCGGGTTACTCAGCGACTCATGCTCTGCGCCAGCAAATACGCGGTTTTGCCCGCCAGCACTTAGGTACCGCCGTCGCGCCTAAAGAAATTGATATTGTTGATGATTTGCCCAAAACCCGTAGCGGTAAAATTATGCGGAGGCTGCTAAAGGCGCGTGAATTAGGGTTGCCGGAAGGGGATATTTCAACGCTGGAAAAACCACACTAGTAGTAAGCGGTGAAGTGATGATGAAAAGTGAATTAACATGACCCATAAGCTGCATATTAGTACAGAGCATTTATTGTCGTTGTTAAAGCAGATGTTACGTATTCGTCGCTTTGAAGAAAAGTGCGCAGAATTATATAGCCTGCAGAAAATCCGTGGTTTTCTTCATCTGTACGTTGGCGAAGAAGCTGTTGCGGTGGGAGCTATGAGCGCCCTTAAGCCTGAAGACTTTATTGTTTCTACCTATCGTGAGCACGGCCACGCTTTGGCCAGAGGCTTAGCGATGGGTGCAATTATGGCTGAGATGTATGGCAAGTCTAACGGCTGCAGTAGAGGGCGGGGTGGTTCAATGCATTTATTTGATGCAAAGAGTAATTTTTATGGTGGCAATGCCATTGTCGGGGGTGGCCTGCCTCTGGCGGTGGGTTTGGCGATGGCGATTAAAAAGCGGGGCGTCGATAAGGCCGTTGCCGTGTGTTTTTTTGGCGAGGGGGCGGTGGCGGAAGGAGCGTTTCATGAGAGCTTGAACCTCGCTGCATTGTGGAAGTTACCGGTTTTATTTATGTGTGAAAATAATCGTTATGCCATGGGAACTGCTTTATCCCTATCAGAATCAGAGCCGGATATTGCCAGCAAGGCGTCGAGTTACGCCATTGATTCCTGTCAGGTGGATGGTATGAATGTGGTTGATGTCGAAGCGGCTGTAGCCGCCGCCCTCGAAACGGTTCGCGTTCAGGGGAAACCCTATTTATTGGAGTGCCTGACCTACCGTTTTAAAGGGCATTCAATGTTTGATAGTGAGTTGTACCGCGAAAAAGATGAGGTTAAAAAATGGCAGGAGGATGGCCCGATTCAGCGTCTTAGTGGCTGGTTGCGCGACAATCAGTTACTAACTGATAATCAGTTGGCGATGATGGAATATGAGATAAAGTCAGAAATTCAGCAGGCGATAAAATTTGCCGAGCAGGGTGAATGGGAAGCCACCACTGATTTATATCGCGATGTCTATACGCCCGAGGCATTGCCGTGAACGTTGAGGCCTTAAGTTATCGTGACGCGGTGAGGGAGGCGATACGCGATGCGCTCAAGTCTGATGCGCGGGTTTTTCTGATGGGTGAAGACGTAGGGCATTACGGTGGCTGTTATGCGGTGAGTAAAGGTTTGATCGAAGAATTTGGTGACCAACGTATTATCGATACTCCGCTGTGTGAATCAGGTTTTGTGGGCGCGGGGATTGGCGCGGCCATTGGTGGTATGCGTCCCATTGTCGAAGTGATGACGGTCAATTTTAGTTTGTTAGCATTGGATCAAATCGTTAACACAGCCGCGACGCTGCGACATATGTCCGGCGGGCAATTTAATGTGCCGTTGGTTATTCGTATGGCCAGTGGTGCCGGGCGGCAGTTAGCGGCACAGCATTCTCACAGCTGGGAGAACTGGTACGCCCATGTCCCAGGCCTTAAAGTGCTGGCGCCCGCCACCGTCAGCGATGCGCGTTACATGCTGGCGGAGGCCATGGCGGATCCAGACCCGGTGATTATATTCGAGCATGTCATGCTCTATAACAAAACTGAACCATCGATCGCTAAACCCACGGTAACGATGGAGCGTGCATTGATAAGACGTGCCGGTACTGATATGACTTTGATCAGCTACGGCGGCAGTTTGGATAAAACCCTGACCGCAGCGAAGCAACTGGCCGAACAGGGCATCTCCGCTGAGGTAGTCGATTTACGTTGTTTGCGACCACTGGATAAGGGCACGGTATTGAGTAGTGTAGAAAAAACCCATCGGGCCGTGGTAGTCGATGAGGGTTGGCATAGCGGTAGTTTAGCCGGTGAGATCAGCGCCATTATTATGGAACAGGGCTTTTGGCATTTAGATGCGCCGGTTAGGCGGGTGTGTAGTGCTGAAGTTCCCATCCCTTACGCGCAACATTTAGAGCATGCGGCACTGCCACAGGTCGAGGATATTGTGGCCGCAGCACAAACCGTGATGGAGACGAGGTAATGGATATTGTGATGCCATCATTGGGGGCTGATATGGAGGAGGGAACCTTAATCCAATGGCAGGTGAAAGTAGGCGATACCGTTACCGCAGGCGATATTATTGCAGTTATAGAAACCAATAAAGGGGCTATTGATATGGAAGTTTTTGATAGCGGTGTTATTAGCAAGCTTTGTTTGGAACCGGTGGTCACAGTGCCGGTGGGGACGGTGATGGCAACGATGGTTTCAGAGCTCGATTCTAATCATGAACATGAACATGAACATGAACAATCAACAGAGCATGACGATGAACCTAATACTGAGCTTAAGTCTGTGGCCGATCGTGTGCCAGCCTCACCGGCCGCTCGATTACTGGCGCAGCGTGAGCATATTAACTTGTCATCTGTGACCGGTAGCGGCCCCAACGGCGCAGTGCTGCTTAGAGATCTTTATCTGGCGGAGCCGCACAGGCCTGCTCAAAAAGAATTTAATACCCCTATTGAAAATAATGTCCCTGACGATGACAATAAAATGAGACGCTCCATTGCTATGGTGATGGAAAAATCCAAACGTGAAATTCCGCATTATTATTTATCGACAGAGATTGACCTATCTACTGCGAAAAATTTTCTGGATGATGTTAATGCCGAGCGTGAACCCGAACAGCGCATACTGCTGCTGGCTTTACTGTTACGCGCTATCTCAACCGTATTACCGAAGCACCCGCAGTTGAACGGTTATTATCAGCAGGGCCGGTTTGAGGAAAAAAAAAATATTCATATTGGCAATACCATCACCCTGCGTAACGGTGGTTTGGTGGTACCTGCGATACATAATGTTGAACAACTATCCCTGAATCAAACGATGGTGGCCCTGCGAGATGTCATCGGCCGTAGCCGCAGCGGCCATTTGCGTAGTTCTGAGCTCAGCGATGCGACGATTACCGTTTCAAATATCGGCGACCGTGGGGCCGATGCGGTATTTGCGGTGATCTATCCACCACAGGTTGCCATTATTGGCTTGGGTAAACCACAGCAAAAAGCACGGGTTATCGATGGAGACGTTAAGGCGTGTTTTACTATCACGGTAACCCTAAGCGCTGATCACCGTGTCAGTGATGGTGTTACTGGCGCGAAGTTTTTAAACGCACTGGACAATCAATTACAATATCCGGAAAAACTATGAATTCATTGATGATACGTCGTTTAATTGTTGAGGCTTTACTTGAAGTCGCCCCTGAAATTAATGAGGCTAAGATAGATGCCGAGGCTGAGTTGCGTGAGGAGTACGATATAGACTCAATGGATTTTCTTAATTTTATTATTGCGCTAAAAAACAGCTGCGGCGTAAGCATTCCCGAGCGGGATTATAAGAATTTCGAAACCCTCAACCGGGCGGTGAATTACCTGAGGAAAAAGCTACCGTCGCTAAGGTCTTGATAGCGAGATAGGCATGATAGTGTTAGGGCGTTGGTGAAGAGAGACTTAAAGGGAGAGCAGTTATGTTAGGCCTGCTGGCAGATATTGGTGGCACCTATGCACGCCTGCAGTTGGTGGATTTGAGTAAAAATCCCTATACCATTGTTGTTGCACAAACCTATAAGAGCTGTAACTATCCAAATTTACCGTCATTACTCCGTTACTTTTTAACCCAGTCCGGTTGTGAGAAATCGCCGGAAATGGCTTGCCTAGCTGTTGCCGGGCCAGTCGCGCAGGGTCGGGCGGTGTTAACCAATTTATGCTGGGAGATCAGCGAGTCACAACTCATTGATGAATTGGGTTGCAAGCAGGCGCGGCTGATTAACGATGTGGCGGCCAGTGCTTTGGTCATTGATGCTCTGGAGGCGGCTGATGTCTCTGTGCTGCATCAAGGCGCTGGTCATAAATACGGCCCTAGGCTGGTGGTAAATATTGGTACCGGTTACGGACAGGCCCTGTTACTCACTGACCACGGAAAAAAAAAGGTGCTAGCGTCGGAGGCCGGTCACGCTGATTTTTATCCTGCGGATGAATTTGCTATGGGCTTAATAACTCATCTGCTTAAGCATACTGACAGCGTTACTGTGGAGACGATTTTATCCGGGCCGGGTTTGCTAAGATTGTTTAACTATATAAATAATATCCAAATAAATAATAGCCAAGACATAATATCAACCCCGCCGTTAAATACTGCGAACATCATCCAATTAGCTAACGAGGGTGATCAATGCGCAGTGACCACGTTAAATCAGTTTGTGAATTTATTGGCACTGCAGTTGGTGAATGCCGCGCTCAGCTATATGCCGACGGGAGGTATTTATCTCGTAGGTGGTTTGTCGCTGGCGTTAAAAAACTATTGGCAGGGGACGTCTTTCTCCCAGGCGGTATCGCGCAAGCCAGCAATGGGCTGCTGGTTGGAAAAAATACCGATTAAGTTAGTGTTAAATGACAATACTGGGCTGTTGGGGGCCGGCAGCATGGTACAGGCGATGTGCGAGAATAGACTTTTAGGCACAGACCGTTGTGATTGAGAAACCGGTGTGTTTATGGTGTTTTTGAACTCAGGGCTAACGGTAGTCCATGTAATGGGTTGTATCATAAGGGCGCAGTTGATAATGGGGTTGTAAAAAACTAACCAAATCGATTAATTGAGATACCGTCATCACATCATTATAGTTTTTCATTTTCGAAACCCCATCGATTTGGACAGATTCAGGACTAAAATTAGGCGAGAACCTGTGTGAAGGGTTAATAATGGCGGTAAGCAATTGCGCATAGGTTTTGGCACGGTTGACTTCTCCCCCCAGCGTTATGGAATATTCCATCTCCTTGTTGATGTCTTCGCCGAGTTCTTTCTGATCATAACCACTTATCGTGTGGCAGGCTAGACATTGGAACCTTGAAAAAACCTGTTTTCCCTTTTCAGCGTCACCTTCTGGCAAACTAAACCCTCGCGTTGCTGTTGGTCCGGAGTCACAGGCTGTGCAGATAATGGCGATGCAGAATATTGTGAAGAGTCGGCTTAACATTGCTATTTCCTCGTCCATACGTTGCCATCAGTCTATTCGGTTTTTCGCTAGTGCTTATTGATGACAGTCAATAAGCAGCGCGTCGAGATAATTACTATGTTAGTTAATGATTATTGCGTGCTGTGTTTTTGCGATTTAATTATTGGGTTTGAGTGTTGGCTTTGTGGGTGGGAAGTATGGGGAATGTTGACCGGAACCAATTAATAAGGTCGCTGCACAAGCCTGCTGTATACCCGCATGCTGTTAACAATATATCGCTGCTGGAAACCCATATTTCCTGGGTTATTCTCACCGGTAGCTATGTCTACAAAATCAAGAAGCCGGTCGATTTCGGTTTTTTAAATTTCTCCAGCCTTGAAAAAAGAAAGTTTTACTGTGAGGAGGAGTTGCGCCTCAATCGTCGTTTTTCTGATGGTTTGTATGTTGATGTGGTTAGCATCACCGGTACAGTTGATCATCCTCAGATTAATGGTGCGGGTAAAATTTTGGATTATGCGGTACGTATGACCGAGTTCCCGCAGGCGCAGCTATTGAGCCATTATATTTTTGACCCGGGCTTAGCGCACGAGCAAGTTGATGCCTTAGCCTATCAGTTAGTTCAGTTTCATCAAATGGCCGCTCGGTCGATAGAAAACTCTGGAGGCACACCAAGCTATGGTTCTTTTGAGGCGGTTGCACAGCCAATGATCGAAAATAGTGAACAGATCAGGCCCTGTTTATCCCTGCCTGCTGATAGTAAAAAAATGGAGCTATTGTCAAATTGGGTTAGCGATGAATTAGCCAGTCTGGCTGAGGTTATAGAAGGTAGGCGCAGAGCAGGTTTTGTACGGGAATGCCATGGTGATCTGCATTTGGGAAATATCGCCATTATTGATGGTGAGATTACTTTTTTTGACTGCATCGAATTTAACGATCAGCTACGCTGGATAGATACCTTTTCTGAGCTCGCCTATTTGATTATGGACTTAGACAAGTGTAATAAAAAGGCCTTCGCTAATCGCTTATTGAATCAATATTTGGATTATAGCGGTGATTATACCGGGCTAAAATTACTTCGGCTGTATAAGGTTTATCGGGCGATGGTGAAAGCAAAAGTTACTCTTCTGCAATCACCGCAAACGACTGCGCTCAGTGAAAACTATTATCACTATATACGTTTGGCTAGCAGTTATATCGTTGATCATAAACCCTTTATCGCTATCACCTATGGGGTTGCCGCCAGTGGAAAATCTACCGTTAGTGAGTTTATTGCCGCCCATTGCCATGCTGTTCGACTGCGATCGGATGTTGAGCGCAAGCGCTTGTTCGGGCTCACACCGCTGGAGCGCAGTACGCCCGAGTTAAAACCTCAGATGTATTCAGAGCAGGCGTCGGAAAAAACCTTTACTGCCCTGCGCCAGTTAACGACGGCTATATTGGAATCAGATTATGCGGTGATTATTGATGCCACTTTTTTAAGAAAACAGCAGCGGGAAAAATTTCGCCGCTTAGCAATGGATTGCGCTGTCCCGTTTGTGATTGTCGATTGCCAGTCGAGCGAGACCGTCTTGTTAGATCGTCTGGCGAAGCGCCAAGGGGTAAGCAATGAGGTGTCGGAAGCCGATGTCGAAATTATGCAGCAGCAGCGCCTGCATCGGGATGTGCTTAGCGACTGTGAAAAAAAATACCGCTGTGTAGTGAATACGGAGCAGCCGTTAAGCAAGGACGCAGATTGGCTGAGCCGGTTTGAGTCGCTGCGCGGTATTAATCAACCTGACAGTGCTGTAGTCAATTAAACAAAAATCAATCAATCAATCAATCAAGCACGCAGCGCTGCTAATGACTTCGGTGGTTTAGGGATCGGGCCAGCTGTTCAATGCGCTGCCAATCCTGTTGCTCGATGGCCTGAGCGGGGGTCAACCATGAACCACCCACGCAGCTGACATTCTCCAGTGCCAAGTAGCGTCTAAAATTATCCGCAGTGATACCGCCCGTGGGACAAAACTGAATAGAGGGAAAGGGCCCCGCAAAGGCCGTCAGGGCATTAATGCCGCCGCTGGCTGCAGCGGGAAAAAACTTAAATTGTTGATAGCCCTCGGCCATGGCCCGCATGATGTCGGAGGTGGTAGCAATGGCGGGTAAAAAGGCTAAGTCGCTGTGGTTGGCGGCGGCAAGTAGCTGCGGTGTAGTGCCAGGGCTTACCGCAAAATCGGCATTAACAGCCTTAAGCTGCTGGAATTGCTGTGGATGAATAACGGTGCCAGCCCCAACGATTAATCCGGGTACCGTCTTCATTCTGCGAATAACCTCCAGAGCGCAGTCGTTTCTTAAGGTCACCTCAATTACGCTAATACCTGCTGCCAGTAAGGCGGATGCCAGCGGGATAGCATGGTCTACTTGGTTGATGGTGACTACCGGCATAACCGGCGCTGCCTGCTGTAAAATACTCGTCATTGAAAGGGGCTTGCCCATGATATTTTCCTATTCATTAATGGGGTCTTCAAACTTAAAAATACTGGCGCCGGTTTCGGGTGAACTGACATGGCTTCGCATATGACTGAATAGCTCCCGTCCTAAGCCAATATTATTGGTCGTCGTATCAGTGGTCGCTAGTGGTCTTTTCTGCCATTCGTCGTGGTCGACTAACACATTGAGGATGCCTTTATCGGCATCTAATTCAATTATGTCGCCATCAATCAATTGCGCCAAGGCTCCGCCTAAGAACGCCTCCGGTGACAGGTGAATGGCGGCGGGGGTTTTACCGGAGGCCCCCGACATTCTGCCATCGGTCACTAATGCCACTTGAAATCCCTTGTCCTGTAATACGCCTAGTGCCGGTGTTAATTGGTGAAGCTCGGGCATGCCATTACAGCGTGGCCCCTGAAAGCGAATAACAACGACACAATCTCTATTGAGTGCCCCGTTGCCAAAGGCCTGATTAAAATCCTGTTGATTATTAAAGATAACGGCCGGCGCTTTAATGACACGGCACTGTGATTTAACCGATGAGGTTTTGATGATCCCGGTCCCCAAGTTACCCTGCAGAATATTCAAACCGCCATGGCTATCAAAAGGCCGGCTAACCGGCCGAAGAATGGTGTTATCTACCGATGAGGGGGGGACGGGTGACCACTGGATTTTTTTATCCCGCAGCGACGGCATAAAGGTGTAGTCGATTAAGTCATTGCCAATAACCGTAGTGACATCGCGGTGTAGTAATCCATGGGATAACAGTTCGGTAATAATATAAGGAATGCCGCCGGCGGCATGGAACTGATTTACATCAGCATCCCCATTGGGGTAGACCCTGGCCAGTAACGGCACGGCAGTCGATAGCTCAGCGAAATCCTGCCATTGAATAATAATGCCCGCCGCTCGGGCGATAGCGATCAGGTGGATGGTAAGGTTGGTAGAGCCCCCAGTCGCTAATAATCCGGCGATACCGTTAACCAGTGCTTTTTCATTCAGCTGTCGCCCCAGAGGTTTATAGTGACCACCGGGCTGACTGTTTTTAGCGGCCTGTTGTGCACTGGCATGGGTGAGGGCGGTTCGCAATGCTGTTGCCGGGTTTATAAATGACGAGCCGGGCAAGTGTAGCCCCATGATTTCCATTAACATTTGGTTGCTATTAGCCGTGCCATAAAAAGTGCAGGTGCCAGCGCTGTGATAGGATTTTGATTCCGCTGCCAGTAGTTCCTCGCGACCGACATTACCCTGTGCGTACTGTTGACGTACCTGGTTTTTTTTGGCATTGGAAAGGCCCGAGCGCATAGGCCCCGCAGGGATAAATACGGCGGGTAGATGGCCAAAGCTAAGTGCCCCAATGAGCATGCCGGGCACAATTTTGTCGCACACGCCAAGTAATACCACGGCATCAAAGAGATTGTGTGATAGCGCGAGTGACGTCGACAGGGCAATTTGATCGCGACTAAATAAACTTAACTCCATTCCCGGCTGACCCTGTGTGACGCCATCACACATCGCTGGTACGCCACCGGCAAACTGCGCAGTGCAGCCTATTTCAATACAGGCCTGCTTAATGATTTGCGGGTAATGTTGTAGTGGTTGGTGGGCACTTAATATGTCGTTATAGGCGGAGATGATGGCTACGTTGGCTTGATTCATCATTTTTATAATAGTTTTTTCTTCGGGCTGACAAGCAGCAAAACTATGGGCAAGATTGCCACAACCCAAATGGCTTCGATGGGGGCCTTCACCTGCCGCTTGATCAATTCTTTGTAAATAGAGCTGGCGGTGTTGATGGCTGCGTTCAGTGATTCGTCGAGTGACGTTTTCTACTATAGGGTTGATGATGGGCTTCATAGCTCTGTACCGTTTACGGTGCCCAGTAGACTGCTACGGGGCACTGTTGTTGGGTTAACATGCTTCTAATAGGTAGGTTTTCTACAGGGCCTGCGGTTAAGGCCTGTTGATAGGTCTGGCGTTTTTTTTCGCCGGTGAAATAGATAATAATAAGTTTGCTTGCCAGTATTCTCCCCAGCGACAATGTCATTCTTGCCTGCCTTAGCTGATCGCTTGCAATGGCCTGACAGGGTTTTCCCGATGCGATGTCCAGAGCCGCGTTGAGTTGCGGTGAGTGGGGGAAAAAAGAGGCGCAGTGGCCATCTTCACCTAAGCCAAGAAGGGCGAGGGTCATTACGTCTGGCAGTTTCAGTAGCTCGGTTTGTAAGTCTTTTTCTCCCTCAAAGGGCGTTGCTGCTGAGTTTTTAAGGGCTAATAGTGTTGCGGTTTTAGCCTTGTGTTGTAATAAATGGTCCCTGACCATTTTTTCATTGCTGTGCTCGTGGTCAGGGTCAATCCAACGTTCATCGGTTAAGGTGATAAGGACGTTATCCCATCGCAGCTCCTGCACCGATAATGCGTCAAACAATGCTCTTGGCGTATTGCCGCCGGGCACCGCTAAACTAGCCTGATCAATGCTGTTTAAATCATTTTCCAGTTCTGTTTTGATCCGGGCGGCCAGCGCTGTTGTTAGCGCCCGCTGATCGCCAAAGGAAAAGAACGGTATTTGCGGCTTACTTGCTTTCATGCCAAGTGTGTCCGTGGCGTGCGATCAATTCGAAAGCCGTTTGTGGTCCCCAGCTACCGGCGCTATATTCATGGGGCGGCAGTCCCCGTTGCTGCCATCCCTCAAAGATGGCGTCGCACCACTTCCACGCGGCCTCAACTTCCTTGCGGTGTACAAATAGGGTGGAGTCGCCTCGAATCACATCGTAGAGCAGTCGCTCATAGGCATCGGGAACCCGGGTGGCGGTCACGGCATCGGGAAGTGTCAGATTTAAGGTGACCGGTAAGACTTTCATACCGGTGCCCAGTCCCGGTACTTTATTCATTTTTAATAGTTGAATGCTTTCGTCAGGTTGTAAACGAATAATCAGTTTATTGGGCAGAAGATTCGAGGAGAGTGGAAAGATTGAGTGAGGAACATCTTTAAACTGAATCACAATTTCACTGTAGCGTTTGGGTAAACGCTTACCGGTGCGCAGATAAAAGGGCACACCACGCCAGCGCCAATTATGGATGTCTGCCCGGGCGGCGATAAAGGTTTCGGTTTGGCTCTCGGCCCTGCTGCTATCTTCTTCACAGTATCCGGGAACGGTTTCACCATTGATGACGCCCTGACTATACTGGCCACGGATCACCGTTTCCTCAACCTCTTCCGGCTGAATGATCTTCAGGGATTTCAGCACTTTAATTTTTTCAGCTCTTACTGACTCAGCATCTAAATTAACAGGAACGCCCATGGCAACAAGGCAGAGTAACTGCAGTAGGTGATTTTGGACCATGTCGCGCAATGCGCCTGATTCATCGTAATAACTCCACCGGCCTTCAATGCCTACCGTTTCGGCAACCGTGATTTGAACGTTATTGATATGGGTGTTGCTCCAGACGGGTTCAAACAGAGCATTGGCAAACCGCAAAGCCAACAGGTTTTGTACGGTTTCTTTGCCTAGGTAGTGATCGATTCGGTAAACCTGTCCCTCACTGAATAATTTGGCTACCGCTTCATTAATAACCACCGAAGAAAGCAGATCACGGCCAAGGGGTTTTTCTAACACGATTCGCGTATTTTCCTGCACTAATTGATGTGCACCTAAAGCATCACAGATAGATCCAAATAGTGCAGGAGGTGTCGATAAATAAAATATGGTTGGCAGGCCTTTTGTTTGCTCTTTAAGTGGCCGTTGCAACACTGAAAAACTGTCGACTTTTTCTGCATCCAGTTGCAGATAGGAAATCCGCTTGGAAAAACGTTGCCATACACTTTTGTCAAGGTGATTATCGGGCAGGTAGGAGGTGATGGCGGTTTTGACTATTTTTTTATAGTCGGCGGTGGTCATACTTGATCGGGCTGAACCGATGATCTGGCTGTCGTCAGCCAATAGATTGTCACAGTCAAGATAAAAAAGGGCGGGCAGTAACTTATGTAAAGCCAAGTCACCATTGCCACCCAATATCACGATATTGCAAGCGTCTGTTTGAGGGTGGCTTTCAATAATCATATGCTCGGTGTCTGCTTGAGGTTTTTTTACGAATCTCCTGGGCTTACCCCAGCTTGTTGGTTAACGATCCGAGTTTAACCGTGGTTAGAGTTTACGTCAGCTTGGGCGCGGGGCGACTTCAGCCACTTCGGTATTGAGGCGTGTCACATCACTTACCCCCATGGGCTATGACAGCATAAATAGCTTTCTTCAACGTTGATCATCGTCATGTTGAGGGGGAGGTTTAACGGCAGTATGTAAATAAGCTAGCCAATAGACCAAGGCCACGAAAACGCTGCCACCAATAATGTTTCCAGCGGTAACAGGAATTAAATTCAAGGCAAAGTCGATCCAAGTGATCGAGCTGTCACCTAGGAAAATAGCAACACTAATCAAATACATATTAGCCACTGAGTGCTCGAAACCCAGCGCTACAAAAGCTGAGACAGGTAAGATGATCGCCAATATTTTTCCGGAAACCGTATGTGCGGAAAAGCATAGCCATACCGCGAGACACACTAAAGCATTGCACAATATCCCTTGGATAAAGGCTTCCATTGCGCTCAGAGCAATCTTGTTTTCTGCAATCGTTATGGCGGTGATAGCAACGGCGCCATCACCGCTATTTAATGACCCCGATAGCGACATAAACCAAGCACTGGCCAATGAACCTAAAAGGTTTGCCAAATATACCAAGCACCAATTTCGCAGTAATTGCTTGCCAGAAATCTTTTTTTCAGCCCAGGCGATAACAATAAGATTGTTGCCTGTGAACAGCTCCGCGCCAGCTATGATCACCAGTACCAACCCTAAGCTAAAAGCGATACCGCCTAGAAAACGGGTAGGACCAAAGCCTAAAAGGCTATCGGTGATGACAACCGTATAAAACATAGCGCCAAAAGCAATAAAGGCTCCGGCCAAAACCCCCAGTGTTATTGTTTGCAAGGCGGGAAGGTTGGCCTTGGTCATACCCACACCATTGACTCGCTCGGCTATTTGTTTTGGCGAGTAGGCGTCATATTCTTGATTCATATTTGATCACTAAAAAGAAGAGTCGTCGGGACTCTATAGCAATGTTTTCTTTTCAAATTGACAGGGGTCAATTAATTGATGGCTATGCCTTGTATATTTGGTTTGTCCTCAGTCAAAAATGAATGGCTAGGGCGTTCTTCCAGTCATCTATATAAACTATTTCATGCTACAGGATTGACGCTGGTCAATATTAATTTTCTGATAAGTATTATAAATATCCCCGTAATTATCTTAAATAAGAGGAATTTGCTATGAGTTTAATAAAGAGAGAGCCTAGTTTGTTACGCGGTGTTGACCCTTTTCTATTTGATCGTTTTCTGGAGCCGCTGTGGCCTGACTCGCGTATGCAATCGCGCATAGATGATGGCCCGATTGCACCAAAAATCGATATTATTGAAAAGGACGATGTTTATCTGGTTGATGCAGATTTGCCCGGTATGACCAAGGATAATATCGATATTTCTATGGAAGGGTCTGTACTGACTATCAAAGCAGAAATAGAACGGGAAGATAAAGAAGAGTCAGCGCAGATGATTCGTCACGAACGTTTCAATCAGCGGTATTTACGTCGTCTTGATTTGGGGCCCAATGCATCCGTAGATACTATTAGTGCAGAGTTTAATAACGGTGTTCTCACGGTCACAATTCCTAAAGTTGAAGAGGAAACAAAACAGCCTATAAAAATAGAAATTAAATAACGGTTTTTCCGCAGACGATAAAAGCTTTTTGACTGAGGTGTATTCGAAAGGCTTTTTATCAGCCTGTTACTTTGATGCTGTGTATGGCGATGAAGGGACGGGAATAAAGACACTGTTGCGAATGATCTATGAAGCGATATTGGGTGAGGTTGCTATCATCCAAATAGCTCTTGCTGGTAAGTCGTTATTGAGAAAGATCAGGCAGCTAAAGCCTGCTAAAACCATTGTTAGTTTGCTGTAAGAGATATAAGGGGTTCCAATTCAAAATGCAAATACCTAGACAATGGATGCTGCCAAGGCCTTCCCAGAGCGGGATAACGACCCTGTAAATAATTCTGTGTAACTGTCTTGGTTAAATATAACTAGGGCACCTCTGATTAAGCGCCTTTATTCGCGGTTTTTCGGCCCGCTGCCGTAGAGACACAAAAAAACGCGATATTAATCCTCGTTTCGCGCTTTTCTCCGCCTGCAATTTGCATTTCTGCACATTGCAGGCGGAGCTATCCCGCTTACTTGGGCATATATTTCTCCGCGGGTAACAGATTGGTAAATCCTGCCAGTAAATACAGACGGTTCGTATTCTTCGCTAGGCCGCGATAGCGAACCTTGTTGTAACCGAACATCTGCTTACGTAAAAGAAAATATGCTCCACTTTCGCTCGAACACTGGCCTTGGATTTCTCGGCAGCCACCAGCGGCGATCGTTTAGGCAGCGCGGATCTTTTGCCCGGTCGCATAGCGATAAATCAATCCACTTCGCGATTTTCATGTTCTTCGCGTTTTTCTACTCCAGTGTATCCCGCGTCGCCCCAGACGCGCTTTTCTTTGCCGTGTAGCAAGTTGTGCGCTTCGGTGATGTCATGCGCATTCGCTGCCGTTGTAGAAATACTGTGGATTAATCCCAATGACTCATCGACGCCGATATGCATTTTCATACCGAAATGCCATTCATTCCCTTTCTTTGTCTGGTGCATATCGGGGTCGCGCGTGCCGCTCTTGTTATTTGTCGAGGATAATACTGGAATCCACAATACTGCCTTCTTGCAGCTTTAAACCCTTCTGATCAAGATGTTCCAGGACCGATTCGAAGAGGCGCTTTCCAAACTTATGTCTTTCAATAAAGTGACGAAAATTAAGAATCGTTGTTTCATCGGGTATTTTCTCAGATAGCCTCAGCCCAGAAAACCTGCGCATCGACTCAATTTCATAGAGCGAATCCTCCATCGCCGGATCGCTCAGGTTGTAGTTGAGCTGCATAATATGAACCCGTAACATGACGCTCAACGGGTAGGGCTTTCGCCCGATAGTCCCTTTTGAATACTTCTTCGACAGCTGTTGCTCAAATTTCTGCCAAGGAATAAGCCCCTCGATTCTCTCAAGGAATAGCTGTCGCCGGTTTTTCCGCTTTTTAACGTCGTATTCAGCTTCGGCAAAGGTAAGTTGGCTTATAATTCGGCACCAGGAAGTAGTAGTCGAGCTATTTTGACAGATTCTGTGAGTTTTTCAGAGATGCCCTAGGAATGCCTTATGAAGAAGTGATCTATCATACCACCTTTAAAGCCGATATCCGGTCGGTTTTATCGTTTGGCGCTATCAGAACAGAGGATGACTTTTTTTCACCTAAAAAAACCGACCTCCAGTCGGTTTTGTGTAAGGCGCAACATGTCGATAAGTGTATTGCTGTGTGCGTTGATGGTTTGGGTGCCGGTTTCTGCAAGTGCACAAGCTGACCGAGCGGCATCCATTTCCATGCAAGATGCACTTAAAAAGACCTTGTTGCAGCCCCCGGGGTTGCCCGGTTACAACCAGCTGTTGAAAAGCGCGGACGGTTATATCCAACAGGCGGGCGTTGGAGAGCGGACGGAACTTAGTTTCGAAGTTGGGGATGCCTTTGGGACTGATGATTTCAGTGGTATCAGAAATGCGGAATCCACCCTGAGTCTGAGCTGGCTACTGCAGGGGGAGTTGTTGGATAAGCGCACCATCGCCGCACGAACTAAGAAAAATACCTTTCTCTCCCAACAGGAAATTAAGCGACTGGATATCGCAGCAGAGACGGCTCGTTACTATTTGACAACACTGTTTTTTCAATAGAAGAAACAGTTGGAACTCGATGCTATTGCCCAACTCAAGCGTGTCGAGCACGAAGTCGCCAGGCGTGTTGACGCCGGTGCCGTACTGCGCGCTGATTTGTATCGCGCCCAAGCGGGATTGTCAGAGAAGAAGCTGGTATTGAACGACGTATATTTTGAAATGGACTCGGCCATTCAGAACCTGGCTGCCCAGTGGGGTGAGTTTAAGCCAGGGTTTGCAGTGGTGCAGGGTCGTCTGGATGTACCTGAGGCAAAAGTGAATCTTTTCGCCATCCGGGAACGGTTGGCGGCTAACTCCAATATGAAACTCTTTTTAAGCGAAGAGCGCCTAGTCCAATCCAAAATCGATATCGCTAAAACCGAGGCTAAAGCACTGTGGCGCTTCAATGCCGGTGTGCGCCGTTATGAAGCGACCAATGACTATGGCGTGGTGGCGGGTTTTAGCGTTCCGCTGGGCAGTCGCGATAGAAATAATGGGAAAGTAAGGGCATTGGCTGCGGAACAAGCTGTCTATCGGGCGAATGCTGAGGCGCTACGCATCCGCATGGAGGTGCAACTGGCCAACTATGTGCGCTCCTTTGAACGCTACCAGTTGTCTGAGGTAGAACTTAAACAGGAAGTCATTCGACGACACGGGCAAGTTTGCCGGGGTCAATAAGGAGTAATAATGGAGGAGATAATCAAAGTTCTTGCCGGTGTCCTATCTGTTCTTTCTGCCGTTTTTTTCTGGCAGAGCGATTTAATTGGGGATTCTGGGTGCCTTATGTCATCGGTATTGTGTTGCTCGGCACTGGTTATGTCTTACATAGCCATATCATGAAACTTATTGGCTAGTCGATTTTGTGCCCAATAGATATTCACTTAATCGGAAATACTTCGTCAGAATTAATTGAGGCCTGTGCGGCGGTTGGTGCTACAAGCATAACGATATGTACCGAGACAGTGGTTAATATCGAGCAATCATTGATGCAGATTAAAAGCACTGATTGCAAAGCCGGGTTAGCACTTCGTTATCCTTTAGTATTGTCTGAATACAGCCATTATCTTGAAACAGTCGAGTTGTTGCTTTTTCTGTTGGATGATGAGGTTTTAATGCCAGATATACTCGGTGATATTTCTAATGTTATAAATATCCGGAATGACATTAACGATAGCCTGCGAGTGCAAGCCAAGGGCGGGTGTAGATATCTGTATTCTCGACAGGTCTGCCTTTTTTGGAAACGATTATTATACGAGTATTTCAATACTGCGAAGGCACATAGATCAAGAGCTGGTTTCGGTAAATTAAGCTGGAAACAGTACCACGGCTCTTCAATTAATTCATGACTGGAAGAAAACTAAAAAGCCGAAAGTGAATCCTCGTCACTGCAAAACAAATGCAGTGACGTGGGGTGAAAATCATCGCTAATCCCCATGAATACTGATCCCCATAAATATTCCTAACATGACGAAAGCATTATCAGGGTCCTTCTAACCCTACTCACTGATAATACAGATTCCATATGTGGCTATTGCATCCTCAATAGCAAACCGGCTCGAAAGGGCTTTTCAAGTTGACTCACGCAACCGCGATGAGTGGCTTATCACTTAGCTTTATACGTAAATAAGGAGAAATGCCTGGCAAAAGAAAAAACGAAACTAGTAGTACTGTCTAAAGCGTGAAAACGAAACCCTGTCGTACCCATCCGGGGATTGGCATTGTTGGTTATGCCGCTATTCAGGTTTGTGGGAGTGGTGTCCCATGACGTAAGCAATCAGTTATTGAGATTGCTTCTCCATCCACCGTGGTGGTTGGACAGTCATAAACACTGACCGAAACTTTAACACCGCACTGTTCCAGCTTGAAGACGACTGTTCTGAACGGTCGCACGTCTGTTCCATTGGGCAACTTGTCCGTTCAGAACAGTCGTCTTAGGTAAGGAACGGACAACAAACCTGACTGGAACGATTAGACACAAACGAAGCTATCTGTAGCGCATGACCTATCAACCCTTCGCAGAATTTCATTGATTCAATAATTATTCTGCTTGGGTGTCGGCTACTGGCACCAGATAGATGCATTAATAAATCCTTGAAGATTATTTCCTTCAGCCTTGAAAGGTTAACTAACGACTCAGCACGTCTTCTTTTTCGAGAATGTGAGCACGCTTTATTTCTCGACGAGGAGTTGTCTGTGAAAGATCTCAATTATCAATTAAAGGATTTGTGTCAGCGCAATCAAGATGGCAGTCGTGCCACACAAGCTGAACGCTTCCAGTTGTTACAAACGATGGCCAATCATCTTAATGAATTAGGCTATCGGCGTATGGAGGCGAAATCTCTCAAACCTAAACATGTTGATGCGTTGGTCGCCAAATATCTCGAAGAAGGGCTAACTCCCGGCACGATAAAAAATCGTCTCGCCGCATTGCGGTGGTGGGCTGAAAAAATCGGTAAGCAAAATGTCGTGGCTAAGGACAATGCCTATTACGGCATTGACTCTCGGGTCTTTGTTACAAACGTGTCGAAAGCGCGTGACCTGGATCAGGAGCTGCTTGAAAAAATTAGCGACCCGCATTTAAAAATCAGTCTGGAACTACAAAAAGCCTTTGGCCTGAGGCGGGAAGAAGCGATCAAGTTCAGTCCGGACTACGCAGACCGAAATACCTACATTCGACTGAAATCTACCTGGTGTAAAGGAGGGCGGGCACGGGAAATCCCTATACGTACCGATGAGCAGCGGGATGTTCTCAGGCGCGCGCGATTGGTAGCAGGGAAAGGTTCATTAATTCCATCCCACCTGATGTATGTTCAGCAAATGCGACTCTATGAACGTGAGACGCAAAAGGCAGGGCTATCCAAGTTGCATGGTTTGCGTCACCGCTATGCGCAAGAGCGATATTACGAACTCACCGGAAAGCAGGCCCCGGCCTGTGGTGGCCCATCTAGCAGTGAACTCACTGAAGAGGAGCGCGCGAATGATCAGGTAGCCCGCTGGGCGATTTCTCAGGAACTCGGTCATGAGCGTGAGCAAATCACGGCTGTGTATCTCGGGCGGTAAGCGATCATTAGGGAATTACGCTCAACGGGTGCTGCCCTGGCCGCTGGGCCTTCCCGCCCTCGCCGGTAGCAGGGGTTGCAGCATCACTGCAACCCCTTTGAAAGGGTAAGAGTGATCAATCGCATCAAGGACTACTCGGCTATTGCCTGCGTTCCTCCTTGACGCTGATGCCTCATGACGAATCACACTGTGGCTATTGCAGTCTCAATAGCACCCGGCAGTTACGCTGCCAATCAATCGGTATGGCTCGAAAACGTTGCAAGCAACCGCTGATACGTTAGCCAGTTATACCACCCCTACGGGAGAAATGATTTTCCGTAGGGACATCTTTCTCTTGTTCATTCAACGATGAGGAGAAAGATGATGGAGTACCTGGAAATGCGAGGTGCAGTAAAACTCAAAGCAGATGCCGATAATGCTGTTGTGCGATCCGTTCTCAGCAAGTTACGAGAAACAGAGTTTGTCGATGCAGGTTATGTCGATATAGGCATTGAGGAAAATATCCTGAGTATCAGTGCCGAAGGCACAATCTCAGAAAGTTACAGTACCCGTGCGTTGTTAACACAGCTGCAAGGTCAGTTGGCAGAAACGTCGATGATAGGTGTCTCAAGTGTACGGTGGGAAACCCTCGTAGTACTGAAGCACTGGCAGCCAACACCGGCTATGTGACTAGAAGTTAATGATCAACTGGCCTTTGCCCAGTAACCCACGATAAAGGTCTGACTCCCGTCAGGCCTTTATCATTTTTACTTCTCCCTCACTCCTTGAAAATCGATCAATCCTATTCTTTCTTTTGTCCATGAAAGCTTTTCGCTGCCACTAGCAAGCTGCCATCCCTAATCTGGTGACCGATTTTAATGATTGGATGAATGGTGGTATTCATGCGAGAGACAGTGATTGGCAGGTGGGTGGTGATGCTGACGATAGTATTCGCTCTTCCATTAACGGTGCAGGCAAACACTACGGGTGCGGCGGATAGTCGTATTCTTGAGAGTCGCTATCTCACTGTTCAGGTGGGGCCGGAGAGTACACAAACCGATTTGCTGAAAAGCATTGTTGATATACGAGTGCCTGAGCGAATTACCACGGTAGGGGGCTCGCTGGACTACCTGTTGAGACCCTATGGTTTTCAATTAGATGACTCTCATAAGGTAGATAAACAGCCAGAAGCAGATGAACAATACCTTTTGTTGGTTTTGACACTTCCCGAACCGCATCGGAATTTGGGATCAATGACGTTATTGGATGCTTTGATCACCCTGGGCGGGAAAAGCTTTCGACCTCTAATCAATCCAGTCAAGCGCTCAGTGCGCTATCAGTTGCGTAAGGGGTTTGGCCAATTCGCTACTGCTGAAGAGATGGAGGTCGCCAAACAAGAGTGGTTTGATCAGAAGGAAATAACCTCGCTGCCACCGAAAGAGCCAGGGGAAACTTCGGTCGCACAGCAAGAACATCAAACCTACGGGTCAGTGCAGCGGGGCGATAGTTTAAGTCACATCGCCAGTCAGCTCGATCTCTCTGGCATGACAATAGACCAAGTGCTGGTTTACCTCTTTCGTGCAAATCCCCATGCGTTTGCCAATGGCAATATGAATCATCTATTGGCAGGAAAAACGCTGAAAATCCCACCGGTTAATCCTGAAACGTTGCTGACCGGATATGAAGCAAGTCAGCTTGTTGACGAGCACTATCGACTATGGAAGAAGCGTCTATGGATTCAGCGTGAGGTGACACAGTGAATCACCAGCATACTTTAGCGATAGGGTTGATTTTACTTTCGTCTATTTCCGGCGCAGCGATTGCGGATACGCATGAGGCTGTAACGCACACATCACAAACCCCTGGCACTGAAACGCCGATCAGCCGAACGATTGAATTACGGACCTTGGCGAAACGGTGGGGATTAGATCAAGAAGAGTATCAACGTTATCTCGATTTAATGCATGGCCCATTAGGAAAATGGAATCCCGACCTTGATCCATTGTTAGCGCTTGGGATGTTTGCAGAGTCTCCGCAGGAAGAACAGCGTTACGCTGAGCTGTATGCGCAACAGGAATTTGATTTAACAGGGCGTACGTTGCAATTTCAACAAGCCTACCGCGCTGCCTTCGAACGTCTGTTTCCCAATACTGCGATGTTAGATCACCGCTTGTTGGCTCCTTACTTTGCGCACCAACAACAGAAGTCTGCAATGAAGGACGCGAAGCGATTAGCGCAAAAACGCTTTGTTGATGGTGACCGTCTGCTTCTTTTTGTACCGCCAAATTGCCGTGAGTGTTTGCCGGTTATTAACCAATTAATAGGTTTGTTGTCGAGCACTCAACAAAGCGGTGTCGATGTGTACGTCCGCGATGCTCAAGATGATGGTGCTGTTAGAGCATGGGCGAATGCCCACGCGATAAAAACGGCCTGGCTCAATGGGCGGGATCTCACATTGAACCGTGATGAGGGGTTACTACAGCGATTGAAGAGTCAATCCACAGTTTCACCGGCAGATACCATGCCGATCTTCTTAAAGCGGAATGGACGTTTCTTTCAGTTGAACAGGGAGAGTTTAGGGTTATGAAGCCTTATTTGATGAGGTCTTGTTTGATTAAACCGTGGATCGCCGGTGTGACATTGATGCAGTCAGTGGCAGCGGTTGCATTGGAAGACGTGCCAGTGGCCTATTTGATAGTTGCCAAGAGTCATCAAGTCCCTGTCGATATTCTCTATGCGATAGCAATGACAGAAAGTGGTACGCATTATCGCGGTGAGCGGGTGCCCTGGCCCTGGGCGTTGAATATCGATGGCCAAAGCGTCTTTTGCGAATCCCAGCAAGATGCAATTCACCGAATTTCCCAGGCTATCCGAAATAGGCAGTCAGTTGATATCGGGTTGATGCAAGTTAACTGGCGTTGGCACTGGCAACGGTTTGCCACGATTGACGAATCGCTGGTGCCGATTAAAAACCTCAGTGCCGGAGCTACGATTCTGCACGAGCAGTTTGAGCAGACTAATGACTGGTGGGAGGCGGTTGGGCGCTACCACGACCCCGGCCAGGACGCGGAATCGCTCGACAGCGCTCAGCGTTACCGAGAGCGTGTGAGGCAGTATTGGCGGGAGTGGTTCTGATGCGAGGGCTATTCGGACTGCTGTGCCTGTTGTTGTGTTTAGGCGCTCACGCCAGAGAACCACTAACCGTGATTTATGACTCAGGCGATACCTTACCGCTTGAACCCTATCTGCCGAAACGAGCGCCACAAGAAAAGATCGTTGCTCAGGACGCGAATCGGCAGTTACCGTTTAACCTGCCGATCACCACACCCTCAATGCAGCCGGGTAAAGTTACAGTCACCCCAAAAGCATTGCGCTACTTGCAGCGGCCCTTATTTTTGGTGGGGTCTGATCAGAAATCGCGAGACTGGTTGGCTGAAAAGCGCGAGCAGCTTATCCGTATAGGAGCCGTTGGCCTGTTGGTTGAGGCGAAGGGTCGCCAGGAGGTTGAGGCGGTTTTGGCTATCGCGGAAGGGCTTCGCCTGGTGCCCGCTTCAGCCGAAGGTTTCGCCACTAAGCTGGGTCTTAGTCACTACCCGATCTTGCTATCAAAGGAGGGTTGGGAGCAGTGACCGACCGGTATGAAGTCGAGGTGTTATTACGTCCCCCTGTGGAATTGTCTTCAGCGATAGTTGCGCTGAGTTGCGCAGGGATTGTATTAGCTACGCCGCATATCTTGATGATGACGCCATCGGTGGCCGTGTTCAGCGCCGGGTGTCTGGGTGGGGTAGGCGTATGGCGCGGTCGCCAGGCCTGGCGAGTGATTCAATATCAGCGCCATCTCAAGCGTAGCCCGCGCTATGTCATGTCATCATCCCAGGTGCCGGTGAGTCAATCGGTATTGTTCTTAGGACGAGGCTTTCGCTGGAACCAGACACACACCGAACGACTCTACGCTGCCCGCGATAAACGGGCTGAACGTTATCTGCAGCCCAGCGCCATCAAACAATGGGTTCGTCGTAAAGAGATCGAATGGGAGCATACGCCCCTATTGCGAACGATCATGCGATGGACCGCACTAGATTCCCCTCTGAATCCCGTCCGTCCCCCGCCAGCAATTGGGGGCGATGCCGTTATTCACGGCGTCGGGATCAGAGGGGAAACCAATGCCACCATGCCGCTCAATGACCGGGTCGGGCATATGGTGGTGATCGCCCGAACTCGCCATGGCAAAACCCGGCTGGCCGAAGTGCTAACCACCCAGGATATAAGACGCGGCAACAACTGCGTCATCGTGTTAGACCCGAAAGGAGACGCCGATTATCTAAAGCGTATCTATGTTGAATCCCAGAAAGCCGGGCGTCAGCTTGTTATCTTTCATCTGGGCTATCCCGAGCTGAGCGCCCGGTACAACGCCATTGGTTCTTTTTCGCGGATTACAGAAGTCGCGACGCGAATCGCCAGCCAGCTACCGGGCGAAGGTGAGGCCAGTGCGTTTAAAGAATTTGCCTGGCAATTCATCAATGTTATCGCCGTGGCGCTAGTGGCGATGGGTGAAACACCGGATTACCTCAAAATTCGTCGTTATATCACCGATATCGATGCTCTGCTGATTCTGTATGGTCGCCATTGGCTGGCTGAACATGGCCCGGAGGATTGGCAGGATGAGCTGGGAGAGTTGCAAGACAGCATCAACATAAAGTCGTTGCCAAGGATTGATCAGGGCAAAGACCCTGAGGCACTGGCAATGGTGCGCTATCTCAATACCCATGCGGCCTTTGATCAGGTGTTAGAAGGGCTGATGTCTGCTTTTCGGTATGACCGTGAGTATTTTTTGAAAATCACGGTGTCCATCAAGCCCTTTCTGGAAAAGCTAACCACGGGCAACATCGCTTCTATCCTGGCACCCGATAAGGCGAATACCGACGATCAACGTCCGGTGTTGGAATGGGCGCAAGCGATAAGAGCTAACGCCGTTGTCTATGTGGGGCTGGATGCGCTTACCGACCCAGAAGTAGCCGGTGCGGTGGGTGCTTCCATGTTCAGTGACCTGACCAGTTTGGCGGGTCATATCTATAAACATGGTATAGCGCCCAGTAATACGAACGAGCAGGCCAGGAAACCACCGGATATTGTGATTCACGGGGATGAATTCTCCGACTTGATCGGGCCGCAGTTCAAAACGCTGATCAATAAAAGTGGCGGTGCTGGCTACCAACTTAATCTGTATACCCAGACCTGGAGCGACCCGATTGCCGAGCTGGGTAGTGAAGCCAAAGCGGGGCAGTTGGCAGGCAATATCGGCACCATGTTGATCATGGGTGTGAAGGAGGTGGCGACCTGTGAAATGTTCACCAAGCAGCTACCCGAGGTGAGTGTCAGCGAAATCATGGCCGTTTCCGGTGTCACCGATAATGTAGATACCGTTGGCGGTATGGGGTTCACCTCAAATAATCAGGATCGGGTGAGCATTAGCCGCGTGCCGATGATCTCACCTGCCGATATTGTGGCGATTCCCAAAGGGCAGGCATTCGTCCTGCTTAGAGGCAGTGAGCTGTGGAAAATCCGCATTCCCATGCCATCCAAAATGGATGATCAGGAGCTGCCCGACGATTTGGGCGACATGCTTCAGCATATGCGGTGCAGTTATACGTCAGTCGTGGACTGGCCGAGCTATTATGGTCGATAGGCAAGGGTGATTAGCCCATGGCCAAGTCACAGCAGTATCAGCCCCCCAGAAGGAAAGAGCCCGGCCTGATCGGCCAGCTGTTCTCCGCTCTAGTTCAACTGGTGGTTTGGCTGTTGATCAGCTTGATGCTGTCTATCATCATTGAATGGCTAGGCATGATCTGGTTCTGGCCAGAGCAAGGGGCAGGTCACGCAAAAGCCGTTCTGGCTGCTGACCAGGCATATCTCAACCAGCAACTCTATGATCAATCGTTAGCGATCAGACGTGATGTTATTGCCATGACGCATGAGGCGACGAGCTGGATAGCCCGTCAATCCTGGCTTAATACACTTCTATATAACGCACCTGATGTTCCTGACGGCAGCTTTTTTTCATCGTTGCAGGGATGGGGGTATGACCTATACCAGCGTTTTGACGACTACCTTGACGCATCCACCTACGTAACACAAACATTTGTCATCCGGTTAGCGCTCATCCTGTTTTCGCTACCGATCTTTCTCGTAGCGGCGCTCGTAGGTGGTGTTGATGGGCTGGTGGAACGTGATCTCCGGCGTTGGGGCGGCGGGCGTGAAAGCAGTAATGTCTTCAATCTGGCTAGACGATCCGTCGTACCTTCGTTTGTCGCTGCTTGTGTGGTCTATATCAGTCTGCCGTTCAGTATCAATCCGGTGGTTGTTATTCTGCCTTTTGCCTTCCTGCTAGGGTTGGTTGTTCGTATCGCGTTTGAGCGGCTCAAGAAGTATTTTTGAAGTCAGAAATTCTGAAAAGGAGGGTTGAGCACTAGATTTCTAGCCATCCTAATCATTCTAGCGAACTCTTCGATACCCCTTGTGCTCTCGTGAATTAATGACCGAGAGGAGGTCGGCCATACTTGAGGGCTGCTATTTGGTGGGTGATTGTCAATTTTTGGAAGGGGCTTCAATTTAAATATAGGCGTGTAACATGTTGATATTATTGAATATAAATATTAGTGCATCGTTATGGGTAAGGTTATTCTGTGTTGTTATATGAGAATAATAATGTATCCTGAAGTGTGTGGCGTGGATTGCATGTGCTGCGGACATTTATTTGAAAGTATGGACATATAATCGCATGGATACACGGAGTATTAGCTAGTGGCGTTGGATGACGTACATATCATCGATGAGGGCCTGATGTTCCTCTACCAGGCGGCCGGTGTGTTGCGTTATGCATTTGACAAGGCTAAATAGTGACCAAACTTTTTTGAAACCCCATAGATAAAGGGTTTCAGAGGGTATTACTCATTGAGTGGGAGTAAAAAAAGTAATTAGTTACAAAAAAGTTACAACAAATTAACAGAGGCAATAGAAGCATGATGATAAAAAAAATGGCCTACGGCTTGCTAGTACTGCTTATATTAGGCACTGGCTCAATATTCGTTTCCTATTCCAACTTTAGCGAAGAGCGCTTAACGGCTATTAAAACGGGTAGTAAAATCCTCGATACCGCTGCCGGGCCTATGGAATACCAGCAGATCGGCAATAACGGCCCGGTGCTATTGTTTCTTCACGGTACGCCTGGCGGCTATGATCAAGCGATACCGTTTGAAGGTACGCGAGTGTTGGCGCCATCCCGACCCGGCTTCCTGCGAACTCCTCTTGAAACAGGACGCACACCCCAAGAGCAGGCCGACGCCTACGCTGCTCTAATGGATTCACTGGGCATTGACCAAGTGATAGTCATGGGTGCATCAGGGGGAGGCCCCTCGGCCATTGCCTTTGCCGCGCGCCACCCGGACCGCACCGTAGCGCTTATCGCATTGGAAGCCGTCTCCCAGCCTTTTTCTGTAGAAGATCAGGCAATAGAAATGCCATTTTTAATGCGTTCAGATTTCTATATGTGGGCCTCCTTATCAGCGATGAAAACGCTTATGGGGCCGGAGGGTATAGTGGAGGCAGTAGTACCTAATCCCAAGAATCAGCGTCTACTACTGGACGACCCGGCCAAGCTTGGCATGATGGAATCACTGATGTGGTCTTCCTGGCCTATCTCACAACGACAGCTCGGACAGGCGAACGATTTTGCCCAGTTTGCGGACCTCGACCTAAATGCCAGCGCAATCATTGTCCCAACACTGATCATCCACGGCACCGAAGACATTAACGTTGAGTACACACAGAGCATCGCCCTCGCCCAGCAAATTCCAGGCGCTATTCTGCACGCGGTAGACGGCGCTGACCACATGATGCCCTTTTCCCATAGCAAAGAAATGACGGCCGCTATCGAGGAGTTTCTCACAGGATTAAAGGCGCTATAATAAAGCGATTTCAATCCAGCATTAGGCATTAGCTCATCCCGAACTTCTGTTGCATGACAACTACACCAGCAATCCGCTGTAATCTACCTTCCACTGCAATACAATAGGTATTTACCTTCGAAAGATGAAAAAAATCTGTTAACTTATTCATTAACAGGGAGAAATATATGAAATTTGGAATCTTTTATGAACATCAATTACCAAGACCTTGGAAGGAAAATGATGAATTAAAACTTTATCAAGATGCTTTGGATCAAGTGGAGCTTGCAGACAATCTTGGAATAGATTATGTCTGGGAAGTAGAACATCACTTTCTAGAAGAACAAATTATGCCTTATATAGAGTGATTTATAGTTTTAGAAGACTAAAAAACTTTGTCACAAAATGGGTCAAAACAGGAAATATGACAGTAAAAACACAAAACAGTCGTGACAAACATATGACAAACTACTTTTTTCACCTCTGTATCCCCTTGTTTATAGGGGTTTCAAAATACTCTACTATTGAGTGGGAATGAGGGGTGGCTCTGAAATCCTTATAAACACTGGGTTTCAGTACTTCAATTTGCTAAATCTAATTTTATAAGTTATTTATTTTATGTGCTTTCAAAAACCTTACTACACCGATTGCTACACGCTAAGGTAACTGTTGCGCTTCATAAGTTACTTAACATCTTTAGTCATATGATATGACTTCCAGACGCTTACTGGTTAACTGAGGATTTTTCTATTCCACCAGAAAATAACTGGCGTTATTAAAGGACTCTAGTGAGTACGTCTAGTGCGTCGGAACAGAACCACTAACCTCATAGTGGCAAACGGGGCGGGGAATAGATATCTACTATGAGCACAGATACTGATCATCACTATATGGAAGCCGCTATAAAGCTGGCTCAAAAAGCAGGTGCACTCGGAGAAGTCCCTGTTGGTGCGGTGGTTGTGCTCAACGATAAAGTCATCGGTGAAGGGTTTAATCAGCCTATCAGTCTCTCTGACCCAACCGCTCATGCTGAGATGGTTGCTATTAAAGATGCGGCCAAAGCTTTGCAGAACTATCGTCTTCCCGAAGCTACCTTGTATGTCACGATTGAGCCCTGCACCATGTGTGCGGGCGCCATGGTCCACGCTCGCGTAAAGCGTGTGGTGTACGGGGCAACTGAATCAAAGTCGGGAGTTGCAGAAAGTAATGGTTGTCTGTTTGATAACACCTATCTCAATCATAAAGTGGAAGTGGTGGGCGGAATTATGGCCGAACGTTGCTCTAATCTGATATCGGATTTTTTTGCGGCACGACGACAGCAGAAAAAGCGAAAGTCTGACTAGTTTTTTCGGCTCTTATCTTCCCACTGGCGCGACTTTACTTCACAATGCTGCACACGTATTAATGGCATCTGACGTTTAAGAGTGAAACTTATGAGTGAAGCACTACCTGTTGTAGCAATTTTGGGCGGTACTGGTGAATTGGGTACTGGACTGGCGCGTCGTTGGGTGCAGGCGGGTTATCAAGTGATTATTGGGTCTCGAACCGCAGACAAAGCAGAAATGGCCGCCGATAGCTTGCGCGCTACAATGGACGAGCGTGGCATAGACTCAGTCAATGTATCTGCTATGGAGAATCTTGAGGCGGCAACAGCTGCTGATATCTGTGCGATGACAGTGCCCTTTGCACACCATAGTAGTACTTTGGAGCACGTACGAAGTGCATTAGTGGGAAAAATTCTGATCGATGTAACGGTACCGCTTGTTCCTCCCAAAGTCGCCCGTGTGCAACTGCCAGCTGAGGGTTCCGCGGGACAGATTGCCCAGCAGCTTTTGGGTGATGAAGTGATGGTGGTATCGGCATTTCAAAATGTTGCTGCTCATCACCTTCAGGAAGGGCATGGATTGAGTTGCGACGTCATTGTTTGCGGCAATAAAAAAGTGGCTAGAACTGAGGTCATTTCTTTAGTTGAGGCAGCGGGTATGCGGGGCTTTCATGGAGGAAGTATCGCGAATTCAGCGGCCACAGAAGCACTAACGTCGGTGCTCATATTCATCAATAAACAGTATGGTTGTCACGCGGGAATTAGTATTACCGGCGTTGATGATGAAGCGTAGGCAGCTGTGTCTGCATTAACGCTAACAACGTTATTGGAATTCCCGCTGGTTGAGCCCGGCGATAATCTAGTCGATCAGCTGCTGGCGTCGTTGGATATCACTGCTGTTGCACTAAAAGATGACGACGTGTTGGTTCTGGCGCAAAAAATAGTGTCTAAAGCTGAAGGGCGTTATGGTTATTTGAATGAGACGCAGCCGAGCGAAGCGGCTATCGAGCTGGCACGAAGTATCGACAAGGACCCGCGTCTCGTCGAACTGATTCTTGAAGAATCAGTTGAGGTAATACGCCAGCGTCGCGGCGTAGTGGTAGTCGAGCATCGTCTGGGCTATGTTCATGCAAATGCCGGCATCGATAAATCCAATATAAGCTCCGACGAAAATAACCCTAGAGTGCTGCTATTGCCGTTAGATTCGGATGCCAGTGCCGCGCGTTTGCGACAGGCACTAGCGGAGCGTATCGGCAAAAACGTTCATATAATCATTAACGATAGTGCTGGGCGTGCCTGGAGAAACGGCACGGTTGGTATGGCTATTGGTACCGCTGGATTCGAGCCTCTAGAAAGTTTAATTGGTGAAGAAGACTTGTTTCAGCGTCCCATGGAGGTAACAGAGGTGGCTGTTGCCGACGAGCTCGCGGCTGCGGCCTCCTTTATGATGGGCCAGGCAGACGAAGGGTCTCCCGTTATCCATATCCGTGGCGCTAAACTGAGACCTTCTAAGCAGGGCTCACGGAGTCTGATTCGTGAAAAATCCAAAGATATGTTTCGATGATAAAAGCGCTGCCAGTTAAGCGATACTTAGCGCTGTCCGGGGGTGTCGGGGGCGCAAAGTTGGCTCTGGGTTTATCGAAAATATTAGCTCCAGAACAACTGACTATAGTCGCTAACACCGGTGATGATTTCGAGCATCTAGGATTATCAATATCGCCTGATCTAGACACCGTGATGTACACGCTGGCGGAGATAAATAATAAAGAGCTCGGCTGGGGCCTGGCCGGCGAAAGTTGGGACACTATGGACGCGTTAGCCAGACTCGGCGGCGAAACCTGGTTTCGTTTAGGAGATAGGGATCTGGCTACCCATTTGCAACGGAGCACGCTGTTAGCGTCTGGCGTCAACCTGTCCGGCGTTACTCAATCGCTTTGTCAGCAGCTGGGTATTATCCATCCGATCATCCCGATGAGCGATGACCCCGTGCGAACCTGTGTTAAAACGGATAAAGGTGATTTGGCCTTCCAGCAGTATTTTGTTCGAGAGCAATGTGCACCGGAGGTCGAAGGATTTTATTTTGACGGTATCGAGAGCGCTAAACCGCAACCACAAATGATGGACTTATTGGCCGGCGATGAGCTCGCAGCCATTATTATATGTCCATCCAACCCTTTTGTTAGCGTCGACCCCATCTTGGGGCTTGCGAATGTCAAAGACGCAATGCGAAATAATTCTGCCCCGGTAATTGCAATTTCACCGATAGTCGCAGGAATGGCGATAAAGGGCCCCGCCGCGAAAATGATGTCGGAGTTGGGTATGCCTGCAACGGCAGCGGAAGTTGCTCGGTTTTATGGTAATCTAATCGACGGATTTGTGCTCGACGAGTCCGATTACGGACTGAAATCTGAGATTGAACAGTGCGGTATTCATGTACACTGCACGAATACAATAATGAAAACACTGGACGATAGGATTGATCTAGCCAAAGACGTATTATCGTTTATTGGCTCGATTGATGATAAAACAAATAAAAAGAAGAAGGAAAATCTTTAATGGTGTGGGCACTACTACCGCTAAAGAATTTTGTTGAAGCCAAGCAACGTTTATCTCCCATATTGGATAGTGAAGAGCGCTATCAGTTATTTCAGATGATGGTCGCAGACGTTCTCGATGTATTGGCTGATCATGCGGGGATTGAACAGATTGTGATTGTATCTGATGACCCTGAAGCGGCCAACTTGGCTGTCCAATACGGTGCTTTATGCTGGTCAGAAAAGCGCTTGTTGGGTGAAAGCAATGTGGTCCCATCGTCAGTAAACGGGTCCCGCAGTATGTTATCCATCGTTGTGGATGCTGTTGCGGCAAAGCTTGTTTCAAAAAATGTCGACGCGATGTTGGTTGTTCACGGTGATTTGCCCCTGCTCAATGATGCAGAACTGGATCAGCTACTGTCTCTCCATGCAGAGACCAAAGGCCCGGCGGTTACCATTGCTCACGATGTCGACAGGGATGGCAGTAATTGTGTTGTTGTCAGTCCGCCTGATGTCATTGCTTTTCATTATGGAGTTGGCAGTTACGACAAGCATTGCAGGGCGGGGCATCAGAGTTCAGCCGTTGTCAGCAGCCTGTATTTGGCGGGTGCTGCGCGTGATATCGATAATCCGTCTGATCTTATTGTTTTGTGTTCAGAGTATGGAGTACAGAGGAAAACACTGATGTTTCTTGGCGAGAGTGGTATTGCTGATAGGTTGAAGGGGAAAGAAAACACTCAGGGTGATCTGTTGCGGGTTCTTTCAGACGATGTGGCGCAGGGACATTCAGCGACAGGTGCCGTGGCATTAATGCTCGCAGAGTCCGAATATGCAAGTGAAGAAGCTACCGTAGAGTTAATGGCGTTAGCCAGCCAAGTGCGTGATAGAGGTTTTCGTAATGTAATAACGTACTCACGCAAAGTCTTTCTCCCGCTGACACATTTATGCAGGGATGTATGTCATTACTGCACTTTCGCGCAGACGCCAAAAAACGTCCAATCGCCTTATATGAGCGTTGCTGAAGTGCTTGAATCCGTTAAGGCTGCGCAAGAGCAGGGATGTAAAGAGGCCCTGTTGACCCTGGGTGAAAAGCCAGAATTGAGATATAGCGCAGCCCGCAAGGCTCTTGCAGACATGGGCTTTAGTACAACCCTTGAGTATGTGGCCCATGTTGCAGAGGCTATTGTAAGAGAGACCAACGTATTGCCGCATATTAATG